>Ga0207667_10004955_pt1 | contig 16265 bp, 16 predicted proteins | sample KBSCornC52_FD_184301 | JGI IMG/M metagenome (GOLD analysis project Ga0207667, IMG submission 184301) | Corn rhizosphere microbial communities from Kellogg Biological Station, Michigan, USA - KBS Corn C5-2 (SPAdes) (version 2) | ecosystem: Host-associated > Plants > Roots > Rhizosphere > Soil ... | reverse complement strand
CCGCGCCTACCGAAACGCCGAGATGAGGCACAAGTACATCCCACACTTGCCGGACCCGTTGCACAGCGGCGGTCAGATCGGCAACACCGGGGATGCCATCAATGCAGCCGTTGCGGTAGGCGCGGTCACGATGAACATGAGGCATACGTGGTCCGCACCGGTGCTGTCGATACCTGGCGAATATCGCGGCCGGCTATCAACGACGGAGCGCGCGCTACCGGGCTGCATCATCGTGAATCAAGCCGGTCGGCGTTTCATGAACGAGGCCGCGTCCTACCATATCGCCGGCCAAGCCATGGTGGCGGCCAACCGCCTCGATGCGGGCACGAACCCGTCCTGGATGGTGTTTGATGGCCGGTACCGCCACAAATATCCGCTTGGGCCGGTGCTGCCGCTGGTTCCCGACTGGATGCTGCCCCGGCAGGTCCGATCGATTCTGCACAAGGCGTGGGATATCGCCTCACTGGCGCGGCGAATCGGAGTGCCTGCCGAAGCGTTGCAAGCGACTGTCACACATTTCAACGCCGGTGCTCGCCTGGGTCGCGATGAGGAATTCTCACGCGGTGCCGCGGCCTATGACCGGCTCTATGGTGATCCGGGTGTCACGCCCAATCCAACTCTGGGACCGATCGAGCAACCGCCTTTCTACGCCTTTCCGATCTATGCCGGAGATATCGGCACCTGTGGCGGCCTGGTCACGAACGCTCAGGCGCGCGTGCTGGACGCCAATGGGCAGTGGGTCGAGGGGCTCTATGCGGTCGGGAACAACGCCGCTTCAGTCATGGGAGGCAGCTATCCGGGTGCAGGCTCGACCCTCGGACCCTCCATGACGTTTGCCTATGTTGCGGCGCTCGATGCCACCGGGTCTGCGGATTGTCACCCGGCCAACACACCGTCCAAAAAGACTCCGGCGACAAGCCCCGCGTGACGATCGATTTCAGCGCCCTTCAAAGGAGGTCGCTGATAAACAACCGTGCGCTGCCATTCGGAGAGAGCCATGATGATGAACAGCCGCGCGTACTTTTCCACGCGGTTGGGAGGGAGACCGCCCTCACTCAGTGAGGCCGCAAGCGGCTGTACAAGGTATTGTTCGTAGTTAGCCTCGGACGCGCGTAACAGCTCCGGGAAATCACCACCCTCACGATAGACAAGCATGCCGAGTTGGAAACTCGCGTCTCGCGAGAGTATGCGGACGAGCTCTGCAGCATACCTTTGCAGCGCACCGCGCAGGTCCCTATCGACCTGTAGTTGCAAGCGGGGAAAGTCCGCAGCTCCGAAATCGAGGCAGGCTGCAAACAGGGTGGCCTTGTCTTTATAGTGATTGTATAAGGTGCGCGTCGATACCTGAGCCCTTTCGGCCACCAGGCGCATGCTGACAGCCCGGTAACCGAGCTCGACGAACAGCTCCTGCGCCACCGCCAGGAACTGGTTTTTCTTGATGCGCGCCTCTTCCTCCGTCGGCCGGCCGATTCGAGGCGCCAATTCAGCGCCCCGTGCTTTCTTGGGTTCTGATCTCATTTTGCAAGGCTCACGAGCGGACTCGGCATCGATGCGCTTCCGGCGCGTGACAGCCAACTCGCTCACTCATGGCTCGCCGCATATTGGCGCCCAGGTCGGAGAAACCGACATTGTCGAGCATGGCCTGAAGGATGTCGGGCCGACGCTGCGGGGGTTCCGCGGGTACCGGACCCGCCAGCATCGTGGCTGCGGCAAGGCCGGGAGCCCTCTGTGCATCAGGCCCCTTCAAAGGTGAGCCGATCGACCCGGATGGGCGTCGACCCGGTATTGACGAGGCACAAATCCTCCGTGGCACGGGTGCCAGCCAGTGCAACCCGCCCCTGCCCGCGCCCCAGCAGGCGCCCTTGCGCATTCCCGCGCCGGATCTCCAGCGGCCCGTCCGTCAGGATCGTGAGCGCGCCGGTGACCCCGCGCACACCAGGATAGCGGGCGAGCCCGCCGGGAGAGAGCTCGAGCACGAACGTGTCGCCACCGCGATGCGCAACCGCGCCACCGCGCGCATCGAAGAAGTCCGCCGCCGCTATTCCTCGGCGCGCGTCATACTGGCCGACCCCGACCGTATCGAGCCGGACCGGAGCGATCGTACCATCGGCTCGGTAATGGACGTAGGAGATCAGGCTGTTGCGGTAATGCTCGGTCGCCCCCGGCGTCGCCTGGTCGTTGCACGCGAAATAACATTGACCGTTCAATTCGAAGAAGCTGCCGTGTCGGTCGTAATTCAGCAGGTCGTAACGTGCGCCCGGGCGCACGAGGCGCAGTTCGGGGTCGGTCGTCGCTTCGCTCAGTATCGAGCCTTGCGTCTCGAACGGGCCGTAGGGGCTGCGTCCGATCGCATAATAGCTTCCCCACGAGAGATAGTAGAGGTCGCCGCGACGGTGGAGGAACGGCTTGTCGTCGGTCAGCCCCTTGGCATATGGGCCAACCGCATTCTCTACCCTCAGCCGACGCGGCGGCTCAGCCAGCGAGACCATGTCCTCCCCAAGCCGCGCGATGAAATATCGAAACGTACCGAAGACGAGGTAGTTAGCACCATCCGCGTCCTGGAGGATGCCGGGATCGCGCGCCTCGGTCGCAACCAGCCCTTCGGCGATCAGCGGCTTGCCGATCGGGTCGCGCCACGGCCCCGCCGGATGGTCGGCGACGACCACCCCGATCTCCTTCGGCCCGCGCGAAAAGTACAGATAGTAACGCCCGTCCTTACGCGCCGCGTCGGTCGCCCAGCACTGGTCGCTGGGCCTGCCCCAATAGGTCTGCTCAGGCCTCAGCGTGCCGGCATGGCGCCAGTCGACGAGGTTGCGCGAACGCCAGACCTGCCAGTCGCGCATCACGAAGCCCTCGGCGGCGGGATCAGCGTCGTGAGTGGCGTAGAGCCACGCCTCACCGTCCCACACCCGGACCTGCGGATCGCAGACGCCGCGGCCGGTGATGATCGGGTTGCCGGCGGCGCGGACTCGCTCGCCGCGCGCCAAAGCGGGCACGAATGAGGTAAGGGCGAGGCCGGCGAGCCCGATACCAGTCAGGGCACTGCGACGCGTGAGGATGACGGCTGTGCCTCCTGCAAACGCTTCCCCAGGGCTCAAGCTGTCTGTCGTTGATCCGGCCATGACCCAGTCCTACTCTCCGGAGGGATTGATCCGCGGATTTGACCACACGGGCGGCGCCACCCTGGACAACACGTTGCGTCCGTCCAAGCTCCGCACCTCAATCCCGTGATGCCACGGGAAATGCAGACTGTGGGCAATCAGACCCGTACGGGCGACGGCGGGCAGATGGCACATCGCCAGAACGGTTTCCGCCAGATAGGCGACGTCTTCGGTCGGATAACCGCCCGGAATGTAATCGGCTGCACCTGGCGTCATGATCGCGGTCGATGGGCCCACAGCATTAACGGCAATATTGGATGACAACAACTCTGCGGCCAGACCTTGTGTCAACCGATTCACCGCGGCTTTCGCCGCCGAATAGACGGTATCGCCGCTCACAGCCAGATATTCCGGAAACGGCCGGCTCACCGGCAACGCCTGCGACGAGGTGATGTTGACGATCCAACCGGCGCCGCGATTGCGCATGTGAGGAATGGCTGCCTTGGTGAGCACGAAGGGTACCCTCACATAATGATCCAACGTGCGGTCGAACACTTCCATCGACATGTCTGCGACGGCTACGAAATCGCAGAATCCGGCGTTGTTGACGAGAATGTCGACGGCACCGGCTCTCTGGACGGTACGTTCGATCAGGCATGCGCGTTGCTTCGGATCTGCCAGGTCCGCGCCAATCGCAATAACCTCGCCGCCGGAGTGTTTGATCAGCTCAAACGTCTCCGCAAGGGTACCTGCCAACATCTGGCGCGCGCCACGGCGCGTTTCGCCGACCTCCTTCTCCACTGACCGCGCAGTAACGACCACCGTGGCACCCGCAGAAGCCAAGCGCTGAGAGATCGCGCGGCCGATGCCTCGACTTGCGCCGGTGACGAGTGCGACCTTGCCCGAGAGGTTCGGGTTCATAGGATCAAGTCAGGCAGACTCGATGATGGCAATGGGCGTGCGCACTTTGGCCTCCTGGCCCTCCGCCAGCAGGATCTCGGTCAACGTACCTGTAACAGGCGCTTCCAGGTCCTGAATGGTCTTTGCGGTCTCAATCTGAACCAGGGGCTGGCCCGACTCAACCCGATCCCCCACCGTCTTGAGCCATTTGACGATAGAGCCCTCATTCATACCCGTGCCCCACTTGGGCATCACAACTTTTACTTTCATGGTCTCGGATCCTGAAAGCGTCACATCAGGCTGCGGGCTGCGTTGGCAATGGAATCCTGGCTCGGATAGAGCGGTTTCTCCATCGCCTCGCTGAACGGAATGGGCACATCGGGTGTGACGACGCGACGCACCGGCTTTTTGAGCAGGTCAAAGCCGTCCTCGACGATAATCGCGGCGATCTCGGCGGCCGCACCGCACGTGCGGTGCGCATAGTCTGCAATCACGACCCGCCCGGTTTTGCCCACCGTATTCAGAATGGCCTCGGTATCGAGTGGCAGCAGAGTCCGCAGATCAACCACCTCGGCGCTGATCCCATCCTTTGCAAGCGCCGTGGCTGCGGCAAGCGCATGAGGTAGGCAGCCCGCCACCGAAATAATACTCACATCACGACCCTCGCGGCGTACGGCAGCCTTGCCGATCGGCACCACAAAGTCCGGGTCGAGCGGCACGGGCTCGCGCACAGCCCACAGATCGTTGTCCTCAAACACCAGAACCGGGTCATCGTCGCGAATGGCGGCTTTGAGCAGTCCCTTGGCATCCGTGGGTGTCGCGGGTGTCACGATCTTCAGACCCGGAATGTTCATGAACATCGGATAGGGCCTGTCAGAGTGCTGCGCAGCGTTACCCTGGTTGTGCCACATCGAAGCGCGGTAGGTCACGGGCACTTTGACCTGACCGCCCGTCATGTAGCGTAGGCGCGCCGCCTGGTTGATGATCGGATCGGACGCCAGATAGATGAAGTTGGCGATGGTCAGATCGACGATCGGCCGCAGGCCCGTGATCGCGGCACCGATCGCCATACCGGCAAAACCGTTTTCCGAAATCGGCGCACTGCGAATTCTCTTGGCGTCGATGTCTCCATACGCCCCACCGGCGGCATACAGGGATATGTCCTCGCCGATAATGATGACAGTGTCGTCACGCGCCATTTCCTCGCGCTGGGCGAGCCCCAACGCATCGAGATAGGTCATGCGCGCCGTGGTTGCTTCATTCATGTGGGACGGCCCTCACCGGCGAATCGGGATTTGCGAGGCGTGTACGAGATCGAAGGCCGACTCTGGGTCGGAGCAAGGGCTCTGCTTGGCGAAAGCAACAGCCGCCTCGACCAGTCGCCGTGCTTCGGCTTGTGTATTGATGAGGTCGGCTTCGCTCCTGCCCCGTTCGAGCAACCGCGCGCGAAACAGGGCAATCGGATCGCGCTCAGTCTTGTAGCGCTCGACCTCCTCTTTGCTGCGATACGATCCGTTGATGAAAAGTCCGACGCAATGCTCATCAAAACGATACGTCTTGGCTTCGATCAATGTCGGGCCGCCACCGTCCCGGGCGCGCGTAACCGCTTTCTGAGTCTGCGAATAGACTGCATCGAAATCCTGCCCGTCGACCGTGACGCCCGGTAAGCCATAGCCGTCAGCGCGCCGTGACACATCCGGCTGGCCGTGAGTCGTCGCTGCCGGCGTGACTGCAGCATAGCCGTTGTTCTCACAGAAGAAGATGACCGGCAGCTTCCAGATCGAAGCCATGTTGAGCGACTCGTGAAAAGCGCCCTCATTGACCGCACCATCGCCGAAGAAGGTGAGTGCCACTTGGTCTGTGCCGCGCACTTGTGCACTCAGTGCAGCACCGGTGGCGAGCGAAATTCCGCCGCCGACGATCGCGGACTCCCCGATGCTACCAACGGAAGTGTCGGTCAGATGCATTGACCCACCGCGCCCCTTACATACGCCGGTCGCTTTGCCAAGGATCTCTGCCATCAGACCGTTTAGCTCGGCTCCCTTGCCGATGGGATGGCCGTGCGAACGGTGCGTGCCCGACATGTAGTCGTCGCGGCGCAACGCCATGCAGGCCCCGACAATTGCCGCCTCTTGTCCGATACTGGAGTGGCAGGCTCCAGCTACCGCCCCCTCCGTAATGAGCGCGCTGACGGCCTGTTCGAAATGACGGATCTTGAGCATCCGTAGATAGGCTTCGCCGTCAACGTCGTGTTTCGACATGGCTCTCCCTCCCCGCCCGATCAGGCCGCGTTCAACTTGTCGATTGCGTCGGGCGGAATATTGGTCGGCCCACCGATGTCATAGACTTGAGATACGAGACCAATGAACTGGCGATCGTTCATCGGATCCGTCGGGATTTCAAACTTGACACCGCGCTTGCGCATGTCGTCAATCAGCATGTTGAGGGCCTTGTCGCGGCTGATGTCGTCGGTGTGGTCGAACGACACCTTCAGCTCGTTGAAATCCATGTAAAGGCGCGCTCCCCAGTGCACCAGGAAGCGCATCTCCTGCGCCGGTATCTTCTGATTGACCTTGTCAGCGGTGGTAATCCGCCAACCGTCGGCGGTTTCAGGATCGGCTCCGAACCTGGAGGTAATGTCCAGTCCGGCAGGCTTGCGCATGGCCAGCGGACCGCAGGCCTGGGCGTGGTGGAACATCATTTCGTTTTCAACGACCACCGCACGGCCCCACATGGGCGCATTGACCTGCAACGGCTCACCATCGGGACCGTCAGGCCAACAATTGAAGCCGCCTCCAATGTTACCCTTGTAGTACCAAGCAATGACCTGCCCCTTCTTGGCCTGCCAATGGCGGAAGAGGCAGGACTTGGCCATGGTCAGCAACAGCCACAGCGGCGTGTTCTCCATGGTCATGCCGCGGAAGACCGTGCCATCGAGATGTGGCGGGCCGCCGATCGGCGTTGGCCCCTGGATGTTGAACAGAAAGGTTTCCGGTTCCGCGTACTGCGCGCCCCAATAATTGCGCACCAGATCGAGGAATCTCGAATTGTAATAACAGTCTTCCAACTCCGGGTAGAAGCACACGCCCTGCCGCGCCAGATAGCCGCGAAACACCGGAGTGAGGATCATGTCCCATGTGAGCTCGACGCCTTCCGGCAGCTTGCCGGAGGTGGTTGCGATCACTTCCTCGGGTGTCTTGAAATTCTCAGCCAGGATCAGTTGCCAGGGACCCTGCCGACGCACAACGGCGAGCAGGCGCCGGTGCTGCTCTTCCGAGTAGGCGTTTTCGATGATTCGAGGCGGAGCGATCGGACGAAAACGGTGGGCTGCGTTGGATTGCACGGAAATACCCTCTTGAGGTTGCGCGGTGCGCTCATCTCGACGACTATGGGGAATCAAGCTGAACCACTTCGTTCAGATGACCCTCCGGATCCAACACGAAAACCACCCTGAGCCTGAACGCCTCGATTCGCCGGATAGGCTCTGGAATCCGGCCGCCCGCCGCTTTGGCACGTTCGACGAGTGCGTCGATGTCACCGGTCGTGAAGCCCTGGACCGACTCGCCGGTGGCGGGAGCCGCCGAATCGAGATACTGGATCAACGTGAGCGAGCTGCCGCCTTGATAGGTAGCCTGGTAGGTAATCTCGTCAATCTTACGCCCAAGCATCACGTCCTGATGTCGGTTGAAGGGAACCAGGCCGAAGACTTTCTGATAAAAAGCAGCCATGGATTCCAGGTCACGGACGAAAACTTTGCTGAAGCCGTACTGCGAATCGAGCGTGGCGCCGAAAGGTCGAACGTTGGACATGGTCGGTTCTCTCGTGTTGATCGCGGCGTGATGCTCAGATGGACAACATAGTCATTTCGCGCTTGCGTGTGGGCCGGGCACCTTTGCGTTGGGTGATCGCAAAGTCCTCAGTCCGCGGCGACCGGAGGTCATGCCAGATGCGCGAGTTATGGCGCGGAATAGCCAGGATCACCTTGCCACTCGCATGCCGGTAGTAGCCGTGCGCACTGCCGCACTGAACCCAGGTAGTGTTGGCCAGCTCGCGATCGACATCCTCGACGAAGGCCTTGCACGCTTTCTCCGTGACATCTACCGAGTCCAGATCTTCGTCAACCATCCACTGCAACAGCTCGATCGCATAGTGCACCTGTTGCTCGCTGACGACCGCATGGTTTGCCACGAGAAAGCTGTACGGTCCGCCTGTGAAGATGAAGTTGGGAAAGCCGGGAACGAGCATGCCCTCATACGAATAGGGGGACGGCGTAAATGCGTCGCGCAAGGTTCGGCCGTTGCGGCCCCTGATATCGAACTGCACTCCGAAAAACAGGTTGTAGCCGGTACACAGCAGCACTGCGTCGCACTCGATCCGGGTGCCGTCCTGGAGAATTACAGCCGTCGGGTCGCACTCAGCGAGCGCGCCTCGAATGATCTTTACATTGGGCTTCTTCAGCGTGTCGTAAAAGCCGCAGTCGAGAATCGGACGCTTCGCGAATACCGGAAACTTTGGCGTCAGCAGCTCGACCATGTCCGGTCTGTCGGAAAAATGGCTCTTGAGATAATTCGCGCACATGTCGCGAATGCCGTCGTTGAATGGCGAAACACCACCCGTCTTCGCGCGATGCTCTGCGTCGATCTTGAGCATGCCAGTCATGTCCTGCATCTGGCTCGACAGGCCCTGAAGCCGCTTCCATTGGGCCACGAATGGAATGTTCTCCATCGCCCAGATCTCGAGCGGATCGACCGGCTGATGCGCTTGCGGGTTGGGAATGATGTGTTCCGGCTGGCGCTGGACAATGACCATTTCGCCCACGGTATCGGCCAGTGCGGTGGCGACCTGCACGCCGCTGCAGCCTGTGCCGACCAACACCACTCTCTTTCCCTTGAGATCGACCGAATGATCCCACTCGGCCGAGTGAATGACCGGCCCCTTGAACGCATCGAGGTTTTTGACCTGCGGGTACTTGGGAGAATTGTTTGGGCCGACGGCGACGATCAACGCGTTGGCTTCGTAGGTGACCGCTTGCCCGTCACGGCGCGCGCGCACCGTCCAGATCTTGCGAGACTCGTCCCATGCCGCGCCCTCTACCCACGTGTTGAAATCAATCTTGTCACGAAGATGGTATTTGTCGGTAACACGGCGAAGATACTCCAGGAACTCGGGTCCATTGGGGTAATACCGGGTCCAGGATGCGTTCGGCTCAAACGAAAAGCTGTAGTTGCGACTGGGAGTGTCAACTGCAGCCCCAGGATACGTGTTTGTCAGCCAGTTCCCGCCGACGTCATGTAACGCCTCGACGACCCGGTAATTGAAGCCGGCCTGCTGCAGCTTGACCGCCGCGTTGATGCCGATCATACCGGCCCCAATCACCAGCACCTTGAAATCGCCGGGCGGAACGCTCTCGGGCTCGCGTACGCGCGTGTCTTTGGTAAAGCCGGCGTGCTGGTAAGCCGGCTCGATCGACATCTCGGGCAATTCCAGGCCCAAGGCCAGCCGCGCCATTTCTCGGAACAGCGGCATGTCTAGATGCGGCAGCACCGTCGGGCGCTTGCTCCTGATTGCTTCGCACAGCAGGTGCCGCACCTCGTCGGTTATCTTCTGATTTGGCTCTGCATGCGGTTTGGCGCCCTCGATCGCGACAAAGGCTTCACGCGTCATGTCCTGCGTGCCTTCGAACGTCGGCCCATACTTATGCAGGAGCGTTCGGTCGCCGGTGATCTGGACCAGGGCAAGGAGTGCAATGACGGGATCGAGCGTCGCGATGGCGGCCTCGAGCGTCGGCCCGGCTGATTGGTAAACCGCCCCTTCTGATTCGAGCATTGATCCCCCTCGTGGAGTACTGCTCCGTACCCCGCCAGTCACACCTTACCAGCGGTCATCATTAATTACAACGCGCGTTGTATATATAGCCCGAAGGGATTTTGGGGGGGAGCTCACTTGCACTTCAATCGCATCGCTCGTTTGCGACGTGCCGATTTGTCAATGTACGGGCGTGGAACCGGTCGGTAGTGTGTGACAAAATCGGGATCGCGGTACTCCAGGGGACCGCGGCACGACTGGCAGTATCGGGGAGTTTTTTACCGCAAGCCGATGGAGAATCAGCCCTACATGCCCACCCCGCTGCACTGGTCCACCGACGAGGTGGCGCCACGGTTTGCGCTCGCCTGGTGGGCAGATGTGATCGGCGACCAGATGATCGAGTTGGATATTGATGCCGCTGTGCCAGGAAGTTTTCGCGCGCGGATCGATCAGTATGAGCTCGGTCCGGCGACCGCCCACTTCGTCACTGCCCAACCCCAACGATTACGGCGCACCCGAGGCCGGATATCACGCAGTCGTCACGAGGTCTCCGTGCTGTTGCACCTGCGCGAAGGGCGTGTACGCCTGAGCCAGCGGGGCCGTGAAGCTCTCGTGCTGCCCGGCACGTGTGTACTGATGGATGGTAGCGAGCCCTACGACATCGACTGCTCCACGCCGACCACCGCCCTCGCTTTGAAACTGCCCCAAAGCTGGCTGAGGCGCTGGGTGCCCCATTCTGAGCTGCATACGGCTCGCGTGTTGGCATGCGGTGGCTGGAACTCCGCGCTATGCGCTTCATTGGCGAGCCTGACGGTTGACTCCTGCGGCAAGCTGGCCCTGCCGGGTGATGTCGTTGCGGAACAGCTTGGCGCGACCTTCGCTCTCGCGTTGGGCTCCGAGCCAGGTGGGCGCCCGCCTGAGAGCCTCTTGGATCAGATCATCGGCACGCTGCGAGAGCGCTTCCAGGAACCCGACCTGACCGTCGACTCGGTCGCTGCTCAGCACGGGATTTCCCGGCGCTTGCTGTTCCTGACATTCAGCCGCGCGGGCACCAGTTTCATCGAGCAGCTCATGCAGCTGCGGCTCGACCACGCACATCGCATGCTTCTCGACCTGCACTCGCGCGATTTGCCCATTGGTGAGGTATCCGCCCGGTCGGGGTTTGCCGATCCCAGTCACTTCGCGCGGCGATTTCGGCAGCGTTATGGGAGCGGGCCCGCGCAGTTGCGTCGATCTTTGCTGCTTTGAGCAGCTCTGCGCCACCTAGGCGGTCATGCCGCCATCCACGACCAGCGTGCTCCCGGTGATGAAGCTGCTCTGCTCGGAGGCCAGGAAGAGCACGGAACGGGCGATCTCCTCGGGCGCGGCGTGCCGGTGCAGCGGGATCAGATCGTCGAAGAAGGTGCCGGCGTCACGACCCAGAACGGTACTCAATTTCCGCTCGATCTCGTTCTGGAAAGTATTGCGCGTCGGCCCCGGATGGATAGTGTTGACTCTTATGCGGCGCGCGGCAGCCTCCTTCGCCACGCTGCGCATGAGCCCGACCTGCGCATGCTTGGCGGTAATGTAGGCATACGGCCCCGGGTCGCCCCGCAACCCTACGACGCTGGAGGTGATGATGACACTTCCGCCATCCTTCATTTGCGGGATCCCGTACTTGCATGCGAGGAAGGCGCCCCGGACATGAACTCGCAGGACCTGATCAAACACGTCCTCAGGAAATTCCGCCAGCGGACTGATGACGCCGGCATTGCCCGCGTTGCTGAAGATCACGTCGATCTTCCCCCACCGCGCGACCGCGGCGCCGATGTATTCTTTTGTATCCGCCGCGCTGCCCACGTCGGCTACGCGGGCCGCCACCCGATCGGAGGCGATGCCGTCCACGACTAGATTTTCAAGGCACCGATCCAGATTTTCTCGGGCTACGTCCACCAGCATGACCCGAGCCCCTTCCGCCAGGAATGTCTCGGCCGCTGCAAACCCAATACTGCCAGCCCCTCCTGTCACCACGCAGACGCGATCCTGAAGCTGCCCCATATGAGTGTTGCCCCCGCTCATTCGACCCGCACGTCCAATAGGGTCGGCTCCTCGGAGTTGAAGAGCTCCCCCAGCGCCGCATCCAGCTCGTCAGCGCGCTCTACGCGCACGGACCTGCAACCCTGCCCTTGTGCAAGCGCACTGAAGTCGAGACCGGAAAGAGCCGTTCCCACCGCATCGGGCTAGCGAACACTCTGGCTCGATGACGCTCTGCAAGTGCAATCACCTCGTCCCAGGCATCATCCCTGGCGACTCCCGCACCGACTACGAGAACCGGATGCTCGGCCTGCGACAGTTGCCTCGCCGCGACTGCCAACGTTGCGGGGTCGTCCGCCACTCGAGCGCTCACCTGGCGCCGCGTGATGGGGAGGCAATCACGATCCCAGTCATCCACAGGCACCGACACGAGCGCGGGTCCTTGAGGGGACTGCATGGCTGTGTAGTAAGCCCGTGCGAGCGCCGCCGGCACATCCTCCGCACGCGCCGGTTCGCAGCTCCACTTCACGTAGGGCTTGGGCAACTCGGTGGCTTGCATAGAGAAAAGTAAAGGCTCGTAGGGCAGAATCGAGCGCGCCTGCTGACCGGCCGTGATCACCAGCGGCGTCTGGTTCTTGAAAGCCGTAAAGATATTCCCCATCGCGTGACCCACACCCACGGCGGAGTGCAGATTCACGAGCGCGGCGTTGCGCGTCGCTTGGGCATAGCCATCCGCCATCCCGACGACAATCGACTCCTGCAGACCGAGCACGTACCGGAAGTCTTGCGGGAATTCCCGGAACATCGGCAGTTCCGTGGAACCGGGATTGCCGAATAGGGTGGTCATCCCAAACGATCGCAGGAGATCGAGGGAGGCTTCTCGTACGGTAGTCATAGGTGCCGCGCGCCCATTTCGCGTGCAATGTGCTCGGCTTGTCGGAGTGCGAGTGCGACGATTGTCAGGGTTGGATTCGCCGATCCTGGCGTGGTGAGCACGCTCCCATCCGAGATAAACAGATTTGGAACATCATGTGCCCTGCCGTAGGCGTTCGTGACGCCATCGCGGGGATCTTTACTCATCCGTGCCGTGCACATGTTGTGTGTCGCGGGTGTTTGGCGCGAGGTCGTGGTCCGAAGCGCGCCTACCGACTCGTAGAGTGCCCTCCCCTGGCGCTGCGCGTGAGCCCGCATCGCTGTATCGTTGGGGTGCTCATCGCAGTGGACGTTCGCGACCGGCAACCCGAATTCGTCCTTGACCTCATGATTGAGGGTGACACGATTGGTCGCGCGGGGCAGGTCTTCTCCGTTGATCAGCATACCCGCCAGGCGGGTGTAGTGATCGATGAAAAAGGCCAAATCCCGGCCCCACAGCGTCGAGGGAAAGCCGGAGATGGGCAGACTCGGCAGGTCGAGGGCCGCCAGCTCGAGGTGATACCCTCCGGCGAAGCCGCGCGCGGGGTCATGTTTGGTCTCGTCTTCGATGATGCCCGCGAGTGTGGTGCCCCGATAAAAGTGGATTGGTTTGTCGAAGGCACCCCAGATGAACCCGGCCACGTGGTGGCAGAAGTGACGACCCACCTGATCACTGGAGTTGGCGAGGCCGTGGGGAAACCGCCCGGAATCCGAGAGGAGCAGCAGGCGCGCCGTTTCGACACTATTGCATGCTACGCAGACAATTCGAGCCTTCTGTCGTTGCTCACGACCCTGCGAGTCGCGGTAGACGACACCCGTAACACGCCCGTCGTTGCCGTGCTCTATGCGCACGGCTCGGCTCCGTATTCGCAGGTCCAGGTTGCCGGTGGCTTCCGCGCGCGGGATTTCCGTATACAGCGTGCTCCACTTAGCTCCAGTCTTGCATCCCTGAATGCAAAAGCCCTGTTGGATACAGAACCCCCGCTCGTCCGCCGGCCGTGAGTTGATGGCCATGTACCCGGTGTGGACGTGCTTATAGCCGATCCGTTTTGCCCCGTTGTACATCACTTTAAAGTGGTTCGAGGCAGGCAGGCCCGGATTCCCGTGACGTCGGGTCACCACCATTCGCTTTTCCGCGAGCTCGTAGTAGTGCTCCAGCTCCGCGTAGTCGATTGGCCAGTCGATCAGTGAGGTGCCCTGTACGTCGCCATACGTAGTGCGGGCGCGCACCTCCCAGTCGCGAATTCGAGGGGTGGCCCCTGTCCAGTGCACAGTTGTGCCGCCGACTGTCTTGCACGTCCAGGAGGGTAGTCCGGGAAAGTCCTGGGGCACGGTCCAGGACCCGGTGGAGGTCCTGCGGTCGAGCCAGGTTAGCTGCGCGAAGGCTTCGCCGGGGTTCTGCGAGAAAGTGGCAAGAGACTGTCGTGCTCCGGCCTCGAGTAACACAACCTTGACCCCACGTCGGGTCAGCTCGTGGGCGAGCGTTCCGCCTCCCGCACCTGAGCCGATGATGACCACGGCGTTCGAGTCGTCGTTGTTTATGCGACCCACGTCAAGTCACCGCCGGATACGAGAGATCGGAGACGACCACTAGGGCGCCTCGCCGATCACCGGGCCGCTGTCGTCCAGCGGTACATCCGGCAACCAGGTGAGATCGTTGAAGCCGCGCGACAGATAGCCGCCTTTCGAGAAGGCTTCGCCTTCATAGCCAAAATGGGCGCAGGCCAGCGCGGAGGCGTACAGTGTTTGCAGCGTCTTGGTCCTGACCCACTGAAAGAATTCGGAGTGCTCCAGGGCATGGAGTGTGCGAACTCGCTGCTCCTCGCTGCCCGAGGCAAAGGCCTTGCCGAGGCGGATCAACCCTGAATTGACCGTGGAGCGGGTTTGAGCATCTGCGGCGGCCTCGTCAATGGCCTGCACGACGTAGGTGTACGCCAGGTCCGGCAGTCCATCATGAGGCGCAATGGTGCGGGCCATAGCGTTCACGACTGCCGCCTGCTCAGAAGTCAGGTTCTTCAGCTCGCCGTCCGCGGCCCGTGCCGTAGCGATCCCGCCCAGCGGAGCTCCTATCCACCAGAGGCCCGGTATCACGGCACCCGTCACGACGAATTTGCGTCGTGGGATGAACCGCCCAGGCGGGAAGTCGTTTGTGCCCATAGCCCCTCGTCGGCACGCAGTGAAGTGCCTTTAGGGTAGGTGGACGGGCGTGGGAATGCGCGGCTCAACGTGCACGCGTAGCGTCCGAAAGTGCAAGTCCTTCGGTAGCGCGCGCGTGAGTGCGCGGTGGGTCTCGGCGCCCTGCCCTCGGCGCCTATTTACCAGCAGTTGCGAGCTTGCTGAATTCCGCGTCGATTTTCGCGAGAGCCTCGTCTGTCACGGTGTCCGTAGCGTAGGGCTGCACCTGTTTGAGGGTCATGTTCCGCGCCTGATCGATTTGTTCGGCTGTGCTGAAGCCGGGCAGATATTTGTCAAGGATGGCTCGTGTGACCGGATTATCCAGAATATCCCCGATCGGCGTGTCCTCGGTGCTGTAGGTCTGACTTGGGGCGGATTGCTTTGCCGGAGGTGCCGGAGGATCTGCGCTGAAGCCGAGGGGGGAGAGTGATGTGGCAAACGCCGCGGCGCAAACGAGAATCAGTTTGTTCATTGCTCAGGTCTCACAGGTTTGTTTCGGGGAGATCAACGGTGCACATCGAACTGCGCGTGTGCCGTCGCGTTCGAGTCACCTCCAATCCAGACGTCGAAAGTCGCCGGGTCCTGCACCCAGGCATTATCTGCCGTGCTCCAATACTGGAGGTCCGCGGCGGTGAGGGTAAAAGTCACCTGCCGGCTCTCGGCGGGCGCCAGCGTCAGCCGCCGGAATCCTTTCAGCTCGCGAACGGGTCGCGAGGCTCTACCCGATCGCTGGTGGATGTAGAGCTGCACGACCTCGTCTCCTGCGCGTGCCCCGGTGTTGGTCACATCGAGCGATACGGTAACTGCTGTGCCGAGGCGCACGTTGTTGTGTTCGATGTGCGGCTCGGAAAATGAGAAGGTGGTGTAGCTCAAACCGTAACCGAACGGATAGAGGGGCGATCCATCCTCATTCCAGTAACGTTTCGCGGCGTTGTGAGGCTCGTGACTCGCAGTGTGGGCATAAAAGAGGGGTACTTGCCCCACAGTGCGCGGCCACGTGAAGGGGAGCTTTCCTCCAGGGACGGCATCACCGAACAGAAGGTTGGCGACCGCTGTTCCTCCTTGCGTGCCCGGGAACCAGGACTCGAGGATCGCGGCGGCGTGTTCCGCGGCGGCGGTAATCTCCAACGGACGACCACTCAGCAGCACCAATACCACTGGCTTGCCTGTCGCAAGCATCGCCTCGAGTAGTCGTTGCTGATCGCCGGCCAGAGCAAGAGTGTCGACGGACGCGGCCTCGCCACTCATATCCCATCCTTCGCCAAGCACCAGGACCACGACATCCGAGGCTCGTGCCAGGGCATCAGCCTTGGCGAACTCCGTTGCAACCTGTTCCGGAGTCCAGGGCTTAACCTTCGG
>Ga0207667_10004954_pt1 | contig 16268 bp, 14 predicted proteins | sample KBSCornC52_FD_184301 | JGI IMG/M metagenome (GOLD analysis project Ga0207667, IMG submission 184301) | Corn rhizosphere microbial communities from Kellogg Biological Station, Michigan, USA - KBS Corn C5-2 (SPAdes) (version 2) | ecosystem: Host-associated > Plants > Roots > Rhizosphere > Soil ... | reverse complement strand
GGACAAGACCATCGCCGTCAATCTGCGCGGCACCTACCTCACGCTGCATCTGACCGTCCCCCACCTCAAGGCGGCCGGCGGCGGCGCCATCGTCATCGTCTCCTCGATCAACGGCACCCGCACCTTCACCAGCGCCGGCGCCACCGCCTACTCGGCCACCAAGGCGGCGCAGGCGGCCATGACCAACCAGCTCGCGCTCGAGCTCGGCCGCCACAAGATCCGCGTCAATGCCGTCGCCCCGGGCTCGACCAGGACGAACCTGACCGAAAATACCTGGCGGCGGAATCAGGAACTGGCGCACGTTCCGGCGCTCTTCCCGGAAGGCGACATGCCGCTGACCGGGGGGATTCCCGCAAAGCCGGAAGACATTGCCGACGCGATCGTTATGCTGGCCTCCGACCAGGCGCGCCACGTCACCGGCACATTGCTGTTCGTCGATGGCGGCCAGTCGCTGTTGCGTTGAGGTTCACGGCGGCCGGCCGCCCCCATGGAGGAGCTCATGGATATTCCCGAGATCAACCGTCCGGCCAGGGCGCTGGTCGAACAGTTGCGCGAGATGGGGGCGGCCACCGTCGCCGGCACGCTCGCGCATATGGGCATCCGCGACCCGCACATGCATGGCCCGGTGAGCTGGAACAAGGGCAAGGCCATCGCCGGCCCGGCGCTCACGCTGCAGTTCATGCCCAAGCGTGAAGACCTTTACGGCCAGAACGAATACGACGATCCGGAAAAGCAGTTGCACCGCCACGTGCTCTACAAGGTGCAGCCGGGCGACGTGGTGGTGGTCGATGCGCGCGGCGACCTGACCGCCGGCGTCTTCGGCGAGATGATGCTCACCTATTTCAAGGGCCGCGGCGGCGCCGGCGTGGTGATCGACGGCGTCATCCGCGACTGGCCGCACGGCCAGTCGCTCGACCTGCCGATGTGGATTCGCGGCCTCACGCCCAACTTCCACACCCAGACCGGGCTGATGCCGTTTGCCGTGAACGTACCGATCGCCTGCGGCGGCGTTACGGTGATCCCGGGCGACATCATCGTCGCCGACGACGACGGGGCGATCGTCGTTCCTGCGGCACTTGCCGAGCGTGTGCTGGCTGAAGCCAAGTCGCACGCCGAGTGGGAAGAGTTCTCCAAGCTCAAGCTGCTCGAAGGCGGCGATCTCAGGCGCTACTACCCGCTGCACAAGGACGCGCAGGCGGAATATGAGGCCTGGCGCAAGGCCAACCCGAAGAAGTAGGGACCGACAGAGCGCTCGCGCCGTCGGGCGGTCGGGTCAAGCCCGGCCATACCGATCCGTGATAGCGCGGAGCATCGCCTAAACGTCGTCCACCGCTCGTTCCTGCAGTGCGAAATTCTGCAGGATCACCGCCTTGTCGACGTCGCTGTCGGCGACCGCGATGATCGAATGGAACGCCGCTCGGATGATCTCCTTCTTGGAGGCATCCGGGTGCGCCTTGCGGGTGAGCTTCAGCAACTCCTTGGGCGTCATCCGCGGCTTGGCGAGCGCCAGCAGCGTCGCTTCGATCGAGCTGCCGCCGGTATTGCCCGTCCGCCTGTCCTTGTCGTCTTTGGCCATCTGCATACCCCCGGGGTGTAAGCCCGGGTACCGTGCACAGTCCGCTGTCACAATCCAGTCGCAAACCGCGGGAACCCGTCCGCGCATTGCGGACAGGGCGCAGCGCCGGGCTCAGTCGCGCCAGTTGACCTTCGGCTCGCCCAGCGTCCGCAGCGTTTCCGCCGGCTCGCCGTTGATCCGGCGGATCAGCAGCCGCGCCAGCTCCATCCCGGCGGTGAACACGTCTTCCTCCACCGTGTCGATCTGCGGGTAGAGCGCCGGCAGCAGGTCCGACGTCTGCTTGCAGATGAAGTGGAAGTCCCGCCCGGCCATGACGCCCTCGTCCTCGAGGCCGGCGATCATGAAGATCGAACGCAGCTCGCTGTCGCAGATGATGCCGTCGGGCCGCGGCGACATGCGCGCGATCTCGTGGCCGAACTCGCGCATCTCCGCCGAAGCAGGGCGATCGATCTCCGGGCTGATCACCTGCGTGCTGAGGCCCAGCCGGGCGCTGACCCGTTGGAAGCTGGTGACGATCGTGTGGTAGTTGTTGGTGATCTCGCGTCCAACCACCAGGAGGATGCGCTTTCGCCCCTTCGCCGCCATGCGTTCGACGGCCAGCCGCACGAACTCCTCGGAATGGAAATCGTGATAGGGGTGCGGTGCATAGAATTCCGTTCGCCCGTGCGTCACGAACGGAAAGCCTTCGTCCATCAGCAGTTGCACCCGCGGATCCCGCGCCGTGGTGTGGGTGATGATCACCCCGTCTGCCGTGCGGTTGTCGATGATGTAGCGGATCGAGTCGACGGTGCCCGCCGCGCCGAATTCCGGCGACACGTTCATGTGATAGCGCGTGCCCTGGATCGCATGGCCGATGCCCTGGATCAGATAGCGCGCAAAGTCGATGGTTTCGTCGGTACGCTCGAGGACCAGCGCGATGACGTTGGTCTTGCCGGTGCGGAGGCGCACGCCGGCGCGGTCGGGGATGTAGCCGAGCTGCTGCGCCGCTTCCACCACCTTGCGGTAGGTCTCCGGCTTCAGCCGCTCGCCCCCGCGCAGCGCCAGCGACACCGTCGACGGGCTGAGGCCGGTCAGCTCGGAAATCGTCCTCAGCGTCGCGCGCTTGCCGCCCGACCTCTGGCCGCCCGGCTTGCCCGGTGGTTTCATCATTGTGCTGGTGCCCCCATGGGCATCCTTTTCATAAGCGTCAGCCGGTTTCAACGCCGGCCGCGATTGCAACGATACAGCGCCGATGCCCCGGCCCGCGCCGGCCAAAACGGCGCCATCTTTGCGAAAATCGCGGCACTTAAGGCTGAAATCGACGTCAAAGTTCATCGCATATTGCAACGTTGCAATTTTTCGGCTTTGTTGTCGATGCTGTTTCTAGGGAGGCGGGAGCGCGGCACCAACGTCCGGCCCCATGCCTAAACGGGAGGAACATGAATGCTGAAAAATCATCTGCTGGCTGCCGCAGCGGCCACGGCCATTCTGGTGGGCGCTGCTTTGCCTGCCCTGGCCGACATGTCGATCGAGTACAACGATAGCTTCGCGCCGCTGGTCGAAAACGGCGTCAAGAACTTCGAGGCCGCCAATCCCGGCACCAAGGTCAACCTGATCAAGCTCCCCAGCGACGGCTACCAGGACCGCGTCGCACTCGATTTGAGCTCGGGCTCGGCGCCGGACCTCATCATGGTCGACAGCTTCCTCGTGGCCGAGTATGCGGGCACCGGCTACCTGCTGCCGCTCGACGACATGGTGAAGAACTGGGACCAGTTCCAGTACTACAGCAAGGGCCTGCTCGACGTCGCTTCGTACAACGGCAAGGTCTATGCGCTGCCCACCGACACCGACGTGCGTATGCTCTGGTACAACCGTGCCGACTTCGCCAAGGCCGGTCTGCCCGACCCCTGGGCTCCCAAGACCTGGGACGACGTTCTGGCCGCAGCGCAGAAGCTGAAGGACGCCGGCATCACCGACCCCTGGATCATTCCGGCGGGCACCAAGCGTGAAGAGGCCGCGACCATGCAGGGCTTCTACATGGCGCTGCTCGGCGCGGGCAATCCGGCCGGCGATACCAACCGCCTGCGCGTGCGCGACCAGGACAAGTGGATCGGCGACAGCCCGGCGATCCGCGCGACCCTGAACCTCTACCGCACGGTCTATGTCGACAAGAAGTTCGGCGATCCGTCGGTCAACTACACGCTCGACGACGCGGGCGTCCGCAAGGCCCTGCTCGATGGCACCATCGGCATCCTTGCGTCCGGTTCGTGGGAAAACGCCTGCTTCTGGGACTGCACCGGCGCCAACCTGCCGTCGCAGGCCGATCGTGACAAGATCGTCGGCTATGCGCCGTGGCCGGGTGACGGCAAGCCGGGCGACAAGGCCACCACCAATATCTCGGGTGGCTGGACCATCGCCATCAACGCCAAGGCCGCCGATCCGGCAACCGCCTTCAAGGTGCTGACCGCCATCTTCGACAAGAAGAACTTCCTCGACTGGACGGTCACCAACCACCGCATGGCGGTTCGCAGCGATATCGCGACCGATCCCGCCTATACGCAGGATCCATACCTCGCCAAGGCGACCGAACTGGCCAAGGACACCACCGGCCGCGACACGGTCCCGGGCTACCTCAAGGTCTCGGCCCTGGTGCAGCAGGCGACGGCCGAAATCCTCGACGGCAAGTCCGTCGATGACGTGGTCAAGGAATATCACGACGCTCTCGTCGACGAGTTCGGCGCAGACAAGGTCGTGACGATCCAGTAGAACTTCTCCCTAGACGTCCTCCCGGACGGTGCGGCGGCTCGGCTCTTTGCCGAACCCGCCGCATCCGCCCGGCATTTCCTTGTAGGCGGTAGAACGATGGCACAGATGAGTCCGTGGCTGCGGTCGGCGCGTCTTCCGATGCTCGGCGCCATGTTGCCGGCCATCGCGCTGATCGCGGCCCTCGTTTACTTCACCGCCTGGGCCGTCACCTACAGTTTCACCAATCTCGAGCTCACCGGCTTCAATTCCATCAATTGGAAGTGGATCGGCTTTGACAACTACATCCGCCTGTTCACCCGCAACGGCTTTTTGGGCTCGCTCTGGGTCACGGTGGTTTTTACCTTCTTTTCGGCCCTCGTCGGCCAAAGCGTCTTCGGCTTCGCCCTGGCCGCCTCGATGCGCCGCATCCAGGGCTGGGGGCGGACCACGGTCGAGGTCACGATCATGCTCGGCTGGCTGCTGCCCGACATCGTTGCCGCTTTCCTCTGGCAGGCAACCACCTCGACCAACGGTTTTCTCAACACCCTGATCGTCGAGCCGCTCGGCTTTCCGGCCTACAATTTCCTCGCCAGCAACGCCCTCGCCGTGGTGATCATCGCCAATATCTGGAAGGGCACGGCGTGGTCCTACCTGCTGTTCTCGGCAGCGCTCGATTCCATCTCGCGCGAAATTCTCGAGGCGGCGCGCGTCGATGGCGCCACCGGCCTGCAGCGCATCTGGCTCGTCACGCTGCCGATCATCCGGCCGCATATCGCGACCAACATGCTGTTCATTACCATCTGGACCTTCACGTACTTCCCGTTGATCTACGCGCTGACGGGCGGCGGGCCGGGAAGCGCCACCGAGGTCCTCTCCATCTTCATGTACCACCAGTCCTTCGGCGTCGGGAAACTCGGCTACGGCGCGGCGATCTCCGTCGCCATGGTGATCATCGTCGGGGCGCTTTCGATCTTCTACCTGCGCCAGCTGAAGGAGCCGAAATAATGGAATCCTACAGCCGCGCCACGCCGCTCACGGCCATCGCCCTGGCGTTCGTGGCGGTCATCTGGGTCAGCCCCTTCGCGTGGCTCCTGACCACTGCTGTCGACCCCAAGACCCGGGGCATCCTCGAAATCCCGCATGCCATCGGCATCGACAATTTCGTTCGGGCGCTGAGCGGTACCGCCGGCATCCAGTTCGTCAATTCGGTCTGGCTGAGCGTCGGCACGGCGACCCTCACCGTGCTCGTCGCCGCCGCCGCGGCCTATCCGCTCTCCCGCCTGAACCTGCCTGGCAAGAACCTGCTGCTCTGGAGCCTGGTCCTGCTGCGCCTGCTGCCCGCTGCCGGCATCATCGTGCCGCTCTATTTCACCGCGCTCGGGCTGCACGTCCTCAACACCGTGGGCGTGATGCTGGCGCTGACCGTCCTCAACCTGCCGTTCGCGCTGCTGCTGCTGAAGAACTTCTTCGACACCGTGCCCATCGAGCTCGAGGAGGCCGCCTATGTCGAGGGCGCCAGCCTCTGGCAGATCGTGACGCAGATCGTTGCGCCGCTGTCGCGCTCCGGCATCGCGGTCGTCTGGTTCTTCGCCTTCACCAACGCCTGGAACGAGTTCCTGCTGCCGCTGATCTTCGCGCGCACCGCCAATACCTTCCCGATGTCGGTCGGCCTGTTCGCCGCCTTCGGCGATCATGGCGCCGTCGACTACGGCTTTCTCGCTGCCTATTCGCTGGTCTATGCGGCACCGGCTGTCGCCGTCTATTTCCTGCTCCGCCGCAACCTCAACACCGGCTTTGCCGGCGTCGGCGTCAAGGGTTGATGAGCGTTCCATTGGTCCGCCGGACGGACGGGCCGTTCCGGAACGCGTCCCGTTCTACGCGACTCACTGTTGGGAGAAATCGCTTCCTCCGCCAATAGCCCCGTGCGCATGCTGGTTCCTCGACGCCGGCGCTTTACGTCGCCACGCTGAACCTCCGTCGGAAACGGAGAAGCGAGATGTCCAGACTGCTCGACCTCTTCCGCATCACCCAGAAAGGACCGGCCGGCAAACGTCCGTTCTTCTCGCAAGATGTGCGCCTGCGCCGCGAGGAACGCGAGAGCCTCGTACTGGCCGACAAATATCCGCCCGACGCGGCGGACATCGAGAGCATCAGCGAGTACCGGCTCTCGAGCCTCCTGCAGTACCCGCACTACTAGCCTGAGCCTAACCGATGCGGCGGACCGCCTCCGCGGCGCCGGCCTGCCTCAGCAGCGCAAGCTGCCGGCTGACGGTGTCGCGGAAGGTCGCGCTGCTCGAGAGTTCGCGCGGAAACACCCGCTCGATTGCGAGATACCCCTCGACCAGGTTGTGCGGCGACAGGCGTGCAAACTCTGCTGCCATCGGGTCCTGTACCGGGATCGGCTTGCCGCTCAGGTCCTGCCCGTGCGCATAGATCATCCACGCCGCGATCCCCAGGGCCAGCCGCTCGAACGGCGCGCCCGCCTTCACCCGGTCGGTAACCGTGCCGAGCAGCCGCTGCGGCAGCTTCTGGCTGCCGTCCATCGCGATCTGGTAGGTCCGGTGCTTCATCGCAGTATTGGAATAGCGCTCCAATAGCTTGGCCGCATAGGCGTCGGTCTGCGCCTTCGGCATGCCGAGCGTCGGCGCAATTTCTTCGGCAAGCGCATTGCCGATGAAGCGACGGAAATCGGCATCGGCGATCACCTGCGCGATGAATTCATAGCCGCTGAGATAGCCCAGATAGGCCATCGTCGAGTGCGTGCCGTTGAGCATCCTGAGCTTCATGCGCTCATAGGGCGCGACGTCGCCCACGAACTCTGCGCCACCTTGCTCGAACGGCGGCCGCGCGCCGACGAATTTGTCTTCGATCACCCACTGCAGGAACGGCTCGGCCATCACCGGCCACGCGTCCTCGAGCCCGAGCAGCCCCGCCACTTCGGCGCGATCCGCATCGGTCGTCGCCGGCACGATCCGGTCGATCATCGTGGCCGGAAACCGCACGTTTTCGCGCACCCAGCGTCCGAGGCCAGGGGTGACCGCCTCCGCATATTCGGTGAACACCCGCGACGACACCGCGCCATTGTGCGGAAGGTTGTCGCAGCTCAGCACCGTGAACGGCGCGAGGCCCGCCTCCATCCGCCGCCGCAGCGCTTCGGCGATCAGTCCGGCCGCCGTCGCCGGCTCGCGCGGATGGCTGAGATCGGCCACGATGTCCGGGTGCTGCGTGTCGAGTCCGCCCGTCGCCGCGTTGTAGCAATAGCCCTTCTCGGTCACCGTCAGCGACACGATGCGTGTCGCGGGGTCGGCCATGCGCTTGAGCAGCCCCTCGCGGTTGCGCGGCGCATCGATCACCTCGAGCACCGAGCCGATGACGCGCAGGTGCCGCGCCTCGCCATCCTTCACCAGCACCGAATAGAGCCCGTCCTGCGGGTTCAGCGCGTCCGACGTATCGGGCCGCCTGAGGCTGGCGCCGGCGATGCCCCAGCTCGGATCGCTGTTGAGCACCTCGTCCACCACCACCGCCTGGTGCGCCCGGTGAAACGCGCCGATCCCGAGATGCACGATGCCGGGCGTCACCGCGCTGCGGTCATAGCGCGGCCGTTCGACGCCGGCCTTCGCCTGCGCCAGGTTTGCTGCCGAAAGCCTCATAGCCTGTACGCCGCCTTGGGGAGATTGTAGGCGAGGTCCTTGGCGAGGTCGTACGCTTCGTCCTCGTTGAGACGGTGTTCGACCACCAGCCGCGCCAGGTACGCGCAGTCGACGCGCCGCGCCACGTCGTGCCGCGCCGGGATCGATGGGAACGCCCGCGTGTCGTCGTTGAAGCCCACGGTGTTGTAGAAGCCCGCAGTCTCGGTCGCGAGCTCGCGGAACCGCATCATGCCCTCCGGGCTGTCGAAGAACCACCAGGGCGGCCCGAGCCGCAGCGCCGGGTAGACGCCGGCGAGCGGCGCGAGCTCCCGCGCGTAGCTCGTCTCGTCGAGCGTGAACAGGATGATGCGGAGGTCCTTCTCCATGCCGTAGCGGTCGAGCAGCGGCTTCAATGCCCCGACATAGTCCGTACGCTTGGGGATGTCGAAGCCCTTGTCCGGCCCGAACGCCGCGAACATCGCCGGCGAGTGGTTGCGCCACGAGCCGGGATGGATCTGCAGCACCAACCCGTCGTCGAGGCTCATGCGCGCCATCTCGGTCAGCATCTGCGCGCGGAACTGTTCGCGCTCGCCGGCATCGGCCTTGCCGCTCCGCACCTTGCCGAACAACGCCGCCGCGTCGGCATCGCTCAGCGCCGCCGTCGCCGCGCTGGGGTGGCCGTGATCGCTCGCCGTCGCGCCCATTTGCTTGAAGTAGCCGCGGCGCTGCACATGCGCCTCGAGATAGCCTTTCCAGCTTCCGGTATCGCAGCCGGTGATCTCGCCCAGCCGGTCGAGATCGGCCTGGAACGTCGCGCGGTCCGGGTCGACGATGGCATCGGGCCGGTAGGTCGGCACCACGCGGCCCCTCCATCCGGACTCGTCGATCGCCTTGTGCCATTTGAGCTCGTCGATGGCGCTGTCGGTGGTCGCGATCACTTCGAGGTTGAAGCGCTCGTAGAGCGCCCGCGGCCGGAACGCCGCGGTCTCGAGTGCCCCGGCGATGATGTCGTAGATGCGGTCGGCGCTCTTGGGGCCGAGCAGCTCGGAAATGCCGAACAGCGTGCTGAGCGTGGTGTCCAGCCACAGCCGCGTCGGCGTACCGCGGAACAGGTAATAGTGCTCGGCAAAGCGCCGCCAGATCGTGCGCCCGTCGGTCTCCACCGCCCCACCGTCGCGCCGCGGCACGCCCAGGCTCTCGAGCGAGACGCCCTGGCTCACCAGCATGCGCGTTACATAATGGTCCGGCACCACGAGGAGCTGGGCCGGGTCGGGGAAGGCGGCGTTTTCGGCGTACCAGCGTGGCTCGGTGTGGCCGTGCGGGCTGATCAGCGGCAGCGCGCGGATGGCATCGAAAAGCTGGCGCGCCAGCGCTCGCGTCGTCGGATCGGCGGGAAACAGTCGGTCGTCGTTCAGCATGGATATCCACCCGGTGGGAGCCGGAGCGTTTCCAGCAAAAGTGGATACCATCTTTTGCGGTTCGGAAACGCGACAACTCAAAGAACTAGAGCCCATGTTCCGATCCCATCGGAACATGGGCGACGCTAGTATGGTAGTGGAAGGAGTCCGGTCAAGGCGGGTCTATTCTTCGGCGAAGCCGCGAGCCACCGGCGCCTTCGCAAGGCCGGACTTTTCGAGCTCGCGCGCGATGCGCAGCGCGAAATCCTCGCGCCATGGTGCCGCGATCGCCTGCACGCCGAGCGGCAGCCGCTGGCCGTCGATGGCGATCGGCACCGCCGCAACGGGCAGACCAGCCAGCGAAAAAGCGGCCGTGTAGCTGTTGAGGCTCTGCCGCACCGGCACCTCGACGGTGCCGACCCGTGCCGATTTCTGTCCCAGCCGCGGCGCCCGCATCGGCGTCGCCGGCGCGAGGATCACGTCGATCGTGCTGAAGAGCGCGAGCATCTGCTCATGGAACATCCGGCGGAACCGCTGCGCCCGCTCGATCCATTGGGCCGGGAGCAGCGAGCCGGCGGCCAGCCGGTCGCGCACCTCCGGGTCGAAATCGGCCGCCCGGCTGCGCAGCCGCTCGGCGTGCAGCGAGGCCGCCTCCGCCATCCCGATCAAATGCGCTGCCGCCAGCGCCGCCTGCGCATAGGGGATCATCACCCGTCGGCTCACCTCGAGCCGCTTGCCGATCTCGTCCATCATCTGCCGCGCCTCGCCCGCTCCCGCGAAATCGCCGTCGGCGATGGCGATCCTGAGTCCCGCCGAGCCGCGCTCCAGCCGCCCGCTCACCGGCTCGAGCGGCCGCTTGATCATCGCCGGGTCGGCCGCATCGACCCCCTGCGCCGCGTCATAGGCCAGCGCCAGATCTTCGACGGATCGGGCCAGCACCCCGGTATGGTCGAGGCTCGGCGCGGTTGGAAAGACGCCAACCCGGCTGAGCCGCCCATAGGTCGGCTTGATCGCGAACAGCCCGCTCAGGGACGCCGCGATCCTGAGGCCGCCGTCGCTGTCGAGCGCCAGCCCCAGCGGCACCATGCCGCCCGCAATCGCCGCCGCGACGCCGGCCGGCGCGCCGCCGGCAATGGCCGTCAGGTCGTGCGGATTGTGGACGGCGCCGTCATGCGCGGTCTCGCCGGTATGCCCGAGCCCGAACTCGTCGATGCTGGCGGCGCCGGCGCAGATCGCGCCTGCCGCCTCGAGCCGCCCGATGAGCGCCGCGTCGATAGCCGCCGGCAGCCCGTCGCGGCCGATCTTGCTGCCCGCCCGTGTCGCGATTCCCTTGAGATCGAACGCGTTGGCGACCGCAAACGGCACCCCCGCCAGCGGCAGCTTCTTGCCGGCCTTGAGGGCCGGATCGATGCCGTCGGCATTCGCCAGCGCCCGGTCCTTGAGGACATCGGTGAAGGCCTTGGTTCGCCCGGTATTGGCCTCGATCCGTGCCAGCGCTTCGATGATCACCGAGCGGGCGCCCGTCTGGGCGGTGGTGACGGCCTTCACGATCGCGGCGGCGCCATCCGTCGATTTCATGCGCGATAGACCGCGGCGGCGGCGGTTTCATCCTTGAGCGGAACTTTTTCGAGCAGCGCGGCCATCTTCGCCGCCGTTTTCAAATGGTCTTTGACCCCCGGCCGCTGTTCGGCCGGTACGTCGAGCTTCACGATGGGCGCGACCGCATCGAGCCACTGGTCGAGATCGGGGAGTTTGGAGGCCACGGACGTCTCGGTTAACCTGAATTAACCGGATGCTAAGCATCCGCCGCCGCCCTGCACAACAGCCAGGCCGTAAAAATGGCGCCGTTCTGCGGGGGAGGCAGAGCGGCGCCGGTGGGTCAACAATCGTTCGGGGACACCCAATAAACGCCCGGTTGCCGCACTGGTTGCACGCCCTTGCAGATTTTTTCGCTTAACCTTGCGTCAACCACTATGACGGCTTCCCGCCCCGATTGTGGCCCGATGCGCTTGCGCTAAAGCAAACTTAAGTCCCGCCCCCGAAACTCCGCCAACACCGGGGAAGCCCGTAAAGGGCGGGGGCATATCGGATAAATGCGCATGGCGACGTTCCGCCAGACCATCGCATCGGCGTTCCGCTGGACCAACGTCATCGGCGGCGTGGCCTGCGTTGTCGTGCTTGGTTCGGCCATTTTTGCCGACATGCAGAACCGTGCCCTCCAGGAGCAGCAGATCCGCGCCATGGTGAGCCGCCAGGTGAGCGTCATCCGCGCCCGCCTCGAAGGCAACATCAATGGCGACATGCAGGTCGTGCGCGGCCTCATCGGCACGCTCGCGACCGAGCCCGACATGACCGAAGAGCGCTTCACCGCGCTCGCCAGCCAGCTTTTCGACGACAACACGCAGTTGCGCGACATCGCCGGAGCGCCCGACCTCAAGGTCACGCTGCTCTATCCCGTCAAGGGCAACGAAAAGCTCCTCGGGACCGACTACAACCAGCTCGAGGCACAGCGGACCGCGATCCTGCGCGCCCGCGACAGCCATGACCTGATCCTCGCCGGTCCCGTCGATCTGGTGCAGGGCGGGCAGGGCTTCGTCGGCCGCTTCCCCGTCTTTACCGCCGCGCCCGGCGGCACCGAGAAGTTCTGGGGCGTGGTCTCCGCCGTAGTCGATGCCAATTTGCTCTACGCCTATAGCGGCCTCTACGAACCCGATCTGGGTCTCGATATCGCCCTTCGCGGTCCCGATGGCAGCGGCGCCAATGGCGCGGTGTTTTTCGGCGACAGCTCCGTGCTGGCCGACCAGCCCGTGACCGCCGACATCTCCCTGCCGACCGGCTCATGGCAGATCGTCGCCCGGCCCGCCCTGGGCTGGGATGCTGCCTTGCCCAATCCGCTGATGTTTCGCCTGCTGCTGGGTCTCGCGGCGGCGCTCGTCCTCGTTCCCATGTTCATCGCCCGCAACCTGATCGAAGAGCGTGCCCGTCACATCCGCGCCCTGGCCGAACGCGAGCAGCAGCTTGCGGCCCTGTCGCGGCGTCTCGGTCTCGCGCTCGAGACCTCGGAGGTGGGCGTCTGGGACTACAACGTGGATGCCGATCGCCTGATCTGGGACGACCGCATGAACGCCCTCTACGGCCTGCCACAGGATGGCGGGTTGCGCACCGGCCGGAACTGGAGCGATGCGCTCCATCCCGACGACCGTGCGCGCGCCAAGATCGAGTTCGACGACGCCATCCGCCATCGCGGCCGCTACGTCTCGCAGTTCCGCGTCGTCCTGCCGGACGGAACGGAGCGCTTCATCCGCGCCATCGGCACCTGCTATCGCGATATCGACGGCAGCGTCCGCATCGCCGGTTGCAACTGGGATGTCACCGACGACGTCCGCGTCAACCAGGCGCTGGAACGGGCCCGGGCCGAGGCCGAGGCGCGCAATGCCGAGCTCGTCGAGGCCACCGCCCGCATCGAGCACACCTCGCTCCACGACGCGCTGACCACGCTGCCCAACCGGCGCTATCTCGACAAGTTCCTGAGCGAACGAGCCGCCGCGGCCGCCGAGGACGGCTCCGGTCTCGCGCTTCTCCACATCGATCTCGATCGCTTCAAGCAGATCAACGACACCCTCGGTCACGCCGCCGGCGATGCCATGCTGCAGCACGCCGCCGACGTGCTGCGCGCCAATGTGCGCGACGACGATTTCGTCGCCCGTATCGGCGGCGACGAGTTCGTGGTGGTCAGCTCGCTGCGCAACGGCCGTCGCGACCTGACCAAGCTCGCCAACCGCATCATCGACCAGATGCGCGAGCCCATGCCCTATATGGGCCACGAATGCCGCTGCGGTTTCTCGGTTGGAATCGCCTTCCAGCGCGGCCCGAAGATCGACGACAAGCGGCTGCTGATCGACGCCGATATCGCGCTCTACCGCGCCAAGCGTCGCGGCCGCAACCGCTACGAGTTCTTCACCGAGGCGCTGCAGGCCGAGATCGTCTCGACCAAGCAGATGGCCGACGACATCCTCTCCGGCATCGAAAAGGGCCAGTTCGTTGCCTGGTACCAGCCGCAGTTCGACGCCCGCAGCCACGCCGTCGCCGGCGTCGAGGCGCTGGCGCGCTGGGAGCATCCGACCCGCGGCGTCGTCTCGCCCGATGTGTTCATGCCCATCGCCGAAGACCTCAACGTCGTCGCCACCATCGATCGCATGATCCTCGAGCAGACCCTGTCGTGGATGGCGGTCTGGCGCGCCCAGGGCCTCGCGGTGCCGCGCGCCTCGGTCAACGTCTCGGCCCGCCGCCTGCGCGACGAGAATCTGATCAAGAGCCTGCGCAAGCTCGATATCGCCCCGGGCAGCATCAGCTTCGAGCTGGTCGAATCCATCTATCTCGACGAGAGCGACGACATCGTCGCCTTCAACATCGACCAGATCCGCGAGCTCGGCATCGACATCGAGATCGACGATTTCGGCACCGGCTACGCCTCGATCGTGAGCCTTCTCAAGCTCAAGCCGCGTCGCCTGAAGATCGACCGCCAGCTCGTGATGCCCGTGGTCGACTCCGAAGGCCAGCGCCAGCTCATTTCGTCCATCGTCGATATCGGCCACTCGCTCGGTATCGGCGTCGTCGCCGAGGGCGTCGAAACCGACGAGCACGCCCGCATCGTCACCGGCCTTGGGGCCGACGTGCTGCAGGGCTACGCCTTCGCCAAGCCCCTGAGCCCCAAAAGCCTCGAGCGCTTCGTCGCCCAATGGCAGGAAAAGCACGCGGCGCAGACCCGGGCGGCCTAGAACACATATCTATCAGTCGGCGCACCTCCCCCCTTGCGGGGGAGGAAGCGAGATAGGACTTAGCCCTTCGCTAAGTCCGTCATCGAGCCGGAGGGGGGAAGCAGTCGGCACTGAGCGTTGCCCGCCCGCCACCCTAGCTCCGCTACGAGCCTTCGGCTCTAGCTGCGCCAACCTCTCCGCGAGGGCGAGGATAAAACAGCGCTCTACCGCACCGGCACCCACACCACGTCGTCGATGCGCCGCGCGCCCGTCGCCAGCATGGCCAGCCGGTCGAAGCCGAGCGCCACGCCGGATGCCTCCGGCATGATCGCCAGCGCCGCGAGAAAGTCCTCGTCCAGCGGATAGCGTTCGCCATAGAGCCGTTCTTTCTCGTCCATCTCGGCGCTCAGCCGCCGCCGCTGTTCGTCCGCGTCGATCAATTCGCCGAAGCCGTTGGAGAGCTCCACCCCGCACGCATAGATCTCGAACCGCTCCGCCACGCGCGGATCGTCCGCCGTCCGGCGCGCCAGCGCCGCCTCGCACGCCGGGTAGCGGTCGAGGACGGTGACGTGCCCCACGCCGAGGTTCGGCTCGATCTTTTCCGTCAGCACCCGCGTGAACAGATACGACCAGGTGTAGTCGTCCGGCACCGCAAGCCCCGCGGCCCGCATCGCCGCGGCCAGCGCCGCCGCATCCGGGCCGCCGTCGCTGCCGATCGTCGCCAGCAGGTCGATGCCCGCATGCCGCACGAACGCCTCGCCCACGCTCAGCCGCTCCGCCGCCGCGAACGGATCGACCGTCTTGCCCTTGAAGCTGAAGCTCTTCGTGCCCGCCGTCTCGGCCGCGAGCCGGATCATCCGCACGCAGTCGTCCATCACCGCCGTATAGGGCTCGCCGGCGCGATACCATTCGAGCATCGTGAATTCGGGGTGGTGCGTGCCGGTCCGCTCGCGGTTGCGCCACACATGCCCCATGCTGGCGATCCTCGTCTCGCCCGCCGCCAGCAGCTTCTTCATCGAAAATTCCGGCGAGGTGTGGAGGTAGCGGGTCTGTGCGCTCCCGTCCTCGCCGATCATCTGCGTGGCGAAGGCATGCAGATGCGTCTCGTTGCCCGGGCTCACCTGCAGCCCCGGCGGGTCGACCATCAGGAAGCCCTGGTCCGCGAAATAGCCGCGGATTGCCGTTTCGATCTTGTTGCGGCCGATGAGGAACGGCCGCCGGTCGGCATGGACGCCCGGCGTCCACCAGGGCGAGGGGGCAGAGGAAGGCGGAGTGGGCAAGAACAGGCTCTTTTTCGCGCGGGACTGGCAGTTTTGCCGGATTTGCGGTATCGGCGGCGCCGAACTCAGGATTTGCCGCTCCGCTCCGGCCCAGACCGCGGTGCTCTAAGCGCAGCGGGTGCCCCGAACAAGGAAGAAATAATGGTCAAAGTCATCGCCTCGTCGCTGCGCAAGGGCCAGGTCGTCGATCAGGACGGCCGGCTCTACGTCGTGCTCACGGCCGAGAACATCCACCCCGGCAAGGGCGCGTCGGTGACCCAGGTCGATATGCGCCGCATCAGCGATGGCGTGAAGGTGTCCGAGCGCTGGCGCACCACCGAGATGGTCGAGAAGGCTGATGTCGACGAGCGCGAATACCAGTTCCTCTACAATGACGGCGAGGGCTACCATTTCATGGAGCCCACGACCTACGAGCAGATCGCCGTGCCCGAGGACGTCATCGGCGACCAGAAGGCCTTCCTGCAGGACGGTATGAAGGTCTTCATGAAGACCTTCGAGGGCAACGCGCTCTCGATCGAGCTCCCCGCCCGTGTCACCCTCGAGATCGTCGAGACCGAGCCGGTGGTGAAGGGCCAGACCGCCTCGTCCTCGTTCAAGACGGCGCTGTTGTCGAACGGCGTCAAGACCATGGTCCCGCCCCATATTGGCGTCGGCACCCGCGTCGTCGTGATGACCGAAGACGCCTCCTACGTCGAGCGCGCCAAGGACTGACTCCTTTCTTCACCCTCCCGTCGCGGGGAGGGTAGCGCAGCTGGAGCCGGCCGGCTCGTCGCGGAGCTGGGGAGGGGGTGAAGACGCCGGGTGGCTCGCGCCGGCGCCCTGCCCCCTCAGGTCTCGCCGCCCTCGCTTGCAGCCCGGCCTCCGTCTTCATATGTCTTGGGTTCCAGCGCCTTGGCGCATCCCCT
>Ga0207667_10004952_pt1 | contig 16269 bp, 19 predicted proteins | sample KBSCornC52_FD_184301 | JGI IMG/M metagenome (GOLD analysis project Ga0207667, IMG submission 184301) | Corn rhizosphere microbial communities from Kellogg Biological Station, Michigan, USA - KBS Corn C5-2 (SPAdes) (version 2) | ecosystem: Host-associated > Plants > Roots > Rhizosphere > Soil ... | reverse complement strand
CTACCGACGCCGATGGGTCGGTCCTCGAAGCCTTTGGAACCTGGATCGAAAAGTCGCTGTACGGGCGCAAGTACATGGGCATCGAGCGGGCGACCTTCCTGATCGGCCGTAACGGAAAGGTCGCCAAGGTCTGGCACAAGGTGAAAGTGCCGGGTCACGCCGCCGACGTGCTGGCCGCAGCACGCGCATTAACCTAATTCCACGAGTCGTCGCGCGGTTCCTCGCTCGACTCAACGCTTCACCGCTCCGCAGGGCCGCTTTGCCCCAAGTAGAGCGATCGCGACTTGCCCCCGCCGCCGGGCTTCCACACAACACAGGCGTTCGGGCGGGGGCCGTCCACACACGACTGACAAACGTGCGGGCTTTTGCCCGAACGGGGCGGCTTTGTGTGTGCGCGGTTAGGCCAAACGGACTTGGAACGACAGCTAGGGCGCCAAGCGTTTATGACCTTCCAAAACAGACGCTTAGGAGCATTTTCCAAGACGTCTTATCGCGTCGCCCTGGTCGCCACAGCGGTCGTGACCGGCTCCGCCGCCCAGGCTGCTGATCCCGTTTCGATTATCACCGACGGCACGACCACCTCATCGGCAACCGCCAAGCCAAGCGCGCTCGCCAGCCTGTCGAATGGCGCCCAGGCGATGCTGCGTCGGCTCGGCCTCAGCTCGGCGCCGCGGCTGAGCTCGCTGCAGGGCGGCGAGCCCTATCAGCCGGCCGATGCCCCCGGCGGGCCGCTGGCCAACGCCAATCCGCAGTTCCGCACCCTTTTCATGAACTGGAAGCACATGGGCGAGGTCGCGCATCCGCGGATCGCCGTGCCGTCGCAGAAGCCGGTCGAGCGCGCAGTGTTCACCTCGGGCTTCGGCACCCGCAGCGACCCGTTCGGCGGCTACACCGCGATGCATGCGGGAATCGATCTCGCCGGGCCGGTCGGCACCCCGATCTATGCGGCCGCGGACGGCATCGTCGATCGCGCCGGCTGGGCCAATGGCTATGGCAATCTCGTCGAGATCGATCATGGCAAGGCCATCCAGACCCGTTACGGCCATCTTTCGGCGATTCTCGTCTCGCCCGGCCAGCGCGTCCACCGCGGCGACCTGATTGCCCGCATGGGCTCGACCGGCCGCTCGACCGGCAGCCACCTCCATTATGAGGTCCGGCTCGACGGCCATGCGGTCAATCCCGTCCCCTTCCTCCAGTCTTCGGACTATATGCTGGCGGTGCAGAAGCGCGCCGGCCAGGCCGAGATGGCGATGGGCGGCCCGGGGCCCGACTCCGCGAACTGAGCTGGCGTTAACCGGCGCTCTGCTTGTGGCCGGGACGGCTCGTCCCTATCTTCTGAGCAGATGACCGAAACAGCGATCGACCTGACTCCTTCCGCGGCCGCCCGAGTGGCCGCGATCGCCGTGCGTCAGGGCAAGCCGCCGATCCTGCGGTTGGCGGTCGATGGCGGCGGCTGCGCCGGCTTCCAGTATATCTTCGAGCTCGCCGATGGCGCTGCGCCCGACGATACCGTCGCCGAGCGCGACGGGGCGACGCTGGTGGTCGATCCGGTCAGTCTCGATCTCGTTCGCGGCTGCGCGGTCGATTACGTCGAATCGCTCGGCGGCGCGGCCTTCCGCGTCGAGAATCCCAATGCCGCCTCGGGCTGCGGCTGCGGTTCCAGCTTCTCGATCTAGCTGCCGCGCGCTAGGGCGGGGCGATGAAGATCGCCAGCTTCAACGTCAACGGCATCCGCTCGCGCCTGCCGCGTCTGCTCGAATGGCTCGACGAAGGGGCGCCCGACGTTCTCTGCCTTCAGGAATTGAAGTGCGACGACGACAGCTTCCCGATCAAGGAAGTCTCGGCCGCCGGCTACGGCGCGATCTGGCACGGCCAGAAGGGTTTCAACGGCGTTGCGATCCTCGCCAAGGGCACAGAGCCGATCGAGCGCCGTCGCGGCCTGCCCGGCGACCCGGATGACACCCACAGCCGCTATCTCGAGGCCGAAGTCGGCGACGTCGTCATCGGCTGCCTCTATCTGCCCAACGGCAATCCGCAGCCCGGGCCGAAATTCGATTACAAGCTCGCCTGGATGGAGCGGCTGATCGCCCATGGCGAGGAGCTGCTGGCGGCCGAGCGGCCGACGATCCTGACCGGCGATTACAACGTCATCCCGACCGACGAGGACACCTTCTCGGTCCGGGCGATGGCGCATGACGCGCTGATGCAGCCAGAAAGCCGCGCCGCCTTTCGCCGTCTGCTCCATCAGGGCTGGACCGATGCGATCCGCGCACGCCACCCGACCGGGCGGCTCTACACCTTCTGGGACTATCAGGCGGGCGCCTGGGCGCGCGACGCCGGATTCCGCATCGATCATCTGCTGCTCAGCCCGCAGCTCGCCGACCGGCTGCGCGATGCCGGCGTCGACAAGGCGGCGCGGGGCAAGGAAAAGGCGAGCGATCACACGCCGGTTTGGGTCGAGATCGTCTGAGCTAGCGCACGGCCCCGCGCGCCAGCAGCCGCGGCAACAGGCTCAACGCGCCGAGAATCGGATGGCGGCGCTGCCAGGGCTTGAGCTCGACGGCGGTGCCGGCGTGACGGTTTATCTTCCACACGAGATAGTCGATGCCGCCGGCATAGGTCGCGCTCGCCTTGGCGAGCCGGGCGAGGGTGAGCAGCTTGCCGGCTCTGCGGCGTTTCGCCCAGGCGCGGCGGCCGGCGCGCCGCTCGGCGGTCGTCACGGGTTGGGCAAAGGCGACGATGCCGTCGGCGATCGCGGCGTCGATGCCGGCAGCGGCCAGCGCCGGGAGGGTGAAGGCGGCGTAACGCTCTGGGTCGAAATCGACCACCGAGGCGGCGCGGTCCTTGCGCTCGGCCCGCAGCTCGGCGCCATAGGTCAGGGCGAAAGCGGTTCGCCAGAGATCGAGCAGGTCGATCCGGTCGGAGACCATCGGCCGCGCCGCGGCGAGCAGAGTGGGCGCGGCGCGTGCCACCGCCGCCACCGCCGTCTCGCGCGCCGCATCGTCGGCCACCCAGGCCAGCCGCGCCGGCTGGGCGAAGCGCGCCCAGACCGAGACGCTGGTGCCGGGCCCGGCCAGCCGGGCGAAGTCCGCCTCGCTGAGCACGGCATATTTGCCGGCGAGCCCGCCGGCCTCGATCGGAAAGACATTGGGCGGCAGCAGCCGGTTGGCGGCCGCGAGCCAGCGCTTGTCGAAGGCGGCGGCGTAATCCGAGACGATAAGGTAGAAATCGAGCATCAGCCCGTCGAGCGCGGCGGCGCGCAGGCAGGATCCATAGAACAGCACCGACCGCGCGGCGCCGCCATGGCGCGCGGCGACGGCGGCGGCGAGGTGGGCGACCTCGGGGCGGACAGGAATGGCGAGCTCGTCGGCGACGAGCCCGGCGAGCGGGCTCACGCCGCGAGGCGGAGGAACGGCAGTGGCGCGGTCGGCTTGAGCACAATCGCGCGGCCGGCGCCGGCCTCGAACAGCTCGCCGTCGAGAATGACACTGGACCGCTCGCCTTCGATGCGGATCTCGTCGCCCCGCTCGACGTGAACCCCGCTCATGTCGTGGCTGCCGAGCCGGCCGAAGATGCCGGCGATGATCGCCTTCATGAATGCCCAGGGGGTATGGTCGACGACGAGGAGCTGAAGCGCGCCGGGCGGCCTCGCACCGACCCGCGAGGTCGAGTTCATCAGCAGCTTCTCGAGCGTGGTGACGATCAGCAGGGCGAAGCGGCCGGTCCGGGCGCCGTGACGAAGGATCGAGACCCGCACCATCTGCGCTCGCGGTGGGAGCAGCCCCGTCTTGACGCCGAACATCGTGCTGAGCAGCAGCGCGAAGACGGTGACGACATGGGCGAGGCCGTTGGGCAGACCGAGCGGATAGACCTTGTTGCGGCAATAGAGCATGGCGTCGGCGAGACCGGCCCCGCCGAGGAACATGCCGACCACCGGCCGGGTGCCGGCCAGGTCGTCGGTCAGCGAGATCAGCTCGCGCGCGACGACATGCTCGTCGACGCCGGTGCGGACGATTTCGAGCACACGTTCGAGCGCGGCCAGCGGGTCGCCGGTGGCGCCGAGATCGAGCGCGATCAAATTGGTCTTGCCGTTGGGCAGCACCGCGACGGGCGGCGGCTTGCCGTTGAAATAACCGCCGTGGCAGAGTTCGGTCAGCGCCACCTGAACGGTGCCGTCGCCGCCGTTGATGACGATTGCCTTGGGTTCGACCCGGGCAATCGTCCGCATTGCCTCGCCGATCTGCTCGGCCTTCTCGACCTCATAGTGGAAGATGTCGGGATGTTCGGCGCAAAAGCTGCGGACGCGCGGCAGGTAGGACTTGCTGCCGGAAGCCTTCGGATTGGACAGAAGCGCGATCCGGGCCATCGTCAATTCTGCTGAATCGGGCCGACCGACAGCCCGTGACGATAGTTGAGGACGACGTCGACAGCGGCATGGCCGTTGACCCGAATCAGCACGTCGCTGAGCTTGGGCTTGAGGTTGAGCAGGCTGATCCGCGGATTGCGCGAGAAGCCGGCGCCGTCGTTCCAGTTGAACCCGGATTTGGGCGGACCCTCGACATAATGGCGCACGGCGACGGCATAAGCACCGTTGCCCGGCGTCCTGATGCAGACCGCCATCGGCCCGGCCGGGGCCACCGGCAGATCGACGCGCCTGAGCTTCTTGCCCTTTTCGAGGAACTCGCTGGGATTGGCGCTGTAGAGCTGAACCCTGAGCGCGCCGGTGTGTGACTTGAAACCGCTGACCCGAACGAGCACCGCCGAATCGCGCGATCCGTCGGTGCAGGCCGCTGCATCCTGGCCCAGAATCGTCGCATTGGCCTCAGCCGGCGCCACAAATGACGCCAGCAAGGCAGCAAAGCCGATCGAACCGAGTGATTTCGACATGACCTACGCACCTCCGGGGGCTATAGGGCGCGGCGCTGCCCGCAAGCCTCCCTGAGGCTGGCAGATCGGTTATGCATGCGGCCAAATTATGGTCATGAGGCGTCGAAAAGTTGAGATTTGGCACGCGCATCGACCGCTACCTCGCCCGGCTGATCGCTGTGCCCCTGCTGGCGACACTCGTTCTTGCGGCGATGCTGCTGCTGCTCGACAAGATGTTGCGGTTGTTCGACTTCGTCATCAGCGAGGGCGGGCCGGTCACCGTCATCTGGCGCATGCTCGCCAATATGATCCCGGAATATATGTCGCTCGGCATTCCGCTCGGACTGATGCTCGGCATCCTCCTCGCCTTCCGCCGCCTGGCGCTGTCGTCCGAGCTCGACACGCTGCGCGCCTCGGGGCTCAGCTACGGGCGGCTGCTGCGCGTGCCCTATATGTATGCCGGGCTGCTGATGGCGCTGAACCTGCTGATCGTCGGCTTCGTCCAACCCTATTCGCGCTATGCCTATGAGGGCTTGCGGTTCGAGCTGCGCACCGGCGCGCTAGGCGCGTCGATCAAGGTCGGCGAGTTCACCAAGCTGGGCAAGAATATGACGATGCGGGTCGAGGAGAGCCGTGATGCCGGCCGGGATCTCCGCGGCATCTTCGTCATGACCCAGCAGCCCAACGGCAAGTCGATCGCGGTCACCGCCGAGCAGGGAACCTTCCTCGCCACCAGTGACACCGACACGATCATCTTCCGGCTGAAGAATGGCGTGCTGGTCAACGACGCGCCGAAGTTCAAGACGCCGCGGGTGCTGTCCTTCATCGGCCATGACCTGCCGATCGACCTGCCCAAGACCGAGAATTTCCGCAGCCGCGGCGGCAAGGATCTGGAGCTGACGATCCCCGAGCTGGTGCGCACCGGCACCGACGTGAAGGCTTCGCCGAAGCTGCGTGCGGCAAGTCTGGCCAATTTTCATTTTCGCCTCGTCGAGGTCGCGGTGATGGCGATCCTGCCGCTGCTGGCGGTGGCGCTGGCGGTGCCGCCGAAACGGTCGTCCTCGGCGCTGGGCGTGTTTCTCTCGATCGTGATCCTGGTGACCTATCACAAGGTCAACGAATATGCCGAGCAGATGGGCTCGCTCGGCAAGATCAATCCGCTCATCGCGCTATGGCTGCCGTTCGTGCTGTTCTGCGGGCTGTGCTGGTGGCTCTACCGCACGCTCGCCCATGTTCCCGGCGGCCAGCCGATCGGCGCGCTCGAACGCGCCGCCGACAAGGCGGTGGCGGCGATCAAGCGCTGGCTGCGCGGCGCTGATGCGGCCGAGGCGGCCTGATGCTGGCGACGCAATTCATCCCGTCGCGGTCGATTGCGCTTTACACCGGCCGGCTGTTTCTGTGGCGCTCGCTCGCCGTGCTGGCGGCGCTGGTGCTGATCCTCCAGACGCTCGACCTGCTGAGCGAATCCGGCGAGGTGCTCGCCTATCCCGGCAACGGCCAGGCGCAGCTGCTCTATTACGTCTCGCTGCGCGCGCCGCAGATCGTCGCCCGATTCCTGCCATTTTCCGTCCTGCTCGGCGCCCTCATCACCCTCGCCACGCTGAACCAGAACAGCGAAGTGGTGATCTTCAAATCGGCGGGCATTTCCGCCCATCAGATCCTCGCGCCGTTGATCGTCGTCAGCCTCGGTTTCGCGCTGGTGTCCCTGGCGTTCAACGAGCGGGTGCTGGTGCGCGCCAATGCCGCGCTCGATGCCTGGCAGGCGGTCGATTATGCCCATGTCCCGCCGCCCAGCGGGACGGTGACCAATATCTGGGTGCGCAACGGCGACGATCTGATCCATGTCGAGCAGGTCACCGGCCGCGGCGCGTCGACACGGCTGCGCAATGCGACGATCTACGACCGGACCGGCGGCGCGCTGCAGGCGATCATCCGCGGCGTCAGCGGCCATCTCGCGGGAACTGGCTGGGAGCTGACCCAGGTCCGCCGTTTCGAGGTCGCCAGCGGTGACGAGCAGACCCTGCCGAATTTCCGCTTCGGCGAGGGGATCAGCCCCGACCGCTTCACCCTGGCGGAGGTCGATCCGGACGAGAAGTCGCTCGTGCCGCTGGCCAATGCGATCTCCGATCTCAAGGCGGCGGGCCGGCCGACCGCCAATCTCCAGACCTCCTTCTGGCACAAGCTGTCGGGCCCGCTGTCGACCGTGCTAATGCCGCTGCTCGGCAGCGTCGCCGCCTTCGGCCTCGCCCGCACCGGCCGGCTGTTCATCCGGACGGTGATCGGCATGGGGCTGGGTTTCGCCTATTTCGTCAGCGACAACGTCGGCGTGGCGATGGGCAATTTCGGCTCCTATCCGCCGTTTCTCGCCGCCTGGTCGCCCTTCCTTCTGTTCCTGCTGATCGGCGAGATCGTGCTTATCCGGACCGAGGAGTGAGGTGCGGCGCGCAACTGGGCCTGGCGGGAAATATCCAATTTGCCGAAGGACCGTCGCAAATCCGCCTCATTGCAGATCCATGACCCGCGGCGATATTGTATCGTCCAACAGGAGTGGAGCGGCGTGCCCACGGTAGAATTCATGCGCAAGGGATTCTGGCAGCGGTCGCATCATCTCGACCGGATGACTCTGCGCGAGCTGGTCGTCGCCTATTTTCAATATCCCGCGATCCTCGCCTATGGCGCGCTTGCCGTGGTCGCGATCGCCCTGGCGGCCTGGCGCCCCGCGAGCCTGCCGGCGACGACGGCTTCGGTGGCGTTCGCCGTGCTGGTCTATCCGCTGGTCTGGTATGTGCTCCATCGCTGGGTGCTGCACAGCCGCTGGATGTTCAAGGTGCCGATCCTCGCCTCGACGTGGAAGCGGATCCATTACGATCACCATCAGGATCCCAATCACCTCGAGGTGCTGTTCGGCGCGCTCCACACGACGCTGCCGGTGATCGTGGTGATGACCATGCCGCTCGGCTGGGCGATCGGCGGCTTCGGCGCGGCCTTCGCGGCGCTTGCGGCCGGACTGCTGACAACCTGCTTTTATGAATTCTGCCATTGCATCCAGCACCTTGCGTACAAGCCGCGCAATGCGATGCTGGTCGCGATGAAGGCGCGGCACATGGCGCATCACTTCTTCGACGAAACCGGCAATTACGGGATCACCAATTTCTTCTGGGATCGGCTGCTCGGCAGTTTCTACGAGCGCGATGAGCGGACGGTGAAGAGCCCGACCGTGTTCAACCTCGGCTATACGGCGGAGGTCGCCGAGCGATATCCGCATGTCGCGCGCCTGTCGGGCGGAGTCGCGACCGGCCATCCCCGCCAGCGCGCGCGCGGCTAGGCAGGGTGGCGGTCACCGTAACCCCGGTCGCCTCGGCTGCCGATCGGAGAGCCTTCGTCGAGTTGCCGTTCAGGCTCTATCGTGACGATCCCAGCTGGGTGCCGCCGCTGAAGGCCGAGGTCCACGGGCTGATCAACCCGCGCGAAAATCCCTGGTTCGAGCATGGCGAGGCGACGCTGTTTCTGGCGCGGCGCGATTCGCAGGTCGTCGGCCGGATCTCGGCGCATATCGAACGGCTGCCGATGGTTGGGGTCGCGCCCGGCACCGGCAACTTCGGCATGTTCGAGGCGGCCGATGCCGAGGTCGCGGCGGCGCTGATCGCCGAGGCGGAGCACTGGCTGCGCGCGCGCGGCTTTGCCCAGGTGCTCGGCCCGCTCAGCCTGTCGATCTGGGACGAGCCAGGTTTGCTGGTCGACGGCTTCGACCATCCACCGACGGTGATGATGGGCCATAATCGGCCGCAATATCAGCAGTGGATCGAGGCGGCGGGCTATGCCGGCGTCAAGGATCTGATCACCTACCAGGTCGACATCTTGCAGCGCTTCCCGCCGCTGGTCGATCGCATCGTCCAGTCGGGCGAGCGCAATGAACGCATTGTCGTGCGCAAGGTCGACAAGTCTCGCTTTGCCGAGGAGGCACAGCTGGTCCTCGGCATTCTCAATGATGCCTGGTCCGACAACTGGGGCTTCGTCCGGCTGACCGCGGCCGAGATCGCCTATGTCAGCAAGAAGCTGAAGCCGATCGTCTTCGAGGATCTGGTCACCATTGCCTATGTCGAGGGCGAGCCGGTCGCCTTCATGATCACCTTGCCCGACCTCAATGAGTTCATGGGTGATCTGAACGGCAGGCTGTTCCCCTTCGGATTCATCAAACTGCTCTGGCGGATGCGTAATCCCAAGGTGACCCGAGTGCGCGTGCCGCTGATGGGCGTGGTCAAGCGGATGCAAGCGACGCGCCTGGCCAGCCAGCTCGCCTTCATGATGATCGAGGATGCCCGCCGCGTGTCCTCGACCAAATATGGCGCGGCACAGGCCGAGATCGGCTGGATCCTCGAGGACAATCAGGGAATGCGCTCGATCGCCGAGATGATCGAAAGCCGGAGGAACAAAGTCTACCGGCTCTACAGCAAGGCGCTCTAGCCGGGGCGCGTCACATCTCTTCGTCACTCCCGCGAAGGCGGGAGTCCAGTCGCAACTTGGTTCTGCCCAACTCGTGTGGGCGATGAGGTGCGGTTGGATTCCCGCCTTCGCGGGAATGACGAGTAGTTGGGTTAGATGACCCCGACCGCCTTGCCGGCGGCTTCGAAGATCGCAAGGATCTGGCCGACCTGATCGTCGCTATGCTCGGCGCAGAGCGAGCAGCGCAGCAGATACATGCCAGCGGGTGTCGCCGGCGGGCGGGCGAGGTTGACGTAGAGTCCGCCCTCGAGCAGCGCCTGCCATAGTCGCACCGCCCTGTCCTGGTCGGGCAGGATCACCGCGATGATCGCCGATTGCGCGTCCGCGGTGCCGAGCTGATAGCCGAGTTCGCGCAAGCCTTGGTGGAGCCGCCGCGAGTTCTTCCACAGATGGGCGCGCTTGGGCGCGGCGTGCATCAGCTTCCTGATCGAGGTCGCGGCGGTGGCGACGACGCTCGGCGGCAAGCTGGCGGTGAAGACATAGGGTCGGCAAACCAGGCGCAGCACCTCGAAGCTCGGATGGTTGGAGACGCAGAAGCCGCCGACCGTGCCGACCGATTTGGAAAAGGTGCCGACGACGAAATCGACATCCGCCTCGACACCGGCTTCCTCGAACACGCCGCGGCCATGCTTGCCGAAGAAGCCCATGCCATGGGCCTCGTCGACGAGGACCATGGCGTGATGCTTCTTGGCGACCGCGACCATCTCCTTCAGCGGGGCGATGTCGCCAAGCATCGAATAGACGCCTTCGAGCACGACCAGCTTGCCGGGCTCCGGCGGCAGCCGGCCGAGGCGCTTGTCGAGATCCTCGACTGAATTATGGCGGAAGCGGACGATCTCGGCGTCGCCGAGGAAGCAGCCGTCGTAGATCGAGGCATGGCTGTCGGCGTCGATGATGACGTATTCGCCCTTGGCGGCGAGCGTCGAGATCATGCCAAGATTGGCCTGATAGCCAGTCGAGAAGACGATCGCGTGGGCAGTGCCGTAGAAGTCCCTGAGCGCTGCCTCGACCTCCTTATGGCCCTGATAGGTGCCGTTGAGGACGCGGCTGCCGGTGGTGCCCGCGCCGAAATCGTCAAGCGCCTTCTTGCCCGCTGCGACGACGTCGGGGTCGAAGGTCATCCCCATATAGTTATAGGTGCCGAGCAGGATCGTCTCGCGGCCCTGGATCAGCGCCAGCGTTGGCGAGCGCACCTCGTCCATCACGATCGAAAAGGGATCGCGCACTCCGCTGTCGAGCAGCGCCTGGCGCTCCGCGATCAGCGGGTCGAACTTGCTGAAGAGATCCTTAGGGTCCCCGCTCACGCCTTGAGCGTCTCGACCGCGTCGACCAGCTGACCGACGGTGTCGATCTCCGCCTGCATGTTCATCGTGATGAGGATGTCGAACTCGTCTTCGATCGCCGCCACGAAGTCCATCACGGTCAGGCTGTCCCACTCCAGATCGCCGGCGAACGTCGTGTCCTCACCCAGAGTCGCGCCCTTCTTGTTGAACGGGGCGATCAGCTCGGCCACGCGGGCGAAGGTCTCGGCTCGGTCGCTCATCGTCGCCCCCATAGTCTGCCGGTCCGCCGCTTGCCAACCAATTGCGACTTTGCCGCGGCGGGACCGTGGCGTGCCGTCACCTGAGCCAGCCCTGGCTGCGATACCAGCCTGCGGTCGCCGCCAGGCCGGCCTCGGTATCGATCGAAGGCGACCAAATGCTTGCGTCCGGCCGGGCCGTCGCGCTGACCGTCCAGTCGGGGTGGACGATGTAGCGGGCGCGGTCGCGGCTGAGCCGGGGCGGGCGGCGGCCCAGCCGGCCGCGCAGCTCATCGACCCTGGCGCCGATCGCGATGGTCCAGGCGGGGAGCGGGAGTGGCCAAACCCGCCGGCCAATGGCGCGGCCCAGCGCCGCGGCAAATTCGGCATGGCTCCAGCCGTCGGGCCGGCCGTCGTCAGGCTCGATCACCATGCCCTCCGCGACGTGCGAAAGCGCCAGTCCGAGCAGCAGGCTGGCGAGATCGTCGGCATGGAGCAGCGACAGTCTGCCCGCCGGCGGCAGCGGGACGATGCCGCGTGCGGCGAGACGGAACAGCAGCAGCGTCTCGCGATCGCCCGGGCCGTAGACGGTCGGTGGGCGAACGATCGTCCAGCCCACGGCCTGCTCGCGCACGACGAGCTCGGATTCGGCCTTCGACCAGCCGTAGTTGGACATCTCCGGCTGGCGTGCGGCGAGCGAGGAGGTGTGGATGAAGCGGCCGATGCCGGCACGGTTGGCGGCGTCGAGCAGCGCGGCGGTGCCGGCGATATTGGCGGCGGCAAAGCCGGCGCGGTCGCGCGCGTTGATCGCGGCGGCGACATGGATCACGGCACCGACACCCTGGCACAGCCGGCCGAGCGCATCGCCGTCGTCGAGCGTGCCGATCACCCAGTCGACGCCGGGCGTTTCGGCTTGCGGCGAACGGGTGAGGGCGGTCAGCGGGATGCCGCGTTGCTGCGCAAGGCTGACGAGGCGGCGGCCGACGAAGCCGGTTCCGCCGGTCAGCGCGATGCGGGTCAGAGCAGCACCATCTGGTTGCGATGGATCAGCGCCGAGCGCGGCGCATAGCCGAGCAGCTCGGGCAGGGCGTCGGAGCGGTGGCCGGTGATCCTGGCGGCGTCGGCAGCATCATATTCGATCAGCCCGCGGGCGATCGCGACGCCGTCCGGCCCGACGATGTCGACGACGTCGCCGCGCTCGAAGCGCCCTTCGACCGAGATCGCGCCGGCGGGGAGCAGGCTGCGGCCCTTGCCGAGCGCGGCGGCGGCGCCGGCGTCGACATGGACGCGGCCCTTGGCGGTCAGCCGGCCGGCCAGCCAGGCCTTGCGCGCCGTCGCTTCCTTCTGCGCGGTGAAGACCGTGCCGCGGCCGGTCTTGGCGAAGGCAGTCAAGGGAAGCTCGACCGTGCCGCTGACGATCGCCAGGGTGACGCCGGCGCGGGTGGCGATGCGCGCCGCCTCGATTTTCGAGCCCATGCCTCCCGAGCCCATCCCCGAGGCCGAGCCGCTATCGGCCATTGCCGCGACCTTGGCATCGATGCGGCTGACCACCGGCACCAGCTTGGCCTTGCGGTCGAGATGCGGGTTGGCGGTGTAGAGCCCGTCGACGTCGGACAGCAGGATCACGCCGCGTGCGGCCGCTGCCTGGGCGATGCGCGCCGCCAGTCGGTCGTTGTCGCCGAAACGGATCTCGGCGGTGGCGACCGAGTCATTCTCGTTGACCACGGGGACGACATCGAGCGCGGTCAACCGGTCGAGCGTCGCCACCGCGTTAAGGTAGCGCCGGCGGTCCTCGAGATCGTCGAGCGTGACGAGCATCTGGGCGGCGGTCAGGCGCTGGCTGCCGAGCAGCTCCTCCCAAACATGCGACAGCGCGATCTGGCCGACCGCGGCTGCAGCCTGGGCATCCTCAAGGTTGGCGCGCCCGCCCTTGGCGAGGCCGAGCCGGCGCGCGCCGAGCGCGATCGAGCCGGAGGAGACGATGATGATGCGCTGCCCGGCGCGATGACGCTCGGCGATTTCACCGACGACGCCGCCGAGCCAGTCGCGCCGCACCTGGCCGGCCTGATCGACCAGCAGCGAGGAGCCGATCTTGACCACCAGCTTGGGGCAGGCGGCGGGCGCGAACAGCGCGGCGGGATCGCTCAGAGCGGCCGCCATGTCACCTCCGCCGCTTCCTCCGGCTCTTCGTCCACGCCGATCGCGGCAATCAGCGCATTGAGCGCGGCATCGACGCCGTCGCCGCTCGCCGCCGACAGGGTCAGCACCTCGCCGCCGCTCTTTTTCGCCAGTTTCCTGCGCAGCGCCGTCAGGGTCTTGGCGTCGACCGCATCGGACTTGCTGAGCGCGACGACCTCCGGCTTGTCGATGAGGCCGGCGCCATAGGCATCGAGCTCGTCGCGGACGATGCCCCAGGCGCCGATCGGATCCTTGCCGCTGGCGTCGATCAGGTGAAGCAGGACTCGGCAGCGCTCGACATGGCCGAGGAAGCGGTCGCCGACGCCGGCACCTTCGGCCGCCCCCTCGATCAGCCCGGGAATATCGGCGAGGACGAATTCACGGCCATGATGCAGCACCACGCCGAGCTGCGGCCTGAGCGTGGTGAAGGGATAATCGCCAACCTTGGCGCGGGCGTTGGTCACCGCGTTGAGGAAGGTCGACTTGCCGGCATTGGGCAGGCCGACGAGGCCGGCGTCGGCGAGCAGCTTGAGCCGCAGCCAGACCCAGGCTTCCTCGGCCGGCCAGCCAGGACCATGCTGGCGCGGCGCACGATTGGTCGAGCTCTTGTAGCTGGCGTTGCCGCGACCGCCGTCACCGCCCTTGAGCAGAACGATGCGCTGACCGACCCGGGTGAGATCTACCAGCACCTGCTCCTTGTCGTCGGACAGGACCTGGGTCCCGACCGGCACCTGAATGACCAGGTCCTCGCCGCCCGCGCCGGTGCGATTGCTTCCGGCGCCGCCCTTGCCGCGCTCGGCCCGGAAATGCTGGGTGTAACGGAAGTCGATCAGCGTATTGAGGCCGGCGACCGCCTCGAAGACGATGTCGCCGCCCTTGCCGCCGTCGCCGCCGTCGGGGCCGCCGAACTCGATGAATTTTTCCCGGCGAAAGCTGACCGCCCCGGGGCCGCCGGCCCCGGAGCGGACATAGATTTTTGCCTGGTCGAGAAAATGCATGGCGTCGCCCTACCGGGCTTTCCCCTTAATTCCCATAACGAACGTCCGATCCCTCAGGCGACAAGGCGCTGCTCGGAGCCAAGCCAATCGGCGGCGTCGAGGCCGTACCAGCTGCAGGGCTGGACGCCGGACCTGAGCCCGCTGCGGTAGAGCATCCGGCTGCCCTGTGACGTAAAGCCGAGCTTCGCCAGAACGCGGGCCGAGCCGGCGTTGTCGGCGAAATGACCGGCCTCGATCCGGCCTAGGCGCAAGCCGTGGAAGGCCATGTCGAGCACCGCGCGGGCGGCCTCGGTGGCAAAGCCCTGGCGCCAATGGGCGCGGGCGATCCAATAGCCAAGCTCGGCCTGTTCGGCCGGTCCGTCGTCGAGATCCATCAAGCCGATGCCGCCGACCAGCTGCGGCTGGCTGGCGCGGGTGAAGATCAGGAAGCGTGGCCGCCGCTCGTCCTGCGGCAGGCCAAGAAAGGCCTCGGCTTCGGCCGGGCCATAGGGCCAGGGGACGCGCGACAAGTTGCGCACAACCGCCTCGTCGCCGATCGCGGTGACCAGGGCAGGGGCGTCCTCGATCCAGCCGGGCCGCAGCAGCAATCTTTCCGTTCTGGCGAACATGGCCATCTCTCTTACGACTGCGTCGCCGATCCGTGCCGGAACGGCGATCTCGGAGGGAGATGGGGCGGAGGGTAGAGCGGCTGTCTCCCTCCCGGATCCTGAGGATCCCTTCGGTCGCCCTACCCGGGCGACCGCTTGTCAGGCGATGGCCCGGTTATTCTGCGGCTGCTGCCGGCATGTCCACGCTGACGAACTTGCGGCCAAGCTTGCCGTCGTGGAACACGACGCGGCCATCGACGAGCGCGAACAGGGTGTGATCCTTGCCGATGCCGACGTTGCGGCCAGGGTAGAACTTGGTGCCGCGCTGGCGGACGAGGATGTTGCCGCCGACCACGGCTTCGCCGCCGAACTTCTTCACGCCGAGGCGCTTGCCCGCTGAATCACGGCCGTTGCGCGACGAACCGCCTGCCTTCTTATGTGCCATGGCGAATAACTCCTGAGCGGTCCGGTTCAGCCGATCGAGACGATCTTGAGGATCGTGTGCTGCTGACGATGGCCGTTGCGCCGGCGGTAATTATGCCGCCGCCGCTTCTTGAAGACGATGACTTTCTCGCCCTTGGCCTGGGCGATGATCTCGGCCGAGACCGCGATCTTGCCGGTCTTCAGCTTATCGCCTTCGCTGGCAAGCAGGACATCGTCGAGCGAGACGGTGTCGCCCGCGGCGCCGTCGATCTTCTCGACTGCAATCTTGTCCCCGGCGGCGACGCGATACTGCTTGCCGCCTGTGCGCACGATAGCGAACATGGCTGATACCTTAAGAAACCTGGGCAACCACGAGCAGGGGCCAAAACCCACCGCCACGCGGAAAGCCGGGCTGCTACGCGATGGTGGCTAGGCTGTCAACGCCGGGAGAGGCAATCCGCCCTGATCTGCGGCGGCCGCGGGGCGGCCCGACCGGTTAACCCCTAGTGGCGGTGCTCGCGGCGGAGCTGGTAGCGGCCGTCGGCATAATCGTCGAACAGCCCCTCGATCGCCGGGTGGTCGACCGGCTCGTCGCTGTCGTCCAGGATCAGATTCTGCTGGCTGACATAGGCGATATAGCTGCTGTCCGAATTCTCGGCGAGCAGGTGATAGAAGGGCTGATCCTTGGCCGGACGGACGTCCTCGGGGATCGCCTGGTACCATTCCTCGCTGTTGGCGAAGACCGGATCGATGTCGAAAACGACGCCGCGGAACTCGAACATCCGGTGGCGGACGACGTCGCCGATGGAAAAACGGGCATGCGACATGGGCGGGATGGGTCCCGCGGGAAGCGCGCCGGTGACGGGGAGCCAATCAGACATAATCCGCAATGTAGGGTCTCGATTCGTAGCCGGCAATGGTCAGGATCGCCCAGAGTAGCCCGCTGGCAAGGCGTGCGGCGCAGACGCGTACAAAGCGGGCCGGCTTGGCAAGTTCCATCGCTTGGGTTAATCGCCGCGCCCATCGACTTGGCCAATCGCCTTCAGGCAACGGCCGCGCTTCGCGGAGAGGTGCCAGAGTGGTCGATTGGGACGGTCTCGAAAACCGTTGTGGGTGCAAGCTCACCGTGGGTTCGAATCCCACCCTCTCCGCCAATACTCTCTGAAATCGCAGAAAAGAGCTGTTAACCGGCCAA
>Ga0207667_10004948_pt1 | contig 16273 bp, 8 predicted proteins | sample KBSCornC52_FD_184301 | JGI IMG/M metagenome (GOLD analysis project Ga0207667, IMG submission 184301) | Corn rhizosphere microbial communities from Kellogg Biological Station, Michigan, USA - KBS Corn C5-2 (SPAdes) (version 2) | ecosystem: Host-associated > Plants > Roots > Rhizosphere > Soil ... | reverse complement strand
CACGGTGCGGTTCAAGGTGTGTCCGCGAGCGGCGGCCCAGTCGGCGATCTTCGCGGGACCTTCCTCGGGCTGATGTTCGAGCGAGTGAATGCGCATGGAAACGTGGTGTTTAAGCGCCTTTTCGAATGCATGCAAAAAAGAACCGAAGCCGAACGCCGCGGTAACAATTCCGTAACACGGGGCAGCGATGGTTTGCGCATCGGCCGAGGCATTCCGCCGCGGCCACCCAATCCAAATCAAAAAGATCCCCATCATGAACAAATCGAGTTACCGCTTCGCATTCACCTTGATCGAATTGCTGACCGTCATCTCCATCATTGGCATCCTCGCCGGCATCGCCATTCCGGCGTATCAGCACGCCATGAAGGTGGGCAAAATGACCAGCGCGATGAACAGCGCCCGGCAGATCGGCATGGCGTTGAAAATGTATTCCGGGGACAACGACGGCAATTACCCGATAAAGCAAAACAGCTACGGCGAAGATATCGTCACCTCCAACGACGCCTTCCGCAGCCTCGTCCCATCCTACCTCGATACCGAGAAGGTCTTCACGGTTCCGGGCTCGAAGGCGGGTCCGTCCGCGGATGAACAGATCGACGATGCCGCGCACATCCTGCAACCGGGCGAGAATCACTGGGCATTCGTCTCCGGGTTGAACTCGACGTCCAAATCGAACTGGCCGCTCATCGCGGATAACACGGATGGCTCGGGCAACTACACCACCCAGGAGGGCTCCTACGGCGGCACATGGGGTGGCACCAATGCCGTGGTTGTCTACGCCGATATCAGCGCACACGTCCTGCCGCTCTCGGGAACCGGCAATCAACGCTATCTCCCGCGCCCGGACGACAAGACGAAGAATGCCCTCGCGGTGAACGAATACATGGGTGACAGCGTGCAACTCCTGGAACCGGCGCACTAAATAAGTGAGTGGAAGGTGAAAGTGAAAGTGAAGAGTGACGATCCGATGCAAAGCGCTCGCTCACTTTCCACTTTCAATTTCCACTCGGATCTTCAGGCTTCGCGCGGCGCCGATTCTGCGGCAAAAAGAGGCAGCCCCCCCAAATGACGATTCACGAGATCAGCCCCAAGCAACTACGCGCCCTGCTCTTGCTGCTGGTCCTCGTGCCGTTCATTCCGCTGGTCCTCATGCTGCGTTTCATGACCGACGCGCTCGAAGGCGAACGTGACGCCGCCCGCGAGCGGCTTTCCAGCGACACGCAACGCACGCTTAGCAGCGTCACGATCTCGGTCGAAAAGCATCTCACCACGTTCGTGGGACCGGTCTCTCCGGCGGAAATGCGCCGGCTGTGCCTCGAAGCCTTCGATCCCACGATCGATGTCTCCATTTCCGATTTCAGCGGCGGCCTCGTGGCCGGACCGGCGAAGCCGCCCGGCCGCCTCGTCGCGCAGAGCTCGATCAAGTATCTCGACAAGCCCTGGACGACCCGTGCGTGGTTGGTCGACGAAAGGCCGCTCCAGGAAGAAGTGCGCGATCAATTCAAAGTCTACGCGTGGACCGGGTTAATTGCCGCAGTAGCCATCTGCGCCATTGCCGCCGCCGCCGGGCTCACCGTGAATCAGCAACTCCGCTTGCACGAACTCAAGAACACCTCGGTCGCCACGGTCGCACACGAATTGCGCACGCCCCTTGCGACAATGCGGGTCCTCGTCGATACGCTGCGCGAGGGCCGTTATCGCAACGAGGAACAGCTCCGCGAGTATCTCGACCTGCTGCATTCGGAGAATCTCCGGCTGAGCCGCTTGACCGAGCATTTCCTCACCCATTCGCGGCTCGCCCGTGGGCAATATCAGTTCACCTTCGCGCCCGTCCGTGCGGACTCGATCGCGGACTACGCCGTGAATTCCTTGCAGCCGAAACTCTCCGCGCCCGGCTGCTCGTTCACTCTCGACGTGCCGAAATCGCTGCCGCCCGTCCTGGCCGATCGCGACAGCCTGGTAATCGTAATCATCAACCTCCTCGAAAATGCCCTGAAATATACCGGCGACGAAAAGCGCATCACCCTCCGCGCCCGCCGCGACAAGGACACGCTCGTTTTCGTCGTCGAAGACAACGGCGTCGGCCTCACCGCCAGCCAGCGCCGGCAGATCTTCGAGCCGTTCTATCAGGCCGATCAAAAGCTCTCGCGCTCGCGCTCCGGCGTGGGGCTGGGCCTGAGCATCGTGCGGGCGATCGTCAGTGCGCATCGCGGCCGCATCGAGATCGCCAGCGAACCCGATCATGGCGCAGCCTTCTCCGTTCATATTCCCCTCGCCCGAGCCTGATGACGCATACGGAAACCATCCTCATCATCGAAGACGACCCCGTCATGCTGCGCGGACTCAAGGACAACTTCGAGTTCGAAGGCTACCATGTACAGACGGCGAATGATGGCGACGCTGGGCTCAAGCTCGCGCTCGCCGTCGAGCCCGCGCTCATCGTCCTCGATCTCATGTTGCCGAAGGTGAACGGCTACGAAATCTGCCGCTTCCTGCGCGAGGAAAAGCTCGAGATGCCGGTCATCATGCTCACCGCGAAGGGCCAGGAATCGGACGTCGTCCTCGGGCTCAAGCTGGGCGCCGACGACTACGTCACGAAGCCGTTCAGCATCAAGGAACTCCTTGCCCGCGTGGAGGCTTTCCTCCGCCGGCAACGGAAGCAGACCGGCACGGTCTACACCTTCGGCGATTGCCGCCTCGATACCGTCGCTCGCACGCTCGTGCGCAATGGCGAAGACGTGCCGCTCTCGCCCAAGGAATTCGATCTGCTCACCTTTCTCGTCACCAATGCGGGCCGCGCCCTCAGCCGCGATCGCATCATGAGCAGCGTCTGGGGCTATGATTCCCGGGTCACTCCTCGCAGCATCGACCGCTTCGTCAACGCGCTCCGCAACAAGATCGAATCCGACCCGACAGAGCCGCACATCCTGAAAACGGTCCGGGAATTCGGCTATAAGTTCGAAGCCTGACGCGGACGGACGCGCTCCGGCGCGATCCCCATTTTTTCGTGGCGGGGACGGAATTGGGAATGGGGAACGCGCGGGAGCGCGTCCCTCCGTTCACCGTCGCGCATCCTCACTTCCCCTGCTCTACCCAAGCGAGATTGAAGACATAATAATTCCGGCTGGAGATAAGATGAATGTGGCCGTCGGGTCCCTGGCAACTGGCCAGATATCCATTGAGTTCCGCGTGAGTCGCATCGAGGGAGAGCGAGCCACCGTCGGTGCATTGCGCGGACAACGGTTTCTCGCCCGGTGCGACGGGCGTGACCAGGCGACGCACCGGCCAGGTGGCGCCGTCATCGTAGGAAAGCGCGGCAAACAAACCGTAACCGGTTTTCATCGTCCCATCGGGCTGACGAAAACTCATCCCCTTCAATTCAGCGGGCTTCTTGGCGCCGGTCACTTTGCCCGTTTCGTCGCGATGCGCCAGGTCATCGGTGAAGGTGCACAGCAAAAGCGGCCCTTCCTTCAACCGTTTGAGCGTGAGTCGCTGCCCGGAGGTAATGCCTGAAAACTCACTCACCCCATAAGTCCACGTCCTGCCCCCATCGGAGGAAACGCTCGTCGGCAGTTTGTGATCGAACAACGCCGCGACATTCTGCCGGTCGATGCGGCCGAGCGCCCAGAGCGTGCCGTCCTTGCGCTCGATCAAACCCACATGAATGCCGGCGATGCAGGGTCCGGTTTTCCCCGGTGCATAGGCGGGGCGCTTCGCTTCATCGGAAAGCTTGGTCCATGTCTGGCCGTGGTCAGCGCTCATCGTTACCGTTCCGGCATTATCGAACCGGCTGTCGCAGGTCTCCAGAATGCGGCCATCCTTCGTTTGGATATTCGCTTCGCTCGGCTGAATGTCGTCGTTGAGCGGACGCGCGTGGCTCCAGGTCTGTCCGTTGTCGGTGGACGTGCGGACGATGGAACCCGGCATGGGCCGATTGCCATTGAAATGAAAGATCGTCCCCTGCCGATCAACGAAAAGCGCGGGCGCGTGATTGTTGGCGTCGGCGCATTGGTAAAAGAGAACCGGCGGAGTAAAGGCCGATGCACCCGCCGGCAACCGCGTCGCGGCAACAGCCAATTCATGACCGAACTCCGTGTCGCAGGTGTAATGCAAGATGAAGACGTCGCCGTTGGGGAAAACGGCGATCGCCGGGTCGTGATTGTGCGTCGAAAACAGCGGGCCTTCCGAACCTGGGGGAATGTTCACATAACGAGCGGGCCCAGCGAAGAATGGCTTCGCCAGATCGACCTTTTCGTTCATGGGAGCCGGCGCGGGGGGATTTGAGGAAGGCGGAACCGGCAACGCCGTGGCGGTGGGCTTCGGTGAGGCCTCCGCCTGGACGACGCGAAAGCCGATCAGGCTATTGCGCGCCCAAGGCTCCATCGAGAGGCGATTGGCCGAGCGCAGCAAGCGCGCAAGCTGCCAGTTCGCACCTCCGCGGACGACGCGGAACTCGCCGTCGACAGGACCAACCGGATCCACAGTCCGGGCGGGATCGTACGGCGCATACCAATCCAGACACCACTCTTCGGCGTTGCCATGCATGCCATAGAGGCCCCAGGCATTCGCCGGTCCGCGGCCGACTTGCAGCGAAGCTTTCTTCGTGAGTTGATAATATGGCGGAAGCGCGGGCGCCGCCGGCGATGAGATCGCCGCCGCATTCTGATTCGCCACGTCGATTTTGTTCGTCGCAATGGAATTGGCCGATGGGAAAAATTGCGAAAAACCCTCCACTTGCCCAGCCGGTTGGTAGCCGTCGGGCAACGTATCGCCGGTGTTGAAAAAGGTCGTCGTCCCCGCGCGACAGGCATACTCCCATTCCGCCTCCGTCGGCAGCCGGTACGGCTTGCCCTCCTTTTGCGAAAGCCATTGGCAAAACGCATTCGCGTCGTCCCAGCTGACATTCACAACGGCGTCATCATCCGCGGACTCCTTTCCACGCGCCCGCAGTTTGCGGTGCTGCGGATCAAACTGTTCATACTGCGCGTTGGTCACCTCCGTGGTCCCCATGAAAAAGGGATGCGTGATTTTCACCGGCCGCACCGGAGACTCGTCCCAATCCGCGCCGGTATCTTTTTTCAGGCTCCACGGACTCTTGTAGGATTTCTCCCGCTCCGCCTGCCCCATCTGGAAGGAGCCGGCGGGAATCGGGTTCATCGTCATGCCGGTGGAGTTCCGATAGGTCGCACCCGTCGGTGAAGTGGTTTGCGCAGCCGCGGGCAAGGTCGCGGCGAGTAACAAAATGATCAGGCGGGAAGGCAGTGGATTGCTCATGCGTCGGTCAGAAATGGCTGTTTCGCGTAGTCGCGGGAAAATCATCCATCCGGAACGGCCCGGCGGGCAGCCCGGCGCCGTTGTATAAATTGCAGGTCGGGTTATCCGCCCAGGCGTAACGCACTGCGACGGGGCGCGGCACCTTGTCCGACCAGACCAACACGGTGTCTCCGTCGATCTTCGCCTCCGCCCACGCCCATTTGTGATCCTCTCCGCAAATCGCAAATCCTTCCAAGCCACCCTCCGGACTATACCGAACGAGCGGTGCGGTCTCAGCCGTCAAAGTTTTCACGTTGTAGGTGGAGGGCAACGGCCTGGCGGCGAGCCCTCCATCCGTGCAGCGAAAGCGGATGCGTGCCCGCCCCTCCTCGATCGCCACCGACTCATAAACCGGGCCGGAAAAGGAGGCCGCCGCGCCGTAGTGTTCCGCGGCGGCGATGAGAAAGAGCCGGTGCCCGACCGTTTTCTTGTCGCGCGAATGCAGATCGCCCGCTTCACCGACATCGATCGTCACGACCTGCCCGGTATTCGGCAACGCCAGGGCCAGCGATTGCGATTCCCGCAACTCCGCCCAGGCGGATTCACCCGGCGCGCTCACCTTGGCGTAGTTATTCGCGAGCTGGCAAAAATAGAAAGGCAGGCCGGGCTGCGGCCACTTTTCCCTCCAGCCCTTGATCAGCGTAGGAAACGCGATGCGATATTCGTAAGCCCGCGGGACATTACTCTCGCCCTGATACCAAAGCATGCCCGCGAGGTTGTAGGGCACGAGCGGGTGGATCATCGCGTTGTAGAGCGTGCCGGGCAGTGACTCGGGCAGCCGAAAGTTCATCCGCGGCGCGGAAGCCAACTCCGCGGGCGGGAGCTCAGGGAAAGCGCGCTCGACTTTGGTCAGCCACTTTCCATTGAGATCGATCGGGCCGGCCCACAGCGACGGCGCCGGAATCTCCAGCGGTGACGCGGGCGAATAAATCCGAATGGCCAGCGTGTTGCGACCCGCGCGAATCTGCTCCGGCGCTATCGCGAAGTAACAAGGAAAATTATTCCCGGGCAGCCGCGCGTAGGTCATCTCATCGATCTTCCGGCCATTCCAGTAGACCTGCCAGTCGCCGCGAAGCGGGCCGATCATGATCTTGAAACCCTGTTGCGCTACGAGCTGCGAAACATCGATGTCGCGCCGGATCCAGAAAACTCCGCTGGATGGAAAACCTGCCGTCGTAACCTTGCCCGGCAAGTTCACCGACGCCCAGTCATCGGTCGAGACATTCTCCCCGGCGAATGAATCGGCATTGGCCCGAGGTTCATCTTCTCGCGCGTACTGCTTGAGCCACGTCGTAAAGTCAATGGTGAATTTCGCTCTCTCCCTCGGATACTCCTCGGTTTTCTGACGCGCCGCGGCCGCGGATACCCGGAAGGCTTCCACTTGATCGAAGGCATCCGCCGGTGTCCATGGCTCAATGTAGGTCCCTCCGTGCGAAGAATGGATAATGCCGACAGGACACCTGCGGTCCTGTTGCAATTCTTTTCCAAAGTAGTAGCCGACCGCGGTGAACTCTCCCGAAGTCTCCGGCCCAGCAACCGTCCAGTGCCCTTCGCAATCGGAGGCCGGCGCCTTCGCAGCCGCTTTCTTGACGAGAAACTGCCGAAGGAATGGGTTCGCCGATTGGGTGATCTCGGCAGCCGCACCACTGGTCACTCGCAGCGGCAGTTCCATGTTCGATTGACCGGAAGCGAGCCACACCTCGCCGACCACCACATCCTGAATGCGGATGCGGTTCTTTCCTTCAATGGTCATTTCAAAAGGTCCCGGCGCGAGTTCCTGGAGATTCAGCGTGACCTTCCAACGGCCCGTGCTATCGGCGTCGGTCTCCGCCGTTTTCCCTTCCATTCCCACGCGAACGTGTTCGCCGGGGTCAGCCTGGCCCCATACCGGAACCGACCCGGCCTTTTGCAGCACCATGTGATCCGAGAAGATTGAGGGCAATCGAACCGCGGCGTGCAGCGCGGGCGACAGGAGCAGGAACAAGCCTGCTACAGATGAGACGAATGGGGTTGAATGCAGAGAAAAGAGCGCTCTCACTGCCGCTTTGCATACGACTGAATGCTATTGCATGCAAAGAGGAATCTTAGCGAATCGCATTTACAATCCGACATTCCTTCCGAGCGGCGCCGCCTCCTACACGATCCAGTTTCGCAGTGCGAAATCCCGGCCGAGCAACGGGAACTGAATCGGGGCGGATTCCGGATAGCATTCGAGTTCGATGCCGTCCTGGATCACCTTGACCTGAAAGACCAGTGTCGCTTCGCCCCCGAGAGCGAGTTCGGCCAGAGGCATCCCGATGTGGACGAAGGGCTTCTTCACCCCGGCCAGCGAAATTTTCACCTGCTGTTCCGCGGGCTGATGAAATTGCACGATCAATTCCGCCGACGCCCGCTTGCGCAGGTCCACGCGGATGAAAAACATCTTCTCGTTGTTCCCGAACTGGATGCGACTGATCAATCGTTCGGCGCGATACATGGCCCCCTGCTCACTGCCCGGGGTGTAGGCGCCGGCGCCGAGCCAGTCGAAGAACGATTCGCCGCCGTCGAGGGAAGGCGAGATGAGCCGCTCCGGCACGGTGTAAAGCGGCTCGGTGCTGCGGGTGGAAATCGGCACATCCAGCGCCGCGGGCGCCACCGCACCGCAAAGCGTGTAGACGTTGCGCAGATGCTGCCGGAAGAGCGAATCGAAGAGCGCGTCGTTTTCGGTGGAAAAATCGGGACCATACCACCAGAACCAGTCACTCCCCTCAGCGGCATAGATCTCCCGCATCGCCGTCGAATGCTGCGCCGGCGTGAGCGTGCCCGCGTCGATCTTTTCCTGCAGAAAGGTGCGCGTTCGGCCGAGGAGATCCCAGGCGCGGTTCTCTTCTTCTTCGCCGATCCAGATGTCGAAATTGCTGCCGATCCACGAACCGGTATGCAAAGTCGTGAGCTGCTTTTGCGGCGGATGATGGCGCAGATAATCCTCAATCGTGCAGCTATGCAGCCGGCTGCTGTCGTTCTCGATTCCACCGTAAACGCCGCGGAGGAATCCCGCGCCGCCATCGGCAAAAGTTTCCCAGGCATTTTCCCCGTCGAGGATCAACGGGATCACGCCGGTTTCCTTCGGCACGAGTTCAGCGATATGGCGCAGGTGAAAGAGCAGATGCGTCGCCGCCGCCTGAGGGCTGTTCTTCGCCGCCATGAAGCCGATGAAGTCAGACAACGGCTTTTCGCGAAAGAGCGCATTTACCGACGCCCCATCATGGGCCACGCGCCAGCCTTGGAAGAGCTCGAGGTGATCAACCGGGCGGCCTTGATATGCCGGGTCCCGTTTCAAGGAGTTAAACAGATTCTCCTCGTCGCTGCAGAAATACTCGATCCCGCTGCGCTGCATGAGCGGGATGAGCTCCGGTGCAATGGAGCCTTCGCTCGGCCACAACCCGCGGGGTGCTTTGCCGAAAAGTCCGGCGTGTTGCTCGACGGCGAGGGTGAGTTGCGCCGCAGCGTCCTCCGGCCAGCTGAAGCGCTCGGGAAATTTCCTGCCCGGCAGGCTGCGCGCCGCGAAGGAGGAATCGTAGACCAGCGGCAGGATCGGATGGAAAAACGGGGTGGTCGTGAGTTCCACCTGTCCACGCTCCTCGGCCGCCCGGTACTTGCCGATCAACGAACCAAGAATCTCGAGGTGGATATCGAGGACCCGCTGCTTTTCCTCCTCGGTGAAATTCCGGCCCTTGCGCTTCAACTCCGTAAGTTCCGGGTAAAGCCGCTCGGCGGTATAGCCGCACCAAGCCAGGTTGAACCACGTTTGAAGATCGAGAAATTCCTGGGTGGAAAAGTAACGCAGACCGCGGCGCACGTCGTCGCGATAGAAAGTGAGGCCGCGTTTATTGAGCAGTTCCCAGTAGCGCGGGAACGGCTTTACCAGATTGTCCCAATGGATTTTGAAGAAATTCTCCAACAAGGCGAATTTCGTTTCTTCATCGAGAGCGACGGCGGGCATGCGCGACCAGTCCAGCCACAGGTCGCGGATTTTGCCTTCGTTCAATTCTTTGATCTGCAGGAGCAGGACCGGCGTGAGGTTGAAATTGGCCCGAACCCGCGGGAATTCCTCGATCACCGAGATCATGTCCAGATACCCCTTCACCGCATGCAGACGCACCCACGGCATCGTCGCCACCCGCGCCGCGGGATCGACGTAGTACGGCTGATGCATGTGCCAGAGGAAAACAACGTTGGCCATGAAGCGAAATTGCCTTTGGCGAAAGCGAGTCGCCAGCTATTTCCCAAACACTGCGGCGGCTTTGCGTGCGAAAGCCCGCGTGACCGGCACGATGGCTAGCGGTGAACGGCCGGCGGCCGCTGATCGAGGGCGCTGCCCTTCAGCCCGGGAAGCTGGACGGAAGGCGCCACCGTCCCTCCGACCCATCCGACGGGCCGCGAATTGAGCGAACTGGTCGACATCTCGGTGGGCGGCGGGGTCGGCGTGATCGCCCCCACGCCCAATTCGCGCGCGGTCCGCTCGGCCAGCTGCATCGGCCAATCCGCTTGGGCGAGCAGATAAGGGTCCGTATTCTTCGTCGTATTGTAGAGCTGGACGAAGTGCATGTTGAACTGGGAATTCGGGACCGCCAGTTGCGGATATCGTTGCCGGGCTAACGCAATGGAGTCCGTGGCCGGATTGGGCGTCGCCCCCGCCGCGCCTTCGGGAGTCGAAGACGAGATAATCGAGCCGGCCTTGTGTCCCAAGTAGGCAGAAATTTTGTCACGATTAATCACGCCAGCCACAGCCAGCCCGATCAAGATCAAGATCAAAGTCCATTTGTTCATAGCGAGGAAGAACCCGTGATTCCGTTAAATCGCAGTACCACGCACCTGTCAACAGCGGACTCGGGCCCAAGCCCGCGCCTTTCCATTTCCCGGTCTCTCGTTAAGGTGACTCCTCTTCATGCCCGTTTTCCTGCAATCCTCTGCCCTCGCCTCCATGGCGCACGAGGCGGTTTTCATTCCCTGGCTCGAAAAGGCGGCCGCGCAGGCTCCCACCTCCGGGCGGGTAACGGCGATTCTCGTTCCTCACCGGGCGGATGCTTATTACCTGAAATCGCTCGCTTTGGCCCGGCGCATCGGTCTCTGGAATCTCCGTTTTCTCACCCCTAGCGATCTGCGCGATCACCTTGCGAAACATCTGCCGCCGGGAGCGAAATCTCCGTTGCGCGAGCACTCGCGCCTCCTTCTGGCCACCGCCGCCGAACGACTGGCCAACTCTCTCAACCCAGAATCCACCGCTTCCGTCGCCGCGGCGCCGGATCAATTGCTCAAAGCGATCGACATGATCGGCCAGGCTGGTTGGGATTTTTCCTCGGCGGGTCCGCGCCATTTGCAGCCCATCGTCGCGGAATTCCGAAGACTGCTTATCGGCGCTGGATTCCAAATGAGCCACGAGACAGACCGCGCGACCCTCGTTGCCGCGCGCCACGCCGAGCCGCTCTTTCGCGAATTGTTCGTCATCGGTTTTCACGCGCTGCACTGGCCCCTCTGGCCATTGCTCGAGGCCGCCGTGCGCGTTGCGGAAACTTCGGTGGTCTGCCTCACCGAACCACGGATGGAGGCAGGCGATCTCGATGCCGCCTGGGTCGGCACGTGGGAGGACGCCTTCGCGCCCGCGCAGTCGATTGCCGCCGAGCCGCCATCCTCGCCTTTGTCCGAAGCGCTCCAATTACCGGATTCGCCGGTCACGCGTTTTCAGCGGGAAGCCGCGCCGACGAACGAGGTCGCATTTCTCGTGGGGTTGGATACCGCCGAACATGCGCGAGCCGTCGCCACCCGGGCCTTGCAGTATCTCGCGGATCGCAAATGCGACCGGCTCGGGATTCTCTTTCCCTCTGCCGGAGCGCTTTCGCGCCGGGTTGCGGCGCTGCTTGCCGAAGCGGGGGTCGCGCACGACGATGGCCTGGCTTACCCGTCACCCGGCCCGCTGGAGAAGGACACGGCTTGGGAAGCGTGGTTGACCCTGCAGGAAAATCCCCGCGCGCCGGTGTTGCTCCGCTACGTGCGGAGTCGTGGTGAGACGCCCCTGGCCGGCTTGAAGGCCGACGATGCGTGCTACGAATTGGAACGCGCCTTCCAGGAATTGCTCATCGATGATCTCGGCGTTCTCGCGGAATTCCTGGCCCGGCATCCACGGGAGCAATCGCGTGCCCTGGCCGCCGCGCTGCACACCCTGCCGCTCCTGCCCGAGCGCGCCACGCTCGCCGAGTTCATCAAGCGAACCCACGAGATCTTTGAGGCCAGCGCATGGACCGACCGCGCGGCCGCCTTGCAACACTTTGCCGGGGATTGGGACCAGAGCCTCGATCTCCTCCTTTCGCGGCGCACATGGTTGCGCTGGCTGCAAGAGACCCTGGTTTCCTGGCAGGCTCGCCGCGCGGAAAAAGGCAGCCATCCCTACAGCCGTGTGCACTTGCTGCCCTACGCCCAAGCCGATTCCCAAGCGTGGACGCATCTCATCGTCGCCGGACTCAACGAAGGCCAATGGCCGCCCCCATTCGACGAGGCAGGCTTTCTCGGTGAAGACGAAATCGCCGCGCTCAATCGCCAGGTGCGCACCCTGAATACCCGCGCCTCGGTGCAAGGCAGCCAGGGCGAAGGACACGTGACGGCCCAGGCTGGTCGCGCCCTTTGCCTCGGCCCGGTGGAAAAGCGCACCATCGTCGAGCGGCAGTTTTTCAACACGCTGGAATCCACCACGCTCGCCGTCACGGCGACGATGCAACTGCACGATGAAGCCGCTCCCGAGCGCCCGCTCAATCCCAGCGAGTTTTTCACGCGACTGCATTTCTGCGCGCGCGGCCGGGCGGTGTCGCAGCAAACGCTGACGAATCTGCACGACGAGACCGTGCGCTGGCTCGGCACCGCGGCTCTTTTGCCGGCTCCGGTTTCGGACCCCGCGGCAGTCCAGCAGACGCGGATCGCCTTCGATGCCCGGCGTGCCGCGAGCTATCCTTTCGGCGAATACGAGTTTGCCCTCCGCGGTGCGCCTCCGCGCCCTTTGCGTCTCGCAGCGACCAGTTGGGAAACCGCGCTGGCCGCTCCGACACAGATCTTTCTTTCCGCTGTTCTCGGCGTCAGTGCCACCAATACCCAGGAAGAGACGCCGTGGGCGCTGGCGCATGGAAGCTGGGTGCACCGCTGGCTCAGCGTGATCACCGGCAGTATCGCTCCGGGCACTTTTGCGCCCCTGCCCGCTCCCGCTGAATTGCAGGATCGGGTGCGCGCGGCCGCGGAGTCCTTCCGTGATCGCGTGGCCGCCGCCCTCGCCGCCCGACGCCGCCCGATGCCCGATTGGTGGCAATCCGCCTGGCAACAAGCATGGAGCACGGCCCTGCAGTTGGCGGCCAATATCTCCACCGTCCAAGGCCGCACGCACGCGGCGACGGAATGGAAAATCGGCGACACCGCGCTCCCCGTGGAGGACAGCTCGCTCTATGTGCGCGGCCGCGTTGACTTGCTACTCAGCACCTCGGAGGCCTTGCAGGATGTGTGGCTCGTCGATTACAAAACCGGCCACCGCGATCCGCTGACCACGGAGGATATCGCCAAGGGCGATGGCCTGCAGCTCGGCCTCTACGCTCTCGCCTTGCGCGCCGCCGGTGCGCAGGAAGTCGGAGTCAGCCTCCTAACCTCCAACATCACCCTGGATACGCCACAGGTGCAACTCGCCCAACTCGATCAGCTCACAGACCTCTGGCGGGGGTTGCTGCAGATGCAAAGGACCGGCGTGTTTGGCATGCACGGCGCGCTGCGCCGGGAGTTCGGCATCAGCCAGGATTATCCCCTGGCCACGCTGCCGGTCGATGAAACGATCCTGGCTCAGAAGTGGATGATGTCGCATCCCCATCTCGCCCCCGGAGAGGAGGAAGCGTGAATACACCGCACGATCAATCGCAACGCGATCGGTTCATCCACGAGCTGGAGCGCAATTTTTCCGTCGTCGCCTCCGCCGGCAGCGGAAAAACCCGCGCCATCACCGATCGCATTGTGGCGCTCGCCCAACATCCACGGGCCGCGGAATGGCTGCCCTCGCTTGTCGTCGTGACCTATACGAATCGCGCGGCCGCGGAGATGCAGCAACGCGCCCGGCAGAGCATTCTGGAGGCGGGCGTAAAGCTGGAAGTCATCAGCGCTTTCAACCGCGCCTTCTTCGGTACCATCCACAGCCTGTGTCTCAAGCTGCTCCGCCAACACGGCCACTACCTCGGCCTGCCGGCCCAGCTCGAGCATCTCAACGAAGATGACGACGCGGCACTGTGGACCGAGTTTGTGCAAAGCTCCACCGCCATTGGCGCCGGACTCGACCCGGATCAGCGACGCGCCTTGCTGCGGCTGACCCCTGCCCGGCGGCTCCTCGACCTGGGCCGGCGCGGACACATTACTGAAGCGGTCCCAGCACCCGGACCGTTTCCCCAATTCGATTTCGAACCGATCTACGCCTTCGTGCCGAAAAAGGTTTCGCAAGTCACGGCCGCGCGCGTGCAGGAAGCGATGCGCCGCTGGGAAACGGCGTGGGCGGACGATGGCTTCGTCGGCGCGCTGCCCGGGTGCAAATGCGCTCCGCTCAAGCCGATCTGGGAAGCGGCCATCGTCCCGATCGTGGAATGGCGTCGTGGTGCCGCCCTCCACGTGGCTGCGGAGATATCGCAGGCTTATCGCGAATTTCGTCTCGGTCGCGGGGTCATGACGTTCAGTGACCAGATCGCCCTTGCCGCCGAACTGCTGCGCCACCCGGAGGCCGCCCGGCGCATTCGCGGCAAACAATATCGCGTCATCCTCGATGAAGCGCAGGACACCGATCCCACGCAATTCGACGTACTCCTCGAAATCGCCTGTCCGGTGGAGGCCACCGGGTCTTGGCCCATTGAGGAAACGCATCCGCCGCTTCCAGGTCACTTCTGCATGGTCGGTGACTTCCAACAATCGATCTATGGAGCTCGTGCCGATCTCGCGCACTACCGGCGCGTGCACCAGGCCTTTTTGCACGCGGGTGCGGGAGAAGAGGTCATCTTCTCCGTCACCTTCCGGCTGGATCGTGCGGGAATCGAATTTGCCAACGCCGTCTTCCCCATCGTCCTGCACGGTCTCGAGCGACAGGTGCCCTACGTCGCATTGTATCCACGCCCCACGGCATTTCCGGGGCAGATCGTGCGCTTCGATGCCGAGGCCGGACCGGAAATCATCACGGAGCGGGCTCTACGGAACAAAGTGTATTGGGAGGCGAACAAACTGGCCCACTGGCTGCGTGAGGTCGGGCTGGAAAAACTGCGCGCGTCTTCGTGGGGCGAGGTCGCCTTGTTGTGCCCTCGCACCCGCTGGCTACCGCCGCTGCGCGCGGCGCTCCGATCCGTGGGTCTCAAAGCACAGGTCCAATCCGAGCGTTCCATCAATGGCGACAGCCCGGCCTACGCCTGGTTTACCGCGCTGGCCACCGCCCTGGCCGAGCCACGCAATGGTTTTGAAATCGTCGGCGTGCTTCGCGAGATATTCGGCCTCTCCGATCATGACCTCGCGGCGTTCTCCGAGGGGCATGGCGACCGCTTTCATCTCACTGCTCCGACTGGCCGAAGTGGGCCGGTCGCGGAGAAAATCAATTTGCTCGTCGCTTTGCGCGAACAGACTCACTCGCTCCCGCTTTTCTCCGCCATGGAGGAAATGGTGCGCGTCACCCAGTTGCGCGACCGGCTGCTTTCACTTCCGGCCGATGAGTACGAAGGCCAGGATTTCGAACTCGAGGAACTGCTGACCAAAGCCGCCACGGCGGAAGCAGCCAAGGGCACGCTGGAAAGCTTCGCCTCGGAATTGCAGTCCGGTTTTTATGCCTCCCGCAATGTGCGTGGAGCTTTGCCCGACGCGATCCAGCTCATTTCCGGGCACAAGTCGAAGGGCTCCGAATGGGAAGCCGTCATCATTCCCTTTTTCGCCCGTGGCGCCAAGATCCAGAGCCCCAGTTATCCTCGTCTCTTGCGCGACCCGCGCTGCGCCGCGACGATCGCGGCCTTGGAAAGCAGTGATGTCGACGATGACCTCAAAACGGCGGTGAGTCTGCAGGAGCAACAGGAACTGGAACGTCTGCTGTATGTGGCCCTGACCCGGGCCAAGCACACGCTCGTCCTGGTGGATGATCGAGTGCTCTTTACCGGGAAGAAAGGCTTGCCCGAGCGTTCGCAGGCGAGCCGGCTCCGCTGCGGCCAGGGGGAGGAAAACGCCGGCGCTTTTGAGCGGCTGCCCACCGCATTGACGTCTTGCCTCGAAACGGCGGAGCATCACGCGCAAAAGGCCATCGTCCGTTCGCAGGAGATGATTTTGCCATTGCCGGCACTGCCCGCCAAAGCGCTGAAGACTTCTCGTGAGCGCGCCGCGGTTTTTCTCAAGCGCAATCCCAGCGCCCTCGCCGAGGCCGCTCTCGCGGAAGCGGACCCGGCGGCGTATGTGGCGGCGGCGCGGCAGGCGCCGAGTGCGCCTAATGCCGGCCAACGCTATGGCACTTGGTGGCACGCCTTCGTCGAAGTGCTCGATTGGTCAGCGCCGGTAGCGAGTTGGGACCAGACCTTCGATGCGCATCTCGCTGGCTCTCCAGATCCTGATCGTTCGCGCCACGATTGGGCATTACTCCGCGCTCAGCTGACGAATGACGGCGAACTGACGCGACTTCTCACCGGCCCGAGCACGCTGGCCCATGCCGAAATGCCCTTCCTCTGGGCGATGAGCGAGCGAGAGTGTCTCGACGGCATCATCGACCTCGCCGTTTATGATCGGGCGGCCCATCGTTGGACCATCCTCGACTGGAAGACCAATCGCGTGCCTCCGGCGCGGGCCCATTACCTGCCGCAGCTTAGCGCCTATTGGAAAGCCGCTTCCGAAATGTTGCACACGCCGGTGGCCGCCGGCCTCTATATCACCGCCACGGGCCAATGGCTGCCTTACGAAG
>Ga0207667_10004947_pt1 | contig 16273 bp, 20 predicted proteins | sample KBSCornC52_FD_184301 | JGI IMG/M metagenome (GOLD analysis project Ga0207667, IMG submission 184301) | Corn rhizosphere microbial communities from Kellogg Biological Station, Michigan, USA - KBS Corn C5-2 (SPAdes) (version 2) | ecosystem: Host-associated > Plants > Roots > Rhizosphere > Soil ... | reverse complement strand
AGAACCGCAGTGCAGCCACGTGGTTTTCGACCGTCCCTGGGCAGAGCTTGCGCTCCTTGAAAAGATAGGCCTGGTAACTGCGCAGATGATCCGGGCCAAGCTTGTCCGGCGACTTGCCGAAGTGTTGTGCGAACCGCTCGACGAAACGCATATATCGGCGCGTCGTGTCTGCGGAGTAGTTGCGGCGCTCGAGTTCTTCGAGCATCATTTTGCGAAGATGAGTCACAGTAGCTTACCTCCTGTGACTCAACGTATCCGGGCCACCAATCTCCTCGAAAGCCACCGCCGCAGCGAACAGGGCGCCTGCGGCTTCGTTCTCACCGCCAATGCTGACATAACCCAATTTTCGTGCATTTTCGGGTTACGGAAGAGTTGGCGACCAACCTTCTGGCTACCCTGAAGATTACTTCCTGGTTTGATCAGAAGACTCTTCCTTCAGCCTGAAACGATCCGTGCGAACGGGGATTCCGCTGATAAGTCGCTCATAGTCTACGAGACGTTTGTCGAGAATGACCACGCCGTTGGGCGTGATTTCATATTCGCGAATATCCTTCGCGTGATTCCCTCCCCGCATCTTGATAACCACCATGATCTTGCGAAGCTGGTCGTTGATGGAGACGTATCGTAGCCGGATGATGTCATCGCAAAGGAAGGAAATAGAGTAGGTACTGAACGGGAATTCGGTAAAGGACTCATCCACTTCAACTGTACTCAGAATGGTCACGCCGATTCCCGTTAAGGCGAAGATCATCCGGTAGAGCGACTCGCGAAAGTCGGCGCGGAAGCCGGGCGACAGAGCCATCTCAAAGCCTGCCAGCGAATCTATAACCAGGCGCTTAGCGCCGATCTTCTGAACTGCATCGAGAATTGACTGCATCGTTTCATCCACAGATAAGTCGAGCGGGCGAAGATAGAGAACTGTGAGCTTCCCCTCCTTCTGTGGTGTTTCAAGATCCAAACCTAAACTGGCGGCCCGCTCCGCATAGGCTTGCGGGCGTTCTTCAAATACCGCTACGATTCCCGGTTCCCCGTGGCGTATCCCTTCCGCAATGAATTGGGTTGCCAGAACGGATTTCCCGGTGCCCGAAGACCCGGCTATGAGCACGCTATCGCCCTCGCGCACGCCCCCATCCAACATCTTGTCCAACTCCGGAACGCCGAAGGAAAGGCGCCGATGGCCGGGGGGATTTCTCTTGCGCGCGGTTAGCCCAAATGTGCGCGAGAAGGCTTGGACTCCGGCATCGGTAATGCGAAACGTATGCAACCCCGGCACCGAAGCCTGACCGCGCAGTTTTATGATCTGCAGCTTGCGAACAATTGAATTTCGCTCTGTCGTCTGGCGCAACCAAAACAATCCATCGGCAACGGTAAAAATGGGATTATCGCGCAGCTCGTCCTCGGCATACTCACCGATCAAAAAAGTTGTAGCTTGCCAACTGGCAAGAGACAGGGCCAAACGTTGTATGAAGGACTGCAGATCCATATCGCTTTTCGGCTTTCGCACCATGGTGCGGAATGAGTCCACAACTACGACAGCGGGGTTGGCTTTTTCAACTTCTTTTGTGATCTCCTCCAGGACCGCACCAAGGTCCTTCTCGAGTACAACCTGGCTAAGGTTGATAAAGCGAATCGCATCCGGCAACTTGGCAGGATCGAAGAATGTGTACTGCTGCTGATATCTCAACATCTTTATGGCGGACTCTCCGAGAACAGTGAAATAGAGAGTCGGTCGCTCAGGGGTCGCATTGGCAAACACGAACTGGTGCGCCAGGGTTGTCTTTCCACTGCCGGGGGCACCCGCAATTATGTTGAACGAGTATTCAGGAAGACCGCCCCCCACAATCTCGTCGAGGCCCGGGACTCCGGTTGGCAGCTTGTTTATTGTTACCTTCATTTCGGTCTTCACGATTTTCTCCCATTCCCCGAACTGCGATCGTCAAAGGCTGTGACTGGCCACGCATCGCGCAGCAGGCTCAACGTTAAAGCTTCACCAAGGAAGATATGAAGCAGGTTGAGTATTCGAGCGATTAGAATTGTTCCTTCCTCGCCAGCCAGATCCATGTCATTGTCGATTTGAGATCTAATGTCGCTCAGGCCCTCTAATGATCCATCCTCGGCGACCTGCACCGCCCAAAGGCGTGGAACTTCCGACTGAACTTGGGACAAAGCGCGAAATGCTAAAGACTGAAAAGCTGCTGCTCCTGCAAATGCACTAATGCTCTGGCGCAGTTTCTTATAGACGCGAAGAGCAGCGGACTCTATCGGCTCAGAACTCTCGCCCGCATTCAGTTCGAAAGCAATAAGCCGAGCAGCTAGATCTCGCATTTCCAGGGAAGTGCTCATATTCGACGCTGCATTGCTCCAAGTTGCGATTTCAGTTGACGGTTACCTGATTGGTGGGAAGGCCAAGGCTACGATTCCATCTTTCCACAATCATCAGCGATCGAGATGTAGGACCCAAAGAAGCGCAGGCCCCACCTGTGGCGAAACTCAATTCATGTAGCCATTCGTCTTCGGAAGCGGTGCGACTTCCTGCGAGCCGCCGGCTTTGCTGCGGATGAGCGTGAAAACGTCCAAAACCGTTGCAATACTGCGAATATTGCCAGCGGCGCTCAGGAGCCCATCTCCCATATCGGGATGTTTATCAGTAAGCGATTCAATTCGATCACAAACTCCCCTCAGACAGTCGATTTCCAGCAAAAGGTCCTCAAAACCAGCAGCGATTCGGAGTTCTTCAGACGCCGAGGCTGCTGTGTCTGCCGTTGTAGGAGCAGGTACTGGCCGCACCTCAGCCTGAAGACGCAGATCCTCTATCAAGCGCAGCGTTGTCGTCTCGCCAAGCAGCGTAAGAAACAACCCAAGCAATTGCGCGATCAGAATGATTCCAACCTCGCCATCCTTTTCGGGGTTGGTCTGGGACTCAACTTCGCTGAGACCGCGCAAGGTCCCATTTGCCATAACCTGCACCGCCCTCAGGCGCGGAGACTCGAACCTCGCCAGAGCCAGAGCACGAGTAGCGAGCGACTGAAATCCGTCCGCTCCCACAGGCGCTCCGAGTTGCCGGCGCAACCTCTCATAGACGCGCACTGTTACGGGTTCGGAATGCAATGAAGCCGTATCTGCCTTAGCCTCTGAGGCGACAAGGCTGCGTGCCAAATCACGCGTCTTTTTGGGAGGAAGCATCGGTTTCCCTTCTACACAAGCGCAATGCGCAGCATGTGCCTTAAGCTACCAACGCGATAATACTCCTCCGGCCGGCTTTAGATATCTCACCGCGCTGATCTGCATCTCGAGCGCCGCTGGATTTCTTTATCGAGAAATTGTTAGGATGCAAAGCCCTCCAGTTCATGGCTCGGATCCAACTCGGACGCTCGTTCAGCTATGTTGTCCGGCAACTGGTCGTGCAGAACCACGTTCAAGAGAGATTTGTGAACCTCGATGTGGTCGCCGCTGTAGTCGACTAAGCCGAGTTTGCGAAAACGGTTCATAAAGAAGCTGACCCGGGAGCGGGTTGTCCCGATCATCTCCGCCAGCGTTTCTTGCGAAATCTTGGGAATGAATTGTTTGGGTTCTCCAGGTTTCCCAAACTCCGCCATTAGCAGGAGAATACGCGCCAAACGTTTTTCACTTGAGTTAAATAGCTGATCGACAAGATCGGCTTGAATACGCATGCTGCGGGCCAGCAGAAACCTCAAGAACAGATCGGAGAACTCGTGCTCCTCATGCATTACGCGAATCATCTCTTCTCGGTTTATCTTGAGCGCAGTGCAGGGTGTTAAGGCAGTGGCAGTTGCCAATCGCAGTCCATGGATCGCCGTGAGCGATTCTTCTCCTACAAACTCGCCCGCGGAAAGAAACGCGATGGTCGCTTCCTTGCCGGTCTGCGATACAACCGTGATCTGCGCTTTGCCACTTTGAAGGTAGAAGATGGAATCCGCCGTATCTCCCTGCGTAAAGAATGTCTGCTTGGCCACCAGTTGCACAATTCTTCCGGCGTGCGCAAGATAGGCGGCAACATCAAATTCGGGTTCACCACGCTGAATCATGCCCACCCCTTTTCTGGGTGCAGCAGTGATATGGAGCGCTCTACGAACACAGTGCCATATCAACTTCATGCTGACGGCGGAATTGCCACTCCGACTTGAGACAATCGGCAACGAACACGGGAGCTAACGTCTGAAACGGCTCATTCGATTGAGGATCGAAGACAATCCGCGCCGTTCCACACTCTACGCGGTATTGTCTCATAAGGTTGCAACTACTGAAGGGGAGAGATCTGTTCACTTTTGCTCACTTTCGAAAGATTCTTGCGGCCGCTTTTGCCGAGGTGTCGTCGTAGGCTTAACGACACCTTGGATATACAGCGTGTGCATCCGCCTTAGACAACGCCTCCCAACTTGGCCCTAATTCGCCAGTGCTTTCTCTCGCACCCAAATCGCGCCGCCCTGTCTTGGGATGGAATTTTCCAAGTGTGCGAAATTGAACAGCTTTATGGATTCTCCGATGGAACATTGGTTCCAACTCGCCGCAAGAGACGTTTCGTCACATAAATGGAGGTTTCATGAAAGCTGCCACAGTCGTGGGCATTCTGCTAATCGTTGTTGGTATCTCCGGTTTCGCCATGGGTGGAATCAGTTTTACCCACGAAAAGAAAGATGTTGATTTAGGAACTCTTCAGGTCTCTCACAGAGAGAAGAGCACCCTGCCGATTTCGCCGATTCTCAGCACCCTATCCCTGGTCGGTGGAGTTGTTTTGGTGGTGGTTGGCGTACGAGGAAAATAGCGAAATTTTCATTCTCGTGAAGGCGAAGGTCGCAGTTCAGAAGACCCGCGACTTTCGGTTCCATCCTCCGCTAATCCAGGGAGGGCGTAGGCAACAGCTTCATTGCTTGAGGACGCAGTTGGATTTCTCAATCTCGCGAATTCAATTGAACAAGACTCCACAAAGACGAAGCGCCGGATGCGTCCGGGGAGCACAAGTGAAAACCAAGGCCTGCGAGGCGGTCTCGGGCTTCTCCAGGGGCGATGGCATCAACCATGGCATGCTCTCGCCCCGCGTCGGGCAGCTGTTTCTCTGGTGGGGTGGAGCGGCGCTCACATTCGCGACTTTTGTTCGGATCACCCGAGAACTTCTCGAGGGGAAGGTCGACGCTATCGACGGTGAGATCCTGCTCCGAGTGGCAAAAGCGCGCACCTCATGGCTCACAGGTGCAGCCACTGACCTGACTGCCCTGGGCTCGAGCACACTGATCGTTTTGTTCTTGGTGCTCGCACTGTTGGTGTTGATTCTGTTGCGGGACCGACTCGGCGCGCTGCAACTGGTCACTGCCTCTGCGGGGGCAGGGATATTGACGTTCGTCACAATGGACATCATAGAAAGAGCCCGACCGGCCGATGCCCATCGGCTGATTGTAGCCTCTGGCTTTTCGTATCCAAGCGGACATTCGGTCTCGACGTCGGCGCTCTATTTGACGATTGCGATCATAGGATGCCGATACGTGCACCGCGCAGGGGCAAGGGCCATGGTTATGGTAGGTGCCTTGGCGGTTCCGGTATTGGTAGCCGCGTCTCGAGTTTACCTTGGAATTCACTATGCGACTGACGTCGCGAGCGGTTTGTCGCTCGGATCAGCTTGGGCGCTCCTACTCGCTGGATTCTTTACACTCCGCAATCATCGTCCAACGGAAGCGCCCTCCGGATCCATTTCGGATAGGCCCCGCAGGACAGTTCGACATTGAAAGACACTTCATTTGGCGCACCTTTGCTAGTGACAATGCCATATTTTTCCTGCAGTTCAAAACGATAGCGCCAGCAGCGCCGCATCCGCCAAATGCCGACGCCTGGCGATCTTCCTCTGTCTAGCAAGGTGTTCTTGAAAACCGGAGGCGCTTGCCCTCAGCACCAGATCGGCTGGAGGGCTGATGGCTCCGTCCATTCGAGGAGATGGGCGATCCGCCAATAAATCCTCAGCGCTGACCGCTGTTGGCGCAGGGCCCGCTGGCACCTGCAAATCTGTTGGAACAGGACAATTCTTCAAGAACCTGTCAATCGAGGCAAAAGACGACTTTGAGTTGCTAGGTCTGTGAACCTCGGGTATCCCATCGAGGCCGCTGAAAGTATCAAGGCAAGTCGAATAATGAGTGCTCAAGTGATGTTGCAGCGCAAACGACGGATGGGCGATCACACCTGGAATCTTTATTGGCCGTGACCGGACTTACCTTTCCGGCGAGATGTAAGATCACACTCGAGCATCACAGGACGAGGAGATCGGCGACTATTGCCCAGGGCAAGTGGGCTCTTAACACACGGGCACTCCGAACGCTTAACGTTGCTCGGAGTGCCCAATGTTGAATTCAAACCAACTATTAATTCGCAGCGACCGCCTGTGCCTTGGCATTCCTCACTGCATCGAGGAACGCTTCTGCGGAGGATGGAACGGCGAGCTTGCCTTCCAGAGCGCTGCGCGTGGAAACGTCGTTTCCGTAATAGGCATCCATGGAGTCATCATCCCGGCGAAGATTTGCTCCCGTTAGGGTGAGTCCGGCAAAGATACCTTTGGCCCGCGAGTAAGTCAGGACCTCTGTATCCATCTTCCAGTCGGTATTAGCGGAAGCATGGCGTCCAACTGGACCGGCTGCAGCTGAGGCATCTGCTCCAATTTGGAAGTTACTTGAAAGCATCCGTTGCATTCCTTTTTCGCCTTCAAATACCATAACCAGATCCACGCCTTCGACACCGATCTGCAGTCCCCAGTTGCCACCAGTAATGGCGAAGAACGCCGGCGCGCTCCAACCCTTTTCGGTGCGGCAAGTGGCCACGCCCCTGCCATTCTGCCCGCCGAAGATCAGGCCCGCTTTAATCATGTTAGGTACTACGGCAATGCACTTCGCATGCTCCATCACTTCTTCCGGAACGCCCTTATCCGGAGCTCCCATAATCTCATGAAGCACAGTGGTTGCATTATCCAAACGGTTCTGTACGTCTTCGCGATTTTGCGCTGCCCATGTGGTGCTAGCCGCGCCCAGACTGAGTATTGCCAATATCGTTACGATCTTCGTCATGCATCTCACCTTTTCTACCTCGACGCAGCGTCTTTCACATTTCGCACACTGAGGCGCACAAGGTACTCACGACATTAAGAGCATTTCGTAGCCAAGTCTGATCAATAGCGCTCTAAGCCGTGTTATCAACTTTCGGGTGGGCGGCGACTCCAAGCGGACCTGTCATTTTGGGAGGAGGAGCGTTTAGCCTTTAGCGTGGGTACTTTCGAGGGAAGTGTTCACCTATAAGGATGGGAAGATCGAAACCCAGGCGGAAAAATAATCCAGTAACAACGTTCAAAATTGAACACCTTGCCAATTTGGTTGATGGCACGCTCGTTCCATCTCCATTTCTGTTCGTCACGGGAGGGAGGACGATGTTTGATCGTGGAGCGAGAATTCTTATCGTAGACGATACGGCTTGCCTGCGCACGACAATGTCGCACGTGCTATCTGAGGTCGGGTATCGCGTGCGCTCTGCCGAAGATGGTTTTTCCGCGTTGCGGGAGTGCCGACAAGAGCTTCCCGATGTCATCCTTTGCGATCTCAACATGCCGGGAATGTCCGGATTCGAGCTTCTGCAGGTGATCCGTCACAGATTCCCGGGAATCCTGGTGATTGCCATGAGCGGCTCGTTTTCCGGCAGCGAGGTGCCGTCCGGAGTTGCCGCCGACGCTTTTTATCAAAAAGGCAGCAGCATAGGCGCGCTCTTGCAGATACTCATGACGCCGCACCGTATGAAGCGCCCTGCCCCTCAGCCGCCCTCTGCCACTACGCCTCTCCGGATTCACTGTAACGGAAACGAGCCTGCGGGGATCGAGGAGGCCACAATTACCTGCCCGGAGTGCATGAGGACGTTTGACAAAACCCTTGAAGGTCCATTCAACTTCGTATGCGAATTGGATTGCGTCCATTGTGGCAGCCCGATTCAATACATAATCGTGACGACCGCAGACCAGACGTCGACACGCGCATTCCAACATCAGGGCCGCTCGGCAATCATGTCGCACAACGCGTCCACACCTGCCATCTAGGCTCATTATTCTGGTAGTCGATATATCCGTTTTCAGGGTGGGAGAGATTTATCGATATCCGAATTGCCATTCCTCATCATTATCGAATTTCGATCGCTATGCCTGGAAAGATGCGCGCGAACGGCTGATCGCGTCATGCCTATCCACACATAACTCGGGCGCGCCAGAGAACATGCGCGTTATTGCTCAGACTCCGCCCATGCCGACGCCTACGATTAATACGTAAGGATTGATAGATGAGTCCCTCCGACTGTGAGGGTTTCCACGTACAGCTTCTAAATCCTTATGGTAGCTGCTGTTGCTGGGTTGTTCCTTACGGCTACACACAGCGTCCTACGCGATCTCAGGAACCGCAGACACCTTAAGGGGGTCTATCATGCGAGGACTTAGAAATCTTGTTTCAACAGTAGCGTTGCTGTAGGGTCTGGCCGTGATGCCAGCAGCCCATGCACAGATTTCCATCAATATCGGCGTTCAACCCACCTGTCCCTACGGTTACTACGGATATCCACCTTACTCCTGTGCTCCGATGGGGTACTACGGGTCCGGATACTTTTACAACGGTATCTTCGTGGGCATGGGCCCATGGTCTGGCTGGGGTTATGGCCACGGGTGGGGAAGCCACCGATTTATGAATGACGGTGGCGGCAGATTCCACGGCGGAGTTGGACGCGCCACCTATCGTGAACCTTCCCGCGGCGGTGGAGTTCGTCGGAACGGTGGATATTCGAACGGTAACGCTGCGCGGTCCAACTCCGGCCGCGGCACATCGCACGACTCGCCACAACGCGGGGGCAATGGACACGGCAAAAATGATGGCCATGGTGGCAATGGCGGCCACAGGTAAGGGCGATCGCAACATTTAGAGTGCGATTGTTCAAAACGGCGGAGCATACCTGCTTCGCCGTTTTGCTGTTCAGGATTATCTTGGTTGAATTCGTCGAAGGTAGAATCGAGTTTTCGTCCGGCCTTCAGTTCAAAAAAATGTGCTATTTCGACCGTCATCCATCTCGGGGCGACATAAAACAGCTTGATGGCCAATGCTGGGGTCGTAGAATGCTTGAGTTCGACGACTAGGAAAGTGTAAGTCAGCTTCGATCTATGGTTCGCTCCGAGGGTGCGCTCGTTTCCGCTTTGTCTACCACTAGCCCAACTCGTTGGTTTCGTGCTCTTCTTAGTCGCTTGGTCCGGGAATAGTTACGGCAGCCGCTGACGATGACCGATCGGGCATAGCAACCTATTCAGTTGCCGGCGCGCCGTTCGGAACCAAGCTAATTTGGACTGCATTGCTCACATGGCCATTAATGGCGGCGGTCCAGGTCATGTGTGCACGTATTGGACAGGCTGCGGGACAAGGCTTGGCAAGAAATCTGAAGCAGCACTTTCCAAAATGGCTGCTGCTTGTGTTCGTGATCGCTCTCCTGGTGGCAAATACGATCAATATTGCTGCTGACTTGGTAGGCATGGCAGATGACGCCTCGATGCTGTCCGGCGTCAATTCCCGTTGGTTTGTAGTTGCATTCGCGCTGCTTATTTCGTGAGCGACGGTTCGGCTCCACTATCAGCAAATTGCAAACGTGCTCAAGTGGCTGGTGCTTGTGCTTTTCGCCTATCCCATTACCGCACTCGTTATAGGAGTTGATTGGGGACAGGTGATGCGCAATGCGCTCACTCCGTCGGTGCCGCATACCAGGGACGAGTGGGCGATGCTGGTCGCGATCCTGGGCACCACAATTAGCCCCCAAATCTCTTTTTGTGGCAGACGAGCGAAGAAGTTGAAGAGGAGAAAGCGGAAGGCCAGGAAGTCGATTGACCGACGGAGGGGAGCCGCATCTGAGGAACTGAATCTTAGAAACATCGACGTGAGTGTTGGCGCCTTCTTTTCCAACATAGTCATGTTCTTCATCATTCTCACAACAGCCCTCACTCTCAATCGGCATGGCATTACCAACATCGAAACCTCACGCCAGGCCGCAGAGGCCCTTCGGCCCTTTGCCGGTAATTTTGCAGCTACTCTATTCACCATGAGGATCTTTGGCGTCGGATTTTTAGCTGTTCCAACGCTGGCAGGATCAGCCGCGTACGCGTTCGCTGAGACGCTGGGCTGGCGTCAGGGGCTGGATAAAAAGCTCGGCCAGGCGCGATGGTTCTACGCTTTGATTCTGGCCTCGACCGCAGTGGGTGTCAGCCTCGATTTTATTGGCATCAATCCGGTAAAGGCACTCTACTGGACAGCCGTAATCAACGGCTTATTAGCGCCATTTTTACTCGTGGCAATCCTCATCGTAGCGGCGGATAAGAAGGTCATGCAGGGACAACCGAGTTCTCGCTTGGTGGCCCTCACCGCGATAGCCATGTTCGGAGCGGGCATAGCCATGTTTGTTCTCTAGCCCCTCGCGGAGCCCAAGCCGGGTCAGGTTTATGCCGTGAGAGATGCTTCATCAGGCACCACGGGCTTCTCAGATACCTCGATCTTGCGCAGGTCGCGCACCTTCCATACCCCATAGCAGATGACAGAGATAAGCAGGCCCACGAAAATGAACAGCAGCGGAATCGACCATTTCTGTAAAGTCCCCACCCACAGACGGATTATGTGTCGTCCGTAGACAACGCCGGCAGACGCGATGAGCGAATAGCGGAGGCATCGAGCCGCACTATACACGAGGAGGAAGCGACCGCGCGAAACACCTAGTGCGCCAGAAGCCAGCGCAAATGGCAACAAGGGAACCGGGGGTGGAAGCAGCGCCGGAAGAAACACCGAGAGAATTCTGTGACGCTCCACCCATCCGACGATTCTTCCATGAAGACGCGCCGGCACGTGCTTGCGCAATGTCGCCTTACCGCCCCTGCGCCCGACATCCCAAGTGGTGTAACCGCCCACAATACTACCCGCAATGGCCAGCACGGCAAGTAGCCACGGATTTCCGCCGTATGCAACCAGCCAAAGTAGGAGCAGGTCAGTGCTGCCTGGCAAAGGAAGAGGGATGACAGAGGAATCAATTACTGCGACGCAGAAAAGCCCAAGCGCGCCGAAGTGCGTGAGCCAGTGCGGAATCAACGGCTGATGCCCGAGCGGCACCAGAAGCTGAGCAGGTTGTGGATTAGAACTGCCCATACGGCAAAACCCTGCAATCGAGTTCCGAGCGGCAAGCGAAACGACCTGGAATGCCTGGCGAGAGCAACTCGTACGGCGAACCGGCCGCCTCTCAATTAGATCGGCCGCACACCAAACCCAATATTCAAAGCCGGCCGAGCAACAAAAGCACTAAAACAACCACCAGGATTAAGCCGATTCCACCAGTTGGATAGTAGCCCCAGCCGCGGCTATGCGGCCACCGCGGCAGGGCACCCAAGAGAGCCAAGATCAAAATTACAATCAGTAGGGTTCCAAGCATTTTTCTACCCCTATTTCTAAATCCGTAAAGGCAATTTGATTTCTAATGCGGACCTTCGAAAATCCGCAGTGGACTGAAGATCCTGCGGTAATCGTGCACTTCCTTGCACTGCTCTCACGTCGCATACTGCGAAAGCAGCCGGAAACAAAGGACGCTTCTTCTTCGTTCTCATTCTCACGAATTGAGAGGTTGTTGGCTGAGCTAAAGTGATCACCTCATAGCTAATCGTCCTCGCAGGCCAGACAGAGGGTTCTCGAACACCTGACGGAGCCAAGAGTGTGGGGTACACACCTCGCGAAATGGAGGGTGGGGGTATCGTTAAATGGCGACACACAACGATGAGCGACCGTTTCGCGCTGCTTCTCCCTGCAAGAACGCGGTAGGATGTTACTCAACTGGTAACTAATGGGATGGTCCGCCGCCCTTGATTGAACGCGGGTATAAGGGTGATCAAGGAGGCGTCCCATGAACCTACATGCGATCGGCATCGATTTGGGTAAGACAGTTTTTCACCTTGTTGGACTGAACCAGGCCGGGGAAGTCCAGGTGCGGAAGAAGTTTTTGCGTGGTCAACTTCTTCGTTTCACTGCGAACGTTCAGGTTCACATGATTGGTATGGAAGCCTGCGCAGGATCGCGTTTCCTTGGCAAGGCTCTGCGCGAGCAGGGCCATGAAGTTCGGCTCATTCCGGCGCAGTACGTGAAGCCGTTTGTGAAGACCAACAAGAGCGACTTCATCGATGCCGAGGCCATCGCCGAAGCCGTTACTCGGCCAAGGATGCGCTTCGTGCCGATCAAGACCGATGAACAGCTGGACATGCAGTCTCTGCATCGAGTGCGTGAACGCTGGATCATGCGACGAACTGCAGTAGTGAACCAGATCCGTGGTCTGCTGCTGGAGCGAGGCATCACGGTACGAACAGGAAGGTGCCACCTGGATGCGGCGTTGCCTAATATTCTGGAGGATGATTCGACATCCCTTTCCGGAGTACTCCGTTTCCTGCTGTTCGAACTGAAGCAGGAGCTGGAACAGCTGGCCGTCCACATCAAGCAAGCCGAAACGCTGATTCAGAGAGCCGCACAGCAGAGTGAAGCTTGCCAGCGACTGGATCAGATCCAGACATCGGACCACTTACAGCGACAGCTCTGATTGCGGCCATCGGCAACGGTCAGGCCTTCCGCAAGGGTCGGGAGTTCGCAGCCTGGGTGGGGTTGGTTCCCCGCGAACACTCCACTGGAGGCAAGCAGAAGCTGCTCGGCATCAGCAAGCGAGGCAACTGCTATTTGCGGAAGCTATTCGTGCAGGGTGCACGTGCAGTTCTGCAGTTCAGAGACAAGCAGTCATCGGGTCTGAGGACATGGCTGGCCCAGCTCGCATCGCGAACACACTACAACGTCGTCGGCGTGGCGCTGGCAAACAAGCTGGCACGCATGGCATGGGCTGTGCTCGCCAAGGGCGAAGTATATCGACCGCCGACTCAGACTGCCGTGACTGGTCTGCAGATGGCGGCTGTCTAACGACAGCCTTGGAAATCGCTTCGCGATTCCCACATCCGCAAACCAGCTACGGCTACTGCGAACAAGGTTATGATTTCCTGCCAGGTCTGTTGGCGAATCATGAGATGGCACAACGGTCGAACCCGGCGCTCTTTAAACCCGAACTCGGAAGAAGTCCTTCAAGACTGCGTAACTAATGGGGAACGGAGCGCGGCGCATTCCATCCTGGCCCGGAGCCAAGGCTCCAACAAAGGCCGAATACATTTGCGCAGACCAAAACGTCACTCTCACTTTCCGCTTGCAGAAAGGCGGCGGACCATACATTACGAGTTGCCGACCACTCGCCCGCAACCCTCGATTATGCTTAATGCAGGTGATGAAAGTTCAGCGACGACAACTAGTTTTGCTGGCAGCCGTGTTCGTTTCAGCATCCCTTTTGGGATGCCATGGTCAGTTGATCAGTCGGGATGCATTAGCTGGTCGGTACGAATACTACTCTGGCAACAAGCCGCAAGGCACAGTCTGCTGGGTGCTCAATTCCGGCGGAGGCTACGTCCTTGGTGACGCGAACGAGCCGCTAAGCCAGTTTCCCATGTCAAGTCATGGAACATGGGAGTTGAGTTCCGACGACACTGGACAAAAACTCATAATCGGAAAAACTTCGCTTCCTGTTAGTCGCACCAGCACGTCAATTCGGATCACGGTTAACGATGATCTTGGAATGCACTGCGACCTGCCAGTAAGGCCATAGCGGGCGAGTTACCGCTAGCCTACATCGGAAAGGTCTCGCGCACGAGAGCATCGTGAGGGCGAGGAGCGTTTACGAGACCTTTTCGATTAGGAGGTAAGAAGGAAGCCGCAGGCGCCGTGGTCGCGGTGATCTTAGATGGGATTATGGATTTTGAATATCATCCGGACTCGCGGTGAGAGATTTCGCGGGCCGGTTTTTCGTCGTTGCGGATGGAGAAGAGTGAGCCGATGGCATGGCGATGTGCGATCGGGAGTTTTGAGTATGTGACTGAGCGTCTCGATGGAGCCATTCTTTGGTCTGAGCGCACACAGCCGCGGAGACGTGCGGACAGCAAGCCGGCAGCGCGGGTTGGTGGCAGCGGTCATGACGTATCGAAGCCTGCGAGACGGAGTTCAGTTGCGGTGAAGCGCTCGGAGACGCGCATGGCGTTACCGCAGCGCGGGCAGTGCCAGGGAGCGCAATCAGGCAAGGGCGGAGGGATCAGCGGTTCGGGTCCCTGGGCGGCGAGCAGCGTGCGCGCCAGCGGCAGCAGCTGTTTGCGAAAGCGGTTGGAGAGCAGGCCGTAGCGGCGGATGCGCACGAATCCCCTGGGCAGCACATGGAGAAAGAAGCGGCAGAGGAAGTTCACTGCGTCGAGGGTCATAATGCGCTGCTTGCCGCCATGGGCATAATCGCGCCAGCGGAAGCTGACGCGATTACCGTCGAAGGCGGTGATGCGGTGGTTGGAAATCGCCATCCGGTGGGTATAGCGGCCGAGGTAGCGAAGAACATGTTCGGGTCCACCGAAGGGCCGTTTGGCGTAGACGTACCAGTTCTTTTTGGTGAGCTTCTCGATCAGCTGCTCGAACATCGCGGGATCACGGAGAGTAGCAGCCGGCCCTCTCAGGTTGAGCAGGCCTCTGTGATGAAGTCGGCAGAGCCCGGCGAGGAACTTCTTGCGGAAGACTCTGCGCAGAACAGGAACCGGCAGCAGGAACGTCGGATGGCTGGTCGGGATCCAGCGCTGATGATCGGCCGACAGTCCGCCACCGGGAACGACGCAATGAATATGGTAATGAGGCAGCAGGTTCGCACTCCATGTGTGCAGGATGGATAAGAATCCGATCTCTGCGCCGAGGCGCCTGGGATCGCGAGCGACTTCGAGCAGGGTCTGAGAGACGGCTTGGAAGAGCAGATCGAGAACCGGCCTGCGCGATGTCAGTGCCAGCGGGTTCAGCTCGTGGGGCAGAGTGAAGACGACATGAAAGTAGTTGGTGTTGACGAGATCGCGCCGCTGAGCGTCGAGCCATACTCTTCGTGCCTGGGCCTGGCACTTGGGGCAACATCTCGAACGGCACGAGTTAAACGAGATCGGTGCTTCGTACTGGCAACCTTCACACTTATCCTTATGCCCGCCAAGGGCGGCAGTGCGGCAGTGCTTCACGGCCCGGTATGCCTTCAGCTGTTGGTAGTTGAGAACAGCCTTGAAGCGCTGGAGAAACTGCCTGCCCCTGCGACGGACGATGTCGGCCACTTCGATGGCCGGCCGCGTCATGAACGCGGGCGGTGGTAGCGGCGGCTGCTCTCGTTAGCGCTCGAAAGCTTCAGTGCCTCGAGCGGGTTGACGACCTTCTGCAGGTGCTGCGCGGACAGGTGCAGATACTTCGCTGTCACCTCCAGATCCTCATGGCCGAGCAGCATCTGGATGGTGCGCAGGTCGGTACCGGCTTCGAGCAAGTGCGTCGCGAATGCGTGTCGAACCAGGTGCGGCGAAACTCTCTTGCGAATGCCGGCCTTGCGGGCTGCTTCGGTGCACGCCAGCCACACGATCTTGTCGCTGACGGGCTGCTCATGATCGCGATGCATGCGTGACGGAAACAGGTAGGTGCGGGGCTTGAGCCATCGCCAGTAGACGCGCAGGTTCTCGAGCAAGGTCGGGCTCAGCGGAAGATCGCGGTCCTTGTGCCCCTTGCCATCGATCACGTGGATGATCATGCGCTGGCTGTCGATGTGGTCGATCTTCACCCGGACGAGTTCCGAACGGCGCATGCCGGTTCCATAAAGAACCATCAGCAGCGTGCGCTGAAACAATCCGCTGCTGGCGTTGATCAGGCGCGTGACTTCTTCCTGGCTGAGGATGCTGGGCAGCTTCTTCGGACTTTTCGGATAGGGCAGGAACTCGCGGAACTCATGGCGGCGAAGCGTGCGCACGAAGAAGAACCGCAGTGCGGCCACGTGGTTTTCGACCGTCCCTGGGCAGAGCTTGCGCTCCTTGAATAGATAGGCCTGGTAACTGCGCAGATGATCCGGGCCAAGCTTGTCCGGCGACTTGCCGAAGTGTTGGGCGAACCGCTCGACGAAACGCATGTATCGGCGCGTCGTGTCTGCGGTATAGTTGCGGCGCTCGAGTTCTTCGAGCATCATTTTGCGAAGACGAGTCACAGTAGCTTACCTCCTGTGACTCAACGTATCCGGGCCACCAAACTCCTCGAAAGCCGCCGCCGCAGCGATCACGGCGCCTGCGGCTTCGTTCTCACCGGCTACTCGGAACTGATATGTAGTGACCGGTCAAGGTGCG
>Ga0207667_10004945_pt1 | contig 16275 bp, 16 predicted proteins | sample KBSCornC52_FD_184301 | JGI IMG/M metagenome (GOLD analysis project Ga0207667, IMG submission 184301) | Corn rhizosphere microbial communities from Kellogg Biological Station, Michigan, USA - KBS Corn C5-2 (SPAdes) (version 2) | ecosystem: Host-associated > Plants > Roots > Rhizosphere > Soil ... | reverse complement strand
ACCGCGATCGTGATCGTGGTGAAGTCGCCGTCGGTGCCCATGCTGAAGCTGCGGGCCTTGCCGGTGCCGTCGGTGACGCTCGTCACGGAGATGTGCGTCGAGTGGCCGTCGTAGCTGGTCGGGATCTCGCGGATGATGCCGCGGTTCTGGTCGAAGCTCGGGAACTCGGCGACCAGGGTCTCGTTCGTGTGAAGCATCGAGCGCTTCGAGGAATCCTGGGTCAGCGCGTACGTCGCGTCGAACGAGTCGAAGGTGAAGTCGTTGACGTCGGTGGGCAGGCCGGCGGCGTCGAGCACCGCGACCGAGTTGCGAGCCGCCGAGTTGCCGACCGCCGAGTTGCCGACCACCGGGTTGCCGACCACCGGGTTGCCGGCCACCGAGTTGCCACCGGTCGAATGCGCCGGCGCGGCAACGGCCGCCGCGGGGATGCTCAGGGTCGCGGCGATCGCCAGCACCGCGGCGCCCGTCGCCCAGGTCAGTGCGCGCACTAGATGCCTCCTCCTCCGCCGCCCCCGCCGCCTCCGCCGGAGCCGCCACCGCCCCCGGATCCTCCGGAGCCGGACGACGACGCCGAACCCGAGTACGAGCTGGAGGCGCTGCTGCTGAACGACGAGATCCCCGAGGCGAACGCCGCCACCTGGAACGTGCCGAGATTGCCGCCGTCGTACCAGTCGGGCGGGTTCTGGTCGTAGTACTTGCCGAGCGCGGCTGCCCACTCCTTCTCGAGCGAGAACAGCACGGCGTACGGCAGGAGCTTCTCGTAGATCTTGACGACCTGCGTGCCGTCCGGCTCGGCCGTGCGCTCGGCGCCCGTGACGCTCTGCAGCATCTTCAGGCGGTCGGCCTCGGCCAGCTGGATGAACAGCTTGAGCCCGTCGAGCTTCTCGCGCACGATCGCGCCGTCGCGAGTCAGCGGGCGAGCGGCGCTGATCCGGCCGAGCGAGAAGAGCCCCGCGAATCCGCCGACGAAGGCGCCGATGACGCCGAACGTCGACGCGACGCCGTTGGTCGCATTCATGCTGCTGATCGCCAGGAGCGCGACGCCGACGCCCGAGGGGATCAGCACGGTCAGAAATGCCCACGACGGCGGCTTGCGCCGCAGGCCGCTGGTGACCGCCTGCTTGGCGACCTTGGTGGTCAGCGAGCGGACGAAGACGCCGAGCGTGGTGTCCTTCTTCTTCAGCCAGGTGACGCCGTCCTCGGGCGACGCGGTGCCGAACGACAATGCCGCCAGCAGCGACTGCTCGTTGTCGTCGAGGCCCGAATCGTCGAGTTGCTTGACGCCGAACTGCTCGGCGCCGAAGAAGCCGGCCTTGCGCTCGTGGAGCTTGAGTTTGCCCCGCACGGCGAGGTCGACGATCGAGGCCGCGAAGCCGCGCTTGGGCTGATCGACCAGGTTGGCCGCCAGGATGACATCGACGTCCTTCGGCGGCTCGTACTGGGCGATGACGATGCCGGTTCCCTTCGCCCGCCAGCCGAAGCGACCCAGGATCCACCCGAGCACGACTCCCAGCAGCGCGAGCAGCGCGCCGATGATCGGCACGGCGCTGAGGTAGGCGAGCGGGTTGTTGGACGCCGCGGCGAAGGAGCCCTTCTCGAATCCGATCGCGACGGTGACGTTCTCGAACGGGCCGATCTTGTCACGCGTCGCGCTGAAGCGGGATCCGGACTCGGTGAGGTCGCACTGGGTCGTCGACCCCTCGGGGCCGTAGTAGCAGGCGGTCTTGCCGTTCAGCGCCGAGGGGAGCGATCCGGCCAAGTCGATCGTGGCGCTGACTTCGCCGAAGGGCTGCTGCCACCCGGTGCCGTTGACGTCCCAGTAGAACTCGTCGTCACCGGTGTCGGCGAAGTACTTCGTGACGTCCTGCTGGGTGTAGCTGATCACGTAGGTCTGCTTGCCGTGGACGAACTGCCCCTTGGGCACGGCGATGGTCACGTCGTAGAACGAGTCGTCGTTGCTGTCGAGAGCCGCGTCGTAGCTGCGTTCGGCTCCGGTGCCGTCGGTCACCGAGAGGATCTTGATCTGCGTCGGATGCCCGTCGTAGTTCACCGGGATCGCGCGGATGATCCCGCGGTTCTGGTCGATCGCCGGGAACTCGGCGACGAGCGTCTCGACCGTGCGGAGAGTGGAGTGCTTGTCGGCCGTCCGGCCGAGCGTGTAGACCGCGTCGAACGAGTCGAAGGTGAAATCGGAGGTGTCGCTCGCGCGCGATGGCAACCCGTCGGCGTTCACCGCACTGACGGGGGCTGGGGCGGCATCCGGGATCGGATGCGCGCTCGCGACGGCGGGCGCGCCGACGATTCCGGTCGCCAGTGCGAGGGCGGCGAGCGCCGCGAGCAGACGTCGGGTCGTGGGCATCGGGGCGAGCATATCGTCGCACCCGTCGCCGTGGGGAGTGAGCCGGAAAGCGGCTTCGACGCTGCCGCTAGGCTCCGAGCGTGACCCTGTCCAGTCGAGTCGCCGCGCTGGGCGTCCACCTGCCCGTGCGCACCCGTGGCACCGTCGAGACGGAGCGCGAGTTGCGGGCGCGCAACCCCGGGCTGAAGCTGCCCACCGGTCTGATCGCGCGGATGACCGGGGTCGAGACCGTGCACATCAAGCCCGATGACTGGCAGGCCTCCGATCTCGCCGTCGCCGCCGCGCGCGAGGCCCTCGAGGAGTCGCCGGGCCCAGTCGATCTCGTGCTGTTCGCGAGCGCCAGCCAGGACCTGGTCGAACCGGCGACCAGCCACATCGTGGCGGCGAAGCTCGGCATCGACGCTCCGGTGATGGACGTGAAGAACGCCTGCAACTCGGTGCTGAACGCGATGCAGGTGGCAGACGCGCTGATCCGGTCCGGGCAGTACCGCCGTGTGCTGATCGCGAGCGGCGAGGGGCCGAGCGTCGCGGTGCGGTGGGAACTGCGCGACCACGCCCAGTTCATCAGCTCGTTCCCGGGATACACCATGAGCGACGGGGGAGCGGCGGTCGTGCTGGAGGCCTGCTCCGAGGCCGACGCCGGCATCATCGAGACGCGGTTTCTGGCGGTCTCGCGGCACTGGTCGATCGGCACCCTCCCGGGTGGGGGCACGATGCGTCCGCACGATCCGGATGCCGCCTACTTCGACATGGACGGCCGCGGCCTGCAGCGGGCCTTTCTCGAGCTCGGCCCCGGGCCCGTGCTCGAGCTGCTGGCCGCTCGCGGACTGAGCTGGCAGGACTTCTCGCTGGTGGCGATCCACCAGGTCGCGGTGCCCTATCTTCCGCCGATCTTCGACCGGCTCGGGGTGCCGACCGATCGGACCATCGTGACGGTCGCCGAGCACGGCAACCTGGCGTCGGCGACTCTGCCGCTTCAGCTGTCGCTTGCGCGTTCCTCGGGGATGATCGAGCCGGGCGGGCTCGCGCTGCTGATCGGGCTGGCAGGCGGCATCAGCCTGGGACTTGCCGTGGTGCGGCTGTGAGGCCTCTCGCCGGTCGAGTAGCCGCCTCCGGCGGCGCATCGAGACCCTCACTCGCGGTGACCGTCCCGGTCTTCAACGAGGCCGCGGGAATCGCTCCGACTCTGGAGGCACTCGCGGCCCAGTCCGACGCGGACTTCGATGTCTGGTTCGTGGATAACGACTCGACCGACGGATCGGCCGACGTCATCCGCTCGTTCGCGTCGTCGCACGGGCTGACGCGCTGGCATGTCATCGACGAGCCCGAGAAGGGCACCGGCGCCGCCGCCGACACGGGGATGCGCGCCGCGATCGCCGCAGGCGCCGAGCTGCTGGCGCGCACCGACGCCGACTGCCTGCCCCGCGCCGACTGGACCGCCTCGGTGCGGCACGCCCTCACCCCGCGCGCCGGCGGCGGTCTCGGACTGCGCCTGGTGGGCGGCGAGCTGGTGCCGCGCCATGACGAGGGACTGGGATGGCCGACCCGCTTCGCCCTGCGCGCGGCGGTCGAGCTCGCCGAGGCGTTCGGACGGGTGCGGCCGGGCAACCGCGACCCGGCGTACCTCGGGCCGTACATGATGGCGGCCGGCTGCAATGTCGCGATCACGGCCGAGCTGTACCTGGCGGCAGGCGGCTTTCCGCGGACGCGCATCGAGGACCTGCACGAGGACCGCGCCCTGGTCAACGCGGTGCGCCGCCTGACCCGGGAGTACGCGCGGCGCCGGGATGTCGTCGTGCGGGGATCGAGCAGGCGGGTGCAGGCCTGGGGCCTCAAGAACACGCTGCTCTGGTACAAGGATCACGCCTACCGGCCCGACCACGTGGACATCCGTTGAGCTGGTCGAGTAGCGCGAAGCGCGTATCGAGACCCGTGGCGCTGGCCCGCCGCTGGGAGGAGCGCGTCCTCCGCGCCGCCCACCCCTTCGCCTACCCCGCGTTGCGCGCCCTGCCCGGACCGGTGCGCCGCGTGCCCGGTCTGGGCGTCGTGGTGAAAGACGCCGCGCTGCTGCGTGCGACCCTGATGAACACCTCCGGCTTCAGCAAGAACGGTCCGGGTGCGCCCAGCGAGCTGTGGACGCCGGTGCTCGGCCCGAGCGTGCTGCTCAACATGGAGGGCGCAGACCACGCGGCGCTGCGGCGCAAGCTCGGCCCGCTGTTCGCGCCCGCGTTCGTGGACGGGCTGGTCGCGGCATCCCTCGGGCAGGCGACGGCGTCGCTCGGCGAGGCCTTGGACGCCACTCGACATGGCGGCGACACCGTGGACCTGGTCGCGCACGCGCGCCGGTCGGCCAGCGCGGTCATCAGCCGGCTGGTCGGCCTGGATGCGGAGGTCGTCGACGACGAGCTCTTCTCGAGGGTGTCGGCGATCACCGGTTTCGTGTCGCTCGCCCGACCTCGGCTGAGCCCTCCGCAGCTGCGCGCCGCCCGCGGCATCCTCGCCGAGCTCGGCGAGCACGCGGTGCGGGCGTACCACGGCGACGAGTCGACCGTTCCTGGCCGGATGCGCGCCCTCGGCCTCGACGAGCGCGAGGCGTTGGGTGCCGTCGGCGCGTTCGTGCTGACCGGAACCGAGACGATCGTGTCGTTCGTGCCGCGGCTCGCGGCGATCCTGATCGACAGCGGCTGGTTGCCGTGCCTGGCGGCGGATCGCTCGCTCGTCGACGCCGCGATCGCCGAGGCGCTGCGGGTCACCACGCCCTCTCCGGTGATGCTGCGCTCGACCGTGACGGCCGGCGCGATCGGACGGGTGGCGGTGCATCCGGGCGACCGGATCGTGCTCGCCACCTTCGCGGCGAATCGCGCGCTCGGCGAGTTCGACCCCACGGCCAATCCGGCCGCGCAGCTCAAGCAGCTCTGGTTCGGCGCGGGAGTCCACTACTGCCTCGGGGCGCCGCTCGCGATGGCGCAGATCCGGATCACGCTCGATGCGCTGCTCGCGCGCCCGGCGGTCGAGATCGGCGCGCGCCGGGCGGCCCGCGGGGTGCTCATCCCGTCGTACGCGTCGCTCGAGCTGCGGGTGCCGCGGGTTCCGCCCACGGATCGATCCTCTCGTCCACGAGCTGTGGACGAGATCCCTGATTCGTGGAAGGAAGCCGCGACGTGACCGACCTGGTGGCGGCCGTCCTGGCGAGCTGCGACGCGCATCCGGATGCTGCGGCCCTCACGTTCGGGCGCGCGACGCTCAGCTACGGCGAACTCGCGCGGCGCGTTCGCGCGACGGCCGCGTCACTCGTGCGCGAGGGGATGCTGCCGGGCGACCGCGTGCTGTTCTCGGTGCGGCCAGGACCGGATGCCGTGGTGCTCGCCCTCGGCATCGTCGAGGCGGGTGGCACGGTGGTGTTCGCCGATCCGGGAGCGGGCGAGGCCCTGTTCCGCGCGCGAGCCGCGCTGGCCGCGCCGCGCTGGGTGGCGGCCGAGTCGCTGCTGTACCTGGCGTCGAGCCGCCCGTTCCGCGGGCCGGCCAGGCGTCGCGGGCTCGAGCTGGCGCCGTACGGCCGGCTGGTGCCCGAGGCGAGGCACCTGCGCGCAGGACGGTGGTTGCCGGGGGTGCCGCGGGGCGCGCTCGCCTTGAGCAGGTTGCGGAGGCCGCGCAGCGGCCGCATCGAAGCCAGCTCGGGCAACCCCGGAGGTCTGGATACGCCGGCGTCGCCGGCTACTCGACCAGCTCACGTCGACCAGGACGCGCTCGTCATCTTCACCTCCGGCACCACCGACGCCCCCAAGGCCGTCGTGCATTCCCGCGCATCCCTGGGCGCGGGCCTGGCCGACTTCGCCGCGGGGGTCGGTCTGCGCGAAGGTCAGCGAGTGCTGACCGACCAGCTCATGGTGGGCATCCCCGCTCTCATCGCCGGCGCCCACTGGACCATGCCGCCGACCGGCGCCAACCCGGGTGCGCGGCCCGAGCAGTACCTCGCACTGCTGCCCGAGACCGAGGTGCTGTTCGTGGTTCCGGCCGCCGCCGACGCGATCCTGCGCGCGCTCGACGCCCGACCCGAGCTCGCGCCGAGGCGGTTGCAGACGATCATCCTGGGCGGGGCGCCGGTGCTGCGTCCGCTGCTGCAGCGGATCGCGACGCGATTTCCGGATGCTGCGATCCGCGCGGTCTACGGAATGACCGAGATCCTCCCGGTGGCGATCGCCGACGGGCGGGCCAAGCTCGACGCTCCGACGCAGGACGGCGACGGGGTCGGCCACCTCGCTCCGAGCGTGCACGCCCGCCTGGTCGATGGCGAGCTCGTGCTGAGCGGGCCGGGTCTGGCGCGCGGCTACCTGGCGGAGCTTCCCGAGCATCCCCTCACCGAGCTCGCGACCGGAGACCTCGCCCGCCTCGACGGCGATCGACTCACGCTGCTCGGCCGCGCGAAAGACATGTTCATCCGCGGAACCCAGAACGTGTACCCGGGTCTCTACGAGCCGATCATCGCCGGGCTGCCCGGGGTGATCGATGCGGCGATGGTGGGCATCCCGGATGAGATCGGCGACGACCGCGTCGTGGTGGTCGTGGTGCCGGATCGCGACGTTCCCCGGATGCCGAGTGCCGAGCATCCTGTCGTGCGCTCGGTGGCGCGCGCGCTGCCCGGCCTGCTCGATGCGGGGGTGCTGCCCGATGCCGTGCTCGCGATCGCCGAACTGCCGCGGGCCGGACGCAGCCGCAAGCTCGACCGGGCCGCGCTGACCGCGGTCGTGCGGGCTGCGATCGAGCGGGCCACTGGGGAGGAGGCGCCGTGAGGATCGCGGTGACCGGCGCGTCCGGCTTCATCGGCGCAGCGGTCGCCACCGCGCTCGCCGACGCCGACCACGAGGTGGTGGGGTTCGGTCGCCGGGCGCACGGCTGGTCGCATCCCTCCGCCGGCTACCGGGTCTGGGACATCACGAGCGGTCCGTTGCGCGGCGACCGCGACTTCGACGCGGTGGTGCATGCGGCGGCGCTGGCCGACGACTGGGCGCCGATCGCCGAGGCGCTGCGGGTGAACCGCGACGGCACGCGCAACGTGGTGCGCAGCTTTCCCGGAGCGCGGGTCGTGCACCTCTCGACATCGAGCGTCTACGACGCGTTCGTGCCGACCGTCGAGGCGAGCGAGAGCACGCCGCCCGCGCGCCGGTTCCTCAGCAGCTACTCGGCGTCGAAGACCGTGGCCGAGCTCGAACTGGCGGGGGTGGATGCCGCGATCCTCCGGCCGCACGCCGTCTACGGCCCCGGCGACACCACTCTGCTGCCGCGCCTGCTGGCGGCGGTCCGCCGCGGACGCCTCGGGGGTCGGCGCCTCGTTCTGCCCGAGGGCGCCGAGGTGCGGCACAGCCTCACGCATGTCGACAACCTGGTGCTCGCGGTGCGTCGCGCGCTCGACCCGAGCAGCCCGGCCGGCACCTACAACATCGCGGACGACACCCCGGTGCTGCTCTCGGTCGTGCTGCGCGAGTTCCTGGAACGACGCGGCGTGCCCGCCCGCCTCGTGTCTGTGCCGTACCGCACGGCGTTCGCGCTGGCCGGCGCACTCGAGCGCGCGGCGCGCGTGAGCCGTCGCCGCCCCCGCCTGACGCGCTACGCGGTGAGCCAGCTCGGGCTCGAGCGCACCCTCGACCTCACCGCCGCCCGCGAGAAGCTCGACTACCGGCCGGCGCCGACGAACCTGGTCGGCGCCGAGTCGTGGTGATCGAGTCCGCCTGGCCGGCTCAGTCGTAGTCGAGGCTGAGTTTTCGCAGCAGGGCGCTGAGGCGCTCCTGGTCGGCGGCCGACAGGGTCTGCAGCAGCCGCGCCTCGTCCGCGAGCAGCTCGCTGATCGCGTCATCCGCTGCCCGGCGTCCGCGTGCCGTCAGCATCACGAGCACCCCGCGTCCGTCGTGCGGATCGGTGTGCCGCTCGACGAGGCGCCGCTCGACGAGCCGATCGATGCGGTTGGTCATCGTGCCGCTGGAGACCAGGGTCTGCTGCAGCAGCGCCTTCGGGCTGAGCTGATAGGGGGCGCCGGCCCTGCGCAGCGCGGCCAGCACGTCGAACTCCCACGGCTCGAGGTCGGACGTCTCGAACGCCGTGCGACGGGCGCGATCGAGGTGCTTGCTCAGCCGTGCCACCCGCGACAGCACCTGCATCGGCGAGAAGTCCACGTCGGGGCGCTCACGCGACCAGTCGTCGACGATGCGGTCGACTTCGTCGGAGGCGGGCATCTGTCCATTATCCGGGATCGGCGCCGACGCCGGGCGGTCCGGCAGGCCCCTCCTCCGAGTTCCGTGAATCCAGGCGTCTTGCGGCCCTGGTGCCGGGTTCACGTCCAGGCTGCTGCGGTGTTGCACCCCTTGTATGACGGTCATATAGTCGACGTGACACGAGGAGCGACGATGGCATTGACGGCCCGGCAGGAAGAGATCAAGGCGAAGTTCACCGCCGCCCGTGGAAGCTGGGGCGAGCCGTGGGAGACCGTTCTCAAGATCGATCCCGACTTCGTCGATGCCTACCTCGAGATGTACCTCGTGCCCTGGAAGAAGGGGCACCTCAGCCCGAAGTTCAAGGAACTCTGCTACATCTCGATCAACGCAGCCGCAACCCACATGAACGTGCCGGGCATTCTGCCTCACGTTCGAGCCGCCCTGGACTTCGGGGCGACGCCGGCCGAGATCATGGAGGTGCTCGAACTCGCCTCGACCTTGGGCATCCACGCCATGAACATCGGGGTGCCCCTGCTCGTCGAGGTCCTCGAGGAGCGGGGTCGAACGGGTCCTGCCCCCCTGAACGGCGAACAGGAGCGGCTCAAAGCGGAGTTCACGCGCGTACGGGGCTACTGGCACGACTTCTGGAACGAGATGCTCGAGCTCGACCCCGAGATGTTCGCGGCCTACACCGAATTCTCGACCGTCCCGTGGCGCACGGGAACACTCACTGCGGCCGAGAAGGAGCTCATCTACATCTCCTACGACATCGCCGCGACCCACCTCTATGTGCCGGGCACGAAGCTGCACATCCGCAACGCCCTCAACCATGGCGCGACCGTCGAGCAGATCCTCGAGGTCATGGAGATCTCGAGCATCATCGGCATCCACGCGGTGACGACAGCGATTCCGATCATCGCCAAGGAGCTCAATGATCGCTCGATCGAACTCTGAGCGTGACCGACGTCAGGCTGCGGGGCCGGCGACGCTCAGAGACAGGTACTTGGTCTCGACGTACTCGTCGATTCCCTCGTGGCCGCCCTCCCGGCCGTATCCGCTCGCCTTGATTCCGCCGAACGGGGCGGCAGGGTTCGACAGCACGCCCCGATTGATCCCGATCATGCCGACCTCGAGCGCCTCGGCCACCCGGATGGCACGGTCGAGATCGCGCGTGAAGAGGTAGCCCGCCAGTCCGTACTCGGAGGCATTCGACCACCTGAGCACCTCTTCCTCGGTGCGGAAGGAGACGATCGGGGCCACAGGACCGAAGATCTCCTCGCGCACGATCCGCGAATCGGCGGGGACGCCCATCAGCACCGAGGCCGGTGCGAAGTAACCCGCTCCGTCGGGGACCGGAGTTGCAAACGCCAGCTCGGCCCCCTCGGCGCGAGCTGCAGCGACGAGCTCGGCCACCTTGTCGACCGCTGCTTGATCGATGAGCGGCCCCAGGGTGACGTCCTTGCGCGTTCCCCGGCCGACCACCAGCCGGCGAAATCGGTCGACGAGCTTCATAGAGAATTCCTCGACGCGGCTCTCGTGAACGTAGAAGCGGTTCGCCGCCGTGCACGCTTCGCCGTTGTTGCGGAGCTTGGCGAGCACCGCCTGCTCGACCGCGTGATCCACGTCGGCATCGTCGAACACGATGAAGGGAGCGTTTCCTCCCAGTTCGAGCGAGACGCGCAGTACCGTGGCGGCGGCCTGTGCGGCCAGAGACTGCCCCACCTCAGTTGATCCTGTGAACGAGAGCTTTCGCAGTCGCGGATCGCGGATGAGCTCGCTCACCACCGCGGACGCGTGGGATGTCGTGATCGTTCCGAGCACCCCGTCGGGAAGCCCGGCCTCCTGCAGGATGGCAGCGACCGCGTGCATCGACAGGGGCGTCTGCTTCGCCGCCTTGACGATCACGGTGCAACCGGCCGCGAAAGCCGGGCCCATCTTGCGAGCGGCCATGGCGAGCGGGAAGTTCCAGGGCGTCACCAGCAGGCAGGGACCGACCGGCTGCCTCATGGTGACGATGCGGGATGCGCCATCGGGCGCTGTCGCCCACGTGCCGTCGAGTCGCACCGCCTCCTCGGAGAACCAGCGGAAGAAGTCGGCGGCGTAGGCGACCTCGGACCGGGACTCTGCGAGCGGCTTGCCCATCTCCAGGGTCATCAGGAGCGCGAGCTGTTCGTTGCGCTCCGTCATCAGTTCGTAGGTGCGGCGCAGGATCTCGCCGCGCACGCGGGGGGCGGTGGCCGCCCATCCGCGCTGGGCGGCGACGGCCGCGTCCAGGGCGGCGCGCGCATCCTGAACCGATGCGTCGGCGACCTGGACGAGCACCTCTCCGGTGCTCGGATCCGTGACGGGCAGCGTGGCGTGGGCCTCCGCGTCGATCCACCTGCCGTCGAGCAGCAGTCCGTTCGGGGCGAGCGTCAGCGCCGCGCGCTCGGCGGCGTCGGTCGTGCTCACGCGAGCGTCTCGCGAGAGGCCATCTCCTCGAGGAGGATCGGCGCCGCCAGCGTGACCGAGTGGATCCCGATCACGCTGGCGATCTCCATCACCTCGAGGATCTCGCCGATGGTGGCCCCGTATCCCAGGGCGTTCTCCATGTGGAGCTTCAGACCCACCTTGTAGAGATGTGTGGCCGAGGTGTCGAAGGCCATGTAGATGAACTCGCGCACCTTCGGACTCAGAGTGCCGGTGCGCCAGGGGTGCGAGGAGAACGCCGTGTACGCGTCGAAGAGTTCGGGGTCCAGCTCGAGCAGCTCATCCCAGGTCGGGTTCCAATAGCCGCGGCTCTCGGTGAACTCGGCCTTGAGACCTTCCTGGTACTCGGTGAGCTCGGCCGGCTCGGTGCGGATGCCGCGCTCGGCCAGGATCTCGACCAGCACCGGGACCCCGACGTTCATCGCATGGATTCCCAGCGTGGCGGTGCATTCCAGCACCTCCATGATCTCCTGGGGCGTTGCGCCCGCGGCCAGTGCGGCCTTGATGTGCTGACGGACCCCGGGGGCGTAGAGGTGAGTGGCGGCCGCGTCCACGACGATGTACATGAACTCGCGGGTCTTCGCGTCGAGATGGTTCTTGCGCCACGGAACCGCCGAGAAGTCGAGGTAGGCGAGCAGGAACTCCGGATCCAGTCGGAGGATGCTCTCCCAGGCGTCGCCCCATGTGCCGCGCACCCGGATGAACTGGTCCTTGATCTCCTGCTGGCGTGCGGTGAGCGCGTGGGTCATGATCTGCCCCTCTCAGGCGATGGCGCCGTCGCCGGCAACCCGGTCGATCCAGCGTGCGACTTCGGTGTGATCCGCCGTCGGCTCCAACCCCTCGGCGGCCTCGTCCCACAGCTCGACCGCGTCAGCGCCGAGCCGAGTCGGAGCCCCAGCCTGCTCGGCCAGCTGCACCGCGATCTTCATGTCTTTCAGCATGAGCCGGAGCCCGAAGCCCGAGTTGTAGGTCCCCGGTCGGATGAAGTTGGGCCACTTGTTCTCGGTCGATCCGCTTCGACCGCTCGATCCGTTGAACACGGCGAGCATCACATCGGGATCGAGGCCGAACCGCTCGCCGGCCGTCATCGCCTCGCTGGTCGCCCAGAGATGCGTCGCCGACAGCAGGTTGTTGAGCGCCTTGATGGCATGACCTGAACCCACCGCTCCGACATGCACGGGCGTGCCGAGCACCTCCAGCAGAGGGCGCACGCGCGCCACATCCGCGTCGGACCCGCCGACCATGATCGTGAGCTTGCCGGATTCCGCGCCCGACACCCCACCCGAGACCGGCGCATCGACGAGGGAGATGCCGCGCTGCCCGACCTTCTCGGCGAGAGCGCGGGTGCGCATCGGCTCCGAGGAGCTCATGTCGATGATCACGCTGCCCGCGGCGAGGCCGTCGGCCAAGGCGCGGTCGTCGACGACAGACTCGACGATCGCCGAGTTCGGCAGCATCAGGATGACCGCGTCGGCCTTCGCGACCGCCTCCAGCCCCGCTGCGTCTTCGGCGCCTGCCGCGACGGCGCGGGCCCGCGCCTCCGGGGAGACGTCGAACGCCAGCACCCGGTATCCGGCCTCGACGAGGCGCCGGGTCATCGGCGTTCCCATGTTGCCCAGGCCGACGAACCCGACGGTGGAGATCGGGTCACTCATCCGCGCCGCGTTCCTTCAAGATCTTGTCGGCGATGCGGAACGACTCCAGGGCGGCGGGGACGCCGACGTAGATGGCTGTCTGCAGCAGGACCTCCTGGATCTCGCCCTCGGTCGCGCCGTTGGTCAACGCGCCCTTGACGTGCACGCCGAGCTCGTGAGGGCGGTTGAGCGCGGTCAGCATCGCGAGGTTGAGGAGGCTCCTGGTCTTGCGTGGAAGACCGTCGCTGTTCCAGACCACGCCCCAGCAGTATTCGGTGACGAGTTCTTGGATCGGTCGCGAGAACTCGCTGACCGCGGCCAGGGAACGGTCCACGTGCTCGGCTCCGAGCACCTCGCGGCGCACCCGAAGTCCTTCGTCGAACAGTTCCGAACGTGTCGTGTCGTCGGTCATCGTTTCACTCTCCGGGTTCCTGGGCGTAGTCGGCTTCCGACACCGGCTCGGCCCATACCGTCGCCCCCAGCGAGATCGCCGTGTGCGTCATGAAGGCGTCGGGGGATGCCCCGTGCCAGTGGGATTCCCCTGCGGGGATCCAGATCGTGTCCCCGGCGCGGATGACCTCGACGGGTCCTCCGGCCGATTGGATCAGCCCTCGTCCGGCGATCACCTGCAGGATCTGCCCGTGCTCGTGGTGATGCCAGTGGGTTCGCGCTCCCGGCGTGAAGTTGACCGTATTGATGGTGACCCCATCGGTCGAGGGCATCGTGAGGTAGGGGTATGCGGTGCCCGTGAACTGCGACCCGCGCTTGCCGGCGGTGCCGGCCATCTTCTCGGGCGGGATGATGAGCATCAGGAGTCCTTCCGAGGGCCGTCGAAGAGACGGACGTGTCCCGAGATGTCGCCGATGGCATCGACGACGGTGTTGCTGATCTCGTCCGCATAGCCGAGGGCGCGCGCCATCCCGAAGCTCGCCATCGGCCCCGATGAGTTCAGGCTGGCCACGCCGAGTTCGGACAGCAATTCGGTGTAGAGCGTCACGTCCTTGAGCATGAGCGTGTTGGTCAACCCGCCCTTGAGGTAGTCGCCCTCGATGATCTTGGGGAAGCGGTTGATCGTGGCGAAGTTCACGCCCGAGCTCTTGTTGAAGACCTCGAGAACCGTGGCCAGATCGAGGCCTGCCTTCTTGGCGGCGACCATCACCTCGGCGGTCGCCGACAGGGCGACCGCGTTGAGGAAATTATTGAGCAGTTTCGTCGTGTGGCCGGCGCCGCTGGCCCCGACGTAGAACACGCTGGACGCGAAGTGCGCGAGTACCGGCTGCACGCCGTCCAGCGCGGATTGCTCGCCGCCGACCATCAGGGTGAGCTGGCCCTTCTCGGCCGCCGCGGCTCCCCCCGAGATTCCGGCGTCGAGGAACGCGACACCCTTCTGGGCGAACTCCGCGTGGATGCGGCGGGTCGACTCCGGCGCCGAGGTGCTGAGGTCCACGACCACCTGACCGGGTCGGGCGTGCGCCAGTATCCCCTCGGGGCCGAAGACCACAGCCTCCACGACCTTGCTGTCGGGCAGAGAGAGCAGGATGACGTCGGCGCCCTCCATGACCGCCGCGCCCGACGCCGCTGCCGTCGCCCCCACGGCGGCGATGTTGTCGGCCTTGGCGTCGAAGCCCAGAACCTTCTCGCCGGCCCGCAGGATGCAGGACGACATCCGTCCGCCCATGTTGCCCAGTCCGATGAACCCGATCCGTGTGTCGGTCATGAGCGTGCGCTCCCGTTCCTCGCGCCGTACATGGCGTCGTCAATAACCGTGGGGTCCCACGCGCCCGCCCCGCCCGCCGGCCGCACCGTGTTGACGACGGTCGCGCCGCCGTCGGCCGAGACGATCTGGCCGGTGATGTAGCCTGCGTCGTCGCTCAGCAGGAACGACGCCACTCCCGCGATCTCTTCGGGCGTGCCGGCGCGGCGCAGGGGAGTGGTGGCCGCGCGCTGCTCCATGTCGTTCTTGCCGCCCTGTGTGGTCGCGGCCGCAGCGAACAGGTCGGTGGGCACGATTCCGGGCGCGACGGCGTTCACGCGGATTCCGAGCGGTCCGCCGTAGACCGCCGCGGCGTGCACGAGTCCGTGCACCGCGTGCTTTGACACGTGATAGGGCAGCAGGTCGGCGCTGCCGGTGAGCCCCGCGATCGATCCCGTCACGACGATGGCCCCGACCGATTCTTGGTGGTCGAACTGTCGGAATGCCGCGCGGATCCCGAGGAACTGACCGAGCACGTTGACGTCCATGACGTGCTGGAACGACGACACGGGGATGTCGGGAAGCGGTTCGAAGGAGCCGAAGATCCCGGCGTTGAGATGGTGCAGATCGATCCTGCCGAAGCGCTCGATGGCAGCGACCACGTAGGAGTCGACATCGCTCTCCCGGGAGACGTCGGCGCGGACGGCGATCGAGGCCGTGGGCAGCGACTCGGCAACAGCGGCTGCGGCTGCGGCGTCGATGTCGACGACGACGACGTTCGCGCCATCCCGCGCGAGGCGCTGCGCCGACGCGCGCCCGAGCCCGTTGCCGGCACCGGTGACGACGGCGACCTTTCCGTCGAACCGCCCGCTCACGCCGCGTCTCCGATCGTGGCCACCAGACCTGCGAGGTCCCCTTCGACAGCTGCGAACCTCTCGAGGGTCGCCGGGTCGTGCCCCGAGACGAGGTGCCGGACCTCTCCCGAGGTCACCATGCGCCGGATCGTGTCGAATCCGTCGTACATTCCGACCAGGTCGGCGACCGAGGTGAACGGCATGTCGGCCTCATACTCCTCGTAGTAGTGGATCGCGTCGCTGGCCAGCAGCACAGGGCCCTCGGAGGTCTGCACGATGACGACGCTCTGCCCCGGCGTGTGGCCGCCGATCTCGACCAGCTCGACTCCGGGCGCCGCCTCGTGCCGACCGCTGAACAGCTCGACGCGCCCGTCGGCGACCAACTGCGCCAGTGCAGCCAGCTCGTCATCCTCCACCGAATGGTGGAACAACGCCCGGTGGGCGTGCTCGCCCTGCCAGAACCGGAACTCTGACTCCGAGAGGACCATCGGTGACGCCGGGAAGTGGCGAAGATTGCCGATGTGATCGAAGTGCGCGTGGGTGATCAGAACCAAGGGCGCGTCATCGGGATCCACTCCGAGTCGGGTGAACAACTCGGGCGGGTCGATCAGCATCTCGCGCTTGCGCACGGCTCCGCCGTGGCGTGAGAACCCGGTGTCGACGACGATGGTGCGCTCGTCGTTCCGGAGGACCCAGACGAAGTAGTCCATCCGGATGGGCCCATCGGCCTGATGGTAGACGGGGTAGTTCAGGAAGACGTCGCTGCGAACCGTGCTCCGGGTGCCGTACTTCGCGATGGTGACGACGTACTGGTCCGATCTCATCTCAGGCCAGCACCGTCGCGATCGCGCCGGCGGCGCCCGGTGCCGCAGGATACCGGTCGCGCACCCGCGCGTCGTGACCCGGGATGACCGTTGCGCCGGTATCGGCGGCGAGCTTGGTGATGAAGGACAGTCCGGCCTTCATCTCATCGAGGTCGGTGAAGGCGAAGAACGGCCACTCGTGCTCGACCTGCTCGTAGAAGTGCGCGGCGTCCACTGTCATGATCAATCCACCGTGC
>Ga0207667_10004943_pt1 | contig 16279 bp, 20 predicted proteins | sample KBSCornC52_FD_184301 | JGI IMG/M metagenome (GOLD analysis project Ga0207667, IMG submission 184301) | Corn rhizosphere microbial communities from Kellogg Biological Station, Michigan, USA - KBS Corn C5-2 (SPAdes) (version 2) | ecosystem: Host-associated > Plants > Roots > Rhizosphere > Soil ... | reverse complement strand
CGGCTTGCCCCTCGCTGGGAACGGTGACGGCAAAGCTCGCGGGGTGTTCCACCCCGCGAGCAACGGACGGGGCGAACGCGAGGGGCAAGCCGCTGAGCTATCAGGCCACTGGAGCGATTCCCGACTCATCCTCTGCCGCGACGGAAAAGCCCGCCGCATCCCCGCTCCGCTTGAATCCGGCTTTCAGCTTGTGGTTGATGGGCTTCCCGATGGCCTGGATGGTGTGCGGGATGCGTGTGAAAGCCGCTTCCCGCTCGCGGGCAAAATCCCCAACCGAATCATGCTGCTCCGAGGGGCAGGAAATGCCATCGTTCCGCAAACCGCGGCGGCGTTCATCAAGGCGTACCTGAATCGTTCAGAGGTATGAGAAAACGTCATCCAAGGAGGGAACACCGAAATGTTAATCCTGACCCGCTACGCGAACGAGGACGTGATTATCACGGTACCGCCGAGCGAGAAGCCGCGAACGATTGTCGTGAGGGCGGTGGAAATCGACGGGCGGAGGATGAGACTGGGGTTCACGGCTGAGAGCGAGGTAGTGATAAATCGAATGGAAGTGCAAGAGGCGATTGACGACGCCGCGAACGAAGAAGAGGACGCCAGCGACCTTCGTTGGTGAGGATTTAATCAGCTATGACAACATTCGAAGACGGACCCGCGAAAGGTAAAGCGCTCGGACTCAAACGCACGCCGATATTCCTACGTGTCGTACAGGGACGTGATGGCACGTGGGATGCGCTCGATCAGCTTGGAGACACCGCTGCCGCCGGCGAGACTGTGTATGTGTATTTTCTGGTGCGCAAGGATGGCGATGTGCACGTTTGCACTCGCGGGAAGGGCGGCGGCGGATGGTACGGGCTGGCAACGTACAAGCTTTACCACACGCAGCCGCCGCAAGAAACCTTGTTGTCCAATATGGCGTGGGCGGATTGGGTCCGTGGCGAAGTCGAGAAAGAGAAGGTGCAAAATGCTCACTAACGCCGACGTGAAACTGATTCAAGACACCGCCGATGTATTTATCCGCGAGGGGTGCCACGTCGTCGCGGCACTAATCCTTGAGGAAGCCGACGGCATCAAGCAGCACGGCTCGCCGGATAAGTTCCTCGCCCGCCAAACGGCGATCCAGAGGCGGATTGCCGAGAAACGGATTAAAGAGTCCGTCTGCACAACGAGCCCTCTTGTCCGTCAGGGCGATCCTCGGGAGCTGTTGGACGGGCCGATAGAGTTGGCACCGGAGATTGGCGGCTGACATGACAGCATTAAAAGCCGATTCCGTTCTTCGCGGCGAATCGCGATGGTCGTGCGAAGTTGCCGAAGTTCTGGAAAACAAAAGACGCTGGGCGTGCGTCGAAAGTGACGCCCTGGAGTTCGCCGGTCGGTTGCCAAACGACAGTATCGATCTGTTGATTTGCAGCCCGCCGTATCTTTAGCGCCAGAACCTATGGGCGCGAGGACGTGGCAAGAGATTTAGATTCATGGGTCGCCTGGATGGTGGATTTTGTGAAAATCTTTTCGCCAAAAGTGAAGGGCTTGATTGCGATTAACTGTGAGGGGCAGACGCGGGATTACGCTTATCAGCCTGCGCCGTTTCTGTTGGCTGCGGATTTGTTTCGGGCCGGGTTCAATTTGCGGAAGCCGCCGATTGTCACTTTCCGAGTTCCACGATGAGGAGGATGAGTTCGATGGGTGCCTTTACCAAAGCAGTTCGTTCCCAACGCAAGCTCCGCGCGGCAATCGATGGCCCCAGCGGCGCCGGGAAGACCTACACGATGCTCCGGCTGGCGCACGCGATGAAGGCGACCGGGCTTTGTTCCCGGATCGCGCTGATCGACACGGAGAATAATTCCGCTTCGCTATATGCCGGCGAGGCCCCCGACGGCGAGCCGTGGGAGTTCGACACGTTGAACTTGAAGCAGTTCTCGCCGGATCAGTTCACGAGCGCGATTAAAACGGCTGCGAGAGAGGGTTACGATTGCGTCGTTGTCGATTCACTGTCTCACGCTTGGGTCGGATCGGGCGGGGCTCTCGATCTTGTGGATCAGAAGGGCGGCAACAAGTTTACGGCGTGGAAAGATGTTACTCCGCTCCATCGCGGGATGATCGACGCGATTATCCAGTCCCCGATTCACGTTCTCTGCACGATGCGGAGCAAGACCGAATACGTGCTGGAGGACGTTGACGGCAAGAAAGTGCCCAGGCGGATCGGCGTTGCTCCGGTGCAGCGAGAGGGAATGGAGTATGAATTCGACATCTACGTATCGACCGACTGGACGCACCAACTCAAGGTGACGAAATCTCGATGTTCGCCGATGAACGCGGCGACCACAATTAAAGCCGGGCCGACATTTTGGAAGCCGCTTTTCGACTGGATGGCATCCGCCGCGCCGGTGAACACCGCCCCCCAGCGATCATCAAGGGACGTTGCTGATTCGCTTATCAAGGAAATCGACAGGATTTCCGGCGTCGATGCCCTGAGTGACTTCGGGAAGCTGAACATTCGCAAGGCTGTTGACGACGGTTCGCTATCAAAATCCGACCACGATGAAATCGTGAAGCCGCATTACCTCAAGCGGAAGGCTGAGCTAACGCCGGCACCGGAACAGACCGCACCGGCTACAGCGGAAACGGCAGCGACCACGGCAACACCCAAGCAACCGCACGAAGGCGAGGTGTTGTCCAAAATCTTCGCTGCGATTTCGAATGCCAGGACGCAGGAAGAACTCGCAGCGGTCGGGGCCACGATTCGCGAATCACTCGACAAGAAGCTGATTGGCGAAGCGGAAGACAGGGTTATCAAGCCGCATTTCAAAGAAAGAAAGGAGGCGATTGCCCTAACGTTGTCCAAAAGTTGAACCGGGTTATTACCTGTTCGACCCAATGACGATACTGGCGAATCGGTATGGCGTTGAGGCCGTAGGTTCAGCCGCCCTGGATGTTCTCGGTTTCCCGGCGACATGGGTACAAGCCTGGAGTTCCGTTCGAGCGATTGAGCGATTTTTAACACCACGAGGATGAGGAGTTTCGATCATGCCTATTGCAGATTATGAAGAGCAAATCGAGACCGTTCCGGCCGGCGGCGGGTCTAATTCCGACCTGAAGAACTTGCCGAACGGCAAGTATGACTTCGGCATCACGAAGGCCGAGTTCAAGACCGTCGCGAAGACGGGCTCGGAAGTCGTGGACTTGAAGCTCGAAGTCCTCACGGACGGCCCGCAGTCCGGGAAGAAGTACCAGTACGCTTACTGGCTCACGAACAAGGACGACGGCGGTCTCAACGAAGTGTCCATCGGGATTCTCAAGAAGGATTTGAAGACGCTCGGCTTCGACGTGGACGACTGGAAAAAAGCGAATGGCCGGTCGTTCGTGGTGGAGCTGAAGAAGGCGCTCAAGATCATGGGCGCCGGAATGGCGTTCTCGGGAACGAAGGGAACGAACGCGAGCAACTATGCAACATTGAGGATCGACTCGCGGTCTCCGACTGATGGGAAGCCGGAGAAGTTCGATGCGAAGTCGATGACGGAGATGACCTCGCAGCCGTTCGGAGTGGACGATTACTAATGGCGAACGCCGGCCCCATTACTGTGCTAGTCGATACCCGCGAACAAAAAAAATGGTCGCTGGACCCGTCGCGGTTCGTCATGGAGCGGGCCACGCTCCGGACGGGCGACTACACGGTGAAGGGGCTGGAGGATCAGTTCATCTTGGAGAGAAAAAGTCTTGGTGACGCCGTTGGGACTTTCATATCCGACTGGCTCCGCTTTAGGCGCGAGCTTTATAGGCTCGCGGCTTTTAATTTCGCCGCAATCATTGTCGAGGCCGATGTGGAAGACGTGCTCGCCCATCGGTACGAATCGGATGCAAACCCAATGTCAGTGATCGGTCGGGCGCACGCTTGTTATCTGGATCATGGCGTGCCTGTGTTCTTCTGGGGCAACAAGTCCGGATGCGTGACGATGGTTGAAAGCCTTATCGCCATCGCCGTCAAGAAACTCGGCATCAGCGATGGAGAAGAGTCATGGGCCTCGCCGACTGTGAAGATCGAATCGAGTCCATCGGGCAACGCAAGCCCGTCGCGGAACTCCCTCAACAATGGCTCGTTAACGGGTTCGCAACAATTGCCTTCCCGTGCGGCACCCACAAGACCTTGAGAATCCACACTCAGAAAGGCGGACCGTTTGCAGGCAAGCGTTTGGTGTCACTATTGATCGGACCTGACAACACGATGGACTATGAGGCTTTTGGGGAATTGATTCCGGCGGAATCAGTCGTATGGGTTTGGAAGCGGTGGAAAGGGACAAGAATCGCGGACTACGCGGAATTGTTGGTGACGATGGCGCGAGGCGAGAAGGTCGAGGGACATGAATTGCTGATCAGCGCCCATTGTCTTCGCTGCAATCGAATCTTGACCACACCGGAGAGCATCGCGAAGGGCATCGGCCCAGAATGCGAGAAACGCGGATGAACACCATGACCGAAGAAAAAAAGAACCTGGCTGGCGCTGAAGAAATCCAAGGAACAATCCAACGGATTTTCTTCGCAAAGCCATCGTGGTCGTCCGGCGTCATTCGGTGCAAGGGTAAGGACCACTCGTTCACGATCAAGGGATTCGTGAAGGCAGGTGAACCCGTTACGCTTCGCGGGAAATGGACAACGCACGCGAAGTACGGACGCCAGTTCGAGGGCTCCGAAGTCGTATACACGCTACCGGCAGACCCGCAAGGACTCACGAAATGGCTTGAGTGGTACGTCCCATGCGTCGGCGCGGTGAAGGCGCAGAAGCTAATTGACGAGTTCGGCCTCGACCTGCCCCGCTTCGCCGCGGAAGACCCCCAGCAGGTGGCAATTGTCGGCCACATCGCGATTGAATCCATTCACCGAATCGCGGAGGCCTGGAAGGAGTATGGCGCAAAGATCGCGGCAATGTCGGAGTTAGCTTCATTCGGGTTATCCCAGCATCAGGTGGAAGTTCTCTGGGCGAAGTTCAAGGCGTCAGCGGTGACAATTCTCCGAGAAGACCCGTACTTGTTGCTCCGCGAGGTCGAAGGGTTCGGCTTCAAGACAGTTGACGAGATCGCGCGGAAGCTCGGATACCCGGAATCGCACCCAGGCCGCAAACGGGCCGCGTACATCCGGCAGTTGCGGACGCGAAGGACAACGACGGTTCCACGGCGATCCGCGAGCCGGTGGCCGTGGAAGACGCCTGTGGGATGCTGGAGCTACCGGTGGAAGAATACGGCTGCGCGGTTCTCCAGATGGCGGAAGAGGCAGCAGGAATTGGGCAAATCCGCCGGATCAACGATGGCGACGAAAAGCATCCATCGTGGTTCGTCGGGCTTCCGAGCCAGTATCGCTACGAGGAACTTCTCTGGAAGACGCTGGCGACGGCGGCTGATCGAAATCCGAACCTCTCTCGCATCGGTGACAGCCCCTTGTCATTCGTTGCAGAGAATTACAACCGAATCGGCGACAAGGAGCTCGATGCGGACCAACTGGCGGCCGTCGTCATGGCCGCGAAGAATCGACTCACATTTATCACTGGCGGGGCAGGCTCGGGAAAATGCCTTGGCAAAGGGACTCCAGTGATGCTGGCTTCCGGAGAAATCGTTCCTGTCGAACAAGTGAAGGAAGGCGATTCTTTAATGGGTCCAGATTCGTACCCACGGCTCGTTGTTTCAATCAACAAAGGAATCGGTCCGCTTTATCGAATCACTCCAGTCAAAGGGGAGCCGTGGGTATGCAACGACGTACACATGATGACGCTCAAGGGAACCAATCGAAAGATGGGGCAGATAATCGACGTGGAGCTGAGGGCGCATCTTCAACAAACGCAGTCTCGCCCGGATCGCAACTGGAAGCTCTTTAAGGTGGGGGTCAGGTTCTCGTCGCAGCCGGTTCCTTTCGACCCCTACTTGCTGGGCGTCTGGCTTGGCGATGGTTCGTCAAATGAACCGCATCTAAATCTCGGCCCAAAGAAGGTGGCGGTGCGAGATTACGCAATGGCGGCGGCAACCGAGATTGGTATGACCGCTCGGATTGAGAATGACTCTCGTTCGCCAGGGCTTCAAAAAATCAAGTTTCGTGTTGGCGAACAAGGGCAACAGCAGCCGAACCCATTCCGGCGATATTGCAAGGACCAGTGCCTTGACTCTCATGGCCTGAAAATTATTCCCGACTGTTACATCCGAAATTCTCGAAGCGTCCAACTCAGCGTTCTCGCTGCATTGATTGATACCGATGGAAGCCTGAGTGGCGGTGGATACGATTGGTGCAGTAATTCGCCCACCTTGGCGAATCAGGTGGTTTTCCTCTGCCGCAGCCTCGGCTATGCCGCCTACATGAGCCCGAAAGAGGTTCGCCTTGAAGGATGGGACGAGCCTCGGACTTACTATAGGGTGTCAATCTCCGGCGACTTGACCGATCTGCCACTGAAAGTTGATAGCAAGAAGGCTCCTGCGCGCAAGCAGATAAAAGATGTCCAAGTGACTGGCTGGAAAGCCGACCCAATCGGCGATGGCGAGTATTACGGGTTTACGTTGACTGGAGACGGGCGGTTCTTGCTCGGTGATTTTACCGTTACGCATAACACCCTTGTCGCCAGGGCGATAACCAAGGTGTTTGCGGATGCTGGCGTAACGGTTCAGTTGTGCGCCCCAACAGGAAAGGCCGCTCGCCGGCTCCAGGAAGTCATCGGCCGCGAGGCGTCAACGATTCACCGATTGCTCGGGTTTCGTGGCGCCAGCTTCGAGCACGATCAAAACAATCCGCTTCCGGATGGCGTCGTGATTGTCGATGAACTGTCGATGGTGGATAGCGAGCTTGCGTATCACCTGTTCAAAGCGATCTCACCGAAAACTTCGGTTGTCTGCATCGGCGACCCGAACCAGCTCCCGCCCGTCGGCGCTGGCGCTCTTCTCCGAGACGTTCTCAATCACGGGCTCGCGCCGATCGCTCGGCTAAATCAATGCCATCGACAGGCCGGTCCACTAAAAGCGAACTGCGCCGCAATCCTTGATGGCCGCATTGAGCGGTCCTGGATGGAGAATAAATCCGGGGCCGCGCCTTGGATGGTTCACGACGCACTCACGCTCGAAACCCAAGTCATCAAGGCCATCACGGTTCTCACGGAGAAGTACCTGCCCGAGTGGGGATACGATCCAATCGCGGATACTCAATTTCTCACCGCGAAGCACGCGGGCGAACTTGGGACGAAGTATTTGAACAAGGTGTGCCAGCGATTACGTCAGCGGTCCCTCGGGAATGAAATGGATACGCCGGAAGTAAGTGACGACACGCGGGCGGTCCTCTTTACCGGCGACAAGGTAATACACACGCGGAACAACTACAAACTGAACGTGATGAATGGCACGCAAGGCGTTGTGCTGGAGAACTCCGGAACTCTAATCGTCAAGTATGACGAGCGGATTGTGGCCTACTCCAATGAGGACAAGGGCGAGGTTGAACTTGCTTATGTGATAACTCCACACCGTGCGCAAGGCTCTGAATGGCCTTGTGCGGTCGTGGTGTGTCATCGAGTCCACAAGTTCATGCAAACGAGGGGATGGATTTATACGGCATGCACTCGCGCACAAAAGACGTGTGTCATCATTGGAGACGAACCATCGATCCGCCGGGCTGCCGAGAATGATCGGCGAGACATGCGGAGTACGTGGTTAGAGACGTTCGCGAAGCATGAGGGGACGAGGCCGAGGACGACAATATGAGGACCGTCCTTGTCGCTGTCGCCGAAGTGAAGCGGGAAACCGATCTCGCTTTTCTATTCGTTCTCCCCGGCGATGTTGATGGTGACGGCTTGGACACCGAAGACGACCGCGAGCGAATCTGGGTTCCGAAGTCTGTTATCGATGATGAAGGCGACGGGATAGAGGTCGGAGACGATGACATTGAAGTGAACGTCGCGGAGTGGTTCGCGGAAAAGGAAGGGTTGGCATGAGCAATTTATCGACAAACCTCCTGGAGGTATTCGCCGAACAATCGGACCCAGCTAAGTGGGCGGCTATTCAGATTGTGAAAGGCGGCAGGAACATCACAACCGTCGCCGAAGCGTTCGCCATGATCGAATCGATAGTTGCTGAAGCAATCGAAATGGGGATCAAGAAGCACCTCAGTAACCAACCATCGCCCAACACTCGAAAGGAATCCGATGGCTCGCACCCGTAAGACCCCGAAACCAAAACTCCCGACCCACGAGCGGATCGACCCGAAGTCTGATCCGCACGAGGTCTATCCGCTCCTCAAGAATCTCGTGAAGGAGTTCCGGCCGGACCTCGCGGACGCGAAAATCGCGGTCGCGTGGCGGTACGGCTGGAAGAAGAACAAAGACGGGCAACTTGTTCTCGGCAAGTGCAAGAAGGCCAGCGACCTCGACAAGCAATTCCACGACCAGGATTTTGTCATCATCCTGAACTTCGAAGCGTGGACGATCCACCTCACGCCGACACAGCGGACCGCGCTCATGCACCACGAGCTTGAGCACGCGGCAGCGTCCGAAGATCAGAACGGGAACCCGAAGATCGACGCTCGCGGGCGGCAAATGTACCGGGTACGGAAACACGACCTCGAAGAGTTTCAGGCCATTGTTAAGGAGTACGGGTGCTACAAGTCGGACATCGAGAGCTTCGTGCGGGCTGCGGTTGATAGCCCGAAGCCGCCCACGCCGACGCTTCTGGACAATATCCCATTTGATGCGGAGAAGGTCGCGCCAGAAATCGAAAGAGAACTTAGGGCGCAGGGCCATGACGTAACAGTGACGGGAAGGAACAGTGAGACGATGACCGTGAATGAAATGCTCGATGATGCGGCGAGCAAGCTTAAGCCGTCCTCGAACGGCCATACTGCGAAACCATCGCTGAACGGCCACGCCAATCTCAACGGCAAGCCGCACGCGAACGGGAAGCCAAAGCGAGCCGCATCCATCAAAAACCGGATCACAGGCAAAGTGAGGCCGAAGTCGAAGAGCGCGAAGTCGAAATAGACCGCCGAGTTTTTCCCTACTTCAAGGATGAACGCCCGTGAGTGATGGATCGCCTATTGAAATTGTCCTCGGCAAGCTCGAAGGCACCCGCACGTCGGGGGATTCCGGTCGCCAATGGACGGCGGCTTGCCCGGCCCACGCCGACGCCCACAACTCGCTCGGAGTGGGAGTCAAAAAGGACGGCGTTGTCGTCCTGAAGTGCTACGCGGGCTGCGAACAAAAGGCAGTAATCGCGGCGCTGGGCATCGAAGCGAAAGAACTGTTCCCCGGAAAACAAAAGCGGGTCCGACCTGAGGGAGTAACAGTTGTCGCCCTTGGGTTCGACAAACGGCTCCCGGTCGATTTCCTCAAGGGAGAGTGTTTTCTCGAAGACGACGTGACCGACACCGGCAACCGGCGGGTGTTCATCCCGTACAAGGATGAGGCCGGGGTCGAGTTATTCAAGCGGACAAGGAAGGCTCTCAAGGCGAAGGAGGGCTCACTACAGCCTCGCGGGGTCTCACTCCAGGCTTACGGACGCTGGCGGTTGCCGTCGTATCGTGCCGCCGGGAATGTTCTCATCCTCGTGGAAGGGGAGTCTGACGCCTGGACGCTCTGGTTCCACGGTTACCCGTGTCTCGGGATTCCTGGGGCGCAAGCGGTCAAGTCGCTATCCGCCAGCGATCTAGAGGGCTTCGATTCGGTCTACGTCTGGCGCGACGGGAAGACGAAAGTGGAGGACGCCAGCGGCGAGAAATTTGTTCAATCGGCGGCCGCTCGCGTCAAAGAGATGCGCCCGTCGGCGACTGTTAAGGTTATTTGTTCGCCGGAGGTTAAAGACCCGAACGAGCTGAATCAGCGGTATCAGGAAGAGTTTAAGTTTCGGTTCGACGCGATTCTTGCGGTGGCGAGTGAGCCGCCGGAACCGAAACCGGAAGACGCCACACCTGCCGCGTTCGCGCCAACGGACCTCGGCAACGCTCAGCGGCTTGTATTCCGGCATGGAAAAGACCTCCGATACGCCGAAGGCATCGGCCAGTGGTACGTCTGGGACGGCCGGCGGTGGCGGGCCCGCGGTGTCGGCTCCGTGATCGCGCGAGCGAAGGAGACCGTCCGGTCGATCGTCACGGAGATTCCAAAAGACGCGGACCAGGCGACCCGCCAGAAAATGCACTCGCACGCGATGCACTCGGAATCTGCCAGAGCGATCCGCGACATGGTGAAGCTCGCCGAGTCAGAGTCCTTGATTATCGTTGAGCCTGGAGACCTTAACTCTAACCAATTCGCCTACAACCCCACGAATGGAACCATCGACATGAGCACCGCAACTGCTCGACCGCACCGACGAGAAGACCTAATCACGAAGATGTCTCCTGTCGAGTACCATCCAGACGCCAAGTGCCCAATCTGGGAATCGTTCCTTTCTCGCGTGTTCGCCAAAAATCCAGAAGACCCTGCGGATACTGGCGATGCTGATCTGATCGCGTTCATTCAGCGGCTTCTCGGCTACTGCATAACCGGCAGCGTGGAAGAACAGGTGCTCCCAATCTTCTGGGGGTCAGGGAGCAACGGCAAATCAACTTTGCTGAACGTCGTTCGCGAAGTGATGGGCAAGGATTACGCGGTCAAGGCCCCGCGCGGCCTTCTCATGCAAAAGCATACCGAATCTCACCCCACGGAACTCACGGTGCTCTTCGGAGCCCGACTCGTGATTGCAACCGAAACGCGGCGCGGGCAGCGGCTTTCCGAGGAGCTCGTGAAGGACTTGACCGGCGGCGAGTCCATCACTGCCCGGCACATGCGGCAGGACTTTTTCGAGTTCGAGCCGACGCACAAAATCATCCTTTGCACGAACCATCGGCCGCGAATTCCTGAAAGCGACGACGGCATCTGGCGGCGTGTGATCCTCGTTCCGTTCAAAACCCGTTTCTGGAACCCGACCAAAGGTGAAGTTGGGCCCGATCATCTTCAGCGGGACAATAGCCTCATCAAGAAGCTGCGAGACGAGTTCCCCGGCATCCTCGCGTGGATGGTTCGCGGATGCATGGAGTGGCAGCGAATTGGGCTCATGGCACCGGCATCCGTTCAGGAAGAAACGGAATCGTACCGAAGCGAAGAGGACCGGACCGGCCAATACCTTGAAGACCGATGCGTAATTTCCAACGGCGGCAAAGACACGACACTGAAGGCAGTTTACGCCGACTACTGCAAGTGGTGCGAAGAAGGTGGTTATCGGCATTTGGCGCGGAACGACTTTTCTGCGGACCTGCGATCTCACGGAGTGAAAATCGACAACGGGGCACACAACAAAGTCATGTGCTTCGGACTGGAATTCGTCGTCATAAAGCCAACTGTTGAAGGAGAATCCGTTCTTCAGCAACTTGACGACCAGTAGTTAGGTTAATCGGTTAATCGCTGTTAAGCCGAAACCGGTTCCACCACATAAAGGCGCTTTGTGAGATGGATACGGTTGCGTCTTAACCCTGATTAACCGATTAACCCGTAGCGCATAACTCGAAGAATGAGAGTTATAGAAGAGGTTGAATTCGTGAGTGAGTGCAACGCCATCCCCGAATGCCAAAAGCTCGAAAAGAATCGAGCCGGGGTTGGCGTGCAAACTGATGATGATGTTCTCGACTTCGGCGGTCGACCGCCGTTCGAGCTCTGGGCTTCTACATCCCTGACACTACGGTGGTTGCCTCGTTGCGACAACCTGAACAATCCAATTCTGCTGAATCCCGAATCGTTACCAGAGCCAGCGCAAGGGCAGAAACCCAATCTGCCAATGTGGTTCTGGCGGGTAACGATCCAATTCGGAGCTTGGGTTTTCTGGGCCATCCGGCGGGCCGACTCTGAGGGTGCGACTGTCCAGGAAGAGGAGCGACGAGGAGCGAGGATTGTTCGAGCGTATCTGGAGGAACTCGATCCTGACGGAAAGCCGTGGGACGAGTGCGAACGAATCGCGTCTCTCGGGAAGCCGAAACTTCCCGGTTCCGAGATTCGGAACCAGCTTGTGAACTTAGCGCGGTTCGGGTTTGTGCCGCGGTGGGTGGGCTGGGAGAAGCATGCGCAAATTGACGACGATCAACGGGAAAGAAGAGAAAGCGAGGGGACAATGCGCGCAGAAAGCGAGTCGCCGGAAGAATCAGTTGCGACGCTGGCGCAGCGGCCAAGGGCGGCGCCGCCGAGGCGGGCGGTCCCGCGAGCGGTGCGGAAGCCGAATCCGTCGGCGACTCAGCGTCCGGGGTTGTGGTGATGTGGCGATGAGGGCACGGCGGCCGGCTGGCGGGTGGATATGGTGACCTACCGGCAAATGCTTCGGCCTCCTGGCTGACCATATCCGGGAAGGCGACGAGCAGGCGAATCAGGGAGAGGTCGTCCATGTGTTGTGAACGGAGCAATAATCATACCGGGGAGGTTCGGTGAATCTCATAACGGGCATCGAGTGGACTGATGCAACGAGCAACCCATTTAAGTTCCGCGACAAGGAAACAGGTGAGATCGTCTGGGCCTGTGTGAAACACAGCAGTGGGTGTGCAAATTGTTACAGCGAAACGCTCGCCAAGCGGTACGGGCGTGGTGGTCCATTCACGAAGGACAGCATGGCGAAAGTCGAGCCATTCATCTGCGACAAGGAATTGAAGCAATTGCTGAACTCCAAGAAGCTGACCGGCAAGCGAGTATTCGTGGGCGACATGACGGATATCTTCGGAGAGTGGGTAACCGACGACATGCTCAACAAGTTTTTCCACGCCATCGAAAACCGGACGGACGTAATTTTCCAATTGCTCACGAAGCGGGCCGACCGCATGAATGAATACCTCTCTTGGCGATGGGGAGAGGGTCGCATTCCTTCAAGGCATATTTGGAGCGGTGTCAGTGTCGAGAACCAGGCCGCCGCCGATGAGCGTATCCCGCTGCTGCTCCAGACGCCCGCAGCGGTGCGGTTTTTGTCGTGCGAACCACTTTTGGGGCCGATTGAATTCTCCAACGTTAGCAGGCGATCCGATGCGGTGCAGCAATTAGGGAAGAAGGCTCTCGATGGCATCGATTGGGTGATCGTCGGCGGAGAGTCGGGGCGCGGTGCCCGTCCGTGTCGAGTCGAATGGATACGGTCGATTGTCGAGCAGTGCAAGGCGGCGGGGGTGGCGTGCTTCGTGAAGCAACTCGGGGCCATGCCTACGACCGAATGCAACAGCGAACCATTTAACGGCTCGTGCGGCCACGCGAAAGACCCGTTCACCGGTGTTCATCATCTGCGATTGCGCGACAAGAAGGGCGGCGACATCTCCGAGTTTTCCGCCGATCTCCGCGTGCGTCAGTTTCCGAAGGCGGTGCCCGCATGAGAACCTGCCCATTCCATCTTTGCGGCGAACAGCTTCCGGATCATCTGTTCGCGTGCAAAAAACACTGGCGGTCGATCTCGCGGCCGGATCAGGTGTGCATCTTCGCCCGGGTGCCGGGCGAAGAAGCGCGCGAGCAGGTTTGCGGTTGCGTGCTGCTGAACGTCAATCATCCGGGAATTAATCGCTTACCACAGGGATGTGGCAAATGAGCACTGCAGAAAGCGTCCTCCAGGCTTCGATCGACAGTATCACTCGGGAAATCGAGGAGAGGCGGCGGGAGCTTGACAAGCTGATCACAGCCCGCGATTCGCTACGGCGGTTGATTGGAGCAGGTCCAGCAACCGAAGAAATGATCGCTCCAACGAACGGCCACGTCCCAAAAGACGCCGCCCGCAGACGAGCGGGCAGCACAGAAAGGGGCCGGCCGGTAGAGACGGAGCAAGACGAGTTGATTCTCGCCGTGATACTGACGGCGGAAGAAAAGGAAGCGACGGCGCAGGAGATCGCAAGGCAGATGAAATGCAATCTCGGCATGGTCCGGAACCGGCTCAAGCGGAACGTTTGCGGCTTCTACCGTCAGACCAAGGAAGCGTGGCCGGGACTGTTTGGCGCAACGGAGAAGGGGGTAGCGTTTGCCCAATCGACATTGGCGCCAAGCGTCCTGACGACGGCGGGGCTAACGGCGAGGCCGTAGTTAAAGGCCGCAAAGAACCGCCGCCCCCCGAGTTCCGCATGACCGAGGTCGAGTTCCTCGCATGGCTCAGCCAGTGGAAGGAGTGGGGTTGGATGCTCGCGCGTCAGTCGCATCATAAGTACAAGCGATGGGCGTCGCTCGAAGAATTGCACGCCCTGGTCGTGGAGGGCTTCTGGCAAGCGCAACGCCTCTTCGATAAGCGGCGGGGCAACCAGTTCAGCACCTACGCCTGGTACTGGGCGAAGCAGAACGTGCAGCGGGGCATGGCGGCCGTGATGGGGCTGAAGAGCCATCACATGCAGGATCCCGCCTACGAGACGATCAAGAGCCGGGTCCTGAAGACGGTCAGTCTGAACGCCGAGTATGCGGGTGAAGGCGAGAGGTCGCTGGCCGGCACGATCGCCGGGCGGCCCGAGGACGACAACTGGCAGCGCTGGCCGCCGGACTTCTGGGAGCGGGTCAAAAAGGCCCTCGATCCGCGCTATTATCAGGTGATCGAGATGCGCTACCGCCAGGGACTCACGCTCGAAGAGGCTGGCAACGCGCTCGGCATCACGCGGGAACGGATTCGGCAACTCGAAACGAAGGCGCTGGCGATGATTCACCGGCGCGTCGATTTCGGCGATTGTCAGGAGGAATTGCACCAATGACATTTCTGCCACCGAATGCCCTGGAGCAGCATATTGCGATCCTGGGTAAAACCGGGAGCGGCAAGACGAGCACCGGGAAGCAGCTCGTCGAGCACGTTGCCCGCGAGGGGTCGCGCGTCTGCATTCTCGATCCGATCAAATCGGACTGGTGGGGGTTGATCTCGAGTGCCGACGGCAGGAAGCCCGGACTGCCGTTCGACATTCTGGGCGGCCCGCGCGGGCACGTTCCTTTGCACTCGGCTTCCGGCCGGGCCATCGGCGAGATCGTGGCCTCGGGGCAGCTACCGCTGTCGATTATCGACATGGCCGAGTTCGAACCCGGCGGCCAGGCCCGCTTCTTCGTCGACTTCGCGCCCGCGCTCCTCCGCAAGATGCGCGGTGTGGTCTATCTCGTCATCGAGGAAGCCCACTTATTCGCGCCGAAGGAGCGGTCTGGAGTGGGGCAGGAAAACCTGTCGATCCACTGGGCCAAGACGATGGCGACTGCCGGCCGGTCAAAGGGCATTCGCCTGGTCGTTCTCACGCAGCGGACTCAGGCCCTCCATAACGCCATTCTCGGCAGCTGCGAAACCATGCTGGCGCACCGACTCTCGGCGCCGGCCGATCAAGAGCCAATCGTGAAGTGGCTCAAGGCGAACTGCCCGGCCGACGTCGCCCGGGAAGTCGCTGGCTCGCTATCGTCGCTCAAGACCGGCGAGGCATGGGTCTGTTCCGGCGAAGCCAAGCTCTTCGAACGCCGGCAGTTTCCCCGAATCAAAACGTACGACAACACGGCCACGCCGACGGGCGCCGGCAGCGACCATGCCGTGAAGACGGCGCCGATTGACCAGGACAAGCTCCGCGCCCTTATCGGTGAGGCCGTCAAGCAAGCCGCCGCACGCGATCGGCTCCGCGGCGCCCCCGACCTGCCGAAACTATCCTTCGGTTACAATCCGGGGGACGAACGGCACGCTCGCGCCGCGGCACTGGTTGCCGCCGCCGATGTGGACGGCCAGGTGAAGTTCGAGCCGGGCCCGGGGAGTCCGGCACATTCAGGCGCTCGAACAGCAAAACCAGGAATACGATGCCCTATTGCAGGAGCATCTCCCGACCTCCGAGCCGAACGACGATGCCAAGCCGAAGAAGAGCAAGAAGGGCTCATGAGACACGGAGGGGGCCAAGTACGCCGAGTTCAGCATTGGTGCTGGCGGTTTCCACCAACGGTGATGCGGGCTGAGTCCAAAGGGCTGTGACACGGCCAGCCACGGCTCGCAGAATCGGGAAACTGGGGGGTTCAATTCCCCCGCTTGGCCCTCCCCCAGTTAACTCTGCTGATACGTCTTCCCTACCGCCGTCCGCCACTTGCAGATGGTCGATGCGGTGGTTGAGAAACAAAAGAAAATGGATGAGGAAATGAATGTATGGGCCAGAGCACCAGACATCGACCGGGTCGACGCCGCCGAGAAACGCATCGCCGAATTGGAGCGGCAGCTTGCCGAGGCGAGAAATGCACTCCAGACAATTGTGGTGGAGAAGACCCATTGACGGGAATCGAGCTGCATTGTGGCGACGCGATGACGGTGCCATCGGCTTGAATCATGCCTCGGAAACCAGTGAAAAAGACGGGTAAGGCTCCACT
>Ga0207667_10004942_pt1 | contig 16283 bp, 12 predicted proteins | sample KBSCornC52_FD_184301 | JGI IMG/M metagenome (GOLD analysis project Ga0207667, IMG submission 184301) | Corn rhizosphere microbial communities from Kellogg Biological Station, Michigan, USA - KBS Corn C5-2 (SPAdes) (version 2) | ecosystem: Host-associated > Plants > Roots > Rhizosphere > Soil ... | reverse complement strand
CCTCATGATGGCGCGCGACTAACCCGGCCACGAGGAGATCGTTTCCGAACGGCAGAAAGAGAAAGGAGGAATCCAGCACGCCCATTAAGAAGGGCCCAAAATAGCCGAGGCGGAACAGCAGCGAGAGGAATTGAAGCAGAATGGCCGCCACGCAGTCAGTCTACCCACACTGTGATATTTTCGTCTCGATGAAATGCTATCCCGTCGCTGTTTTGGCGCTCGCTTCGGTTTGCGCCGCGGCACAGGCTCCCAAGGAACCCGAAAAAATCACGATGCCGCCGAATCGCATGGCGCATATTCTCGTGGTGGGGCAAACCGAGGGCTTCGAACACGATTCGGTGCCGGACGCGATGGCTAACATCTGGCGTATGGGGCATGACACGCGGCTTTGGGATGCCACCCTGCGTACGGACACGGAGAATATCACCAAGAAGACCGAGAAGAAGGGGAATTTCAAGAGTCTCAACTATTTCGACGCGCTAATTTTTGCCAGCACCACGGGTGAGCTGACTTTGACAGAAGATCAGAAGCAGGACATGTTGTCGTTCATTAAGGACGACGGCAAGGGCTTTGTCGGTGTGCACGCCGCACTCGATACGAATTACAAGTGGCCCGAGTACGGCGAGATGATTGGCGGCTGGTTCGATCAGCATCCCTGGAGCACATTCAACGCGCCGATCATTTTGGAAGACCCGAATTTTCCGGCGGTGAAGCACTTCCCGCACGCCTTCACGAAACGGGATGAAATTTATCAGCCGAAATCATGGTCACGTGACAAAGTGAACGTTCTGCTGAGTCTCGATCCTTCCAAGCTCAACTATGAAAACAATCCGCGCATTCATCGGACAGACCACGATTTCGCGGTGGCGTGGTCGAAGATGTACGGCAAAGGCCGGGTCTTCTATTCCACGCTAGGACACACGAAGGAAGCGTGGGACGATCCGGATATCACCAAAATGTATTTCGAAGCGATCAAATGGGTGCTGGGATATAGCGAAGGCAATACCACTTCGCACGCGCGTCCATAGCCCTCGATTCAGTTAGCCAAGGAGACGAGATCGGGAGCTACACGCTTCAATTGGCCACAAGCGGCGAAGATGTCAAGGCCGCGCGGTTTTCTGACAAAGCAGGGGACGGATTGCCGCACGATTTGCTGAAAGGAAGCCACGCGCTCCTGAGCGGGAGTCTCGAACGGAATGCCAGGTCCGGGATTTAGTGCGATCAGATTGACTTTGCAATTGAGATTCGCAATGAGGCGCACCACGCGGCGGGCATCGACATCCGAATCGTTTACGCCGCCGAGCAGCACATATTCAAACGTGAGTTTTTCCCAAGGCCGAAGCGGATAAACGCTGCACGCTTCGAGCAGATCGGCCAGCGAGTACTTGCGCGTGATCGGCATAAGCTCGCGACGCTGGGCTTCGCTCGACGCATTGAGCGAAATCGCGAGTTTCGGACGCACGCCGGCTTGGCCCAGTTCAGCGATTTTTGGGACGATTCCGGAGGTTGAAACCGTGATTCGCTTCGGCGAGAGGCCGATGCCGTACGGGTCGGTCAGCAAGCGCGTGGCTTTCAAAACCCGCTCCAGATTCAGCAGCGGTTCGCCCATACCCATCATTACTATATTGAGCCGGCTGCTTTTGAGTTCGAGTCCAGCATCCCTAACAATATAAAGGACTTGTCCAACAATCTCGCCCGCGGTCAGGTTTCGTTCGAGGCCCATCAGGGCGGTCAGGCAGAACTTGCAATCGACCGGGCAGCCAACCTGGCTCGAAATACAGATCGTATCCCGCCCGTCTTCCGGCATAAGTACTGCTTCCACGGTACGGTTATCTTCCAGACGCAGGAGGTATCGGCGCGTTCCGTCAACCGAATCGAACCGCCGTTCGATTCCCGGTAAACCTATGGAAGCGCTTGTAAGTAGCTGATTTTTAAGGGATTTTGGTAGAACAGAAATGTCCGATAAATTCGCCACAAGTTGCCGGTACAAAGCGTCATATAGTTGTCTGGCACGATAGGCGGGCTGATCCGGCCCGAGGAAAGTTTGGATATCCGGAAGCTCCATCCCAACCAGTGTCTGGGCTTGGGTTGGCAGCATAATAGTTAGTGTAGCGATCATACACTTCAAAAAGAGGCGCATAGAAATGGTTTCCGCAGTTACACCGACCCGCGAAATTCAGCGGGCCACCCTGCCGAACGGGGTGCGCATTGTGACCGAATCCATGCCGTACGTGCGCTCGGTTTCCTTGGGCGTTTGGATTGGCAGCGGTTCGCGCATTGAACACGGACCCGAAAACGGTATTTCGCACTTTATCGAGCACATGGTGTTTAAAGGTACGAAGCACCGCTCGGCAGAGGAGATTGCCCGCTCGGTCGATTCCGTAGGTGGCGGACTGGATGCCTTCACCAGCAAGGAACTCGTTAGCTTTAACACTAAAGTGCTCGACGAGCACCTACCGTTCGCCCTGGATATTCTCGCGGATCTCGTGTTGAACCCGTTGTTTCGCGAAGGCGACATCGAAAAAGAGAAGGGCGTGATTCTGGAAGAGATCAAGATGGAGGCCGATCAGCCGGAGTTCGTGCTGCACGAAACCTTCATCAGTAATTTCTGGAAGGGCCACGGGCTGGGCAAACCAATCCTCGGCACGAAGGAGACGGTGAAGAAATTCGGTCAAAATATCGTGACCGATTACTTTAGCCGCGTTTACTCGCCGCAGAACATTTTGATCACAGCGGCCGGCAATCTGAATCACCAAAACATCGTGGATCTGATCGGCGAAAAGTTCGCCGGGCTGCCGAGCCGTGAAGCGCTGCCGCTGGATACGATTCCCAAGACACACGCGCCGTTTATTCTGAAAAACAAGGAATCGCTCGAGCAGGTACATATCGCGATCGGCGTTCCGGCATATCCGCTAGCGCACCAGTTGCGATTCCCGCTCTATGTTCTGAATACTGTTTTGGGTGGAGGCATGAGCTCGCGCTTGTTCCAGAACATTCGCGAAAAGCAGGGCCTCGCATATGCCGTGTATTCGGAGTTGAATCTATTCAGCGATACCGGATGCTTCATGATCTACGCGGGCACGGCGGTCGAGACCGCGACGCAGGTCGTGAATTCGGTGGTCGAGGAATTCCGTCAGCTCAAACAGGAGCTGATTGGCGAAGAAGAGCTGCGGCGCGCCAAGGATCATTTGAAAGGCTCGCTCATGCTCAGCCTGGAATCGACGTCCAGCCGGATGTCGAACCTTGCGCGGCAGGAACTATACTTCAATCGGTTTATGTCGCTTGACGAGATGCTCGAAAGCATCGAGGCCGTCACGCGGGATGAAGTGCAGCGGATTGCGCAAGAATTCTTTCGTGAGGAAAGCATTGCGCTGGCCATGCTGGGCCGTTTGCGTGACGTAAAACTGAAACGCAGCGATTTAGCGTGCTAGCCTTTGGCGGCGGCGAGGGCTTTGAGTTTCTCGTCCAAAAACCCGAGAGAACGCTCGAGGACTTCACGATATTTAGGATTGGCGGCTGACGCCAAGTCCTGCAAAACGCGGGTGCGGGAGAGTTCCAGGCTTTCACGCTCGCGCTCAAGGCGGATCTCCTCGGCAGCTAGCGCCCGGCGGTTAGCCAGCGAGGCTCGCGCCTCGGCTGCTTCCATCTGTGCTTCGACCGATTTGCTTTCCCAGCCGCGTGCCATGCTACCAGCTTGCCACAGCCATTTCGAGGAGTGACTGTTATCCTGATCGATAAGTCCCCTCGATGCCGCAATTGCGTTACACCACTCCCCGTGGAATCACCGTTATCCGCACTGCATCTAAGCTGGCCTACTCACGCGGATTGCGTCATATTCTCAAGCAGCTTGACCGGAAGCGCGGTGTGTATCTCTCTTCCGGTTATGAGTACCCCGAGAGATATTCACGCTGGGACGTGGCAAGCGTGGCCCCATCGCTCGAGATCGTCGGGAGTGGGCGTGAGCTGGCGTTTCGTGCGCTGAATGAACGTGGGCGCGTGCTGCTGCGATTGCTCAGCCCAGTACTCGAGGGCCATTCGCAGTGGCAGTTCGAGCCGGAAAACGCTGACTCGACAATGATCCGGTTGCATCCGCTGGCGGAGCGATTCCCCGAGGAAGAGCGCAGCAAACAGCCGTCGCCGTTTTCCGTGCTGCGTGCGCTCATTCAGGAGTTCCGGCATCCGGATGATTCGCGGCTGGCACTGGTAGGCGCGTTTGGTTACGATCTCCTGCTCGAATTCGATCCGATTCGATTGCGCCTGCCGCGCGTGGACCAAAAGCATCTACATCTGCTGCTTTGCGACGACATTTATTTCATGGATCGCAAGCGGGAGGTCATCGAACGATTCCAGTACGATTTCTCCGGAGAGGCAGGCTCGACCGCCGGGCTGGCGCGGACATCGCCCGAGGCGGCTAAGCCCCGGACGGCCGACGCTACGAACACGGAAATTGTCTCTGATCATGCGCCGGAAGAATACTGCCAGAAGGTTGAGGCGGTGCGGGAAGGCATGCGCCAGGGCAACTACTATGAGGTTGTTCTGCGCCAGACTTTCAGTGCGCGGTATACTCAGAGTCCGTCCGAACTCTTCCAACGCATTCAGAAATCCAGCCCGAGCCCGTACGAATTTATTTTGCAGATGGGCGATGAACAGCTCGTCGGCGCTTCGCCTGAAATGTTTGTACGTGTCGAGGGAGAGAAGGTGGAGACCTGCCCGATCGCGGGGACAGCACGTCGATCCGGCGACCCGCTGCGGGATGCTGAAAGCATTCGAGATCTGCTCAATTCGACCAAAGAAGAATCGGAGCTGACCATGTGCAGCGATGTTGACCGAAACGACAAGTCGCGCGTTTGCGTCCCTGGATCGGTCCGTGTGGTCGGGCGACGGCTAATCGAATCCTATGCCGGGTTGTTTCACACCGTCGACCATGTGCGAGGCACGCTTCACGAGGGTTTTGATTCGCTCGATGCGTTTCTGACGCATATGTGGGCGGTGACGATTATCGGCGCTCCCAAGAAGGCGGCGGCGCAGGCCATCGAGGACTTGGAGAAGGACGCGCGCGGCTGGTACGGCGGAGCGGTGGGCATGCTCAGTTTGAACGGCGACATCAACACCGGAATTACGATTCGCACGGTGCATCTGAAGAATGGCGTAGCAAAGTATGCGGCAGGCGCCACATTGCTCTACGATTCGGAGCCATCGGCCGAAGATCAGGAATGCCGATTGAAAGCGACGGCGTTTTTCCGGGCGCTGCGTCCTGGCACTGCGAGCGGCCCTGAAGTGCATCGCATGAAGCCGGTAGGAGAAGGTGTGCGGCTGCTGCTTGTCGATAACGACGATTGCTTCATCCACACGCTCGCCAATTACGCGCGCCAGACCGGAGCGAAGGTGTCAACGTTCCGCTCGAACGTGGCCCTTGATGTCATCGACGCGGAACGTCCCGATATTGTGCTGATTTCGCCGGGTCCGGCACGGCCTGAAGACTTCGGTGTGCCCAACCTGGTGCGCGAGCTTGCAAAGCGCGCCATCCCAACGTTCGGCGTGTGTCTCGGACTGCAGGGAATGGTGGAAGCGTTCGGGGGCGTGCTGGAGGTGCTTCCCTATCCGATGCATGGGAAAGGTTCGCTCGTGACGCATTCTGGAAGCGGTGTTTTTCAGGGGCTGCCCTCACCCTTCCGCGTCGGGCGCTACCATTCGCTATACGTCCAACGCGAGACACTTCCGAAATGTCTTGAAATTACCGCCGAATCGGAAGACGGAATCATCATGGGTGTGCGGCATCGTGAGCTTCCTATGGAAGCGGTGCAGTTCCATCCTGAATCGATACTGACTCTCGAGCGCGATTGCGGATTGCGGCTCATGGAAAACATGATCCAGGCGTTCGCGCACACGACTGTGGGTTGAGGTCTTGTCCACCAATCCCAGCGTGGCGGTGGTCGGCGGCGGACTCGCAGGATTGGCTACGGCGCTGGCATTGGGTTCCGTCGGCTATCCGGTCACGGTGTACGAGGCGAGGCCATTCCTGGGTGGACGGGCGACGTCCTATTCGGTAAACACGGCCGACGAGAGTGTCACTATCGACAATTGCCAGCATGTGCTCTTGCGCTGCTGTGCGAATCTTATCGATTTCTACCAGCGGCTCGAAGTGATCGAACGCATCGATTTCTGGCGCGAATTCTATTGGATCGAGCCGGGCGGCCGGGTATCAGTGATGAAGCGCGGCCGGTTTCGCGCCCCGTTTCACCTGGCCGAATCATTTGCCAAGCTTCGTTTTTTGACGGTGGCCGATAAGCTCAGCGTGGCGCGTGGTCTTCTTGCCATCCGCAAAGAGTATGGCAAGCGCACCGATCTGGAACGCATCACTATGCTCGACTGGCTGCGCGAAAGGAAACAAACTCCGCGCGCGATCGAGCGATTCTGGCGCCAGGTCTTAGTCAGCGCGATCAACGAAGATTTGGACCGCATGGCCGCCGTTCATGGTCTGCAAGTTTTTGCTCTTGGCTTTCTACCGAAGGTCGATTCCTATGAGATGGGAGTTCCGGCGGTCCCGCTGGGCGAGCTGTATTCGGACAAGGCGTGGGCACGTTATTTGTGTGTGAAATTGGCGCCGCGCACAGCGATTGAGCGCCTGCGCGTGGAGCATGGGCGAGTGGATGGATTAGAAGCGAAAGGGGAGTTGCTGAGGGCGGATGCGTATGTTCTTGCGGTTCCATTTGAACGTGTTCCGGCGTTGGCACCTGCGCTTGGTCTGGATTTGTCGTCCTTCGCTCATTCCCCGATCACGGGGATTCATTTGTGGTTCGATCGCCAGATAACGAAGCTTCCGCATGCCACTCTGCTCGATCGAACAATTCAGTGGATGTTCAATAAAGACGAGGGGCGGTATCTGCAGCTAGTCGTCAGCGCATCACGCAATCTAGCCGAGATGGCTAGGGGTGATGTCGTGGAATTGGCTATGAAGGAGCTGAAGGAATTTTTCCCAACAGTCGCTGAAGCCAAGCTGGAGCGCTCGCACGTAGTGAAGGAAATGCGAGCAACGTTTTCGGCGACACCCGGCTTGGAGGAAAAACGGCCGATCACGGCTACCGATTTCCCGAATCTCTTTCTTGCAGGAGACTGGACCCGCTCGGGCTGGCCCGCGACGATGGAAGGCGCGGTACGCAGTGGTTACCTGGCGGCGGAAGCTGTGGCCAAGTCGTTTGGCAACCCGCAACGATTTCTGGTGCGCGGCTAGCGCTGATTGGCCTTCAGGATCTTTTTTCGGAGGCGGATAGATTTCGGCGTCACCTCAACCATTTCGTCGGATCGGACGAATTCAATGGCCTGCTCGAGGTTTAGAATTTTGGGCGGTACGAGCCGTATTGCCTCGTCGGCGGTCGACGCGCGCATGTTGGTGAGCTTCTTTTCCTTGACGATGTTGACGTCGAGATCGCTTGAGCGCGAATTCTCCCCAATGATCATGCCTTCGTAGATCTCGGCCCCGGGCGCGATAAAGATGACGCCGCGCTCCTGCAGATTGAAAATGGCATAGCCGGTGGCGATGCCCGAGCGGTCGGCGACAAGCGAACCGGTGGGCCGCATTTCGATCTCGCCCTGCCATTCGATGTAGCCGTGAAACAGCGAGTTCATGATGGCGGTGCCCTTGGTATCCGTCAGCATCTCGCCGCGCAGCCCAATCAGCCCACGCGAAGGAACGTGGAATTCGAGGCGGACGCGGCCCGAGCCGTGATTGATCATCTTCGACATCTTGCCTTTGCGGACGCCCATTTTTTCGATGACCACGCCGATAAATTCTTCCGGGCAATCGATGACCAGTAATTCGAGCGGCTCATGCAAAACGCCATCTATATTCCGCGTGAGGATCTCTGGCATCCCGACCTGGAGCTCATAGCCCTCGCGGCGCATCATTTCGATCAAGATGGCCAGCTGTAGCTCACCTCGGCCCATCACTTTGAACGCATCCGGCCCGCCGGCCTCTTCCACTCGAATGGAGACGTTCGTCAACAGCTCTTTATCAAGACGATCACGCAGATTGCGCGATGTCACGAACTGGCCTTCGCGGCCCGCGAAAGGCGAGTTGTTGATCGTAAATGTCATGGCGATCGTCGGTTCGTCGATCTGAATCTGGGGCAGAGGCGCGGGCGTTTCGGCGCTGGTGACCGTCTCACCGATAGTGATGCCTTCGACGCCGGCGATGGCGAGCACGTCGCCAGTCTTGCCGATGGTCTCATCCACGCGCTTCAAGCCTTCGAACGAATAGAGCTTGGTGATGCGTGTTTTATGCAGCGAGCCATCCAGCTTGACGATGGCCACGTCATCGCCGTGCCGCAGCGTGCCGTTGAAGACGCGCCCAATGGCCAGCCGGCCGAGGTAGTCGCTGTAATCGAGATTGGCCACCAGGAGCTGAAGCGTTCCAGCGGAATCACCCTTCGGGGCAGGAATCTTATGAACGATGGTCTCGAAAAGCGGCTCCAGATTGGCGCTCTCATCCGCCGGATCGAGCTTGGCGATGCCTGCTTTGGCATTGGTATAGACGACCGGAAAATCGAGCTGGTCTTCGGTGGCGTCGAGGTCGATGAACAGATCATAGACTTCGTTCAACACTTCCTGGATGCGCGCGTCCGGGCGATCGATTTTGTTGATGACGAGTACCGGCGGCAGCTTGGCTTCGAGCGCCTTCATCAGGACATAGCGGGTTTGCGGGAGCGGTCCTTCGCTGGCGTCCACCAGCAGCATGACACCATCGACAATTTTCAAGGCGCGTTCGACTTCGCCGCCAAAATCGCTATGGCCGGGAGTGTCGACAATGTTGATCTTGGTGCCGTGATAACGAACACCGGTGGTCTTCGCGAGAATAGTGATACCGCGCTCACGTTCCAGATCGTTCGAGTCCATGACGCGGTCGGTCAGCTCTTCGTTGGCGCGAAAGATGCCACTCTGACGCAGCATGGCGTCGACCAGAGTGGTCTTTCCGTGATCGACGTGGGCGATGATGGCGATGTTGCGCGTGGCTATGGCTTCGACTTCTACTGGCATTGGGTAACCTTCATGGTCGCATGCTGTGCGAACCTGTTAGCGACATGGCGGCGGACCAGACATTACCGGTGGTTGTGATTGTGGGGCGTCCGAACGTAGGGAAGTCGACGCTATTCAACGCTATCATCGGGAACCGGCGGTCGATTGTAGGCGACGAGCCCGGCATCACGCGCGATCGCATTTACGGCGAGGCCGAGTATCGCGGCAAGCGTTTCGGGATGATCGACACGGGGGGAATCATCCCGCACGACGATGCTCTGATTCCGAGCGAAATTCTCAAGCAGGCGCGAGTGGCGCTCGATACCGCGGCGCATATTTTGTACGTGATCGATGGGCGGACTGAGATTACCGCCTCCGATCGCGATCTGGCAAGGCTGCTACGTCCGCTGAATAAGCCACTCACGCTTGTGGTGAACAAGATTGATACACCAAAGAAAGAAGATCTGATTCACGACTTCTATTCGCTGGGATTGGGCGACCCGGTGCCCGTTTCGGCGGAGCACCGGCTGGGACTAGACGATCTGCTTGCGTATGTCACCAAGCCTTTTCCGTTATCGGAGCCGCCCGCAGAAGAAGGAGAAGAGGAAGGCAAGGAGCGCCGCATCAAAGTGGCAATCATCGGCCGGCCGAACGTCGGAAAATCGACCATGCTGAACGCGTTGGTTGGGGCGGAACGGGCAATTGTTTCGCCGGTGGCGGGCACTACGCGCGATGCTGTCGACGAGACGATTCACGAAGGCAACACCGCGTATCGCTTTGTAGACACGGCGGGCATCCGGCGCAAGGGCAAGACCACGGAAATGACCGAGAAGCTGAGCGTGGTGATGGCGCGGCGGCACATCCGCATGGCGAACGTGGTGCTTTTGTTGATCGATGCCGTGGATGGTGTGGTGGGATCGGACGCGACGATTGCCGGCTATGCACATGAAGAAGGTCGCGCCGTGATCCTGGTGGTGAATAAGTGGGATGCGGTGGAGGGTAAAAGCAAACGCGCCTTTACCGAAGCAATACGGGACGAGTTGAAGTTTCTTGATTATGCGCCGGTGCTTTTTGCCTCAGCCAAAAATGCTGAGGGGATACGGCGGATTTTCTCGACGATCCGGCACTGTTTTGAGGCGGCATCGAAGCGCGTAACGACCGGCGAGTTAAACCGGTTCGTGGAAACGATTAAATTTGATGGCGATGTGAAGGTCTATTACATGACTCAGGCTTCTATCCGACCGCCGACGTTCGTCGTTTTCACGGACAAGGCGCGGAATATGCATTTCTCAACTGAACGCTTCCTGACAAATCGCCTGCGTGAACAGTTTGGGTTCGAAGGAACGCCGATTGTGATCAAGGCGAAGCGGCGTTAGTGCTCGGAGAGTTGCCGCGCCACGACGTTGTCATTTTCGTCGAAAATGCGGACTGAAACGAGCTGCCCGTTGTCCGCCTGGATCTGGTAGTCGAGTGATTGCGAATCAGTCACTTTGTTGACCGGCTCGAGAATTGTCCAGTCGCCACCGTCGATTGAATATTCGGCTTTGTCGATCCAGCTCAAGGCGTCTTTGGCGGTGAATTTGAAGATTCGCCTGGAGCCGGCCGCGGATGCCGCGACGTTCAGAATCTGGGGCGGCGTGTTGTCGATGGTGAAGGCGTCACTCTCAAACGAGGAGGATAGTGCGTTCTCGGGCGTGTTTCCCGGCGCATCGCTGGCGGTTATCCGGACAGTGTAGCTGCCGTCTTCAAAGGCAGTGCTGTCAAAGGCGTAGTACCGGTCTTGTAGTTTTTCTTTCAGCAAACGCCAACTCGTGTCGCCCTTCTTTCTGAGTTCGACCTTGAAAGCCAACGGGTCCCCGTTCGGATCGCTGGCGCCCCAACGCACCGTGACGTAGCCTTTGTTGTACTGCAAAGTGGAAGTGCCGGCCGCCTCGATGTTCGGCGTCACGGACGGCGGTCTCTTTCGTCCCACGGCGGGAAGAGTCAAACTGGTGGGGGACCCTGAAGCAACGACGGAACGCTCCAGGAATTGATTGCTTGGCGCTTGTCGATAATTGAATGGTGCAAACTCAATCTGCTGCACTTTAGGGGCAACATTTTTGGGGAGATAAGCAATATCGACAATGCTCAGGTCCGGCGACTCATTGGCCGGCGACTTCGTCAGGGTCAGGCGATACTGCAGAAAACGCGCCGGTGGAGATTCGATGGGGCCGCCCAGCTCTGACACGGCTACTTTGCTCCATGGGCTCCAATTTTTTTCCGGATGATTCAAGTTCCCGCTGCGGGTTTCGAGTGATACGGCTCCGCCATGCAGCGTCGAGGTGAGGTGCACTTTGCCCCAATACGCAAAATCGTTGGCATCCAAAACCTCGCTCTCGAGAGTTCCTGTTTTTTCCAAACCGGGACCGATTGAGTAGAGGTTGCCTACATTGCCTGTGGCTGCGTACACGACGCCCTCCTTGCCCCTAAGGAATGTGGTGACCTGAGTGGGGGGCGCGTTCAGCAGTTGAGTCGAGAGTTGATCAGAATCCACCCGGTAGACAATTCCTCGGTTGCCGGTCGCGAGCATCAGCTTTCCGGAAGCGTCGAGTGCTTCGGCATATACGATATCGGTGGGCGAATTCCAGACGCGCTCGGCGAAACCGTCCTGCTGGATGCGATAGACTTCCGACCCGCCGGTTAGAGTGGCGGTGAGCGATCCGACAGCCGGCGGAAGAGTGGGCGGAGCCGGCGTCGTGTGAGGCTGGCCAGCGGCATTCGCGGGTGGGGGAGCGGCCGGCAGCAGCGGCGCCGGACCTGTCACCGATACACTCACGGGCTTGTTGCCCACGGCTGCTGCGTACACCACGCCCGCGCGCTCGGCTAGTGCGGTAATTTCCCTCTTGTTGGTTTGATACAGAACGAAAGCGCGGCCTTGGGGATCGATACGGAGCACTAAGCCGCTCGGCTCGGTGCCGATGATCAGATTGCCATCCTCTTCGAGGAGCATCGAACGCACATGCGTTTCCTCGGTGTCGAAAAACGGAACGCCCTTGCCGTCGCTGGTCACTTTGTAAATGATTCCGGCGTCTCCAGTAGCGACAAAAAGATTGCCAGTGCGATCGAAAGCGAGCGACCAGATGTATTTCGATTTTGCGTCGAAGAAAACCTGTGGCTTGCCATCGGCGCCGATGCGATAGATTTTTGCATCGGGAAGAACGGCAGCGTACACGCGGTCCTCGCGGTCGATTGCGAGCGCGTGAACTTCCAGGCCGGGCAACTCGGCAAGGACTTTGGGTTTCGCGTTCTTCGCGAGTGCATAGACCTTAGTGGTTGCCCCGGTGGGCGCGCCGCCAGCATAGTAGAGCGTTCCCTTAGAGTCCTGGGCGATGGCCCAGAGGTAGGGTACGTTAGTGCTGTCCAATTCCTTGAATTCCGGCGCCAGGGTGACGTGCCCGTCACTGCGTATCGAAAGCTTTTTCGGAGTGCCACGCGTCAACTCAGCCTGTTCGGATTGTTCCCACACGTGGGTATCCACGGCGAGGCACACGGTCGGGGCGGACGCCAGCAAAATCAGGGCGGCGAACTTTTTCATGTTGTGGAGGTAAGATCCTTCAGTTCACGTGGATTTTCAGTGAATAGTTGCCTGTGACCACCGTGTCGAAGGGAACAGAGGTCTGCTCACGCGCGCTTTCCGGAGAGCTGACGAACTGATGGTTCGTCGCGCGGCCGCTTTGCATTACGTTCAAGACGGAAGCAGGCAAGCTTGGTAGAACTTTTTCGTCCGAGTAGATGGTCGGCTGCGCCTCGATGAGCGAGACATAGAGGCGATTGTTACTGCGCTCTTCGTTGAGCAGCGCGACGGTTTGCGGGATGTCCTCGATGCGATTGAGAGAGCTTGCGATATTTTGAAAACGACTGAGGGTCGCGGCGTCACTGAAGAGAATCTGGTGATCGCCGCGCGCGAGACCGGACGGAATTTTTACGTTGACGGTGCGTTCCATACGCTCGCCGTGAAACGGGCGTAGAAAGACCTTAACCGGAACTTCGGTTCCCGCAGTCACTTTGTTATCGCCGATCCAGGCGGATTCGATCTCTGCAATGCGGCGCTCGGGAAGCAGGTCAATCGAGACGTTAACCGCATCGAGTTTGGGCATTTTGCTCGAGTTCAAAAAAAGACGGTTGAATTTATCGCCCCACCAGCCGGCGAGCAACATGGGAGTGGGGATGGGCGTTCCGGCAGGAGCCTGCATCGTGGTGAGTTCGACGCGATGATTTCCTTCCACTTGCAGTTCGCCATGCAGCCGATAGGTGGCTTCCTCGGAAAAGTCGTTCAAATTGGAGATGGAGTTGAACAGCGTCGCCATCATCAAATAGGGGGTCCATTTGTGATCGACGAACACGCTGAAATGAAAATCACGCGTCTTGTGAATGCTGTTATCGGCGTTGAAGGAGCGCATGTGCATGGTGACGGGGATCATTTGCGCCGTGGCGCCGAGCTCTCCTTCTATGGCGCTGTGCCGGTCCTGCCGCAACGCGCCCACCACCTCTGTGGCGTTTCCCATTTTGGTGGGCTGGTAGGAAGAAGCAAGCGTGGTGATGATTTCATCTTTAGCGATCGGCATTTCAACGGGCCCGAGATTGAACATCGGGTGACCGAAAGCCAGCACGCGTTTGCCGTCGTTGTAGGTGACGGTACCACCGCCGGTCATGGTCATGTCGCCCGATACCAGCACCGCGGCTATGCTCTCGCCGGGCTGCATGGAGGTGGCCCAATCTTTGGCGGGATGCGAGGAATCCAATTTCCCCGCGGCGCCGCCTTGCGCGACCATAAGCCCGAGCTGGTTGAACACCGGCGAGAATTGGCGGACAGCTTCGTCGCTGAATCCCGACATGGTGATGGGTGTGGCGATGGGAGTCATCATCGGCGTCTCCCCGAAATTGTGCGCGGCACCCGCCGCCATGACGCGCGCCAGCAATCCGTCGGGCAGCGGCATGGCATTCTCAGCCTGCTGAATCTTGTCCGGCGTCCGGCTGTCGGCGGGCCGACTCTTGTCGAATTCGCTGACTTCGAGCATCAACCGAATGGGGGTGATTCCGCAAATCGCGTCAGGGGAAAATACGCTCAGGCGGAGCGAAACTGCGCCGACCAGTTTTCCGTCGATGTAAACCGGACTACCGCTCATACCTCCCGCCACGTTGGTGCGCGAAGCTTTACCGGTCATCTTGGCGACAATAATGTCCTGCTTCGGTCCCCAGGCGTTCTGCCAGATGCCGATGATCTCGATCGGCACCGGTTCCGGCTTCATTCCCTGGAAAACGGTCCAGGCGACCGCTTTCATGCCGGGCCGCAAGGCGTCCTCCGGGAAAAGTTCTACCTTGCCGGCCTTTGGGGGGACAGTCATCCCGGCGACGGCTTGCGCTGAGGCTGAGAAAGCGGCGGCACAAAAAAGAAGTAGACAGCGAAGGGACGCCTGTTTAAGCATGGCCAGGGATGATCCTTATTATCCCGCAACCGAGGATATCGCGCGTTAATCTCCCTTCATGCTGACGCATTTTGTCCCGCAAATGCGTCCTAGTAGGGGACTGGGTTGTTAGACTGTAGGTCTTGGAGATTCCATGCTTCGCCATAAACTATTGACTGCAGGTTTCTGCATACTTTTCTCTACGTTGACGGTAGCGGTAGCGGCCAATCAAAAAGATGGAAGTACTGGAAGTAAGGGTGATGCCACGAAGGGCAAAGAGACCTTCGAGCAGTGCGCTATCTGCCACAACGTAGACACAGACGAAAAGAAGATGGGCCCGTCGCTCAAAGGCCTGTTCAAGCGGAAAACGCTCGCAAGCGGCAAGGCCGTGAACGACGCCAATGTGCTAGAGCAGATCAATAATGGCGGCAACGGGATGCCGGCCTATGCCGACATGCTGTCGGCAGACGACAAGGCCAACGTCTTGGCCTATTTGCACACGCTTTAGTTTCGTGGAAATTCCGCTATACGGCGGATTCATCGCACTGTCTGTTACATTAAAAGGGATCCCGCCCGGCGTTTCCGTCCCCATCGTCTAGCCCGGCCTAGGACACCGCCCTTTCACGGCGATAACAGGGGTTCGAATCCCCTTGGGGACGCCAACATCCTCAATTTAGTCTGATAGATGCAAATTGCCAACAGGCTAAGAAGCGCGTAGATATTGATCGGTCTTATTGATCCAGTCCTCGCGCGGGGGTGAGAATGTGTCGATGGCGAGGCTGTCTTCGAGCGCCTCGGCCGAATGCGGCACATGCGGGGGAATCAGCAGGAGCTCGCCCGCACCGACGACGATCTCATTGCCCTCGACTACGAAGCGCAGAGTGCCGGACAGAACGTGGCTGATCTGCTCATGATGATGGCTATGCTCGGGAACCAGGCAGCCGCGCTTCATCGAAATACGGGCGACCATCACCTCGTTGCCCACGACATATTGCCGGTCGAAGAGTGGGTTTAGATGTTCCGGCAGTATATCCGACCAACGGACATGTTCTGCTTTGTTGGATCGATTCATTTCCCATCCTTTCGGATCAGATCGTTACGTACGGCTTGGATGCGGCGGACTGCCTCCTGCAAGTTTTCCAGCGAGTTCGCGAAACTGAAGCGAACATAGCCTTCACCGTGCTCGCCGAACGAACCGCCGTTCAGACAGGCGACGCCGGCGCGCTCAAGCAGGAAATCGGCGACATCCGTTGAAGCGGCGCCGGTCTCTTCGATATTTGCAAATGCATAGAAGGCTCCGCCTGGCGGAACACAGCGAAAGCCTGGAATCGTGTTCAGCGCCTGGCAGAAAACGTCGCGGCGTTGCCGGAATTGGTTCACCATTCCCTCCACGGCCGTCTGGGGTCCTGCGAGGGCGGAGAGTGCTGCACGCTGGGTAAAGCTGGCTGCACACGAATTAGAATTCACCATCAGCTTGTTGACGCCTTCGACTAGCCATTCCGGCATTACGCCGTAACCAAGACGCCAACCCGTCATGCTATACGTTTTCGAGAATCCATCGAGCAGGATAGTCTTCTCAAGCATCCCTGGGAGCGATGCGATTGAGGCGGGAGCTTCAGCCGTGTAATAAATGCGGGAGTAGATCTCGTCGGACAGCACCATCAGATCCCGGTTGCGCACCATGGCAGCGATCTCATGGAGATCCTCCGCGGGAATCACTCCGCCCGTGGGATTCTGCGGAGAATTGAGGATCAGCAGCCGCGTGCGGCTGGAAAGCTTGTCGCGAAGGATATTGAGATCGAGCGAGAAACCGCGCGCCTCAAGCAG
>Ga0207667_10004937_pt1 | contig 16289 bp, 16 predicted proteins | sample KBSCornC52_FD_184301 | JGI IMG/M metagenome (GOLD analysis project Ga0207667, IMG submission 184301) | Corn rhizosphere microbial communities from Kellogg Biological Station, Michigan, USA - KBS Corn C5-2 (SPAdes) (version 2) | ecosystem: Host-associated > Plants > Roots > Rhizosphere > Soil ... | reverse complement strand
ACGTCGTAGGCGGCGTGGGCGGCATGAAGCGGTTGGCGCCGCCGGTCGGCCCGCCATAGGGAATGCCCTTGAAGGCGATGGCGGTGCCGGTGTCGCGGCCGACGACCAGCCCCGATTGCGTGCGCGCGGTGACAGCCTTTCCCGAGCGGGACGCAACGGAGTTGAGCGTTCCGGCAAGCCCGCCGGCCATCGGCGCCAGCAGCAGCGGCGTGGCGAGCGCCTTCATCGCGTGCCGCCGGTCGAGCTTGGTCATGTCTGCTTCCTTCCGCGAATGGCGCTTCGGTCAGCGGGCGTTGGCGAGGGCCGGCTGGGCATGGCCGCACAGGCGGGCGACCAACGCCTCGATATCCGTTGGCAGGGCATCGCCACGCCATGCCACATGGCCATCGGGGCGGCTGAGCAGTAGCGCGTGCCGGTAGGTTTCCGGCCGCTGCTCCCCGGCGAGATCGAGCACGGTCAGGGGCATGCCCGCACGGTCCGCAGCGTTCACCAGAGGTGCGATGCCGGCAGCGGGATCGAACACCATCAGGGTGTAACCCTGCCCCATGCGGTCATAGACCGAGGAACCGTCGGCGAGCCGGAAATGAGGCGTGCGGCAGCCGGGCACGGTAGAGGGCGTGTAGTCGTACATCGTGTAGGCCGGGGCCTGCGCCCCGTCGTAGACGATGATCGGGGAATCCGGGTAGAAATAGCCGAAGTTCAGCCCGGCGCAGGCGAACTGCTGCACGTGGAGGGCATAGGCTTCGGCGCCGATCTTGCGGCGCAGCGCATCGGCCTCGGGCCCCTCGTCATCCACTTCGGCCGGGATGCCGAGCCGTTCGGCGATCGCCTTCTGCGCATGGTTCATCGCATAACGCGAGACCTGGTCGGTGATCGGATGACGCTCGGCCTCGTAGGCGTCGAGGATGGCAGGGCTGGCCCAGCCGTTGACGGTTGCCGCCAGTAGCCACGACAGGTTCATGGCGTCAGCGATTCCCGCGTTCATGCCATAGCCGGCATAGGGCACCCACAAGTGCGCGGCATCGCCGCAGATGAAGGCACGGCCCGAGCGGAACCTGTCGGCCACCAAGCGGCGACCGATCCAGTCTTCCCGGCGGATCACCTCGTACTCGAAGCTCTCGTCCACCCCCAGCAGCGCGCGCAGCCAGTAATCGCGGTCCACCGCGTCGAAGCCGCTTTCCGCGGGCAGCAGGTAGTTGTGCAGCAGCCAGGTCTCCTTGCCGTCGATGGCAATCAGGTTGCCGGCGCGCCTGCCGATGTAGAGGTAGCTCATCCAGGCCCGATCGCTCCGGATCATGTCGAGCAGGGCGGGCGCGCGGAAATAGGTCGATTGCACACGCTGGATCGCGGCATCGCCTTCCAGCACGGCGCCGATCGCCTTGCGGATGGTGGAGGCGCCGCCGTCGCAGCCGATGAGGTAGTGTCCGGTGATTTCGAGCTGCTGGCCGGTGCGCAGGCACGAGGCTTCGCAGGCGATCCCGCCGCCGCTTTCGGTGAAGCCGCTCACCTCCACATCGTTGAGCAGGGTGATCAGCGGATTGGCGAGGGCGTGTTCGAGCAGGATCGGTTCGAAGAAGATCTGGTTGACGCGGTGGGGCGGCTCGGGCGTGGGCCACCAGCCGTCGACGACGTCGGTGGTGGTGAAGCGATCGCGGCGGCAGGGGATGGGGATGCGGGTCAGCTCGTGCCCCGTGGCGCGGGTGCGCACCACCGCGTCGTTCGGATAATCGTCCGGCAGGCCGACGGCGCGCACTTGCGAGGCGAAGCCGAGCCGTCGGAAGGTTTCCATCGTGCGCGATGAGACGTGGTTGCAGCGCACGGTTTGGTTGGCGCCCGCGGGGTTGCGTTCCAGAACGATGCTGGGGACTGCGCGCCACGCGAGATCGAGGGCAAGGCAAAGGCCGACGGGGCCGGCGCCGACGATGATGACAGGGGCGTGATGGGATGCAGGCATTGGCGGTCAGTCTTTCATCGCTATTCGGGTGTTGCCGGAGCGCCGGCATCGGCGCGCAAGGCTTTCGGTGGTGAAGGCGGCGACGCTGATCGGGACCTTGCTGAGCTTTTCATCCTGACGCGTGGCAGTAACGACGATCTCGTTGGTCTGGTGGGCATTGCTCGCGTCCTGCTCGCTGGCGCCGGTCTGTGCATGTGCCGATGCCGCGAATGCGCCGGCCATGGCCACTGCAAGTGCGACGAGGTTCGTCGTCGTGAGCATGGTGGAACGGCGGAGATTCATTTTTTCCTCCCGATTTGCTGCGCCAGTCCCTGCTTGCCAAGCTGCCGCCATTGTTGGACCAAAATTGATCAGATGACTGAGTAATTCCGGGCAAATGCGCCGTCAATGATTCTTTGATTAATCAAATAAAAGGATAACTGACACCTCTTGGCGCGTTTTCACGCGGGGGCAGGCGCGGTTTTTGCTGCGGACCTGCCGAGGAACACGACAAGGATGGCGACCGTGAAGGGGAAGGCCGCGACCACGGCCATGGTCAGTTTCAGCGTGAAAGCCTGGGCCAGGGCAAGACCGCCGAAGAGCGGCAGGACAACGCCGCCGATCCGGCCCGCACCGCCCGCCCAGCCGATCCCGGTGCTGCGGATATGCGTGGGATAGACCTGGGCCATCGTCATGTTGAGGCCGGCCTGGCCACCGCCTTGGAAGAACGCCATGGTGAAGAGCGCCGAGGTGAACCACACGCTGCCGAACGGGATGTGGCCCAGCAGCAGGATCGCCATGGAATAGCCCAGGAAGAACAGCGGAATGGGCAAGTGCCGACTGACCCGGTCGAGCAGGGCGCCGATCGAAAGCATCCCGACAATGCCGCCAAGCAGGCCGATCATCGCCGATCGGGCAAAAGCCTGGATGGATACGCCCGCCATTTGTTGCAGGAAGCTAGGCAGCCACGCGGCCACCAGTGTGATGGTACCCATCGAAAAGAAGCATGCGGCGAAAAGCAGCGTGCTGGTGACGAAGCGCCCGTCACGGAACAGGTCGATTGGGTTGGCGCGGGTCTTGCCGGCATCGCGGACGCGCGAGATGTAACGCTCTTCCCCGGTCAGGGTAATTTCTGGCGCAAGCCGGCGGATCGTGCGGGCGATGGCGGGATCCAGCGGGTCCTTTGCCGCGCGAAAGGCGATGGATTCCGGCAGCGCCAGCGCCAGTGCGGCCAGCAATGCCAGCGGCATTGCACCGCCGACGAGGAAGCCCGCCTGCCAGCCATAGCCCGGGACCAGCAGCGCAGTCATCGAACCGGCGACATTGCCGAGGCTGTATCCCGCCATCCCGGCCGAAAGGAACATCGCGCGCTGGCGCAGCGGCGTGAATTCCGAGATCAGCGACACCGCATAGGGCAGAACCGCGGCAAGGAACAGGCCCGTAACGCCGCGCAGGCCCGCCAGCACGAGTATCGAGGGCGAGAACGCCGTGGCGATCGTCAGTACGCCGAATAGGGCGAAGGCGATCAGCAGCATGCGCTTGCGGCCCAGCTTGTCGCCCAGCGGGCTCATCAGGAAAGCGCCGATCGCAAGGCCGATCTGCTGTGTCACGATCACAGGAGTCATCGCCGCAGGGGTTACGCCAAAGTGCTTTGCAATGGCGGGCGCAATCTTGCCGACCATGTAGATGTCGAAGCCATCGATGAACATCACGAGGAAGCAAAGGGCGAGAATGCCGAAATGCACCGGGCGGAGCCGCTGCCGGTCAATGAACTCCTGCACGTCGAAGGTCTTGGGTAACATCGTCATTTCCCTCTCCGTTTCGCCGGATGTATTTGTTGTCGCTGGCCTCAGACTTGGTGGATCGTCTTAGTGACCATGCACGCCATCAGGCCTTCCGGCCCGTCCTCGGCGCCATGGCCGCTTTGCTTGACTCCGCCGAACGGGGCGTCGGCCGCCGCAAGGCCCGTGGTGTTGATGCCGACCATGCCAGCCTCGATGGAATCGGCGATAATGTTGGCCCGGCGGGCATTTTCGGTGAAGGCGAACGCGGCAAGGCCGAAGGGGAGGCGGTTGGCCTGTTCCACCGCTTCGTCCAGCGTGGCGAACCGGGCAATGGCGGCGACCGGGCCGAAAGGTTCGTCGTTCATCACGCGGGCGCTGCGCGGCACGTCCGCCAGGATGGTCGGTTGCCAGAAGTTGCCGCGGCAATCCTCGCGCTCACCGCCACTGACGATGCTGGCACCTTGCGCCTGCGCATCTGCAACAATCTCGGCCATTGCGGAAATCCGCCGCGGGTTGGCGAGCGGTCCCATCTGGGTTTGGTCGTCCAAGCCATTGCCGAGCCGGGTGCCGCCGAACCGGTTGGCAAACGCGGCGACGAAGCGATCGTGGATGCCATCCTGGACATAGAAGCGCGTGGGCGAAACACAGACTTGGCCCGCGTTCCGTGCCTTGCCCACCGCCAGCGTTTCCACGGTGCGTTCCAAATCGCAATCGTCGAACACGATCACCGGGGCATGGCCACCCAGTTCCATCGTGGTGCGCTTGACGGTATCGGCGGCGAGCCGCAGCAAGTGCTTGCCAACCGCGGTGGAGCCGGTGAAGCTGACCTTGCGGATCACCGGGCTGGCCAGCAGGTGGCGCGAGACCTCGTCGGGCACCCCGAACACGAGCTGGACCACGTCCGACGGGCAGCCGGCGTCGACCAGCGCCCGCACCACCGCCATGGCCGAGGCGGGGGTTTCCTCGGCCGGCTTCAGAATGACCGAACATCCGGCGGCGATCGGGGCGCCCAGTTTGCGGCCGGGGTTGTGGACCGGGAAGTTCCACGGCGCGAAGGCGGCAACCGGCCCGACCGGTTCATGCACCACCAGCGAGCGCGTGCCTGCAGGCCTGACGAGGACCCGCCCATAAGTGCGCTTGGCCTCTTCGGCATAGAAATCGAACAGCGCGGCGCAGGCCATGGTCTCGATCCGCGTTTCGGCCAGCGTCTTGCCTTCCTCCAGCGTGGCGATCGTGGCGATCTCATCGACGCGCGCGCGCAGGAGGCGGGCGGCTTCCTGCAGCACGCGCGCGCGTTCTCCCGCCGGGGTTGCGCGCCAGGTGCGAAAGCCGCGCTCGGCGCAATGCAGGGCGGTGTCGAGGTCGTCTGCACTAGCCAGCGGCAGTTCACCAAGCGTTTCGCCCGTGGCCGGATTGACCACGCGATGCGTGCGGTCCGCCGCGGTGATCCATCGGCCTGCGATAAACATGCCAAGGCGGGGATAGTTCGCCTGCGCATTTACGGTCATCTGTCGTTCCATCTGCAGATTGCCTCAGGCGGCCATGGCGGTGGCGGGCGCCCAGTTGCCGTGCAGGCCCGGACGGATGCGGAATGGAATGGCCAGCGTCGCGACTGGACCCGGCGCAAGATCGAGCGCATCGAACAGCAGCAGGCGCGAGGCATTCTCCGCTAGGCGGTTCTCGATTACGACGAGGTAGCCATCGCCTTCTGCGGTCGAACCCGGGCGGGGGATGAAGGCGGGTTCCTGCAGCGAACTGGTCGGGCCGATCCAGTAGGTATCGGTTTCGCCGGTGATGCAATCGATGCGGGCCAGCGTGTTCATCATCATGCCGGTGGCGCTGCGCATGCCTGGCAGGTCCACCGGGCGGGTGGCGTCCTGCACCAGTTGCCAGCCATGGCGGTTGGCAAGCCCGGCAAAGCGGTCGTCTATCCGGGGGAATTCGCCGACCAGATCGGCCAGCGGCGCCATGCGGATCTCGTCGCTGTTCGCTGCCATGTCGACCGTCCAGCGCGTCATCCGCGCCGCCGCGGCGGCAGGATCGAACGGAGCGCCCGCGGTGTCGGGGAAGAAGGGGAACATGTTGCCGGCTGCGGTGGGCACGTCGAAATGGATGACGCTGCCGACATTGTGGGCGTTCATTACGTGGCTGGCAAAGCAGGTCGGCGCACGGAACCAGCGCAGGTCCGCAGCCTGCCCGCGGCGCGGCATGACGCCGAGATACACTTCAAGCCCGCGATCGAAGCCGAAGTGGGGCAGGTTGAGGCGCAGCCGGTCCCACGAACCGACGATCGGCACGACGTGAAACACGACGTATTCCTGCGTGAAGGCGAAGTCGTGCATCATGCAGTAGTAGGGGAGCTCGAACCATGCCTCGTGCGCGATCTCCCCGTTTGCGTCGATCACGTAGTACGCCATGTCCGGGGTGCACAGGCCGCGCGCGGCATAGCCGAAAGCGAGCATTTCACCGGTCCGGGCATCGATCTTGGGGTGCGCGGTAAAGGTCTGCGACGTCATCCTGTCGCCGAAGGTGTAGACCGGGTCTATCGTCGCCAGCGTTTCCGGGTCCATCCAGACCGGCGGGCTGTCTTCCTTCAGCGCGAGCAGCTTGCCAGCATGGACGATAACGTTGGTGTTGGCGGTGCTGCGTACTTCGCCCGCAACGGAAGGATCGTCGGTCAGCGGGTTGCGATAGGCGCCGAACAGCGCCTTGCCCGCCGCGCGCTCGGCCTCGAACTTGCGGGTGCGGGCCCATCGCTGCTTCAGCGAAACCGTGCCGTCGCGAAAGCCGAAGCGGCTGACCATGCCATCGCCGTTGAACCAGATGTCGTCCTCGGCCAGCGGCGGGAATTGCGGATCGGGCGCAACGCGGAAGAAGGCGCCTTCCAGGTCCTGCGGCACGCCGCCATCGACGACATCCAGTCGCGGAACGTCGGCCTCTATGCCGGAGGGAGCGAAGATGCCCGTGAAATTGGCGGTTTGCGGAAACTGCACGTCTGACACTTCCACCCGATTTACTTGATTACTCAATTAGAATATTGATTAGTCAGGGAGTGGCTTGCTGGCAAGCACTTTCTGTGGTTCGGTTGGGCCGGCTGTGGCATCGGTAATGGCGGGGGGCGGAACCTTGTGGGCGGCGCACTCGCAGCCGGATATCAGGTGGAAGCGGAACATGCAGGCAAGTGACGACCCGGGAATGAGCAAAGCGACCAATGCCGACGCTGGGGGTGGGCGAGCGTCGCCGGGGGATCCGGTTGCCTTGCCCGGCTGGGCGATCAAGGGGTTGGACTATCCGACCTTTCGCATCGGCCTGCTGGCGAAGGTGATGGACAGGCTGACCATTCGCGACTTGATGGATACCGACGGCCTCACTTATGCCGAATGGCGCGTGTTGGTGCGGCTGGCGGCAGTCGAAGACGGGGGGACGCCGGGGCGCGTGGCGGAACTGGCTTGGGCGGACCTGGGCGAGGTGAGTCGCGCGATCGGCTCGCTCGAACGCAAGGGACTGGTCGAAAGACACAAGAACCCCAGGGACCTCAGGACGTCGATCCTGCACCTGACGGCAAGCGGCAGGGCACAGCACGAGGCAACGCTGGCCCGGCGCAACGGTTTTCACGAACGGCTGCTCGCCCGTTTCAGTCCGGCCGAGCGGGGCCAGCTGGACCGGCTCCTTTCGAAGATCGGCGCGCAGTTGCACGATACCGCGGCGGTCGAGCGGCTGGGCGGGCATCAGAGTACCGCGTAATAGCGGAACAGCGAGTGATCGGGTTCGGAACTGCCTTCGCCGGCGGGGCGGCGGACGCCCCTTCCGACGATGACCGTGCGGTTCAGCCAATCATGTGGCCCGTCCGGCGCCCGGAAATAGGGCGTGCAGCGAAAATAGGGCGGGACCGGGTCGTGGCCCGGTCGCTCCAGCAGGCCGTGCACATAACCGAGATTGCGGATATAGATCAGCGCGCCGTCGTCGGCCCGGATCATGTAATGGGCGTTGAGTTCGACCACGCCGTCGGTACGGATCATCGGCCAGTCGGCTCCGCTGTGATCGACCAGCTGGCCCTGCAGCCGGGGGCCGCTGACCACGCCGCCTGCGCCGACGGAGGTGTAGGCGAAGCGCGGGCCGTCGCGATGGATCGGCTCGGTCGACCATCTGCGATCGAAATTGATCCTGATGTCGAACACGTGTTCGAGGCGCACGGAAAGATCGATCTGGTCCAAAGGGGGCGTCCTGTGGTTTTGCCTGCCATCGGGCGGCTTGATGATGATTGAGTAATCAAATAATTGCTCTATGCAAGGGGCTTTATGCCCGCAAGGAGAACGAGCTTGATTGATTGGCAGCCCTTCGCGCCGAAGTTCCGCTATGCGTTCTCGATCTCGCTGACGTTGGGAAAGCCCTATTGGGTGAAGCCCACCACGATGGGTGCAACCCGTGCAGGCGTCTATGCGGTCGAGGGCTCGGTGGAAGGCCCGGGGATCAGCGGCCGCGTAATCCCGATGAGCGGCGGCGACTGGCCGCTGCTGCGCCCCGACGGGGTGATCGACTTCGACGCCCGCTACATGCTCGAACTCGACGATGGCACGGTGATCTACATGCAGAACCGCGGCTATCGCTGGGCCTATACCGAAGAGGTGGCCGAGCGCATGGCGCGGAACGAACCTGCCGAGCCGCACGAATATTATATGCGCGTATCGCCCAAGTTCGATGTGCCGGCGGGGCCGCACGACTGGCTGGCGCGGCACGTGTTCGTGGGCGTGGCCGAGAAGATCCCGGGCGCCAACCGAATCCATTACTTTGTAGTGGAATGATGCGCGGGGCGCTTAGGGTAGGATCTGTAATTCGAGAGGCGCCTAGAGCATTTTCAAGTCAGGTGGAAACATCCGACGACTCGGAAAATGCGGTAAAACAATAACATAGAGCGCCGGTTTTTATTCAATCAAAACCAAACGCGCTCTAGGAGGCGGAGCCAGACGCGGCGACTCTCAGCCTCTGGCCTGTTTTTTCCAGCGGAAGTACCAGACTTCACGGCCTTGCCGACGCGCCTTTTTCTCGTAGCGCGTTTCGGGCCAGTCGTCCGGCCGCACCAGGAAATCCTTGGGCTCCTTGGCCAGCCATTCGAAATCGTCGCGCTGGCCCATCACCATCATCGCCCAACGGCAATAAATCGGATGGTCGGTGCCGAAGCGGAACTTGCCGCCGGGCTTCAGCTTGCGCGCGACGAGATCGATCGGGCCCTTGTTCATGAAGCGGCGCTTCGCGTGGCGCGCCTTGGGCCAGGGATCGGGGTGAAGCAGATAAACCCGATCGAGCGAGGCATCGGGCAGGCGTTCGAGCACGTTCAGCGCGTCGCCCATATGCAGGCGGATATTTTTCAGCCCCTCGCGCTCGATATGGCCAAGCGCGCCGACGACGCCGTTCAGGAAAGGCTCGCAGCCGATGAAGCCATGGTTTAGCCGCTCGGCCGCGTGCCACGCCAGATGCTCGCCCGAGCCGAAGCCGATCTCCAGCTCGAGTGGACAGTCTTTGCCGAACAAGGACTTCGCATCCAGCGTTGGCGTCGTGGGGACGCTCAGCTCCGGCAGCATCCGCTCCATCAGTGCGGCCTGGCCGGCGCGCAGGCTATGGCCCGCGCGACGGCCGTAAAGCCGGCGAATGGTGACGGGATCGTTCATGCCGGAACGCTCAAACTATGGTTTGGATTTTTCGAACGCCGCAGCAATGGTGAGATCAACCTGATCGCCCACCAGCGGCACGCCGTAGGAGATACCGAAGGCGCTGCGGCTGATCGTAGTGGTCGCCTCGAAGCCCATGCTATCGGCACCGTTCATCGGCCCTTTGCCTGCGCCGATGAATTTCGCCTTCAACGTCACCGGTTTGGTGACGCCCTTGAGCGTGAGATTGCCGTTGATGGTCGCGTTCATTCCGCTGGCGACGACCGATGTGGATTCGAAATGCGCGGTCGGAAATTTGGTCGCGTCAAAGAATTCGGGCGATTTCAGATGCTCGTCGAGTTTCGCGCTGGTGGTGCGTACGCCCTCGATCGGAAAATCCACCACCACCTTGGCCGCATTGGGCTTGGCGGGATCGAGCGTGAGCGTGCCGCTGGGGCCGACGAACAGCCCATGGTAGATGCTGAAGCCGAGATGGTTGATGGAAAAGGCAATTTCGGTGTGGCCGGGATCGACCTTGTACGTCCCGGCCGTCACCCGGGCAGGATCGGCCTTTCCGGGCGCTTCCTTGGGCATTTGTGCGATCGCGGGCAAGGCCGCGATCGTTGCGGAAAGCAGGCAGGCGGCGAACATTTTTCGAGCCATTGAAATTATCCTCCTCAGCATCATTGCGCTTTTGCGCATGACAAAGGGGCTGCGATTCCTCGCAACCCCCCCGAGGCGGACCTTAGCTTAGTTCTTGGCCTTGTCGACCAGCTTGTTCTTGGCGATCCAGGGCATCATCGCGCGCAGTTCGGCGCCGACCTTCTCGATCGGGTGCTCGGCCTGCAGCTTGCGGGCAGCCTTGAGCTCCGGATTGCCGGCCTTGTTGTCGAGCACGAAGCGCTGGACGAACTTGCCCTTCTGAATGTCCTCCAGGACGCGCTTCATTTCCTTCTTGGTCTCGTCGGTGATGATGCGCGGGCCGGTGTGATAATCGCCATATTCGGCGGTGTTCGAGATCGAATAGCGCATGTTGGCGATACCGCCCTCATACATCAGGTCGACAATCAGCTTCACCTCGTGGAGGCATTCGAAATAGGCCATCTCGGGCGCATAGCCGGCCTCGACCAGCGTTTCGAAGCCGGCCATGATCAGATGCGAAAGTCCGCCGCAGAGCACGGCCTGCTCGCCGAACAGATCGGTCTCGCATTCTTCCTTGAAGGTCGTCTCGATGATGCCCGAACGGCCGCCGCCGATCGCCGACGCGTAGGAGAGCGCGACATCATGCGCATTGCCCGATGCATCCTGCGCGATCGCGATCAGGCAGGGTACGCCGCCGCCGCGCTGATATTCCGAGCGCACGGTATGGCCGGGGCCCTTCGGCGCGATCATGAACACGTCGATGTCGGCGCGCGGTTCGATCAGCTGGAAATGTACGTTGAGGCCGTGTGCGAAGGCGAGCGCGGCACCTGGCTTCATATTGTCCTTGAGATCGTCGGCCCAGATCGCCGCCTGATGTTCGTCGGGCGCCAGCACCATGATGATGTCGGCCCATTTGGCGGCATCGGCGTTGGAGAGCACCTTGAAGCCGGCCTCTTCCGCCTTCTTGGCGGTAGCCGAACCGGGGCGAAGCGCGATCGCGACTTCGCTGACGCCCGAATCGCGCAGGTTCTGCGCATGGGCATGGCCCTGGCTGCCATAGCCGACGATGGCGACCTTCTTGGTCTTGATGAGGCCGATATCGGCATCACGATCATAATAAACGCGCATTTGCTTTCCCCGTGGTTCGTTCCTGAAAAATGAAAGGCTGAATGCCTAGGCGGCTTCTTTCCCGCGCACCATCGCGGCGACGCCGGTGCGGGCGACTTCGACGAGGCCGATCTCGCGCATCAGCTCGAGAAATTTGTCGATCTTCTCGGTGGTGCCGGTGACTTCGAACACGAAGCTCGAAATCGTCGCGTCGACGACATGCGCGCGATAGACTTCGGCCAAGCGCAGCGCCTCGATCCGATGCTCGCCGGTGCCCTTCACCTTCACCAGCGCCAGCTCGCGTTCGACATGCGGGCCGAGCTCGGTGAGATCGGTGACGCGATGGACATTCACCAGCCGCTCGAGCTGGGCGTGGATCTGATCGATGATTTCGGGCGTGCCCGAGGTGACGATGGTGATGCGGCTGATCGCCTCATCCTCGGTGATGTCGGCCACGGTCAGGCTCTCGATATTATAGCCGCGCGCCGTGAACATGCCGGCGATGCGGGCGAGCACGCCCGCCTCATTGTCGACGGTCACGGAGAGCGTGTGCCGCTCCTTGGCCCCTTCCTTGATATGCATCAGACCAGCGCCTTCGCTTCGTCGTCCATTTCCCCGGTCACCTCATCCGAATCCAGCAGCATGTCGGTATGCGCCGCGCCCGAGGGGATCATCGGGAAGCAATTGGCCGCTTTCATAACCTGGCAATCGACCATCACCGGGCCGTCATAAGCCAGCATCTCGGCGATGCCCGCGTCAAGTTCCTGCGCGCCCTCGATACGGATGCCCTTCCAGCCGAAGCTTTCGGCAAGCTTCACGAAATCGGGCAGGCTGTCCGAATAGCTTTGGGAATAGCGGCCAGCATAGGTGAGTTCCTGCCATTGCCGCACCATGCCCATCCATTCATTGTTGAGGATGAACACCTTCACCGGCAGGCGATATTGCGTCGCAGTCGCCATCTCCTGAATGTTCATCAGGATCGAGGCGTCACCGGCGATATCGATCACCAGCGCATTGGGATTGCCGACCTGCGCGCCGATCGCGGCGGGAAGGCCGTAGCCCATCGTGCCGAGCCCTCCGCTCGTCAGCCATTTATTCGGCTGCTCAAAATGGAAATGCTGGGCTGCCCACATCTGATGCTGACCAACCTCGGTCGAGATGATCGGCTTCTTCGCGTGGGTCGCCGCCCACAGCCGCTGGACCGCATGCTGCGGCATGATCTCGGTGTTGGACTGGCGAAAGTCGAGCGATTTCTTCGCGCGCCATTCATCGATCCGCTTGAACCACCCGTCCAGCCTGGCCGGCGGATAGGCACGCGCCTTCCACAGCTTGACCATGTCTTCCATGGCGCGCCCGACGTCGCCAACAATACCGAGATCGACCCGCACCGTCTTGTTGATCGAGCTGCGGTCGATATCGACGTGGATCTTCTTCGAATGCGGCGAGAAGGCATCCAGCCTGCCGGTCACGCGATCGTCGAACCGCGCGCCGAGCGCGACGATCAGGTCCGCCTGGTTCATCGCCAGATTGGCTTCGTAGGTGCCGTGCATGCCGAGCATGCCGAGCCATTGCGGGCTGGACGCCGGAAACGCGCCCAGGCCCATCAAGGTTGAGGTCACTGGCGCGCCGGTGATGCGCGCAAGCTCGCGCAGCACCTGGCTCGCCCCTGGCCCGGAATTGATCACGCCGCCGCCGGTATAAAGGATCGGGCGTTCGGCGGCCGCCAGCATCTCGACCGCCGTTTCGATCAGCTTGGTGTCCGCCTTGACCTGAGGATGATAGCCCTTGTGCGGCGCCGCACCCGGCTTGCGATAAGGCGCGCTCGCAACCTGAACATCCTTCGGCAGGTCGATCAGCACCGGCCCTGGGCGGCCGGAGGTTGCGATATGAAACGCCTCATGGACAATTTCACCCAGCTTCGCAGGGTCTTTCACCAGGTAATTATGCTTGGTGCAATGGCGGGTGATGCCGATCGTGTCGGCCTCCTGAAACGCGTCCGATCCGATCAGGTGCGTCGCGACCTGGCCGGTGATGACGACCATCGGGATCGAATCCATCAACGCGTCCGCCATGCCGGTGACGGCATTGGTGGCGCCCGGCCCGGAGGTGACGAGCACGACGCCGGGTTTGCCGGTGGAGCGCGCATAGCCCTCGGCCGCATGCGCCGCGCCGCCTTCCTGGCGGACGAGGATGTGGCGGATGCGCTTCTGCTTGAACAACGCATCGTAAATCGGAAGCACGGCGCCGCCCGGATAGCCGAAGACGACCTCGACGCCGAGATCGGTCAGCGCCTCGATCAATATATCCGCTCCGGATTTTTCCGTCGCCATCTGCTTGCCTTTCCCAACGCGGGTGCCGCCTAGACGAATCGCGCCCGGCTGCACAGAGGCGCGCTGCTACTGATAATAAATTAATGTGTCAACGCGTCATATTGTAATTTTATTGCTAATTCATCGATCATTGCATTATCTAGTTCCACTGGAACACGCGGCCATGCGGTTGGTGGCTGATGAGCGAACCAGGTAAACTGCCGCTTGGCATAGCGGCGGGTGGCAAGGGCCGCTGCAGCCAGCATCGCCATGCGATCACAGGCGCCGACGCGCCACGCGGCGATCTCGCGCACCCCGATCGCCCGCATCACAGGCAGCGCCGAATCAAGTCCGCGGGCGACGAGCGCGTCCACCTCTTCGATCGCGCCGCCCTCGATCATCGCGGCAAAGCGGGCATCGGCGCGGGCATAGAGCCACGGCCGTGGCGGCAGCAGAACGAGCGGGACGACCCGAATGTCATTGCCAATCCCGCCTTCGGTTCGCTGTTGCCAGTCGCCAATCGGGAGGCCGGTGGACTGGACGACCTCGAGTGCGCGCGCGATTCGCTGGCTGTCACGGGGCTTCAGCTTTGCGGCGCTCACAGGGTCGGCCTCGCTCAGTGCTGCGTAGCTGGCGTCTACCGGCAATGCGCGGATGCTTGCACGAATGTCGGGATCGATCGGAGGCACGGGCGCAATGCCATCGAGCAGGGTCCGGAGATAAAGACCCGTGCCGCCGACGAGGATCGGCAGTCGCCCTTGGGTATGGGCTGCGGCAATCTCGCGTTTGGCCATCTCTGCCCACTCGGCGGCGGAGCAGGGCACGGCGCCATCGACCACCCCGAACAAGCGGTGCGGCACGCGCTGTTCTTCTTCGCGTGAGGGCCGCGCCGTCAACACCCGCAGATCAGCATAAAGTTGCGATGCGTCGGCATTGATGATCACCCCGCCGCTAAGCTCGGCGAGCTTGAGCGCCAATGCCGACTTGCCGCTGGCGGTCGGCCCGGCAATAAGCGCCAGCGGCGGCAGCGGCGCCGCATCGGAGGAGTGCTTCTTGTTCATCGCGACGCTGATAGCAGCCGAAGGGCTGGATGATCGAGGCTTGGCGCAGGCGCGCGAGGCGATCGCGGGGCTGGCACTCGGCTCGTCACGCTGGATCGAGCCCGGCGTTGCCGCCGACCTTCCCTTTTCAGGCGATCCCAAGATCGCGCGCGCTGGGCTCGAAGGACTGCTGCCGAAGACCGACGTGGTCGTCCAGCCGGCGGCCAGGCGTGCCAAGCGGCTGCTGGTGGCGGACATGGATTCGACCATGATCACGATCGAATGCATCGACGAACTGGCCGATTATGCGGGGATCAAGCCGCAGATCGCCGAAATCACCGAGCGGGCCATGCGTGGCGAGCTCGATTTCGAAGGCGCGCTGGATGCGCGCGTGTCGCTGCTCAAGGGACTCGATGCAGCGGTGATCGATCGCTGTCACGCCGAGCGGGTGCGCATCATGCCGGGTGCGAAGGCGCTGGTCCGCACCATGCGTGCGAACGGCGCGCGCTGCGTGCTGGTGTCCGGCGGCTTCACTGTGTTCGCCGATCGGGTAGCCAAGGAGATCGGCTTCGATCGCGCCGTCTCGAACAGGCTCGAGATTGCGGATGGCGCCTTGCTGGGAACGGTGACGCGGCCGATCATTGGTGCGGCAGCCAAGCGCGAGACTTTGACCGCCGAAGCGGCGCAGCTAGGCATTGGCCATCAGGATGTGCTGGCGGTGGGCGACGGCGCCAACGATATTCCGATGATCGAACTGGCGGGCCTCGGCGTCGCCTATCACGCCAAGCCCAAGACCGCCGCTGCCGCTGGCGCGCGGATCGATCACAACGATCTTACCGCGCTGCTCTACGCGCAGGGTTATGCGCGTAAGGACTGGGCGGCCTGATATGGTGGATTGGGGCGTTTTATTCTCGTCGTCATGCCAGCGTCGGCTGGCATCCATGTCTCTCAAAAATATTCGATGGCCCGTCTGATCGAGAGAGACATGGACCCCAGCCTTCGCTGGGGCGACGGTTCAGGTTCGGAACGCAACCAGCATGAAATTGGAATTCTTCCGTTGAGTTCGAGGCCGCCGGACGCCGGTTTCAAATCGTTTCGATCGCGAGGATCTCGATGGCCTCGGCCTTGCCGTTGAAATCGACCAGGTCGCCAGCCTCTCCACCCATTAGCGCCCGGCTGAGCGGGGCCGAGAAAGCGAGGCGATTGCTCGCCGGGTCGGCCTCGTCATCGCCGACGATATCGATCGAACGCTGACGGCCGTTGAGCAGGAAAATCACGCGCGTGCCGAAGGCGACGACTCCCGGTTCGGGCGGCGGGGCGAGCTGTGCCGTGGTCTGGCGGGTCAGCCAGTAGCGCAGTTTGCGCCGGGCGGACTCGGTCTCGGGATCGTCCGCATGCGCGGCGATGAACGCTTCGAGCTCGCTCACCTTGGCCTCGATCAGCGCAAGCCCGCGCGAGGTGACGAGGTTGGGCCCCGGCGGCAGCGGCAGCTCGAACTTCGGTTCTTTATGCTCTTCATCGCTTTCGCGGCGGAACGCTACGCTCATCATGCATCTCCTGAAGATGCATATGAGCGATCCGAGACGATGGTTCCAGATCGGCTGAAGGGCAGGTTAGGGGCGGCGCGCTGGAGAAAGGCGTCCTTTACGATTTCCGCTTGCTGCTCAAGGCCATAGCGATCGAACGGCTTCCCGTCTTGAAACACATAGCGGTAGCGGCAGAACGGGTGACGCATCAGCGGAAGATACCAGCGGCCCCTGGTCTGCGCCTGCCAGACATGGGTCATCTCGTGGATGAAATGCGCCTGGGTCGCGCGTGAAGCCGAGGCG
>Ga0207667_10004936_pt1 | contig 16289 bp, 11 predicted proteins | sample KBSCornC52_FD_184301 | JGI IMG/M metagenome (GOLD analysis project Ga0207667, IMG submission 184301) | Corn rhizosphere microbial communities from Kellogg Biological Station, Michigan, USA - KBS Corn C5-2 (SPAdes) (version 2) | ecosystem: Host-associated > Plants > Roots > Rhizosphere > Soil ... | reverse complement strand
GTGCATTCACTGGTAGATACAACCAATGAGTTGTTACTGCTCTTCGGCATTCGACGAAGCCAAAAACCGCGTGATGAAAAACGGCCTTTTGGATATGGAAAAGAATTGTATTTCTGGTCGTTTATTGTTTCAATACTCATATTCAGTTTGGGCGGTGGTATTTCTATTTATCAGGGATATATACATCTGCGCCGGCCCGAACCCATGACCAATCCGTTCTGGAATTATATAGTGTTGGGTACCTCTTTTATTTTCGAAAGCATCTCGTTTATTATTGCAGCAAGAGAATTTGATAAAACCCGTGGTGACCTGCCCTGGTGGACCGCCATTCGCGAAAGCAAAGATCCAACAAGGTTTCTGGTACTGTTCGAAGATGGCGCTGCGGTGATCGGTTTAGTAGTAGTGTTTATTATGGTTTGGCTTGGTCACCAGCTGAATAATCCATACTTCGATGGCATAGCCTCTATCATTGTAGGATTAATTTTAACCGTTGCTTCTATAATACTGGCAAGAGAAAGCTGGAGTTTACTAATGGGTGAAGGCATCATGGCATCTACCCAGAAAAAGATCATTGACCTTGTTGAAAAAGATCCGGCTGTTCTAAAATTACTGCGGGTATTTTCCACCTATCAGTCGCCCGACGAGATAATGCTCTTACTGATCGTAAGCTTCAAACCCGATGTTGACATAGACGACATTAACGCCTCCGTCGACCGCCTTCGCGACATTATAAAAAAAGAATACCCGCGTATTCGTTACATAATTATTCAGCCGGAGGATCATTAAACAATAAGCAATGAACAAAAGACAATGGCTACCGAAGGAGTGCGATATTATTTAAATATCAACCATTGGCCGTTGCCTTTTGTCTATTGCCTATTTTACTCTATCTTAGCGCCCATCTTATTTAACTACCTCTCTTCCAACAAAAAGTAACCGGTTAGGCGAATGTAATTTTGCTTAAGCATGTAAGAAGGCGTATTAATTCAATACCCTGCTTTCACGGCAGCTTACGCAATCCTTTCCGGTAATTCAGGAATTCTTTCCTACCTCTATAACTACTAACCCGGAAAATATGCGTCAGACCAGTAAGCTGTCTGCCTTATTGTTATTATTGTTTGGTTTACTGATTACTTCACCCGCCTTTACCCAGGTGGCAGCAGGTATGCGCGCCAATGGCCAGGTGGTGAACAATGGCGATACCGTCAGGGTATGTGAAGGAAATTCAATCCAGTACCAAAGCGCCGCACAGGGCTCTATGAATATAAGCTGGCAATTTACCGGCGGTTCGGTATCATCTGCATCCGGACTGGGACCTATACCGGTAAATTATCCTACATCGGGCTATTACAGAACCTCGCAAACAATTACCGCCGGCAACATGATCGATTCCATGTTTGTAGTGGTATATGTATCTAACAACAAACCGGTACCCTCCTTTAATTTTTCGCCCGATAATGTATGCGGAAATATAAACATTCAGTTTACCGACCATTCAATTGGCGATCACTTATCATACTACTGGGATTTTGGTGATGGCAGCATCAGTACAGACGCGAATCCTTCGCACCAGTTCCTGAACGCAGTAGGCTTGCCCGGCATAGTAACCTACCCGGTAAAACTGATTGTTACCAACCAGTTTGGATGTAAAGATTCCATAACGCACAACGTAACCATTCATACTGTGCCCGATGCTTCGGTAGGTAATGCAGATAACAGCATCACCTTTGGTGCTTTTAATGGTGTGCCCACGTTTAAACACTGCGCCAATATTCCTTCCTACGTTTTTAGCTTTACCAATGAATCGACCACAACAACCATCAACACCAACTATACCATTCAGTGGGGTGATGGTTCACCCGATTCAACATTCGCATCCTGGGCTGCAGGAGCCATTATAAAACATAATTTTCCGCGGGGCAGCAGTACCATGACGGTCAATATAACCGGTTCAGACGGTTGTATCGGCATTAAAAAATACACTGTATTCCTCGGCTCTACACCTGCAGGTGGCTTATCAAGTTTGGGTAATACCGATATTTGTGCCTCTGATTCATTGCGCTTTGCCATCAATAATATTTCAGGTAATCCGCCAGGAACATTGTACACGTTTATTATTAATGACGGTTCGGCGCCTGAAATTTTTCAGCATCCGCCGCCTTCTGTTGCTGCACACTTCTTTTCACAGGGTTCATGTTCCTTTACAAGTAGCAGCGGTAACAACACGTTTAATAACGCCTTTGGCGCATATTTAACTATTCAAAATCCATGCGGAACCACCAGCCCCTCGGTAGTGCCGATCTATGTATCGGGCAAACCACGGGCAGGCATTTATGTAAGTCCATCCGAATCGGTGTGCACCAATACGCCCGTTAGCATAATAAGCACTTCAGCCTACGGATCAACCATTACGCCAACCGGTGGAACAAATTCTACCTGTACCAATTCAGGCAAACAGGTGTGGACTATTTCCCCGGCCACAGGTTATACTATTGTTTCGGGCAATATGGGTTCATTAAACGGTAACGTGCTTAACGGACTAGTCTGGACAAACGGAAGCAATTCTATTAATCTTAACTTCACAGCAACCGGCACTTATAAAGTAAAGCTGTATGTATTCAATGACCGTTGCGGTTTCGATAGTACAGAAAAAGTGATCTGTGTTCGTAATCCTCCTGATGCACAGTTTACCATGAGCCGCAAAAGCAGTTGCGGACCAGGAAGCGCCGTGTTCACCAATACATCACCCGTAAATGGATGTCAGGGAGATGAATATACCTGGAAGGTAACCTACAGCGATCCGCTCGGATGCAGCAACAGCAACCAGTCGCCGCAATACCAGTTTATTAATGGATCAACCATTAATAGTACTTCACCCGAAATACAATTCAATGTACCGGGGCAATATATAGTGCGACTTACAGTAACTGCTGTTTTTAGCGGGCTCGCCTGTCCTGAATCGTATAAGCAGGATACTTTCTATGTAAGAGGATTGCCAAAGGCAGCCATCACTCCGGTTAATGCAGTGTGTATTACGAACGGACTTACACCAACTGCAACAGCAGGCGCCTGTTATTCACCGGGTCCGCTTGGATATCAATGGTCATTTGCTAATGGTACGCCGGCTACTTCTGTAAACCTTAACCCCGGTAATATTTCATTTACATCTACCGGCACGCATGCCATTCAGCTGATTGTGACCGACAGCAGTTGTAATACCACCACCACGATAAATACATCGGTTATTGTAACCGACAAGCCCGTTGCGAATGCGGGTTCAGATAAAAGTATTTGCAGCGGAGAAGCAATTGCCATTGGTTCACCCGGTGTAAATGGCGTTACCTATCAATGGTCGCCCACCGTGGGCATCAGCAATACAACTGTTTCAAACCCCATCATACAACTCAGCTATAATGGCACTGCCAATGATACAACCTATGGCTATAAACTGGTAGCTTCTATCGGCGCCAATTGCGCCACAGAAGATTCGGTTTATATTACAGTTAAACGCAGACCGGTGGTTGCCGCTTCTCCTGCTGTTGCAATTTGTATCGGTAACAGCACAAAACTATTTACATCAGGAGCAGACACCTACGCATGGTCCCCAACTTCCTCATTAAATATAATTACCCCTGATACAGCCATTGCAACGCCTGTAAATACTACGGTATACAGCGTTATTGGCTCTTTAATGAATGGATGCGCTGATACCTCCACCATACAGGTAACTGTAAATCCCGATGCCAAAGCGCAGTTTACTGCTACGGGCACTACCAAATGTTCACCGGTGAACCTCGACTCAGTGATAAAAACAACTGCTTATCCGCAGGCCAATGGTTCGTACAACTGGTACATTAACGGCGCATTAGTTAATTCAAATACAACAGGTAATTTTCCATCTTACCCTATGCTGGGGCAGGCGCAAACCGCCAATGTGAAACTGGTTACTGTTAGTCTGTTTGGCTGCAAGGCCGACAGTATGGAAATGACCTTCAATACCGTTCCAGGTGTAACAGCAGGTTTTACACAGGATGTAGCAAAAGGCTGCGGTCCGCTGAATGTAACCTACACTAATACATCGAGTCAGATAAACGGTATACAGTTCTTCTGGAATTTCGGAAATGGCGTTACCAGTACTCAGGCAGCACCTGGTACTATTATTTATAACACCAATCCATATTTTCGCGATACTACTTATTACGTTACATTAAAAGCCTATAACGGCTGCGATACTTCATACCGGCGGGACAGCGTTCTGGTGTATGCCGATGCCAAAGCGCGCTTTACAGTAGACAATACAAAAGGATGTTCACCTTTTACCGTTACCATTACCAATAAATCGGCCGGTAATAATTTTAAGTATTATTGGAACTTTGGTGATGGCGTTGCTGATACTACCACCAGTAACAATACATTTACTCATACCTATCATACCGGCACCATCAGTTCATTTGATATAAGGCTCATTGCACAAAACCAGTGCAGGCGCGATACGCAAACCATTAGTCTGCTGGTGCTGCCCAATAACATCAATGCACAGGTTATAATTAATGGCAATCAGCTGCAGGGCTGCGCTCCCCATACTGTTAATTTCAATAACAGCAGTACCGGCGCATCACAACTTACCTGGGATTTTGGTGATGGCACGCCTGCTGTAATAACACCAAATGCGCAGAATATTGTAAGCCATACATACACAGGTGGGGGTATATTTACAGTTCGTATTAAGCTTGAAAACGACTGCAGCGACACGACTATTTTCCGGCAGGTTACGGTATACAACAAACCCACTGCTGGCTTTACCATCAGCAATGCACTCATTTGTACCGGAAGCAATGTGCTTACTGCCAGCACTGCTCAAAATGCAACAGCTTTTGAATGGCTGTGGGGAGATGGACAAACTTCTTCAGCCATAAACGATGCGCACAGTTATGCAGGCGCCGGCACATATACTATTCGCCAGGTAGCCAAAAAGGTGAACAATTCCGGCATAGTATGTACAGATACTACTTCGCGGCAGGTTGTGGTAACAGATAAGATTAAATCGCAGATCAGTGTTCGCCCAGGCAAAGCATGCATTCCATATACATTGCAAACAACTGCACAGAATGCCGGGAATGCCATGCTGATTGAATGGACTTTTTACGACAGTGCTCAGGCGCCCTATACATTTACAGCAACAGGTACTTCTGCCGCGCATATTTATAATAAGCCCGGTACCTATTCTGTAAAACTGGTGGTACATACAGCAACAGATTGTGCCGACAGCACCACCTACATCTTTGATGTTCACAATACACCGGTAGTACAATTAACGCCTGTTGCCATCAACACGTGTAACCATGATACTACGCTGACACTTAACGCCGGCATCAAATACAGCAGCAACGATAATGTACACTTGAAATGGTTTATCAATGATGCATTGGAAGGCATGGATAATCCATTTACTTATCGCTTTCAGGCATCGATGGCAAATACTGCATCTACTCCTTTTGCTATTGATGTATTGCCCGAAAACGAAGCAGGTTGTGGCGACACTACGCTGGCAGGCGCCGTAGTAATACAGCCTTTACCGAGACCCTCAATTGCTGTATCGCCGGCAAAGGTTTTACAACAGCCCGATTACACGTTTACATTTACCGATACCAGATCCACCAATGTAAATAAAGTATACACCTGGAATTTGGGCGACCATACCCGTCAACAAAGATCAGGACAAACGATCAGCTATCAGTACGGCGATACAGGTGTATACCACGTGCAACTGTTTGTACAGGATTTTGGCACTGGCTGTAGTGGCTACGATACCGTAACCGTACGCGTATTATATGTACCTGGTTATTTGTATGTGCCCAATGCCATGTGTCCCGGTTGCAGCAATTTTTCATTAAGACAGTTTTTGCCTATGGGCAAAGGTTTATCGCAATACCGGTTACGCATATTCAATATCTGGGGACAAAAAGTTTTTGAAACTACCAAACTCGATGGAAACGGATCTCCCAGTGAACCCTGGGATGGCAAATACAATGGTCAGGCCCTGCAACAGGATACCTATGGATGGCAAATAGAAGCACGATATACAAACGGCACCGAATGGAAAGGCATGCAATATCCCGGAAGTGATAAGTATACAAAAGCAGGATTTATTACGATAGTTAAATAATGAATATCGAATGATGAATATCGAATGTTGAAGTGAAGATAGAAATGAAGAATAAGAAACAGAGAAATGAGAAAGTATTATTGCCGATTGCCGATTGACGATTGCCGACTCATGATTTACAACACCTCTTTTATGGTTAAATATATTTTGGCTGTAGTACTAACAATTGCGATTACAAGTTCCGCGCAGGCGCAGGACCCGGTATTTTCGCAACCATTTTTATCACCGATCTATCTGAATCCTGCTGCTACAGGAGCCGGTGATAACGACCTGCGCTTTAGTGCTATTTACCGCCGGCAATGGTGGGCCATTCCATCACAAATTTCCTATAGCGCGGTATCAGTTGACAAATTTATGCCTTCGCTGCATGGCGGATTCGGATTACTGGGTACGCATTCATCGGAAGGCTATCTGAAAAAAAACGGTATTTATGGCACTTATGCCTATACCATTTGTTCAAATGTATTGTCGCCTGCAGAAAATGGCGACGGGCCACGTTGGTTTGCGAGCGGAGGTTTACAGTTTGGCATGGTTCAACGGCGTATCGATTTCAGTAAACTCGTTTTTGCCGATCAGCTGGATGTTGATGGCGTAATACCCGGCAGCGTAACATCAGCCGACAGAGCAGTTAATAACGGCAAATGGTATCCTGATTTTTCCGCCGGGTTGTTCTTCAATTATAACTGGGATAATAACAACCGGGTTTTACTGGGGGCAAGCGCCCATCATATTAACCGGCCCGATGAATCGCTCACCAATACAGCCGATACTTTCCGCAGCCAGTTACCGGTATTGTGGAACGGTAATATTATGTACACCTATACCGATCCTGATCAAACATGGTCGTATAGTCTTGCAGGAATCGTTTACAATCAGGCGCAACACAACTCCATTCAGGTAGGAACCGAAATAACCCAAAACAAGTACGACATCAGCGTGGGAGTATGGTACCGCGGCAGTATTAATTTTCATGAATATGATGCATTAACGGTTACCGTCTCCATTAATCTGGCGGGCCGTAATAACAGCGCCTACAAAGTTCGGGCAGGTATTGCGCATGATGCACCTATTGGTCAAAATCGCTATTCGTATACAACGGGCAGTTCGGAACTGGGTTTTGTGTGGGATCAAAGCACCTACGACCAGGAATCGGGTAATGTATGTAAACCGAGAATTAATAGTAAAAGCGCCTGCCCCATAGAGTAAACATACAGGCACATTTGATATACATAATTTTTGAATAAAACATATTTAGAACATAGTTAAAACAGAGTTAAAACAGATCGCGCCTGTATGAGGTCTGTCTAAGGTCTGTTTGAGGTCTGTTTAAAGTCTGTGTAAGATTCTCCTTTGATGCTTATCAGACCACTGCTTGAATACTACCTTTTCCCCTGATGTTTACCCGCGCGAAACTAAAAAGCCATGGCGTAAGTTTTGTTTTTACTACAGGTAAAAATTGATGTTCTGAATATGGAAAACGATGTAAATCGTTCATTTTCCGGCATATATCGTTTGTTAAACCTGTGAATATATCATGAAAGCAATCAATGTTAAAAGAAAGTCGTGGAAGGAAGTGCTCGAGAAGGAAACTACTTTAATATTACCTGCAGCTCATAACGCACTTACCGCAAGGTTAATAGAACGTGTTGGTTTTAAAGCCTATCAGGTTGGCGGGTTTGCCCTTGTAGGCGCTATGCATGCAGTACCTGATGTTGACCTTGAACATTATGGAGAAAAAAGCGCTGCCGTTAGAGATATCATTGATGCATCTGAACTACCTGTAATGGTTGATTGTGACGATGGCTATGGCGACGCCAAAAATGTTACACGCACCGTTCAGGAATATATCCGCCTGGGTGTTTCAGCCGTTTTTATCGAAGACCAGGTGCCTCCTAAACGATGCGGCCATATGAGTGGCCAACAGATAATTCCATGTGAGAACATGGAAAATAAGATCAAAGCGGCCATCAAAGCAAAGGATGGTAATGAACTTTTTATTCTCGCCAGAACGGATGCTATTTCTGCAGAAGGTATCGACAAAGCACTTAAAAGAGCGGAGCGATATCTTAAGGCCGGAGCCGACGGTATCTACCTCGAAGGTCCTGAAAAAATGGAAGACATCGAGCGTATCGGTAAAGAATTTCGTAAGGTACCGTTAGCCATCAGTGTCCTGGAAGGTGGAGGCAAAACACCCTGGCTGCCACCTAAAGAATTTGAAAAGTTGGGATTTAATATGATCCTCTATCCTACCACCGTTTTGTTTCAGGCAACGTTTGCCATTGAGCAGGCACTAAAGAATCTGGAAAAAGGAAAACCGATGCCCGAAGATACTTCAGTTACCATGAAGCGCTTTGAAGATATTGTTGATTTTAAATACTGGGCCAACATTGAAGAAAAGTTCGATCCGTCTTCGGGTCAAAGTGATAATAAATAAAAAATGTATAGCCCGGAATTTACACCCCGGGCTATACAAAAATCATAATTAAGCGTTCAATATTAATTATTCTCTCATGTGACTATAGCGGATCGTAGTCTTTTGCTTTGAACTTATAGTCATTAAAAAGAGGAAGAGGTTCTTTTGTAGCCTTGTTTTGCTGAGCAGTCTTTACTGTTTTGTTTCTTTTTACTTTGACTGTCTTCTTTTCGGCCACTTCAGCATTTTTATACACTATGCGCAGTGGCGGTAACTCTGTTTCTAATGGTAACTGATTTAGTTGTTTAGTTCTATTCATGAGCAGTGCATTTAGTGAGTGAGAAAGGGATACATATATTAAAAAAAGCAGACCATCCCCTATTTCATTGTTTTTCACCACACAAGGATTGTTATGTGGCTGTTTTTCCTCAATCCTAAAAGCTGATTTGCGGCAAAAAAGGCTACACTTCTCCGGGGAATTTAACCTGATGCCTCTCCAATCCGGAAAACTATGTAGAATGAATTTCTCCTGCTCTTTCTTCCCGTAGCAATACTGCCAGTAAAAGATCAATGGCATAATTATCACAGCAATACATCATTTCCCACCAAAAATTTTATTGTTATGTTTTACCACGTGAAGGAGCTGCAGTTTAATGCGCGAGTGTCGAAACCGGATCCTGCTTTTGCTACTTTGTTACTGGAACAGTTTGGAGGAGCAAATGGTGAACTGGCTGCTGCGCTACGTTATTTTGGACAGGCATTTGGCGCCAAGAATCCCTATCCCGATAAATACGATCTGCTGATGGATATTGCCACCGAAGAATTCAGTCACCTTGAAATTGTAGGGGCCACTATTCAAATGTTATTACAGGGTATTAACGGCGATTTGAAAAACGCGGCCGATCAATCTGAAATAATGAAGCTGCTCGAAGGCAAGGAATCGAAAGAACATATTATTCACCAGGCTATGACTGCTCCGCAATTTCTGGTGGGCAGTGCCGGCGGACCAGCCTATACTAACAGTCAGGGTGTTCCCTGGTCAGCCGCCTATATCAATGGCGATTGTCAGGGCGAACTGACTGCCGACCTTCGTTCAGATATAGCAGCTGAAACAAGGGCAAAGATGGTGTATGAATATCTGTTGCAATTTACCGATGATCCTTATGTAAAAGAAACCCTGCGTTTTTTAATGACGCGTGAAATAGCCCACTTCCAGATGTTTGAAGCTGCGCTGGAAACCATTCAGCCAAACTTCCCCCCTGGAACACTACAGGGCGATCCTCACTACACGAACCTGTATTTTAATTTATCAAACGGAACAGAGGTAACCGGCCCGTGGAATCAGGGTACGAGTCCTGAACTGCAGGAAACCTGGCAGTATATCGACGATCCTATTCAACATATAATAGATACCAATGGTTTGTTGGATCAACCCATACAGGGTACCGATCGTACAGACGAACAGGTAATGTCGATGGATAAAGAACTTGGACAAGTGCGAAGCGAGGTAGTTATAACTTCTGCCCCAATTGGCGAACAGCAATGGAATATGGCCGAAAGTCATGAGGAAAAGGGTTCAACTGAAGAAACCAAAGAAAGGAAATCAAATGCACACCACAAAACCCACAAACGGGGATCAAACAATAAATAGCTCGTTTTCACAACCCAATGACCGGCAACAGGTGGAAGTGGTATATTATACCGATCCGCTCTGTTGCTGGAGTTGGGCTTTAGAGCCTCAATGGCGAAAACTGCAATATGAATATGACGGCATATTGAGCATCCGGTATTGTATGTCGGGCCTTATTCCTGACTGGAAAAGTTTTAATGATCCGGTAAATAATGTCAGCCGTCCTGCCCAAATGGGACCTGTTTGGATGCAGGCATCTCATATGTCGGGTATGCCTGTTAATCCAAACATCTGGATAAGTGATCCTCCGGCGTCTTCTTACTTTGCGTGTATGGCAGTTAAAGCTGCAGGCCTGCAATCTGCTCAGGCAGGTTCTGTTTATTTGAGGGCATTAAGGGAAGCCATTATGCTGAACGGAATCAATATTTCAAAATCCGGTGCTTTATTGAAAGTTGCTGAAATGGTAGCAGATGAACAGCCCGATCTTTTAAACTTTACCATCTTTAAAAAAGATCTGGCAGAAGATCACGCCAAAAAAGCATTTGAGCGGGATATTGCAGAAGTGCGAATGAGGAATATTGCTCGCTGCCCTACTCTGCTTTTCCGGTATAAAGGCGAAGGTGGTATCGCCATTTCGGGTTATCATTCTTATGCAGCTTTATTAAAGGTATTGCAGCATGCCGCCCCTTCGGTTAATAAAGTGCAGGTAACAGATTCCAGAGAAGACTATATCAATTATTGGAAAACAATCACCGATCGTGAACTGCAGGAAATTCAGGCTGATTGTTGATGAATGGTTATGGCATCACCAATACTGATTGTTCCACTTCCATGGAACAATAAATTCTGGCCAAAATAAATTTTATTATTTTTTGAGCGATAGGTACTAAGGGTTTTTAGTGGTTCTTTTGCCTTTTCGGTAGTTTGCTGATCGATGGTTGTGATCACGCAACGGGCGCATAGTTTTACGCCAAAGAAGCGAACGCCATTGATCTCGAATTGTTTCATGCTGTCTTCGAGAAATGGATCACCGCCGGTAAAAACAATATTGGGTCTAAAGCGGTTCATAGGCAACGGTGATTGCAGGCGACTGTTGAGGTCATCAAGTGAAGCCTGGCCAATGAGCATTAAAGGATATCCATCTGAAAAACTGGTAATTTCTTTGTTATGTGCATAGCGGCCGTCGACGCGCCGTTGTGTATTATCAGGCATGTATACCAGTTTGCACGACATGCCCAATTGTTCACTAAACCAGTCATTGGCTTCTGTGCTTACTAATTGAGCCCGGCACCGGTCGCCCCATACAGTAACCATAGTGGTTTCAATATTAGCCGGTTCAAAAGGAATCAGAAAAGAAGTATCAGGCTTACCTGTATGACGGATTAATAAACCCTGTTCATTCAAACTTACTTTTAAAAGGGCCATGGCAGCCACTTCACGCTGTGAAATAAAATTGTTATTATCATCAACAAGCATCCATCTTCTGTCGTATTCAAAACCGCGGTCGGTAAGCGTTGCCGCATTCAATGCAATGCCTCCCAATGATTTTACAGGATAAATATATAATTCGCTAACTGTAAGCATAGGTTGCTAAGATAGTGAAAGCAGTTGGCAGTTGGCAATTGGCAATTGGCAATTGGCAATTGACGGCTAACAATTTAAAGAAGGTTCCAAATTGAGTGCTGCGCACTGCTAACTGCGTATAGCCTGGTGTAATAAAAAAAGCCACCAAATTTTTAATTTTTTGGTGGCCTCCTGACATTTGTCAGCAGATATTTTGATGGAACGTACTCCAGCTAGGCGAAACTAACCGAAAGTGTCCATGAATGATCTGTAGATTTCATGAATACCTCCTTTTCTTTGGTGAATAACAAATATACTAAAAAAATGCGCGTGATATATTATGGTGCTATGTACCTTAACTAATATTTTGAGTTTTTTTGCATCAATAATAGAAACTGCTTATAGTTTTAACTATCGGGATGCAAGCAATTTTTCCAGTAATCTAATATTGACCGCATACGATCTTCCATTTCTTTAAGCGTGTTTTGTTTCACAAAAAAACCTTGTACTGTCATTTCATATGCGTGTTCAATCACCGCTTTGTTAGCAGTGGTACTTAAGAATATGAAAGGAATACTTTTGCGGCGTAATTCAGGATTTTCACAAATTGCTTTTCTTAGTTCAATCCCGTTCATCAGAGGCAGGTTGATATCGCTGATAATTATAAATGGTTTAACGGGCGTAGTCATGAGATAGTCGAGAATGAGCTGGCCATTATCGAAGAATTTCAATTCGTTTTGAACGCCAAGGCGTTGGAATATCAATTGAAGGATCTCCCTTTCATCATAATCATCTTCTGCAATTATTATAGGCCCTTTGTGTGACATAATTTCTGAATTCCTTAAAAAATTATACCGTTTTTAGGAAGTCGGAGGTCGGAAGTCCGATGTCAGAAGAACCCGGTTTTTCAATTTGTTATACTATTTTCCCTCAGTGGCTACCGACTTCTGACCTCTGACTTCAGACTTCAGACTGCTGACATCAGGAATGTAGAAAATCCTCCTCACGGTTTGTGATGTTCCGCGATAGAAGATTGTTCACCATTGCGGAAAGTTCTTTTTCTGATAAATCCCCATAACTGTTCATGCCAGTTGATCAGCTGACCAATAACAAAAGCATCTTTCAAACTATTCCTTATGCTGCTGCGCATAACTTTTACAACCTGATCTTTTTCTACCTCACCCACCTCTTTTACCGGCACGAGAAATTCAAGGGAAATAAACGCCAGTATGGCTCCTATTCCGAATAAAAAGTTCCATTCGTGCAGTGATATCAGTCTGAAGATCTTACTTAAATGCGGACCGGTCCATTGAGCCGTAATACTTAAATGTCGTTGTAGAAAGTAATCTGCCAGAAAACCACCGATAAGCGGTGCTATTGATGAAAAGAAAGCAGTAATAATATTTTTCACCGACAGGTATACAATAGCTTCTTCTTTTGGCGCCAGCTTCAAACCTATATTGGTAAGCGACAAATTTATGCCGGCTGTTGAAATACCGGTAAAGATATAAATGCCCACCAGCAGGGCAAGGTTGGCATAAAAGCGCGTGTAAATTCCAACAAAGCACCAGGCAATAATGCATAATATATATAAAGGTGCTCCGATAGCAATAATGGTTTTGTTGCTGTATTTATCGGCATAACGTCCCCAGATGCGAATGGTGAAAATACTACTCAACTGACTGATGATGCCCAGCACGATAATGTACGATAAAGGCAGTTGCATACTCTTCAGCAGGAATACCGTAAAAAATGGAGTAGCCAGGTTAAGTGAAAATACCCAGGCAGAATTAAAGATCAGCAGGCTGCTGAAATTATGATTCTGAATAGGGCGTTTAAATAATCTGAAAATATTTTCTCTTGCCAGATATGACTGCGGTTCAGGTGTTCGTGATAAAAACCAGGCGCCGGTAAGTCCGACAACACCACCGAAGATAAACATAGAAGCATAGGTGGTTAACTCGTATTGCGGGTAGCGCTTTTTTATATAATCAACTACAAACGCGAGCGACAGACTTAAAACTACATTCAGGGTTTGGGTAAAACTGCTGCGCCGTGAAAAATAGGAGCCGAGCGACTTTTCGGGCACCAGGTCTTTCATCCATGAGTTCCAGCTGGGTCCGGCAATAGAGCCAAAAAAGTAATAAAAGAACAGAAAGAAAATAAGCAGGCTAACAGAGTATGAAGAAAAAAAGAGGGCAAGGGAACCAACGATCAGCAGAGGTACCCGTGCCAATACAGAACAGATTACACTGATCGCACGGCGGTTATTATACTTTCGAACCAGCCAGATAGACAATAGCTGGAACAGATTGGTAAAGGTAGGCATGGCTGCCAGTAAACCGATCTGGAAGTTAGAAGCGCCCAGTAACAATGCCATAGCAACCAGAAAAGCTCCTCCGGTAAAGGTGGTCATTGCTTCTGCTGCGAGCCCATCGCCAATTACCAGCTTCAGGCCTTTTTGTACTTCAGCATCACTTAATTCTTTCTTTGGCCTTAAATTCATAAGGAATTATCGTTCCGTTTAAAATGGTGAGTTACTTAACACGTAAAAAAACGCGGCAATGATTATACCAGAAGAAAAACAGTACAAATTGGCTGCCATGCTAATATATACGGGTAATAAAACCAATGGAATGGTTTTTGTGAAATGCCGCCCCTTTGAACAGAGGCCGCTTTTCTGGTATTAACTTTGTATTATCAACAGGCCCGATATTAAAAGGTCTGATTTTATATAGCAACAAGTTTACGCAAACACCCATTCTATGATCATTTCACCTTCGGCAAAGAACATTTGCCATACCTGTGGCGTACGGTATGGTACCTCAGTTATTCCAGGTATTTGTGAAATTTGTGCAGACGATCGTCAGTATACCGGTTTTACCGGCCAGATCTGGACGAGCTATAATGAACTCGCTACGAAAAGCAGCATCCGTTTTTCGCGCTTACAGTCTACCATATACGACCTGCGGATCATTCCCTCATTTGCCATTGCCCAAAAGGCACATCTGGTATTATCGTCGTCGGGCAATATATTATGGGATTGCATTCCTTTTATTGATGATCCTACCATTGCCTTTATCAGGTCGCTGGGAGGTATCAGTGCAATTGCCATTTCGCACCCTCACTATTACAGTTTAATGCAGGACTGGGCTACTGCTTTTGACTGCCCCATTTATTTACACGAAAAAGACAGAGAATGGATAAAAGATCCCGGAGGATATATCAAATTATGGTCGGGCAGTTCGAAAACATTGTGGGATAATATCAGCATTATTCATGTAGGCGGGCATTTTCCCGGCAGTACTGTTCTGCATCTTCCCGATCACGGAAGGGCCGGCTGCCTGCTTACGGGAGACAGCATTTATATTGCTCCCAGCAGGAAAAATCTGTCATTTATGTACAGTTATCCCAACCATATTCCGCTCCCTAAAAAAGACATTGAATTTATCAACGAACGGGTACAGCCCCTTGCTTTTGATGCCATGTACGGGGCTTTTGAATGGATGAATATTGGTGAAGGAGCCAGAGCCCTTTTTGAAAAATCGATCAGCCGTTACCTTTCTATTTACTAAGCTTTTTTTACTCAAACATCAGAGTAAACACTTAAGCCATTTATTAAGATAATTTTGTAAACTTGCATCCGCCCGATAACTGCTTAAATTAGAGCGGTTATAGTGTTTCCTCAACCCGGTATTATAGCAACCTCCGTTTCCGAAATCCGGATATTTAAATCCCGTACCAATGAGTATTTATTGGTAGCACTAACCTTATCTTTATGGCTTTACTATTACTATAGTGGATTAACGTAAAGGTAATTCAGCGATACATGATTCCCGGTCATGGATGATCATAAATTAAACCGATGAAGAAGAAAATTCTGGAAAAGGATGATTGGCTTACCGCATTTAATCAGGGGAATGATCGTGCGTTTCAGGTTATTTTTGAACAATACAATAAGGTGCTGTTTACCTGTGCTATTCAGTTGGTGAAGGATAAGGAACAGGCCGAGGATATTGTTTCAGAAACTTTTGCCAAACTATGGCAACGCCATGAGGTTTTTCAAACGGAAGACCATGTAAAAGCCTTTTTATTTGTTACCACTCGTAATGCCAGCCTTAACTACCTCAGGCATATACAAAGAAAAACAGCCTCACAGAGTGAATTGTCGTACCTGCAAAAGGATAAAGACGACCAGGATGTTATAACCGACATGATCGAGGGAGAATTACTAAAGAAAATTTACCCGCTTATAGAGACTCTGCCCGATAAATGCAGGAAAATATTTAAACTGATCTATTTTGAGGATGCCAGTACGGATGAAGTGGCCGAAAAACTACGTATTTCACCGCGAAATGTACTAAACCAGAAAAGACGGGCCATTTTACTGCTGAAAAAGAAGCTGCTGGTAGCCGCCTTTATAAGCCTTTGCCTGAACGAATGCATTGTTTCTCAGCTCGAAGCGGGCGCTAAGCAGCAAGCGGAGCTGAGCACCGCACCGGCCACGCCCGCGACGG
>Ga0207667_10004935_pt1 | contig 16290 bp, 13 predicted proteins | sample KBSCornC52_FD_184301 | JGI IMG/M metagenome (GOLD analysis project Ga0207667, IMG submission 184301) | Corn rhizosphere microbial communities from Kellogg Biological Station, Michigan, USA - KBS Corn C5-2 (SPAdes) (version 2) | ecosystem: Host-associated > Plants > Roots > Rhizosphere > Soil ... | reverse complement strand
CATCGATACGTAGATGCGCCCGCCGGAGAGGTTGGGTGCCAGCGTGATGGTTTCACTCGCTCCATTGCCTGGGCCAGGAATGGAAACGTCGGGTGCGGCTACCGGCCCGTTCGGAATGGACGATGGAAAACTGTACGCGTGCCAGGTGCCACCGCTGTCGACGTAGCCCTGTGCGCCGGTGCTTGCATTCCTGGCGATCACATAGATGTACGTCGCATCGGCCCGGCCCGAATGATTCGCGACGATGAACGGTAGTTCGGCGGGCGCAGCCGACGCGGCGGTTGCGGCTAACCCGATGAGCGCGGGCGAGCCGATAGCAAGCGCCGCAACCGGCGCCACCATCTTTCGGAGTAACGATCGTGCTGCCATGTAATAACTCCAATCAAATCCACAGGTGTGGGAGCAGTGTCAGCTGCTGAAGGTGAACCAGTTGACGTTCACGTAGTTCGCTGGCTGCCCAGACTTGAATTCCAGGTACACGGTGTGCGTGCCGGTAGTCGCCGCGATGTTGGCGGGAATCGTCGTCCAGCTTTGCCATCCGCCGGTGTTGCCGACCGCGAAGCTGCCGATCGACGGCGAGGTTGGGGTGTCGAGGTGTACTTCGATCAGACCGCTGGCACCTCCGGTAGCGCCCGATGCGACGCGCGCCTTGAACTGCGTCAACGCGGTGCTGCCGAAGTCGACGTTGTCGAATCGCAACTGGTCGCCGTTCGAGATGCTCGCGACGTCTTGCCCACCGCCGGTGTCGGTGGTCGTCTCGAGTGTCGTGCCACTCTGGGCGCTGTATGCCTCAGCCTGAATCGTCGACGTTGCAGCAAAACCGCCGGTGGTCGGGGTCGGGGTCGGCGTCGGCGTGGGCGTCGGCGTCGGCGTCGGCGTGGACGACGAGCCCCCTGACGTCGGGCCTCCCGGGAACGTGAACCAGTTGACGTTCACGTAGTTGGCCGGCTGGCCCGAGGTGAACTTCAAGAACACCGTGTGGGTGCCGGTGGTAGCGGCGATGTTGGCGGGAATCGTCGTCCAGCTTTGCCATCCGCCGGTGTTGCCGACGGCGAAGCTGCCGATCGACGGATTCGACAATGAGTCGAGGTGCACCTCGACGAGACCACTCGCGCCGTTCGTCGCACCCGACGCGACCCGCGCTGAGAACTGCCCGACGCCAGTGTTTCCGAAGTCGACATTGTTGTATTGCAGCCAGTCGCCGTTGGCGATTCCGGTAACGTCGAGGCCGCCGCCGGTGTCGCTCGTCGCCTCGTTGCTGGTGCCCGACTGTGCGTTATACGACTCGGCCTGAATGGTCGAGCCCGCGCCCTCGCCGCTGCCCGGATTTCCAGTAGCTGTGGGCGTGGGGGTCGGCGTCGGCGTGGGGGTGGGGGTCGGCGTCGGCGTCGGCGTCGGTGAACCGGAACCTGAACCGGCCTTTACGTAGACTGCGACGTAGTCGACGCTCATCGCTGCGCCCGACGAGGTGTTGTTCAATGCGCCAGCGCCCTCGGTTGCGCATTGGCAAATCGCGTCAGGATAGGCGCCACCCATCGCCACATTGAGGATCGGGAAGAAACCATGGTCGACCGCGGCGGTCCAGGTGTCGACAGGCACCTGGCTTTCGTTCACCGTGTGCTGCAACACGCCGTCGGTGTAGAAGCGCAGCTGCTCGGCGCTCGTGTTGGTGCGATCGACGACCACCGTGTAGGAGTGAAATGCCGTCTGGCAGCCGGAACAGGCAAGCAATCCGCTGCCGATGCCGGTCGTCTCGTTACACGGACCTCCGGGGTCGACACCGCAATGAAATGTATGCGACACCTCGGAAAGCGCGTTGACGTCTTCCATGATGTCGAGTTCGCCGATGCTCGGCCAGTTCGTCGCGCCGACGGGTCGCGCGGCCGCGCCCATGGCCCAAAACGCCGGCCAATATCCCAAGCCCGAAGCAGGATTCGGTTGTTCGATCGATGCGGTGATTTCCATCTCACCACCGGCCGGTGCAGCGAAATCGGTGCGTTGCGTTTCGACGCGCCCCGACGTCCAGTTGCCGCTTGAGTCCTTGATTGGCTTGATAATGAGGTGACCGCTGCCATCTTGGTACACGTTCGCGGTGGAGTTGGTGACGGTCTCGACCTCACCGGTTCCCCAGTTTCCGGCGCCGCCTGGATAGCTGTGTCCCGTGTCGTAGAGCCAGTTCGTGGTGTCGAGCCCGGTGCCGGCGGCGCCGTTGAAGTCGTCGCTGAAGGCCGTCGTCCAGCCCGCCGGTGGGGCCGGGACGGCGGCGCCTGCTGAGCTGCCGGTGACGACGACCAGCGCGGCTGCGGGCAATGCAGCGGCGGCAGTGACGACAGCGAGCCGCAGCCGTGGGCGGCTCGGACGAACTCGGTGGGACCCCCGACGTGGAACTTCGATCATGCGATCTTCCTCCTGCACGGGTGGGGACGCATCGAGAATCAGATGCGTGGGAGCGCTCTCACGGTGGCCCACCGTAAGTCCTCGGGACTCTCAGCGGAAGACCCCCGGCGGCTTGAATGTGAAAAGATTCGGCAAAGTCCGCTACGTCGATCCGGGCTCAAGCGGCGTCCAGCCGGCGTATCCCGTCGAAAGCGCCGCGCGGCAGCCGCGCCTGCCGCGATGTTGCCAGCTGTCTCGGAAATACTCCGGACGACGAAAAGCAGGCTCGTCGGGCAGAAAGGCCCCTCGGGCAAAGCCGGCTGATTGTGCAGCTTGTTATTGAGCGGTTGCGCCGTCGTTCGTGGGCTGCTTGCGCTACTGCTCGATCAAGGTGCACTCAGTGGAGCCGATTGATAGCGTTGCGTGTACCTGCCTGAGAGGTCTCCATCCATGGTGCGCTCCGAGTACCCGCTCGACGCCGGTGATCCCGACGACACGGCCTTGCATGTCACCACCGTCGACGACGCCGGTTGGACCGTCGTTGCGGTCAAGGGCGAGATCGACATCTCCACTGCCGCTACGTTCGAAGAAGCGTTGCAAAGCGCGATGGCCGTTTCCGAGCGGGTGGTGGTTGACCTGTCGGGCGTGCGCTTCATGGATTCGACCGGTCTCGGTGTGTTGATGCGCGCACACAAGCATCAAGACGATGTGGGCGCGGCATTGCGGCTCGCGGCACCTTCGGAGCGCATCGTCCGCATTCTCGACGTCACGCAGCTCGCCACGATTTTCGCTATCTATCCAAGCGTCGGCGCGTCGGTCGACGATTCGCCGTAGCCGGCAGCCGACACAGCTCCCACGCGGCCCTCATCGCTGCGCGACGACGAGTGCAACCGCCAGTGCCACCATGCCCCACGAGATCGCTTTCAGCGCGTTCTCGATCGGCTTCACCAGGTCGGACGACGAAAACTCACGCAGCGAACCGTCCTGCATCGTGACCGCAAGGTTCGCCTCGCGTGCCTGACGCCGCAGCCATCGAGCCGGCGTGCTGAGGGCTCGCTGCGCGAGCGTGATGGCAACTGCCGCAGCGGCTGCGATGATCGCGCTCGACGAGATGGTCCAATGTTGTGAGAAATAGCCTGTAAGCAAAGGAAAAGCGCCCCAAGACAAGGAGAATCCGAGCGCATTGTGCAACATGCCGCCGAACCACTCGAGGTTGTAACCGAATGCACTTACTGCGCCCACGACGATAAAAGGCAGCAGGTGCAGGCCGCCGACGAACCAGCCGATCGCTGCGGCCGCACCAATCGTGAGAATGGCTGCGCTCAGAAGTTTTTGCCGGGTGATTCCGGTGCGCAGCGGTTGGCCGTGCATCTCGTCCAGTGCGTGCGCACCCACACCGAGAGCCAGAAAGAACGCCAGCAGCGCCCAGCCCAGCCGGTCGAATCGCATCGGGGCCGCGAGCGCCGCACCGATTGCCACGTAGCTCAAATGCCAAGCGGTGTAAGGCGGATGAAGCAGCGATAGCCAGTCGCGCGCGCCGCCCACGCCGCGGCCGGCGGCATAGAACGCGGGCTTCACTCTCGCCCGTGAAGGCGGTTCTGCAACCGACTCGTCGCTCATTCGTCGTCCGGCTTGGCCTTCGTTGCCCACATCACTACGCCGCCACCGAAACTCATGCGTCGCACACCGACGTCGCGTAACCCGGCGGCGCGCCAGGCCGCGACATGTGCGGCGATCGGGTAGCGCGCGTAATGGTTGCTGATGTTCGGGCCGAGGAACCGGCCGACCTCGTACCACGCCTTGCCACCGAACAGGAATCCGAACAGCGGCAGGCCGACACGGGTATACAGCGCCCACACCGCGCGCGCGGGCGGCCAACCCGGCACGCCGAATTCCAGACAGGCGATCGGACCGCCAGGCACGACGCAGCGGGCCAGTTCGGCAATCGTCGTTTGCGGACTGTCGACGTAGCGCATCAGATAGGAAAATGACAACGCCTCGAACGCACCGTCGGCGAACGGCAACTCCTCAGCCCGGGCAATCGCCAACCGGATGCGGTCGGACTCGCCGGCGGCGGCCACGTTGGCAGCACCTTGTCGAAGCATGGCTTCGGTGAGATCGACGCCGACGATTCGGGCGTCGGTGGCCCGCGCGATCGCGAGCGTCACCCCGGCCGGGCCGCAGGCGACGTCGAGCACCGACTTCGGCTTCGCAGCCGCGATGCGCTCGACGACCGCCGCCCGCCACCGGCGATCCTGACCGAACGAAAGCAGGTACGCCAACGTGTCGTACTTACGAGGGAGTCCACGGAACAGTGACCGGGCGAACCGGTTGCTTTCCGCGCTAGTGCGTCCGGTGTCCATACTCACCACAGGAGCGTAATCCAGAGGAGGTCAGGTGACCGACGGTCGGCTCGCTGCAGCCACCTATGGCACCAGCTGGCGTGGCATCGTCGACGCCTGTCCGGCCACGGCCGGGCCCTTCACCCCGGTGCAGCTTCGCAGCTGGCGAATCGGGTTGGACGCCGTCGAATCGCGGGTGCATGCGCTCGAATCGGCAGCCCGCTACCTGCCCGACCGCGGGGTCGGAGTGTCGTCGCCCGGCCTGCACGCGCTGGTCGCGCTCTCGGTCGTTCCGGAGCCGCATTCCGACCAGCTCGTCGACGTCGGTGCGGCCGTCGAGCTGGCCTATCGCGCGACCTGCCACCACAAGTGCGTCCGCGACGCCCTCCCCGTCGATGGTGGGCGCAGCTTTCGCGACAACAACAAGCGGCATGTGCTCGACGGCGACTGGGCGATAACGCAGGCCGCGGTGCTGGTCGCCGACATCGGGCCTAACGCCTATCGATTGCTCGTACGCGGGTACGGCGCGGCCCAGCTGGCCCGCTTCGAATCTCGGCCGACCGCGGCACTTCTCACGACAGCCCTGATGCTCGGCAGGCTGGTGTCAGGCAGCGAGATGAACGAATCCGCTGTGGCTCCAGCGAATCTGCTGTATCGCTGGGCGTGTTCGCTGCTCGATGTCGACGCGTTTGCCGTCACGCCCTGACGATTTGCTCGCGGGTCGCTAGGCAGTGATGGCTCAGTCCATCTCCGGCGTGCTGAAGGCGACCAGCCGGCCGCTACCCACGTCGACCTCGGGCCACTCGTCATCGACGTCGATTACCACCAACCCGGCCGGTGGTAGGCCGGCCAGCAGCTCGTCTGGCACCTCGTCCTCTAACAGGGTGACGGCGAGCTGCTGCAAACCGGGATTGTGTGCGCAAAGCAGTACCGTCTGCACACCGTCGGGCAGTTCGGTCAACTCGCGGAGCAGTCGCTCGTCGCTGGCGAGGTAGAGCGGCCGCGACCACCGCACCTCGCGCGGCGCTGAGAGCCCAGGCAGCACGCCCGCAATCGTGGCCCGCACTCGGGCGGCGGTTGAGGCGAGCACCAGGTCAAGCGGGCCGTCGAGGTACCGGTCGATCTCGCGGCCAACGCCGGGAAGCGCGCGCTCGCCCCGAGGTGCCAGCAGCCGATCGTGATCTGCGACGTCCGGGGCGCTCCAGGTGGTCTTCGCGTGCCGGAGCAGGAAGAGCCGGCGCGGGCTACTGGCGGTTGCCATGCCGCCATCTTGCTGTATGGCGGCGCGCGCGATTTAGCTGCGCCACCGCGCTGCGCGCGGATGCGCCGTCCGGTCGTTCGCGGGTCCGGTGTGGGAACGTACCCGCAAATTTCGCCGCTCTGGTCCATACCGTTAGGTCTCGAATCGGCAACAGCTTGCGCTGCATGCCTTGACACGCGCGGAAGTTCGCTCTCACACTCATGCACGCCAGGAGTGGGAACGTGACCACATCCGCACCACATGATCGTCGGCGTTCTTTTCATCTCGGAGCCCTCCATGCGGGGGCTCACAGGAGGGTCCATGTTCATGGCTCGTAAACGGCCGCGCATGATGCTCGGTCTCGCGGCGGTTGCTGCCGTCGCACTAGCCGGTTGCTCGTCGTCGAAATCGAACACCGCGGCCAGCACCACCCCGTCGTCCGGAGGCTCGGCATCGAGTTCGACGGCGGCATCACCCGCAGCGTCCGGCGGCGGGTCGCCCGCGGCGAACGCGGCGCCCGTCACCATCACGATCGGCCTCTTCGGAACGTTCGGCTTCAAAGAAGCGGGGCTCTACGACGAGTACATGAAGCTGCACCCGAACGTCACCATCAAGGAAGACGACGTAGAGCAGTCGGCCGACTACTACAAGGCACTGCAGACGCACCTCGCTGCAGGCTCCGGCCTCGACGACATCCAGGGCATCGAAATCGGCTTCGTCGCCGACATCGTGGCCAACCACGCCGACCAGTTCGTCGACTTCAACTCGCTGCCTGAGGGTTCGCAGTTGAAGAGCACGTTCTACCCCTGGAAGTGGGCGATGGCGTCGACTTCTGACGGCAAGACGCTCGGTCTCGGTACCGACGCTGGCCCCGAGGCGATGTGCTACCGCACCGACTTGTTGAAGGCGGCGGGTATGCCGTCGGACAGCGCGACGTTGAGCCAGCAGTGGTCGACGTGGCAGAACTTCATCGACTTCGGCAAGCAGTACACGGCCAAGACCGGCAAGCCGTTCCTCGACTCGACAGCCAGCATCTTCAACGCTGCTGTCACGCAGGGCAAAGAGGGATACGACACGCCTGACAGCAAGCCCGACGTGAAGAACTCGGACGGCGTCAAGAACGCCTGGGCGTTCGGTGTGCAGGCCGCACAAGCCAAGATCACGGCCGGCCTTTCGCAGTTCTCCACCCCGTGGAACCAAGCATTCGCCAACGGTGCGTTCGCAGCTATCTCGTGCCCGGCGTGGATGCTCGGTTACATCACCTCCGAAGCCGGCCAGGCAGTCTCCGGGGATTGGGACGTCGCGTCCCTGCCCGGCGGTGCGGCGAACTGGGGTGGCTCGTGGCTCGGCGTTCCGAAGGCATCGAAAAACCAGGCAGCCGCAGAGGCGTTGGCTGAGTGGCTGACCGCACCTGCGCAGCAGGTCAAGATGTGGACGTCGCAGCAGCACTTCCCGTCGTCGTCGACGGCGGCGCAGGACCCAGCGGTCGCAGCCGCAACGAGTGACTACTTCAACAAGGCGCCGATCGGCAAGATTTTCGGTGACTCGGCGAGCAAGCTCGTTCAGCAGCCGATCGGTCCGTACGACACCCAGATCCAAAGCGCACTCGACACCTCGCTCGGCAACGTCGAGACGAAGCACGAGGACGCGAACAAGGCCTTCAGCGAGGCCCTGGCAAACATCGCCCAGGTTGTCGGCGGCTAAGTAGCGAAGGTGGTTTGGGAAAGCCTCGGCCCGCCGCGACAACGCGACGGGCCGAGGCCGAACCTGCAAGCGAGACCGGCGGCATCCGGTGGGTGGTCCCCTTCCCTCGGATGTCGCCGGATCTCGCCTCGCGGACGTCGGCCGCGTGACTGGGAAAGCAACCAGGCCGACACTGATTCCTGTAAAACGTGAGGACGTGCGGATGACAACCGTGAGTGACGCGGCTCGCAGTGCGGCAATTACCGCGCCGGGCCCGCGCTCGAAGCGCAAGCGCGGGCGGGTGGGGTCGACGGGGTCTCGCGCCGCCTACGTCTATGTGGCACCGTTCTTCGTCCTTTTCGCAGCTTTCGGGTTGTACCCGCTGATCTACACCGGCTGGGTCTCGCTGCATAACGTCAACCTCGAGAACCTGCACCACTCGTCGTGGGTCGGGCTGCATTACTACACGGCGTTGTGGAGCAATCACTTCTTCCTGAACGCGCTGCGAAACACGATCACGATCGGCATCATCTCGACCGTGCCGCAGCTGTGCATGGCACTCGGCTTGGCGCACGTCCTCAACTACAAAATGCGCGGGCGCACCTTCTTCCGGGTCGCGATGTTGATGCCGTATGCGACGTCCGTAGTAGCGGGCACGCTGATCTTCGCCGAGTTGTTCGGTCGCGACTACGGCCTGATCAACTGGGTGCTGCATCTGTTCGGCATGCAGCACGTCAACTGGGTGAACGGCACTCGCTGGCAATCGCAGATCGCGATCGCCGCGATCGTCACCTGGCGCTGGACCGGGTACAACGCCTTGATCTACCTAGCCGGCATGCAGTCGATCCCCACTGAGCTGTACGAGGCTGCGTCGATTGACGGCGCGAATCGGTGGCAGCAGTTCTGGCGGGTGACGGTTCCGTCACTTCGCCCGACGATCCTGTTCACCATCGTCATCTCGACGATCGGTGCGATGCAGATGTTCGCGGAGCCTTACCTGTTCGCTGGTGATGGCACCACGAACGGTGGCGGACAGCATCAGTACCAGACACTCGCCCTGTTCATGTATCAGCAAGGCTGGACGAACTTCCATCTCGGTCAAGCCGCGGCAACGGCATGGACGATGCTTGGCATCATCATCGTGCTCGTCGCGCTCAACGCCGGACTCACCCGACTTCGCGTCCGGCGCGGATAGGAACTCCCATGACTACCAACGCAATCGCCGCCGCCGGCGCGGCAGCTGAGCCACGACGGGTCGCCGGTCGTCGCAGCAAGGCAGGCCGGCAGCTGAGCGCCGGGCCGTATACGTACGTGATTCTCGCGATCGTCGTGATCATCTCGGTCTTCCCGCTTTACTACACGCTGATCATTGCCTCGCACACCAACCACGACATGGCTGCGACGCCGCCACCGTTCGTGCCGAACGCGTCGGTGTTTCACAACATCAGGCTGGCGCTGCACCAGCAGCCGCTGGTCAAGGCCATGGTCAACTCACTCATCGTTTCCGGCTCGATCACCATTGGTACCGTTGCTTTCTGCACCCTGAGCGGGTTCGCCTTCGCTAAGCTGCGATTCCGCGGTAGCGGCCCGTTGTTGGGGCTGACGATCGCGACTATGGCGATTCCACCGCAGCTCGGCGTGATCCCACTGTTCTTGCTGATCGCCAAGCTGCATTGGGTAAACCACTTGCAGTCGGTCGTGTTGCCGACGCTGGTCAGTGCTTTCGGCGTGTTCTTCATGCGCCAGTTCTTGGCCAACGCAATGCCCACGGAGTTGCTTGAAGCGGGGTGGGTCGACGGCGCGTCGACGTTTCGAATTTTCCGCTCGATCGTGCTTCCGATTGCGCGGCCGGCGATGGCCGTGCTCGGGATGCTCACGTTTTTGGCTGCGTGGAACGACTTCTTTTGGCCGCTTATCGCACTCACGAGCCGAAATCCGACTGTGCAGGTCGGCCTGGCCGGTCTCGGCTCGGGTTACATCCCCGAACAGGCGGTCATCATGGGCGGCACACTGTTGTGCACCTTCCCGGTGCTCATCGTATTCGCCCTGCTGGGGCGCCAGATTGTCGGAGGAATCATGCAAGGAGCGGTTAAGGGATGACGCAGATCGAGTCGGCGCTCGGCGCGACGCAGCACACGGCGGCAGGAGTGCGCCGCTTTCCGGCGAACTTCATCTGGGGCACGGCGACGGCGTCGTACCAGATCGAGGGTGCGGTTGCCGAGGATGGCCGCACACCGTCGATCTGGGACACCTTCAGCCACACCCCGGGCAGGGTGCTTGGTGGCGACCACGGTGACGTAGCTGCTGACCACTACCACCGGTACGCCGAAGACGTTGCGTTGATGGTTCGCCTCGGCGTCAACTCCTACCGATTCTCGACCTCGTGGTCGCGTGTCATCCCCGGCGGCGTCGGCAAGCTCAACCAGGCGGGCGTCGACTTCTACTCGCGCCTCGTCGACGAGATGTTGGCCAACGGCATCTCGCCTGCACTCACGCTTTACCACTGGGATCTGCCTCAAGAGTTGCAAGACGCAGGCGGTTGGACAAACCGTGACACCGCCTACCGCTTCGCCGAATACGCTACGGCGCTCGCCGGCGCACTCGGTGATCGCGTTGCGATGTGGACCACGCTGAACGAACCGTGGTGCTCGGCGTTTCTCGGCTATGCCGCTGGTGTGCACGCGCCGGGCCACACTGCGGGTGTCGAGGCACTGACGTCGGTTCACCATCTCCTGCTCGGCCACGGGCTCGCCGTCCAATCATTACGGTCGGCATTGCCCGGCGGCACCCAACTGGCCATCACGTTGAATCCCGTCGTGGCACGGCCCGCCACGTCGTCTGCCGAAGATGTTCACGCCTGCTCGAAGATCGACGGATTGCAGACGCGGATCTGGACCGAGCCGCTTTTCAACGGCCGATACCCCGATGACATCAGGGAATTCACTGCCGAGGTCACCGACTGGCGTTATGTGCAGGACGGCGATCTTGAGGTGATCTCGACACCGATCGACGTGCTCGGCGTCAACTACTACAACCCTGTGGTCGTCGCACACTACGACGGTTCGGGCGAGCGTTCGCAGGCAGATGGCCATGGTGACGGCGCGGGCGAGACCTGGCCGGGTTGCCGCGACGTGCAATTCCTTGACCTGCCCGGGCGGCACACGGCGATGGGTTGGCCGGTCGACGCGACCGGACTGACCGAAATATTGACCCGATTTGCTCGCGAATACGGCAAGCCCATGCTGATCACCGAGAATGGTGCCGCGTACGAAGATGTCATCGAGCCCGACGGTTCTATTCACGATATCGAGCGCACTCAGTACGTACGCGAACACCTCGTGGCGGTGCACGATGCGATCGAAGCGGGCGCTGATGTGCGCGGCTACTACCTGTGGTCGCTGCTCGACAACTTCGAATGGGCCTATGGATATTCGAAGCGGTTCGGCATCGTGCATGTCGACTTCGAGACGCAGCAACGAACGCTGAAAGACAGTGGTTTGTTCTACTCGTCGGTGGTCAACAGCAACATGCTCGCCGACGATTAACTCGAATCGCGGATTACCAGTTCGGTAGGCACGACCAACGAGGCCGGCCGCTTCCCCGGATTGCGCAATATGCTCAGCAGCAATCGCGCGAGGGAGCGGCCGATCTCTTCCATCGGCTGCCGCACACTCGTCAGCTGCGGATCGGTGAGCCGAGCGGCATGCGAATCATCGAATCCGACGAGTGCCACGTCGTCGGGAACCTTGCGGCCGGTGGCGCGCAACACCCTCATCGCACCGATCGCCATCAGGTCGCTAGCGGCGAAGACGGCATCGATGTCGGGCGAGCGCTGGAGCAACTCACGCATTGCCTGGCCGCCGCTGTCTTCGGAAAAGTCACCGTGCGCGACCATGCGCCGCCACGAACGCTTTGCGGCAACGGGTAAAGCGTCGCGGAAACCGTCGAGCCGGTCGATACCCACCGGCATGTCTTCAGGACCCGCGATGGTCGCGATCCGTTTGCGCCCGCGCTGGACGAGATGTTGGACGGCGGCTGCCGCTCCGGTTCGGTTGTCGGCATCGACGAATGGCAGGTTTTCGCCCGGGAACGGTCGGCCGTTCATCACGACCGGCGTCTGGGTTCGCGCCAGTAATGCCAGCAACGGGTCTTGCTTGTGCAACGACATCAAGATCATCCCGTCGGCGTGGCCATTCATGATGTAGCGCTCGATACGGGTGATGTCGCCCTCGGCACTGAGTAGCACGAAGGCGTAATCGGTATGGGCGAGTTCTTCGCTGATGCCCCTGACCGTACCGGCGAAATATGGTTCGGAAAACAGGCGTGTTTCGGGCTCGGAGACGATCAATGCGATCGTGTCGGTGCGCCGCGTCACCAGCGATCGGGCCGCCCTGTTGGGCACGTATCCGAGTTCGTCGATCGCGCGTTCGACAGCGGCTTTCGCTTGTGCGGATACGCGCGGCGAGCCGGTGAGCACGCGCGACACCGTGGTCTTCGACACGCCTGCAGCCGCAGCGACGGCCCACACCGTCGGACGCCGAGAAGCGCTGTCACCAGCCACGTTTCCTCGCTGACTACCGCATCGTTAATCAGGCACTCGGCGATCCGAGTCCGAGTTCCTATGATCCCATGCCGTTGCAGTGAAACGGGCGCTATCTGACCGACCGGTTCGGCCGGGTGGGCAAATCGTCGGTGGCTTGGCCGTCGAGCAGTTGGCGGGCCTGCCTGGCCATCTCGAGATCTTCACGCGCACTGACGACCAACACCCGCGCGCGAGCAGTGGCTGCGCTGATATCGCAGTCGCCTGAGGCTGCGCGGTTCGCATCCTCGTCGACCGCGAGCCCCAAGAAACCAAGACCGGCGACGGTTGCGCTTCGCACTAGATCGGAGTGTTCGCCAACCCCGCCGGTGAAAACGCAGGCGTCGAGGCCGCCGAGCGTCGCCGCCATGGCCGCAATTTGCTTGCGCAGCCGATGGATATAAACGGCGAACGCGAGGCGAGCGGCATCGTCGGCCCGAGCTGTCAGCTCGCGCATGTCGGCCGTGCCCGCGAGTCCCTGTAGGCCCGAGTCGTGTTCGAGTGCGGCCGCGAGGTCGGGCTCGCGTTCAGCCAGCCAGAGCACGAGCCCGGGATCGACGTCACCCGCGCGGGTAGCCATCACCAATCCCTCGAGCGGTGTGAACCCCATGGTGGTATCGACGGAACGGCCGTCGAGCACGGCACAAAGCGATGCGCCCGCCCCGAGATGGCAGCTGACGACGCGCCGCGCTGCCGGGGCGAACCGAAGTGCCCTGCGGCTCGCCCAGGCATGAGACAAGCCATGAAAACCGTAACGACGGACGCCGTAACGGTCGCTCCACGCCCGCGGGATTGCATACATGGCCGCGACGTCGGGGATCGTGGTGTGAAATGCCGTGTCGAAGCATGCAATGTGCGTCGCGTCCGGTAGCCGTGAGACCACCTCGTCGAAGGCCCGCATCGACTTCGGCTGATGCAACGGTGCCAATTCACTCAGCGCACGCAGTTTGTCGGCTACCGCGACGTCGAGGACGACCGCCGCGCTAAATTCCTTGCCGCCGTGCACGATGCGATGCACGACGACGCCGACGTCGGGCAGTTCCCGCGGTAGTGAATCCCAAGACCGCCGCAGCGAATCGTCGGGTCCGAGCAGCCGCAACTTCAAGCTGCTCGATCCAGCGTTGACGATCAGTATGGCCAGGTCCAATTCTTCACCTCGGGTGCATCGTCGCCGTGGTCGCGGGTGTACTGGCGCATGCGTAGCCGGCGGTCGGCCATCTCCTGGCGGACATGGGCCGCGCGCGAGCGCAGAGACGGCACCCGGTCGATGACGTCGATCACCAGGTGGAAGCGGTCGAGATCGTTGAGCATGACCATGTCGAACGGCGTCGTCGTGGTGCCCTCTTCCTTGTAGCCGCGCACATGGATGTTGTTGTGGTTGTGGCGGCGGTAGGTGAGCCGATGGATCAACCAGGGGTAGCCGTGGTAGGCGAAGATCACCGGCTTGTCGGTGGTGAATAGTTGATCGAAATCGCGGTCGGCGAGCCCGTGCGGGTGCTCGGTGTCTGGTTGCAGCCTCATCAGGTCGACCACGTTGACGAACCGAACCTTCAACTCGGGAAAGAACTCGCGTACGAGCGCAGCGGCCGCCAATGCTTCGAGGGTGGGAACATCGCCGGCTGCGGCGATCACCAGGTCGGGCTCGCCGACGCCGTTCTCGTCGAAATCACTACTGGCCCAATCCCAGATTCCGATGCCGCGTGTGCAGTGAGCCACCGCATCGTCCATCGAAAGGTAGTTAAGGGCCGGTTGCTTGCCGGCTACGATTACGTTGATGTAGTTGCGGCTGCGAAGGCAGTGGTCGGCAACCGAAAGCAAGGTATTGGCGTCTGGCGGTAGGTAGACCCTGATTACTTCGGGTTTCTTGTTCATCACGTAGTCGATGAACCCGGGGTCTTGATGCGAGAAACCGTTGTGGTCCTGGCGCCAGACGTGGCTCGAGAGCAAGTAATTCAAGCTGGCCACCGGGCGCCGCCACGGTATGCGCCGCGTCGTTTCGAGCCACTTGGCGTGCTGGTTGAACATCGAGTCGACGATGTGAATGAAGGCTTCGTAGCTGTTGAACAGGCCGTGCCGCCCGGTGAGCAAATAGCCCTCGAGCCAGCCTTGGCACATGTGCTCTGAGAGCACCTCCATCACTCGGCCGTCGGCGGCGACGTGGTCGTCGGTCGGCAGGATTTCGGCGTCCGACATGCGATTTTCGGTGTCGAAGACCGCGGTTAGCCGGTTCGAGGCCGTCTCGTCCGGCCCGAAAATTCGGAAGTTGCGATTCTCACTGTTGAGTTTGAACACGTCGCGTAACAGGTTGCCGAGCACGCGGGTCGCCTCGGCGAACGTAGTCGCCGGCTTCTCGACCGGCACCGAATAGGCCCGAAAATCAGGCAGCGTAAGGTCTTTCAGAAGGAGCCCGCCGTTCGCGTGCGGGTTCGCACCCATCCTGCGCTCGCCTCGCGGCGCAAGGCTGGCGACCTCGGGCCGCAGCCGGCCGGCACCGTCGAAGAGTTCTTCGGGGCGGTAGCTGCGTAGCCAATCTTCAAGGGCCTGCAGGTGCTTCGGGTTGTCGGCCAGACCCGCCAAAGGCACCTGGTGAGACCTGAAGCTGCCTTCCGCCGGTTGGCCGTCAACGGTTTTTGGCCCGGTCCAGCCCTTCGGCGAGACGAGCACGATCATCGGCCACGCAGGCCGCGCCGGGTCGGCGTTTTCTCTGGCTCGGTACTGGATCGCGCGGATGTCACCGATCGCGTCATCGAGTGCGGCTGCCATTAGCCGGTGCATCGTCGCCGGATCGTCGCCTTCGACCAGGATCGGTCGATAGCCGTACCCGCGCATGAGTCCCAGCAACTCCTCGCGCGGGATACGTGCGAGCACGGTCGGCCCCGCGATCTTGTAGCCGTTCAGGTGCAGGATCGGCAATACTGCGCCGTCTCGAACTGGATCGACGAACTTGTTTCCATGCCAACTCGTGGCCAATGGGCCGGTCTCGGCCTCGCCGTCACCGACGACGCAGCACACCACGAGGTCGGGATTGTCGAACGCTGCGCCATAAGCGTGAACCAGCGCGTAGCCGAGTTCGCCGCCCTCGTGAATCGAACCCGGCGTCTCGGGCGCCGCGTGGCTCGGAATGCCGCCCGGAAAGGAGAACTGCCGGAACAGCCGCTGCATGCCTTCCGCGTTTTGGGTAATGTGCGGATACGTCTCGGTGTAGGTGCCTTCGAGGTAGGTATTGGCTACCATGCCGGGGCCACCGTGGCCCGGCCCGCAGATGTAGATCGCGTCCAGGTCGTCGCGCTTGATCACGCGATTCATGTGCGCATAGATGAAATTCAGCCCTGGCGTAGTGCCCCAGTGCCCGAGCAGCCTTGGCTTCACGTGCTCGATCGTCAGCCGTTCGCGCAGCAGCGGGTTCGCCAGCAGGTAGATCTGGCCGACCGAAAGATAGTTCGCCGCACGCCAGTAGGCGTCGATGCGCGCGACTTCGTCGTCCGAAAGAGGCGGTGCGGTCGCAGCCGGGGTTCTCGCCATGATGCTCCTCCCACGCTGGCTCGCCGACCAATTTCGACCAGCGACACGGGCCTACCCTCGCAACCCGGAAGCGAACTCGGCAGCTGTCGCAAGGCCGCGATGATCAGGCCGATGGTCCCGTGGCTGCAGGACCTCGAACTCTCGTCATCCGATTCATTCGGGTGGTTAATGGAGTCATGAACATCGTCGCTACCCGTAGGCCGACGCCTGCGACTCTTGCCGACCATCCGTTCTTCTCCGATCTGCCCCTCGGTTCGCTTCGTCGCCTTGCAACCCACGTTTACCGGGTCGACTACGCGCCCGGCGACCCCATCATCAAAGAAGGCAAGACCGCCGATCGGTTTTTCTTGATCCGTCGCGGCTCGGTAAGCCTCGACATGGAGGTGGCCGGGCGTGGCCGGGTCGAGATCGAGACGCTGGGTGCCGACGCGGCGCTCGGATGGTCGTGGCTGATGTCGCCGTACCGGTGGCACCTGAGCGCCACCGCCGCCGATCGCACGTCGGTGCTGGTGTTCGAGGCTGCGACCCTGCGCCCGCTCCTGGCCGGC
>Ga0207667_10004934_pt1 | contig 16291 bp, 11 predicted proteins | sample KBSCornC52_FD_184301 | JGI IMG/M metagenome (GOLD analysis project Ga0207667, IMG submission 184301) | Corn rhizosphere microbial communities from Kellogg Biological Station, Michigan, USA - KBS Corn C5-2 (SPAdes) (version 2) | ecosystem: Host-associated > Plants > Roots > Rhizosphere > Soil ... | reverse complement strand
GGTCCAGGTCGATCTTCTTGGCCGGGCCGCCTTCTTCACCTTCCCGCCCTCGTCATTCACAATCTTGTAGGTGATGAGTGCCATGTAAATACAGGATGCTAGTGCGTTGAGCCCTTGCGCGCGCGCTCTGCACATTGGCACCGAACAAATGACCACGATCCATCCAGCGCAAGGCGGTGCGTCGACTGGCGGGTCTAGCAGCTCGGGTGGCGACTCGGGCCTGACCGCCGGGACTCTCGGGGTAAGCGACCGAGACGCCACCCGGGACCTTTCTCGCCGAGGGCACGCGACCGAGAAAATGAAATTTCGGTCACCGCGTCACATTTCCGTTCGGTGGCTTCACTTGAGGTACGGCGAGAGATTCGCTCTCGGCCGCGTGGCACTCGTTGAAGTTTCTTGGAGGTCTCTCATGACTCGATCGGTATTTTTTCGCGCGCTGAGGGCAAGCTTGCTGTGCTGTTCGATGGCCGCGACCGTGGCTTGCGGCGCCGCAGGCGGTGACGAGCAACGAGAGGAGCAGTCGGGCACGCTGACCCTGCCCCTCAGAGTGACGGTCGGCGATCACTTGTATCGTTTTAGCTATTTTCAGCTGTATCTGTATTCGGATGGTGTTCTGCTCTCGTCGACCGACAACGCGGCGGAGACGACGTTGACTGCGCAGCTTTCGACGGGGCAGCACGAGGGCTCACTCTGGAATTGGGCGCTCGAGCGCGACGACGGGCTCGGCAACTTCCGTCCGGTAAACGCTAGGTTGGTATCGAGCTCCTATGTGAGCTTCGAGATCTTGAACGGCTCGACGACTACCGTTTCCTTTCAGTTCGAGACCGATGGCGAAATCATCACGATGGGCTCCGGCGGCCTCGCGGTGACAGCGAAGGTCGACGAGCTCGCTCCGGTCTGCGTTCCGTTGGGCAGCGACTGCGGTGAGGGCCGTTGGTGTCCTCCGGCCGAGCTGACGGGCGCGCAGCTCGCCTGCCGCTACGCGGGGGCGATTGAGCTCGGGAGCCCGTGCGGCAGCCCCGCCGATTGCGTCGCCAATAGCTCGTGCGTCGACTTCGGCGCCGGGCCAGTGTGCGCAGCGCTCTGCTCCAGCGCCGAGTTCGGCGCCGCCTGTGCCGGTGGCGGAAGCTGCACGGCCGCGGGACGGGAATACGGCGTATGCGTTCCCGCCACCACTGATTGATCGAACAGCAGGCCGCGTCAGGGACCGTTTTGGCTCATTTGACGCTTTGGCGCACGCGAAACGCGAGCAGCAGCGCAAGGCTGAATCCGAACGGGGCCATGAGCTCGAGAGTGACCCGAGTGGCCAGAGCCAGCCATGACCGCGTCTGCGGTCGTGGCGACTGGACCACCACGACGAAGCCGGACGAGTCGACTGGCGCCAGCGCGGCGGACCAGGGACCGGTGAAACCTTGATGGGGGACTGGATCGACGTAGTCCGAAGCAAGCAGAGGCGCAACGTATCGCAGCTCCGTGCTGGGCCCCGGAATGCCGAAGGCCGAGCGGATCCGCGCCGGGTTGGGGTGTTGTAGCTGATACTCCCGACCCGGCGCGAGACCGGGGTGGACGATGAACGTGAAGCCGTCCGGCAAGGCGCCTCCGATGTCTTTGCGATCCATGTCGCGTGGCCCGAGCAATGCCGCTATCCGACCCGGTTGGTTATCGGTAAGTCGTACTGAGCCGAACACCTTGTTCGATGGGATGCTGCCGCCGATGATGCCAGACCAGCCGTGAGCGCTGCAGATGGGCGCGGCAACCGCGAACTCGAACACTCCGTCGCTCTCGGAGACATGCGCGCGCGCCAAGTAGCCGTTATCCTCGTGGAGAGAGGAAGCCCGATTGGCCGCAGCGTCACACTCTTTTAGACCAAGCTGCCGCGCTCCGCGAAAATAGTCACGAAAGGTGAACGAGCGCTGCAGGTACTCTTCCGACATGCGTGTGGTGCGGGCGAGCTGCTTGCCGTCAGCCCCCATCACGAAGATGCTGCCGAAGCCGACGGCTCGATCGATCAGGAACTGAGAAGGGTTCTGCACGTCGGGGGATACCGACATCGCGATCACTTCAGGCATCCGCGCGAGACGGGCGATACGGTGCTGGTATTCGAGTAACTGAAACCTGAACGCTACGGCTTGAACGCTGGCCAATGAAGCGTTCGCTCGATCCTCGTGCGTCAGGCTCTCTTGCTCGGAGCGGTGCGCCGCTTGCACTCGCAGGGCCAACACGGAAAGAAACGATGCCGCCCAAAGCAAGGTACCCAACTCGAAGCGACGTCGACGGGCCCAGCGCCATAGCCGCGCGCCGCTCGAGCCCACGCGAAAGCTCAACAGATCTCGTTCGCCTTGCTCCAGATGCTCGAGGTCCTCGGCCAGGGCGAGCGCCGACTGGTAACGGTTTTGAGGCTCCTTCGCCAACGCCTTCGCGCAAATGGCCGAGAGATCTGCATCGAGGTCGGCTCGAACGTGTCCCGGGCTCGGAACCGGCCGTGAGCTCAGCAACGCCGTTTGCCACGAATCCAGCGTGAGGTCGGCGTACGGGACTGCGCCCGTCACGAGCTCGTAAAGAATCACACCGAGCGCGTAGACGTCGGTTCGCACCGTGAGCTGGTTCGGCTCGCCCGAGAGTTGTTCGGGCGCCATGTAGTAAGGCGCGCCACCGCCCACGTCCGAGCAGCCGATGTGACCCGCCGGGTCGACACTGCGCGCGAGGCCGAAATCGGTCACGTACGGAATCTCTGCTTCGTCGAGCAGGATGTTCGCCGGCTTCAAATCGAGATGAATCAGGCCGCGGTCGTGTGCGTGCTGAACGGCGCCGGCAATTTGCCGTACCCAAGCGATGGCCCGATTGGGGCTGATGGCGCGTTGCTGGAGCGCTTGAGCCAGGTTGGTCCCCTTCACGTAACGCATCGTGAAGAACGGCAACTCCGGGCGCCCGCTGACGTGAAATACAGGAACGATGTTCGGATGCTCCAGAACGGCCGCCGCCTCCGCGCCCTGCAAGAAGCGCTGAACCTCACTGTAAGTGGCGAACGCGGCGCCTCGCATCTCCTTGAGCGCCACGTAGCGGTGGATACCCGCGTGGCGCGCCAGGTGGACGATCCCGAACGCGCCGCGCCCGAGCTCTTGCTCGAGAATGTAGTCGCCAAACGGCGTTCCTACCGTCAGCGCCGACTCGTCTTCGTTCGACTCTTCTCCCATGGCGCCGGCAAGCAGCTCGCGGCACGCCCGTTGTCGGACGTCGTCGAACGGCCTCGAGCCTCTCGCGCCTTGCGAGATAGCCACTGGATCTTCCCCGTTGGTGCTCATGAGCGTGTACGCTCGTTACCCGATCTACTCGAGCAGACGAGCTTGGTGCGGGCTCATTCTATGTCTGGGCGGTCACGGGGGCGATCGAAAAAATAAAACCGCGGCTTGGTTCTTTTCTTGTAACGGAACGCAGCATACGGGTTCACTTGCAGTACGGGCAAGCACGAGAATTTGGAGGACTACCGAATGTCGGAGCAAAACACGGTTGCAGGGCGCTGGTTGCCGACTCGTCGCTCGATGCTGTTGAGAGCGAAGCAACACGACAAGTCCGCCCTGGCTGCGCTTTGCCAGGTGTACTGGCAACCCGTCTACGGCTTCGTCCGCGCGCACAACATCGACCCAGCGCTCGCGCAGGACGTCACTCAAGGGGTGTTCGACAACCTCCTGCGGCGGGACCTGCGAACGCTCGACCTGGAGCGAGGTAGCCGCTTCCGCAGCTGGCTCAAACGCGTGGTGCGTGGTCATTTGTTCAACGTTTTGAAGGCCAATCGGCGCATTACCCGAATCGAGGTAGTGCGCGAAGAAGACTCGACCTGCGAGGACTCGCACGTCCCCGTGGAGCCGCTCCTCGCCGTGGACCAGGTCGAGCAGGATCGTCTGTTCGACCAGCGCGCCGCGCTCGCGTTGATCGATGAGGCTTGGGAACGGTTGCGCCGCGAAAGGTACACTGACGACCCGCTGCTCTTCGAACACTTGAGACTCAGCCTGTCCGGCGAGGAGACGGCGATGAGCGACACCGAGCTCAGTCGGCACTTGGACCAATGTGAGTCGTACGTCAGGGGCGCGCGCAAGCGCCTCAAAGACCACGAGTTTCCGGACGCCATGCGCAATGAGCTCAGGCGAATCGGTGTCAGCGAACGGCGCCTCGACGAAGAGCTGCGGGCTCTGTGCGAGGCTCTGAGCTAGAGACCATCGACGTCGTGGACGTTCGCATGTGTGGGGTTCACACGCCAGCGCCAAGCGTTCTGCGCTCGCGGTATGGCGCTTGCTTGACGCGAGCGATGGACGAAAATCTGAGCAAGGGCGCCGGTCTTGGCGAGGTGGTCATTCGACTGCTAGTTGCGGTGCTGGTGGGCGGTTTGATCGGTTGGGATCGACAGCGCGCCGAAAAGCCGGCTGGACTGCGAACCCACATGCTGGTCGCGCTCGGCTCGGCGAGCTTCACCCTGCTCGGCTTCGAAGTGGGCGCGCACTTGTCGCCGAAAACGGGCGAGGGTTTCGATCCCACGCGGGTATTGCAGGGGGTGATCGGCGGGATCGGCTTCTTGGGCGCCGGCGCCATCATCCAAGATCGCGGCCATGTCACCGGTATCACGACCGCAGCCAGCGTTTGGGTTTCGGGCGCGCTGGGGGCGGCCGCCGGCGTGGGCGCCTACGTTCTGGCCGGCTTCACCACGCTGCTGGCGTTTGCCGTCTTGCGGGTGTCGCGCTTCGAAAGAAGCGGCAGCGATTCTGAGGTGACGCCGCCGGGCAACGATGCATTTGGCGGCAGCGAGGCGAAACCGCCGCCGCACAAGTCGCCGCATCAACCTGAATGAACGCGCGGTCCACGAGGCCGAGCCGACACGTATGGCGAGTGGGTACCTGGCCGGACGGGTGAAGTCACTCGGGACACGGTAGAGCTTCCACGCACAGGTGGTGCCAGCCGCCACCGTCCGGGATCGGTATTGGCAAGCAATAGGGAGTCTCCGCGGGGCAATGCGCGTCGATCAGGCACATTTCGCGCGGCACGGCGCAAGCAAACGCAACATCGATGCCGCACACGCTCCGGAACGTGCTGCACCTGGCGCCGTCGCGGCAATCCGCGTCGCTTTGGCAGTCGCTCGGCACGCACTGGCCGCCCCGCCCGTTGCCATCACATTCGCAGATCTCGCGTTGTTCACAGTCTGCATCGACGACGCAACCCGGCACGCACACGCTCTTGCCGCCTTGCTCGGCGCAGTGAGCATGCGGCGCGGCACAGTCGCTCAGGTTGCACGTGTCCAGCGCGGCGTCGTAACTGCAGCCCGTGCCCGGGCGTACCCGGTGCTGGAATTGCTGTTCACCCTTTCCGCAGGTCTCGATACCGCTCTCGTCGTCGAAACGTGCGTCTTCGCACGAGGGCATCGGCATGCCGTCGATGCCGCCAGGGCCGTCGGTGCCGCCAGGGCCGTCGGTGCCACCCGAGCCGGCGGTGCCGGCGGTGCCACCAGTTCCGTCAATGCCGTCAGTGCTGCCGGCCGCCGCCTGCGGCTCGTTGCGGGTGGTGTTGCCGCACGAGAGCAGCCAAATCGACGCCGCGAGCACCGCTCTCCAACCACCATACGCCTTCACGCCTGACCTCCAGCGCGAGTCTGCAACGGATCGTCGGCGCCTTGTGGCAAAATGCGCGAATGGCTGCACCGGGCGAGCCAGAGCCGGCAGCCAGCTCGCAGTCGTGCTGGCACACGAACCGCTGGCCCTTTGGTTTACGCAATCGTAACGGCCGGCGTTAACACTTCCGCTCCAGTGGCCGCTCGGGTCACGTGATGGTTTCAAGTACGCGCACCTCCCCTCGTGGGACGAGTTGGCAAGGCCGTGCGCCGGTGCCACGCAGCGCTCACGGAACCAGCTAAAGCCGCCGCGTTCTGCCGAATGGGCTCGTTGGCCTGCTCGTCTAGGCCGCAATTTGAGTGAGCTCGGGAAAGGGACGCAGAATGAGCGCAATAGGCACGGTCGGACGCTGTTTGTGGGTGTTGATGCTGGGAGCAGGTTGCAGCTCCGCGGGCTCGCACGTCGGCTCCGGCGGCGGCGTCGCCGACGCGGGAAATGGCAGCGGCGGGGACGACTCGTCTGATGGAGGCACGCACGCCACCGGAGGCAGCACCGCGGCAGACGGAGGCAGCACCGCGGCAGACGGAGGCAGCACCGCGGCAGACGGAGGCAGCACCGCAGCAGTCGGGGGCGGCATAGCGGTCGACGGGGGCGCCGGCGGGTCGGATGCCGAGCCTGAGACCTGCGCGAACGGCACCTGGGACCACGACGACGGTGTGGGCACCGAGTGTGTGGCCTGGACCAAATGCGCGCCGGGACAGTTCGTAGCTGGCGAGGGCAGCGCGAGCGAGGACCGGACGTGCTCTGCTTGCGAAAGCGGCAGCTACAGCACCCGAACGAATGCCAGCGCGTGTAGCCCATGGACGGCATGCACGGTGGGCACGCAGCAAATCGCTGCGGGCAGCGCGACCGCACCCGTTACTTGCGCAGCGTGCGCTACGGGGACCTATTGCGCAGGCGCAGAAGCCGCGCCGCAGCCTTGTGCTGCCGGTGCTTGGGACCACGACGCGGATCCCGCGACGGCGTGTGTCGCCAAAACGGGCTGCGTCGCAGGACAATACGTTGCCGACGCCGGAACGGCGACCACGGATCGCACCTGCACCGCCTGCACCAGCGGAACCTTCAACACCACGAGCAATGCCGAATCTTGCACGGCTTGGACGGATTGCGAAGCGGGCCAGTACATCAGCGAATCAGGCAGCGCTACGGCCGACCAGAGCTGCGCGCCTTGCGCGGACGGGACGTATACCAGCGGAAGCAATCAGTCGACGTGCGTGCCTCAAGGCGAATGCGCTCCCGGGACGCAGCAAACGGCGCCAGGCAGTGACACGGCGCCGCCGACTTGCGAGTCCTGCGCGGCCGGGACTTACTGCGAAGGCTCGCTAGCCGCGGCGGTGCCCTGTGCTGCTGAAACCTGGGATCATGACCAGGATCCGGCGACCGCGTGTGTCGCCACGACCGACTGCATCGCAGGGCAATCCGTGGCCGCCACGGGAACGGCGACCACGGATCGCACCTGCACCGCCTGCGCGTCGGGGACGTACTCGAACACGGAAGATGCGGCTTCCTGCGCGACCTGGACTGACTGCGGCCCGACCGTCGTCGCGACACCGGGCACCGCCAGCCAAGATCAAACTTGCGGCACCGCGTGCGCCGCCGGCTACGTCGACCACGGCGGCTGCAAGAGACCGGCGAACTGCAGCGAGCTGCATAAATCCGACCCGGCCCTGCCCTCCGGGGACTACGTCATCGATCCAGATGGAGCAGGCAACGCGGCGGCCTTCACCGCCAGCTGCGATATGGACACGGACGGCGGTGGTTGGACGCTGGTGCTCAACTATCACCACCAAGGCGGCACCAATCCCGAGCTCCAGGTGCGCACGGAAGATCTGCCGCTGCTCGGTTCCGCGGTTCTGGGCGACGACGATAGCGACACGTCCAGTTGGGGACACGCTTCTCAGGCGCTGATGGCCCAGCTCAACGCCAGCGAGCTCCGCTTTTACGGCGAAACGAGCGGGCACGACCGCGTGATGCACTTTGCCACCCGCAGCGCTTCTTGTTTGAGCTACTTCGCCGGCGGCAGCGGCGATTGCCGGGGGTTGGGTGCGGACTACCGTGCCCTAGCCAACCACACCACCAACATTCCCGGAGTCGGCGCCGACGGCTTCACGGGTCAGGGCGACGCCGCCATGACGGAATTCCCATTCTACCTTAGCGGAACGTATCACTGGGGTATCCGTGGGTCCGGCAATCGCTGGGAGGTGGACGACTACGCGGACAACGCCGTGAACGATACCGTTCACGAGATCTGGGTGCGTCACGGCCATCCGGCAGACTGCGCCACCATCTTGGCCGACCATCCGCAGGCGACCAGTGGCGTCTACACCATCGACCCGGACGGCGACTCGAGCACCGCGCCCATCCAAGCGCACTGCGACATGGTGACCGAAGGCGGAGGCTGGACGCTGGTCCTGAAGGCCGACGGCGATCAAAACACGTTCGCTTATACGGCGCCCTTGTGGACCAACCAGGCTCTCTACAACGCGGATGCTCCCGATTTCGATACGACGGAAGCCAAGCTAGACACCTTCAACAGCACGCCGTTCACCGAGCTCTTGATGCGGATGCAGGTGCCGCTGACCAGCGGTGCCGTGCGAAGCCTGCGCATCGGTCACGTCGCCGACAGCTTGTATGCCGTCATGAGCAGCAACACGTACACCCCGTTTAACACGCCGCCCACGCGCGACGATTGGAAAGCGCTGGCCGGTCCGAGTGGCTCACTGCAATACAACTGCAACCGGCAGGGCTTCAACGTGCAACCGGGCTACGCGAGCATTCGCATCGGCTACCTGGGCAACAACGAGGACGACTGCGGCAGCCCCGACTCCTACATCGGCGTCGGCGGCCAAGACAGCCCGTGCCTCGGCGGCCACGCCCCCACCGCCGGCGGCAGCGCCGGCTGCAACGGCGACAACGGCGATCACCACTTCCCCGGCTTCGTGTGGGTGTACGTGCGGTAAGACGCCGCGGCCGACCGGCGCTGCGACTTTCGAAAATGCCCCAAGTCAGGCTACCGTGCGTGGATGGGTCATAGGGTCGTCGGAATCGTGGGTGAGCCTGGCGGGTGCGGCGCGCTGCGGCCGGCGGCGTGGGTGTGCTTGGTGGCCGCGCTCGCGGCGCTGGCCTGCGGTGATGCGACTGCGAAATCGGGGAAAGGCGGTGCAGGTGCCGGCTCGAGCGGCGCGGCCGGTACGACTGGCGAGGGTGGCAATTCGGGCGATGGCGGCCTCGGCGCGGGTGGGCCGCAAGCGGGTAGCACGGCCGTAGCGGGCTCGAGCAGCGGAGGCTCGAGCAGCGGGGGCCGCGGAGGCATGAGCAGCGGAGGCGGCCCAACCGGCGGCGCCGGCGTCGGTGAGCAGGTTTGCAGCAGCGATGCCGACATTTGCTTCGAGGTCATGCATCAACAATGGCCCGGCACCGGCAATGCAGGCGTCGATGGCGTCGCCTTCGATAGCGAAGGGGACGTGGTCGTCGCGGCTTCGACCCTCGGCGGCCTCGCCCAGATCAATCCGTCCGGGTCCGCCGACTTCTTGCTCAAATGGTCCCCCTCCCTGCAGTTCGTGTCCGCCCAGCAGCAACTGGGCATCTCGCGCTCGCTCGCCCTCGACGCGAGCGACAACGCGTTTCGCGTCGGGGCGCGTAGCTTCGATCCGAAAGTAACGGGAACGAGCGGGCTCGATCTCTCGGTGACCAAGACGTCACCCGACGGCACCGAGCTCTGGAGTAAGGCCGTCGGCTCGACGCTCTACGACGACGCTCGCGGCATGGCGACCGACGACGACGGCAATTGCTACATCGGAGGCTTCACCTTCGGCCAATTCGCCGACGATGCGAACGCAGGCGGCGGGGACGCGCTCGTCGTCAAGCTCGCTCCGAACGGCGATCAGCTCTGGGCCCATCAATTCGGCTCGAATGATTTCGACAGCATCGAGGGAATTTGCGTCGATGCCGTGGGCAACGCCTACGTGACCGGCTCCGTCACGGGCACTCTTGCGTCGCCCGGACAAGGCGACAACGACCTATTCGTCGCCAAGCTCTCGCCCAGCGGCGAACGACTCTGGACCAAACAGCTCGGAAGTACCGGAACCGACGGTGGCACCGGCATCGCGTGCGGCACTGACTTCATCTACGTCGTTGGTATCACCACCGGCCGTCTCGACGATCCACAAGCCGCCGCTCCGGCCGAAACGGACGTCGTGCTGCTCAAGTACGACTCGGCCGGCACCCAACTTTGGCTCGAGCAATGGCTCACCGTTGGCGAAGAGCGCTACCCCAAGATCGCCGTCGGGCTGAAGGGCGAGGCCGTCGTGGCCGGAGCGAGCGCGACCGATCTCGACGGGGTACTGGCGAACGGTCCCGGCGGCGCGACAGACCTGTTTTTGGGGAGCTGGAGCTCGAGCGGCAAGCTGCTATGGACCTACCAGTGGGGCAGCGACAGTTGGGACACCGCGATGGGCATCGCGATCTCGCCGACCGGGCGCATCGCGGTCGGCGCACTGGCGCAAGCCGCGCTGCCTCAGTTTGCCAGCTTGGGCAGCGGCGGCGCCGTACTTTCGGTGTTCACGCCCCAGTAGCTCGCGGTGTCTTGCTCACTCTCGCTCTTGGGCGCGTTGCTCTAGCGAATTTGGCGCCGCGTTTCGCGCAAAACAGCCATCGAGCGGCAAAGCGGACTGAGACTCGGACTTGGCGGTCGTCACGACCAAGCCGCAAATGTCACAAACGTGCGAGCTAAGGAAGGCGTTCGAGCCGCAGTGGGTGAACTCGTGCTGCATGCGCTGAGAACAGCACGAGTGGCGCAACAGTCAACGGCCGAGCCGGTCGCACGTTTGGGTGGTGGTCCCTTCGAACGAGCTCCGCATGACAGCCAGACTGTGCGCGCGTGGCGCCCCGTTTCTACTTTCGGAAGCTGCGTAGCGAATTTGATCCCTTGGCGCGCCAGAGGCTGTGCGGCCGATGTCTGACGCCGGGCGACCGCGAAAAAAGAGCAAAGTTTGCCGCCGGTGCGCGATCGCCTGGGCCGCAGCGCGCGTTGGCAGCAGCAACGCCCTCCGGGCGGTGGACCCGGCGTCACCTGTCGGCCATACTCCGGGCGTGGGCGTGGAACGCCGCGGACAATCACTTCGATGGCTAGCGGCAGTGCTCGGCTGGGTTGCTGCGTGCGGCAGCGCGCCCGACCACGATTTGTTCGACCCGAGCCCTGCGGGTACGGCTGCGACGAGTAGCGGCGGCGCTTCTGGTGCCAGCGACGAGCTGAGTGGCGCATCGGGCGCAGAAGGCGGAGAGGCTCCCGGCTCGATCGCCGGTGAAGGCGGCAGCATGCCCCTGGCTGGCCGGGGCATGGGCGGCGGCGCGGGCAAGGCAGGCGCTGGCGGACGGGCCGGCTCCAGCGGAAGCTCCAGCGGCGGTAGAGGTGGTAGCGGCGGCAGCGCTGGTAGCGGGGCCAGCTGTCCCGCTGGTTGCGCGAGCAACGCGGACTGCAACGTGGTCCGCGGCGTCGCGACCTGCACCTGTCACTCGGGCTTCGTCGGCAACGGCAAAGTGTGCGAGCGGGCCACGTCTTGCAGTCAGCTCCACCAGGCAGAACCCGACCTACCGAGCGGCGCGTATTTGACGTCCAACCCCCGCCCTCGGCGACCATTCATGGCCTACTGCGAAATGGTCGCCGAGGGCGGGGGTTGGACGTTGGTGTTGAACGACGGCGTCACCTTCGACCAGACCACGAACGGCGTCACCGGCGCCCAGTGCTATCGGCAAGATTGCACGAGCCTCGCCTACTCGACGGTGCCCCTCGACGCGGATGTGATGCTCGACGTCCGCAACGGTGCGATCGTCGCAGACAACTACTTGGCGCGCATCGTCATTACGGGCGTAGCTGCCGCAAGCCGCGGTAAAACCGTCCGCACGCTGATCGACACCGGCCCGAGCTACCTCGAAAAGGAGGACAACTCGAACCTCGTCGTGCGTCTCAGCGGCAACGCTTCTTGTGCCGAGGCGTTGCCCACGGACATGGCGGCTCTGGTGTGTACGTCGTGCGCGGCGGGTGAGGCTTGCGAAGCACCCGTGCTCGTTTTCGGCGATAGCGACCCGGGCTGCGCCGACACGCCCTTCGTGTTCGCGATTGGGGGAGCGAACAGCTACACCGTTCCTTGGGGAAACTGCGCGGGCTGGCCGCAGCAAGCCAGCGTCGGCAACCAGTACTACCCCAACAATTTCAGGATTTGGGTCCGCTAGTGCAGCGCATGTGACCTGCGGTCAACAATCGCTACGCGATTGTCCGCTACGCGGCATGCGCCGCCCTAGTGTCTATCTCGCTGGGGCTTCGCCCCAGACCCCGCGTCCGCTTCGCGTCCGCCTAGTGCAGCGCCGCTTCCCAAAGTTGATGCTATCTCACTTGCGCTGCACTAGTCGGCACGGAGGCGACCGCTCCGCCCGCCGAGATGGACACGCCAACGTCGACGTCCAAGTCTGCTTCAGCCGCCTGGATCCTCAATCGGCGGGCTCGCAGAGCTGAAGTCGCACGTTCCCGCCGAGGTACAGACGCCGTCCGCCAGCCACGGGAAGAGGCTCGCGCAATCAGCGTCGCGGTGGCACCAAGTGACCTGGCCCTCCGAAGGAGTACACGACGTGCCATAATGCGACTGAAGCTCACAGTGGAAGTCGGGCCTCGAGCAGTCTTCGGGCCCGTCGCAGGACGCCACATTGTAGCGATCGGCGCACCCCTGCTCCACGTCGGCACAGACCGGTCCGTCCGTTAGGCAGCACAAAGTGCCGGGGCCACAGGTAATTCCGGGCGCCGGTGGCACTGCGCACGCGACGTAGCCGGGCCGATCATCGCCGGGCGTTCGCGCGTCGTCATCTAGCTCGCAGCTAGCGCTGCAGCCATCGTGATCGGCGCGATTGCCGTCGTCACAAGCTTCATCGCCATCGACCACCCCATCGCCACACGGGTCTGAAGTCTGACAGCCGCTCGCAGCTACCAGCCAAGCGAGCAGCAAGCCGAGCCCAAGATGAGTTGCGCGCATGCGCGTCGACTAAGCAAGCCCTGTGCCGCGCAATCGCAGCCAGATGCTCGCTTAGCGACGCTTCGCTGCGCGATAGCTGCTCAGAACTGCGAGATGAACTTCCAGGCTAGTGGCGGGATGAAGGCCTTCAGGCCGTCGTCTCCGGTCGAGCTTCCGTCGTCGACGCTGGACGGGGTGTGCGGTCCGTCGAACGTGCACGCTTTGACGGGATAGCCCGGCTTGCAGCCCTGAAAGTCGAAGCAGACGTATTTCTTGCTGCCAGCCGTGGTGGTCTCGATGCTTCCGGGAATCGTGCAGCCATTGTCCTTGGCGTGCTGAAGGTTGCAGGCTTTCCCGCCCATCGTGTCGCTGCCCCATGGGCAAGTGCCGTCGCTCATGCCGGTCGTGCCCATGTAGGCGATAGGCTTCGCGTTCGAATCGGTTGGCTCGCCGGGCAGATTGTAGTTGGCCGCGGCCATGGCGACGACCCCGCGCAGCTTGGTCTGGCGCGTGATCGACAAGGCGTAGCTCATCATTGCTCCGAAGCTGAAGCCGGTGGAAAAGACTCGGCTGTCGTCGATGCACAGGTTCGCGTCGACTAGCGCCAGCAGGTCGTCGAAGAGGACGACGTCTCGGGTGTAGTCCCAGGGCAGGTTACCGATACCGGCGGGCGCTACGAAGATGGCGGGCTGGTTGGCGGCGGTCGCTTCGCGGTGGAGCCCGAAATAGGAGTAGTTTTTCGCGTCGAAGTTGGGACCATCGCCGGCCGGATGCTGGCCAATCGCGTTGCCGGTGTCCGAGCCGTACGCTTGGTGCCACGAAAAGATCAGGCGGTACGGGTGCGACGGGTCGTAGTCCGCGGGAATGTCGATGATGTATTCGCGGCTCATTCCGCCGCTCATGATCTTGAGTCGGGTCGACGTGGCCAGACCGCTCGCCACCGACATGCCGCCAGTGGTCAGCGTCTTGGCGCCGTCCTTCATGCCGCAGCCCTTGCTGGGAACGGCGGCGGTTCCATTTCCGCTACCGCCGGCGCCGCCGCTCGAGCTTCCGCCCATCGAAGCGCCGCCGCTCGAGCTTCCGCCAGTCGCCGTACCGCCAGCCGTGGCGCCAGCCGCCGTGCCGCCAGCCGCCGTGCCGCCACTGGCAGTCCCGGCACTCGCGGTGCCCCCGCTGGCAGTCCCGGCGCTCGCGGTACCACCGGTCGAAGTGCCGCTGCTCGCCATTCCGCCACTCGCGCTTCCCGCCGTGGGGGAGCCGCCGGTGGCCGAGCCGCTGGTGCCGACGGAGGCTCCGCCGGTGCCCCCCGAATTCGGGTCGTCGGGGGTGATGGAGCAGGCTGCAATTCCTAGAGACAATCCGAAAACGAGCGTCAGCGGCAGTTTCGTGTGCATGCGATCCTCCCAGGGCCGCGAAGGCGCCTGGAGCGTTCCTGTTGTTGTGCGCAGTTAGGGAGTAGGTAGTTGTCGGAAGCACCGCCCAATTGGTAACCAATCTTCCGATCCCGCAAAAAAGTCCGGCCGTGCCCCGAGCCCATGACCGTGGGGGCGGCGTTTTCTACGGTCACTGGCCAAGGGTGCAAAAAATCTCCACCCGCGGCCCGCGCGAGCGCGAAGCTTCACGCCGTGGAGTGACGGAACGCCCCCCTCACCCAGACCCCCCTCACCCAGAGCCTGAAAGCTCAGCCCAGGGCGGCCGGTGCGAACACGACGAAGTCGGCAAAGCTCACTTCGCCGCCGTCCGATAGCGACGGTGGGTAGCGATTCGGAGTGCGGCTTTCGACGCGCCAACCTGGTTCGTGCCGTTCCACCCAGTCGGTGAAGCGCCGATGGCGCACGTGGGGCGCGGGCGAGGGCGCTTCTTCGTTGGAGGCGTAGATGATGACGTAGCGTTTCGCCGCCGCGAACACGTGCCGCATGTAAGCGTCGAAGACCTCGTCCTCCACCAGGTGATAAATGACGTCGAGCGAGAGCGCGAGCTCGGCCACCTGAACCGGTGCCGGCTCGCGTAGCGAGTCGTGCAGCATGAAGCGCTTGCTGGTGTCGGCGGCAAAGCGTTTGGTACAGAGCTCGATGGCGGTGGGCGCGACGTCGAAGCCCAAGTAGCTGGGGTAGCGCGCCAGCGAGAGTTGATGGCCATCGCCGCAACCGAATTCGACGACGGATTGAATGCCTCGGCGTTCGACGAAGTCATTCAAGAACTCGGCTTTGAACAGCGCGAGACGCCCGTAAGACCCCTCGCCCGAAGTCCCGCCACGCGCATAGCGCTGCTCCCAATAGCGGCTCGAATTTCCGAAGCGAACCTCCCCCAACCGTCGTCTGAGCGCCGCCACCCGAGGCGATGTGCGCGCCGCCACCGGCAGCAAACGCCAAATCCCTCGCGCCAACTCACGGACAGCGCTCGTCATAGCGAGTGACCTTAGGCTGCCCTGATGCCGCTCAGCAAGGTCAAGCGCAGGAGCGAGCAACGGTGTTGGGGCATATGACGCTAGCTGGCGAGGCAATCTGCAACGAGGCTCATCGTCTCGCGCGTCAGATCGGTTCCTGGGCGCTGAAAGTCGCGGATGCTCGCGCTGATCCTCAGCCTTCGCTCATCTCAGAAAGTCCGCAGCCGGCGTGAAGATGCCAGCGAAACGTCAACGGGAGACCGCGGGGAGCTTCCGCTCGAACAGCGAGCTCGAGACGAACGCTCGACTCGTCCGCCGAATCTTGGGGATGCTCGACGAGGTAGGCTTGGACTCGGTCGCGGCAGGCCGAAGCCGGCAGGTGGGCGAGCAGACGAGCGCAGCTCAGCTCGCCGTGAGCGTCGAACGCGAGGCGATTGGGCCGACCGAACGACAGCTGTCCGCTGCCCACCAGTGAAAACAGACCCGCGACGACTTCCACGCGCGTGATGGCATGGGTCGCGGCGGGCCCGGGAGAAATGCGAAGGGCGATCGCACCGGAGCGCCCGGTCAACAGCGTCGCTTCTGGCCAACTAGGCCGATGCCAATTGTCGAGCGTGAAGCGGAAACTGGCGCGCGCAGGGTAGGCTTGCGAATCCGGAACAATCACCGATCCGATACTCACGACGACGGCCTCGGCCCAAGTCTCGTCGATGTCGAGCCCCAACCGCCGTGCCCATTCCGAAAACGGCTGGCGCGGAGTGTCGACGACCCATTCGACTCCCTCCCCCGGGCTCCGAGAGAGGGCAAGCTTTGGGGCCTTCGAGTCGTCCGGATCGCGCGCGAGCCGAAGCTGGAGAGCGGTGCTTGGCCGACTCACCCACGAGTGCAGGTCACCAAACGTCGCGCCGAAGGCGTGGAGCGAGCGGACATGAAGGTGGTCGCGCCGCGTCCCTGGCTCGAACGACACGACGTCGGCGCTCAGGTTTCTGCCGGACGGGTCGGTGTGCTCGATACGGGCGTCCATCACTTCGAAGTCGGTGGGAACGGCGAATCGTCGAGCGTCTTGCCACAGGGTGTCGAGCGGCGCGTGGCCTCGGACCACGACCCCATGGGCACGCCTACGCTGCCCGGGGAACAATCCAAGCTCTACGCGCGCGACGTCGATGCTCAGGTTCGGCGAAACGTCCAAAGCCACGTTGGTCAAGCGCGTCGGCCAAAGCAGTCCCTCCGTGCCTCCGACGCGCTTGACC
>Ga0207667_10004926_pt1 | contig 16308 bp, 25 predicted proteins | sample KBSCornC52_FD_184301 | JGI IMG/M metagenome (GOLD analysis project Ga0207667, IMG submission 184301) | Corn rhizosphere microbial communities from Kellogg Biological Station, Michigan, USA - KBS Corn C5-2 (SPAdes) (version 2) | ecosystem: Host-associated > Plants > Roots > Rhizosphere > Soil ... | reverse complement strand
CTTGCGGAGGAACTCGCCCTGCAGCTGGAACTTGGTCAATTTCAACTCACCAACCGTCCGCCCGCGCGAAATCCCGGTCAGGAAATCGACCTGTTTTTCCGTCATAAAAATGTCCGCTGCGTCATCTCTCATGCTTCTCACTTTGCGTATATCGTGTAGTTTTCTGCTGCAATCAGTCGGGTTCAGGCTCCATTGCGGCAAATATCTGCCACAACGCTGCTTTCGGCTCGCTTGAATTCGACAACCCAGACCCACGGGTTTGCCGCCCAGCTGCCGGCGCCGTTGATCGATTCCCACAGCGATCGATACGACACGAGCGGATTGTATGTGCCGTCGACGTCGTGCTGGCCGTAGGTGCTCCAGAATCCGGCCGGCGTCTTGTAGATGCCTTCGGCGATCGCATCAGTCTCACTGCAGTCGCCCAGCCGTTCGACGCGTACACTGGTGATTTCCAACAGGATGCGGCTGAAGAAACGCGGCATGTGGATGCTTGGTCGCCACCGCGCTGGCTTCCGAGTGGATGGAAACGCCGGAAGCGCCACGCCATCGGCTTGAAAGACTGGCCATTCGCTGTATCCGTCGTCGTCCATGGTGAAAGTCTCGCGCACGTACAGGCGATCGCCAGGCATGCCGTATGGGCAGGGCAGCAGGTCCAGCTGCGGGAAATCAGTGCCGACACCGCGGCGAAGGAACACCCCAAACCTGCTTTGCTTCGGGTGCTTGCTCGTGATCGTGCCAAGGTTATCGAGAATCCAGCCGTCGGAGGGTTGCACTTTCAAGATCCGACGGGTTTGCGTCTTCGTGCCATCGAGCAGCGCGCGCACCATGGCGCCGGAGAAGAGAATAGGGCGTTCTTTCATGCTAGGATTCCTGAAAAAATGAGGGAATAGCAATGCTGAGATCGAAAGATGAGGTCCAAGCCTGGGCAGATGCTAACGGTGGCGAAGAGGCTGTCCGAATCGGAGTCACGCAAAGGCGTTTTGGCATGGCTTCCGAGGGGTATGGCCACATTAATGAATGGCTGCGGGAGCAAGACGCAAAGCGAAGCGCGGCGGCCGTGGACGCAGATCGACAATATCGCGAGCGAGAGGTCGTCGCCGCTGAGAGATCGGCTGCTGCGGCCGAAAAATCGGCACGCTTTGCGAAAGTGGCAGCGGCGTGGGCCGGAGTGGCAACTATCGTCGCAGTGCTTTCGTTGATCGCGCAGTGGCGTGGCACCTGATAGAAGGTTCTCAATTCATTGCTACCGTCGATTGGGGAGTCGCTCCCAGCGCATGAACAACATACTCAAACAGCCTCTGCGGCGATAGTTGAAACCTGTCGAAGTCGTAGTGAAAATCCACTCCGCGCCGGCATACGCTGTTGGCATGCATATCGGTTTCGTCGTGCTTCGTGATGACCGTGACGACGATCCCTTCGCACGGCGTGTGGTGATATGCCATTGCTGGCATGTAGTACTCTTGCCCAGCCTCGTAGCGCGCGTGCTCACGCTCGATCACGTTGACGTCGGCGACAGGATAGCTGAGTCGGCCCCCTTTTTCGCTACGAGGTCCGTTGTGGCTGATCAGCAGGTGCGTCCCAGTGCCTGGTTGGACGATCTCAAGATCGCAGCGCGCGTTGACCTGCACGCCCTTGAGTACGCGAGAGGTGAAGCTGAACCGGTGGTTATGCACCGCCGAATGCTCGAAGCACTCCCGGCGCGGCAGATCCGGGTGCCACACATGCATGCGCTGATTGCCACCAAGGACGAGCTGAATAAAGCCCAAGCCATGGAGGCTGATCGTTTCTTTCGTTGGTGTGAAGTCTTTCATTTTTATTCCATTAATCAATAAATTCGCCATTCGGCTCCTGGCGGCGGTTGCTATTGCCGCTATACGTGTGAGGGCAGAACTTGACGGCGTGTTGGGTACTGCCGCAGTAAGTACAGCGCAAGTGAGTCCTGGCAACGCTTCCGCCCCATGTGTGAGGGCAAAGCGATACTGGGTGTTGCTTTCCGCAATATGAGCAAAGGGCGCTCATCGTTGCGCGTCCTGGCAAACCTCGGGTTTGTCGGCGAGGCCGCGCCATTCGATGCAGGCGTCGTTGAGACAGCCGATAGCGATGCGAAGACGCCCATCAGCGTCGTACGAGCGATGGAAGAATTCCACCATGCCTGAGACACTGAGCCGGCCGTCGTTGTCGATCGCCACGTGCATCAACAAGAGCCGATCAGGCTGATCGACGTAGCGGTATTCATAAAGACCTGCATGTACGGGGAGGCCGGCGTCGCTCAAGTTGAACCATTGCGTCACAGGAGCGCTCGTTGTCGCGGTGTGGGAGGCGAGGTGCGTCATTGTCCGTTCTTCCCCATCGAGTGCAAGCTGGCGGCGTCACTGCCCATTGCTGCCGCGGCGCGCACGATCGCGCGTCGGGTTGCTGCGAACGCGTCACTACCATGCGGCTCGGTTGCCCATGCCTTGAACATCAGGCCGGCTGGCCAAGCGCTGGAGACAGAATTTTCAAGCCCCAGGTGGAGCTGCAGTGTGACGGCCAGGCGCAGCGCGTCGCCATCAAAGCACAGCGGGTTCCAAACGCTCCCACCAACGACCAGCTTCGGGCAACCGTCCAGATGGTCGACGTGATAGTCCAGCTTGGCCGCTTTCGCGGCCAGTTCCAGCAAGGCAAAGTCCGGCGCGCTCACTCTGCCACCTGCTGCGGTTGGGATTGCGGGCGTTCGTCGTCGGCATCGAAGTCTTCAGCGGTCAACATGCGTTGCTGAATCTTTTCGACCTGATAGAACGTAGGCGGACAGTTTTTTGTTATCCATCCAGCGATAAATGTTTCCAGTTCGGCGATTGCATCCTGAGTTGCATCGGGGAAGTCTTCTGCATATTCCCCGCCGAAGTCATATGCACGATTACCAATCGTTTCGAGGATGTCACTTGCATCGCAAAGATATTCGTTCGTCGGAGGCACGGCATTTCCGAAATAGACGGTACGTCCCGGCTCAAGATCATCATTGTTATCGAGCAACTCTCCCAAACTGTCTTCGCGGAAGTCTTCTCCGTTGGCAGACCACACAATGCGCGGCTCAGTCGCCGCATCCTTATCTGCTGGCGCTTGTTCCTGCGGCGCGGCGCACATGGCGGCGACGCGATTCGCCAAAACCGTCTCGCCATCGAGCGGAGGTGCAGCCAAGAACTCAGCGACCACTCCAGCGTGCGCAACCGGGTCTTTCAATAACATCCGGAGATGCGCCAGCGCCTTCATGCGATGGTCGTCAAATTGCAGAGCCAGCCTGCGCCAGTCGCCTCCCGTATCGTCGGCAACCGCTATCAGCTTCGCTTTTCGCGTCTGTGGCGCAGCATAGATAGCGATGCTGTTATTGGTCGGAAGCTTGTTCAAACTGGTCCCAACGGCGGCGATCCGATCGTCGTTCAGCCGCTTGATTGAGTCAGCAGAGATATATCCAATCGGCGATACCGGCGTCGCCTCTTGGCTCGCCACCGCCTGAGCACGGTAAAGATCAAGTTCCAGTTTCAAGGCGGTCGCTACTTCGACGATGTCGTGGAAGCTATGCAAATGCAGTTCTGGTGCTTCGCCTTTGAGTGCAATGCAAACGCTCGCCAACAGCTTGGCCAGCCTATCGATGACATAAGCGTCTTCATCATTGCTGGCAGCTTCCGCCAGAGGCGATGCACTGATGCGGGTCGTGAAGTTGACGGCGATGAATTCCTTGGCGTCGTCGTTGTTCATCAGCTCCAGTACGAATTGTTCGATCACGAAGCGCTCCTGATCATTAGGGAAATAGACCCCCTCTCCAGAGTCGATTTCGAAGTCACGGATGAATTCGTTGAGTGCGTTGTAGCCGGCCTGGTAGTCGACGCGACCGTAGGTTGGGGTTTGCTCTGACGAGCCGGGTGGTGTGGCCATGCCGTCCATGGTTGGATCGCGTTGATACGGGCGGGCTTCGTCTTCGGACGTTTCGATAGGGGTGTCGTCGGTCATGAAAGTGTTCCAGAGTTATGCCGCCACGGCCGAGAGCTTGACCGTGGCGGACGTGATAGGATTTCCCCCTTCTACGGAGGGCATATGGCTGAGAGATTCGCAGTTGAGCAACCGAAGGACACCGGTGATGGGCGCGTTGCGTTCATCATCAAATTCAACGGCACCGTGCTGCCTGGCTTCATCGGCAAAGAGACGCTGGTCGGAATTGGGGGCCTTACGACCAACAACCTGGTCGCGCTCTTCACCCAGCACGTCGCCGTGATCGCTGCTGCAGTACGCAAGAAGCTGCCGGCGCCGTTGGCCCCGTATATAGCGGTGACTCCTGACGACTTGAAATAGCGTCTGTGCTACGATCTCAGAAAAAATAGGGGAGGTCGTGTGGGAATTTTTAGCATCGGTTACAGTGCCTTGACGCTGCTCTGGATGGGTGTAGTCGTGGTGCACACGTTTTTCAATCTGGGGGCTGCTGAATGGGCATCGTGGGTTCAAGCCATCGGATCGATTGGCGCAATCATCGGCGCGTATCTGATCGCCAGGATTCAACAGAAGGGCGCTGATGCTACGCGCAGGCAGGAGGCGATTGTCAAGCTCACGCAGCTGTCCGGTTTGTGCGCAGAGATCGCGGAAGAGGCCGCCCAAGCCATAAATGCTGTGACCCGGATATATGACCGTCACGTCGGCCCTCAAGCAATGAGACACCCGGACACGCGCTTGCAAAACGCCCACGCCCTGATTGTGATCGCGCTGAAAAAGGACATCCCAGCTGAAATTGCATATGCGATGATCCGCTTGCAGAGGCTTCTGGATATCACGATCCGGTCGCTCGGACAGCGACAAGGAATGACCGCTCCCGTTAGCCCAGCTACTTTGCGACTTGCACAGAATCGCAGCATCCAATCTAGAGCATGGCAGGTCTCTATCGTTGAGTACGCAGAGCAAATACGGGCGGGGGCGGACATCGCTTAACCACTTCGCGGGGGTCATGCTGCCCTCCGACTATCGCGTTCGTGGCCGAAATTTGCGACCGCCAATGCCTTCGCTATCGCTGGTGGTACCGAATTGCCACACATGCGCACCTGTGCGGTCACAGTCAATGGGATGCGCGGAAGCAATCGTGGATCGCCCGGGACCTGCACGCCATCCTTGAAGAGAAGCTTCGGATCGGGAATCTCATGGATGATGTAGTCCTTGGGGAAGGACTGGGCGTTGAACAGCTCGCGCGCGACCAGCATGCGCAGCGTGATGTCGACCAGCGCCCACCAGGCGCCGTCGTGGAACATCAGCACCAACTCAGCAAGTTCAGGGAAATGTTCCGGCAGGTGTTCGTGGAGAAGAGCGGCACACTGTGCGGCGCGCGCGCGCTGTTCCGGCGTCAAGCAATCCGCGCTCACCTGGACTACTTCGACCAGGCCCATGCGTGCCTTTGTCGGCAGGGTATGCATGGGCTCGCCTGCTCCCTGCCATTGACCCCCAGATCCGTAATACTTGATCAGGTAGGCGTTGACCAGCTGCTGATTGGAGCCGGCGACGGTGATTGTCGACATAGGTGAGACAGCAGGGCGGCCTTCGCCCTGGTAGAAGCCGCCATTTGCTTGCTCAAAGAATGCCGCGGCAATGGCCTGTTCTCCGCGGTGCGCTGCCGTCACCGTCGGCAAAGGGACGACCGGCGTCGCGCCGGCGCGATCGCCGTGGTGCGTTAAGTGCATCAAATGCGCGGACACCATTCCCAAGGGGGCGCTTCCACCGGGGCGCTTCACGAAGCTATTTGCCGTGACAGTTGGCATTGGCTCCTTCATCGAGCTGCCTGAGCTACCTGTGCGGAATTTGGTGATATGAGCGCCGACCAAGGCGTGGTGCGTGCCGCCAGCGGAAACAGCGGACAGCGGCTGCACCGGATCGCGACCGCCGAGATGGCTTTCGCTGGTGCCGCGGAGTGGTGCCAACATCGGAGCAACAACAGAAAAATGCCCGCCTTTCACCTGGGCACATAGCGTGCGGATGGGCTCATCCGCAGGCATGGTGCGCTGATTGCTGGCATTGGCATGCTCATTGATGAATGGCGTGAGGACAGGTTGCGCGAGGGCACGGTGATTTTCCGTCGTCATTGCGCCGAACGGCTGCTCAGTCGATACCGGTTTGCCTGAATACACAGGGCCGCCGGCGCCGACGATGAACGGCGTTGCATTGGTCAGAACGTGGCGCCACATGCCCTTAGCGACGCGGCGCTGCGTGTTGATGGCCAGCGGCTTTTTGCGATCGAAGATGCTGCGCGCTTCAATAGACCAGTCGATGCACTCGGCTGCCGTGTGCCACGGCGCCAGCATCCCGGCTATGACCTCGCGAGAGGTCGGCGCGCCATGTGTAGGTGCGGGGAATACGATGGGCAGGCCGTCGCATCGAGCGACCAAAAACAAGCGCTTTCGGATCGTTGGCGCACCGTTATCGCAGACGCGGATTTCCTTGTGCTCGACCGCGTACCCTTTTTCTTGGAGCTGGCGCACGAACGACTTGAACGTCTGGCCTTTGCGTTTCGGATCCGGACGAGCCTTGCCATCAGGCCCGAGGAGCAGTGGCCCCCAGCTCTGAAATTCTTCGACGTTCTCCAGCATGATGACACGAGGACGGACGAGTGCAGCCCAGCGCAAGCCAACCCAAGCAAGGCCGCGAATTTCCTTATTTACTGGCGTGCCGCCCTTAGCTTTTGAGAAGTGTTTGCAGTCCGGGGACAGCCAAACCAGGCCTACCGGACGGCCCCCCGTCACCTTGATAGGATCAACGTCCCACACGCTTTCGCAGTGGTGTTTGGTGTAAGGGTGATTCAGCGCGTGCATGGCCAGCGCTTCTTCGTTGTGGTTGATGGCGATATCAACAGGGCGGCCGAACGCCTGCTCCAGGCCTTCGCTGGTGCCGCCGCCGCCGGCGAAGTTGTCGATGATCAGTTCATCGAGCAGGGACATGGTGAAGTCGTCGCGTCTCATTGCTTTGGCCTTGCAGGGATCATGCGTGGCGCAAAGCCTTGGCACGGTGGCGAATCCGTGATGAATTCCACGGCCGTCGCTGGGGCAATAGATGGTTCAACCAGTTCGACTGCAGCTGCGAGGATGTGCATCTGGGCGTACGGACTGCTGCAGCGTTTCGCGATTTCAATTGCCGCGGTCAGGACGTCAGCGCCGGTGCGTTCGACTGCCACATTGATCACTTCCGCGCTGGCGGACATTACTTCGTGATAGCGAGTCCCCAGAAGCTGGCGGCACGTTGTCCTAACTTCATACAATTTCGCGGTCAGTTGAATTGCTTCGGCTGTCATGCTGCACCCATGATTTGGCGGGAGCCGTCGCGTTGCATCGGGCCGACAACTTGCTTTGTTTCCATGGCTTCGAGCAAGCGGGCTGCGCGGTTGTAGCCGATGTGTAAATGCCGCTGAATGAGCGAAATTGAGGCGGTTTGATGGGTGAGTACGATCGTTTTTGCTTGCTCATACAGGTCGTCTTCTTCAGCGCTCTCTGGCACGCCGGCCGGTATGGAGGCGCTTGCGTGGGCAGGTTCCACCGCGGCCCGGCCGCCAAGTGCGGCGATCAGGTCGTTGAGCAGGTTGTTGAGTTCGCCGGCCATCAGCATGAAGTCACCGTCCAGGCGCTCGACGTCGTTCTTCGAGGTGATATCGGTGTTTTCCTTGAGTACGTCGAGGGGCACGATCTTCTTCAGGCTCAGGTTCTCGGTCAGAACAAACGAGATCCGATCGTTCCAAGTGAGCGCGAGGCGCGTGGATTGCTTGCCGGATTCGATGTGGCGGAGCATATCGTCCGGCTCCAGCGTGTGGCGCACGAAGCGTACGGTCGCCTTGCTGTCGCCGTTGGCGCGCAGTTCGGTGTCTTGATCGACGGTGAAGCCTGCCGGCGCTTCGTCGGTAGCGAGCCAGGTCGTCATGGCCGAAAGCGGCGATTGAGCGGTGCGCAGCGTCTCCAGCGGAAATTTCGGGATGGCCTTAAGCATGAACTTCAGCACTTCTTCGGCTTTCGCTGGGCTGCCAGCGTCGACCACCAGCCAGCCGTTGACTGGATCGATCCACGTCCATGTGCTGCGCACGATGCTGAATGCGCGCGGCAGAAGTTCGTCGGTGACCTGTTCCTTCAATTCCTTGGTTTGCTTGCGGCCTGGTGGAAAACCTTGCTGTTCTTCCAGCTCGGCGGCGCGCGCCTTGGTCACCTGGTTGATCACGGTGCCGGGCAGCAGCTTCTTCTCAGTATCCAATCGCAACAAAAACTGACGATTGACCACGTGCACCAGCTGGTCGTCGCCGCGCGGCGCGACCCAGCCTTGAGACTGCATTTGGAGACTCGGGCACGCGGCGAAGGCCTGCGGCACCAGATGCGATTGCAGCTGCTCGGCGCTGATTGCCCATGGTGATGGGAGACGGTAGATCTGAAGGTTTTTAAACCACATAAGACGGTCCTTGTTCTGAGGTATTCGTAGCGCGACGCGGATTAATAGCTGCCGGGATAGTGGGTGTCGATGTCATCGGCTTCTTGGTCGATAATCAACTTCGTGCCCGCGATGTGCATCTGGAACAGCTTTCGCTCGAAGCCATAGATCGGCCCGACAAAGAGGTACTTGTCCATTTCTTTTTTGTTGATCCGCAGTCCGCCGATGGTTTGGTTCCAATCGCTCCAAAGAAAGCGAATAGATGTTTCGTGTTCTTTGACGTCGGGATCTGCGTCAAGTGAAACCCAGCGCATGCCATGTCGCGGTTCCTCGAGGATGAGGGTGATGTTGCTGCGGGTATCGCAGCCGCAGTCATCGCGTTTATTGAATTCAATAAAATCTGCGACTAAGGCAGAGAGGGTAATTTCAGTCGGAGGCGGGGCCAGCAAGGCGGCCAGCTGGTCATTGACTTGACCAGCAAGCACGTTGTTAATGTTTGCGTCGACCTGGGCGCGCACTACCTTCAGAATGAAGTCGTTGTATCCCGGCAAGCCAAGGTGGTCGAAGTCGACTTTCAGCGCAGACTTGATGTATTCGGTCAGTCCCTTGCCGAAGTCAGAGTAACTTCTCAATTCTTCGTTGAAAATTTTGCTGACAGTAGCCGCTAGCTCTTTTTCGATGATCTGTTCGATTGCGCCAGTTGCAAGAATTTTGGCGAACGAATCGGTCACTGCCTGTTGAAGTTGTTCCATGTTGAACGTCCTTAGTTGAATTCAGAGTTGAAGGCACGCGCCGCCAAACGGAGCGAGGCGCGAATGGTTTTGCCGCCGCGGAGGTGGAAGTCGAACAGTCGAAGGAAGACACGAAACTTCATGTATGCACCTGCTGGCAGATGGGTTTGATCGGATGGGGTTTGACCTGGGACGCACGGGCGGCCAGGGCAAACACGCACAGGATGGTGATGGCGATGCCGCACGCGACGCCTGCGTAGAAGGGCTTCATGGAAGCACCACCACGGTGACGCCGAGCGCGCCCGCGTCGTACGCGGCCTGCTCAAGATCGGCGGGAGAGCCGACGGCAGGCAGAACCAGCACGGTGCCGTCGCTGTAGACGGTGCGAACGCGGCAAATCATTTGACCTCCCCGGCGGCGAGCCGCTCAAGTTCGCGCTGCCAGTCACCGAGCATGATCTTGACGTCGTCGACGTTCCCGTCGTCAAGCAGACCTTGCATTTCACTCAGGAAGGCGATGTCGCGGGTCAGCTGATCGCCACTGTTCCGGTCGATCGTGTTTTCGTCTATCTGCGGCGCATCGGCCGTGTCCTTGTTGGTGCCCTTGTGCAAATCGAGGGCTTCAACTTTCAGGCTGTGGACCGCGCTGTATTGGCAGCCGAGCTGCGTGAAGTTGATATAGGTGCGCTTGCGAGGACGGTCGGTGTCCTCTTCGAGGCGCGTGTACATGACGAGCAGGCCCGCTTTTTCAAGTTTGACGAGACCGGGGCGATCGGCTTTCGCGCGGCCTGGCAGGTTCTGTCCAACCTTGACGTCATAGCTCCATTCCTCTGCGACAGTCGCGTAGTCGATGAAGAGCGCGCGCAGGGCTATTGGAAGCGTTCGAAGCGTGGCGGGTGTGCTGTGGCTGTTCATCAGGCTGCCACTTTCATGCCGGTGCGGGCGAGGTGATCATCGGCCAGCTGCAGCAGTTTCTCGGGTGATGGCGGGCGGCCTGCGGAGAGCATGTCTTCCAGCAGTTGCTGCGAACCCTTGCCGGAAATGATCGCCAGCAGCGCGCCCAAGCGGGCGCTTGCGTTGCCGGTCTCGGCCGGCGCGGTGTTGCCCTGAACCACAATCGAGGGCGGTGCTTTCCGGATTTCGGTCAGCTGTGCAAGCACGCGGTCGAGCACGGCACCATGGGTTTCGGTGATTTGCAGCAGGCGCTCCAGCGTGGTCTGGCTCGGCGCCGGGCGCTTGATCGGTGCTGCTTTCTTCTTCGATGTTGCTGGCATATGCCTCTCCATAAAATCTGCCGGAAAGCCCAAACCGGCGCAGGATGCTTTCAACCGGGGTGTGAAGGGGTCACGTTCGGCTGAGGCTTTTGGTAAATTTGTTGTGGTGCTCAGACGGCCCAGACGCGGCCGTTGTAGCTGATTCGGGCGACGAGCTCGTCGCCGTCGTACACGCGGCAGTCGCCGACCTCACTGGCGCGGAAGCATTCCTTGGCGATGGCGGTTTGCCACTTTTCAGATGCGTCCGCGAGGCTGGCTGCCGAGCAAAAATGGCGCGTGTTGGTTTCGAACTTGACGATCAGATAGCGCGACGCTGTGAGTGCTTCGCCGGTGATTTCGATATCGCCGAAGGGTTTGATCGCCATGGCTCAGGCTGCCGCTACGGCGAAGGGCTTGCCCTTGCGACCGATGTTGATTTCAAGATGCAGGCCGCTTTGTACATAGTCGGGCAGGGTATCGCCAGCGCTTGCGCTGTCGGCGTTCATGGCGGCAATGATTTGTTCGACGGTTTTGACGTGCTCGCGGCACACCGACTTCTCAGGGAAGAAGCGGTTGACTTGGCGGTGTTTTTCGCCAGCAGGAATCAAGCGCACCGGCGCGGTCGAAATCGTCAGCACGATGGCGCTGTTGTGGCGCACATCGAGTGAGTACTTCCAGCCCTGCGGCATGACGGCTTTTACCGCAGCGGCAATCTGTTCTTTTTTCTCTTGATCCATCCAAGCCATGCTTTACTCCTCTGAATCGGTTGACGTTTATGTCTACTTGTCGATGAACGGAGTATCACGTATGTGTTTAAGATAGTCAATCACATACGTGTTTAAAAAGTGCGAATGTGTTAGATTAAATTAATCTAAGTAAATGAGATAAATGCATCTTTTCGGAATAAAGCGTCCCGATAGCACGAAAAAAAACCGCCTGAGTGGCGGTTGTGCGCGGGGCTATTAGTCTATGTCCGCAGCGTCTCTACCGGCACGGCGGCAGAGGTACGAGGCTACTTGTTGTTCAGGTCCGCATCGAGGAACACGCTCATACGCGCCTCGGCGAAAGCCCGTTGGCCGTCTCTGTCTATCGGTTCGTAGCCGCTTATGCCGTCAACGTAGGCGTTCCATTTCACGTACATGGATTTGATCCCGGCTTTGACGGCCGCGCGTGGTTCGTCCGCGATTGCCGTGGCATAGAGCGGCTCGGCGGCTGCCCGGGCGTTCAGCACGCAGTCAGTCGCCTTCCGGGCGTTATCGCGCTTCGAGTCCGGAAATCGTCGGTCAGCTTGACGCGCAAAATTGGCGTACATCTGGCAAGAGCTGTCACCACCGTTGAGCGCCTGGGTAAGGGCGATCAAGGACGGTCGCACATTCTCGGCTGCCCAGCCGGCGTTTGTCGTTATCAGGCACACAGCAACCATTGCGGTTTTTATGCATAACAAAGTGTGCAATCTTGATATTTGCATATCTTAATGTTCAATGTGAAGGGGCTTCAGCTGAAATCAAATCGTTGAGCTCTGCTTGTGGATCACCTGGCCGATGATGATGCAACTGGCTCCGCGGCAAAGCTTTCGCTGATATGTTTTTTGATCCGGATTATCGGAAACAAGCCACCATTCGCGGTTCTCGCGGACAAGGCGCTTCACGACGTCTTCGCCTTCATAGTTGACCGCATAGACCAACCCATCGCGGGGCACCTTGTCCGCCATGTTGATCACAACGAGGTCACCTTCCTCCATCCGAGGGGCCATGCTCTCGCCTCGGATTTTCAGCGCCACCAAATCCTCTGCAAAGTAGCCATTCTTTTCGAGCCACTCGCGCTGAAACAGTATCGGTTTCGCGTCTTCTATAACCTGGTCAATCGCAACGCCAGTCAATCCCGCTGAAAGTTTTAATCGCACTGCTCGAATCTCTAAATAGTTGGGATCTTCCTGCTCAGCCACGCTGACAGGAATGGCGCCGCGCGGAAGCAAGTCTTCATGAATGTTGGGGAGCGTGGAATCTTCGTTTCTCGCTGAATCGCCAATGCCTTCAGCAAGCCACGCTGCGTCGACGTCCAGCGCCAACGCGATAGAGGTGATCTTTCGTGCACTCGAGCGGATGCCGGCCTCGAGGTTGCCAATGGTCGACTGAGAGACGCCTGCAGCCTGCGCAAGCTGGGCTTGAGACATCTCTTTTTTATTGCGTGCCCAGACGAGCCGCTCTGCAAGAGTTTTCATATCACGAATGTAATAGAAAAATTAAACACGATGGTGTTTGACAAGTTCAAACACGTACGTGATAATTAGGTATGGATACACAAAAAACCGTTCTCGAACTGCTGGCCACAGGATTGACGCAGCAGGAGCTGGCCGACTTGGTGCCGTGTTCTCAGTCGCTGATAGCAGCGTTCGCGAATGGCACACGGGGAAAGCAAACCTCCATGCAGATTGGCAACAGCCTGCTGAGGCTCCATGGCGCGCGCTGTGAGAAGACGAAGCGCGGCGGCTCGCAGCGTAACGCAAAAAACAGGAGCGCTATCCCAACTGCTGTCGCGTCCGAGAACGCCCCTGTGGCCGAGGTCATTGCAACGGGGGCCGCGGGATGACCGGCACCACTTCAAAGAAGGTTATGGACCTCTCCCAAGCGCAAAGAAAACTGATTGCCGAAAGCCTGGCGCAGATCGCTGTGAACCTTGCCAGCGCGAATCGGCCGATACCGGAAACGACCATGACCGGCGTACGTACGTCGCTCACGAAGGAATTCCTTGCACTGAATGCGCCGGCGGCGCCAAAGGAGGGCGCATGAAAGCGCTGTACATCCGATTCGTCCTGTTTTTCATCGGTCCGGCGATCCGCGCCGAAATTGCAGCCCACGAGCGTAAGGAATCGCTGCTGCGCCAGGAGCTGGCACAACAAACGCTCAAATTGATGGACGCGGCATACGAGCGTCGCGTTCGCAAGCCGCCTCCAGCCGCGTAGGGCGGTTAGCGCTGCGCCAACGTGGCGAATTTTTGTAGTTCGCGAGCGACGACGACATTGACCGGTTGGTCTGCGTCTGGCCCGTGAGTCACTTCCTGCACTTGGTTTTCGAATTGAACACGCGCCGCCGCAGCAAGTTCTGCGGGGAGGACCGCAATCAGGGATTTGAGCGCCATATGTGCAGCAGTTTGTCGGCCAAGAATTTCGTTTTCGATTTCGAGGTTCACGGAAGTCCCTTTGTGATTGTGGTGTGAGAACCAGCAATTTATCACGGAGGGGCTTCCACCCAAATTTGCAGTTTTGTAGTTGTTTTCCCATTGAAGCACTTTAGCGAACGAGACAAGAAAAATCATGTTCCTTGATCCACACGAAAGCCCGATCAGCGCACTGGTCCGTCACATCAACGCATGGAAGAAGCGTGACCGTCACAGCAACGAAACAATCGCCGACCTGATCGTCGCCGCGCACGAGCGCATTGGCGGCCCGGCGCGCACCGGCATCCGTTTCGATCCAGGCAGTGCTGACGAATACAACCGCATGAAGGCTAACGCCGCGCGCATCTGGCGCTGGCTGGATGACGTCACCGACGACAAGAATCTGCTGAGCGCCAATTTCCTGCACTCGGTGGTTGCCGCGCTGCCGATCGACTTGAAGATCAGCTACTGGAATGAGGTGCTGGGCTTGGATGGCTTCTGCGTCGCCTCGGTCGAGTCTGGCGACGGTGAATTCCGTATCCATGATCTGGCAGTGCTGATGAAAGAAGACGGTGAAGCGCACCAAGCATGCGCCCGCGTGCTGGAAGACCCGAGCGCCGAATCGCTGCAGCAAGCGCAAAAGGAAATCGCCGAAGCGATCGAGACGAAGGAGGCGCGCCGGCCCCTGATCGGCGCAATGCTGCGTGCGCGTTCGCTCATCGGACGCATCTGCCATCCACGCCGCGCGAAGGAGCATGCATGAAAGCCGTGAAGCACTTGGCGCAGGGCCTGCTGGGATATCTGGCCCTGATCGCGTTCCTGGTGGTGTGGGGTTTGTTGGCATGAACATGGCACCGAACTACATGCACCAGTATCGCGAGTCATCGTCACGCGGCGTTCAGCTGAATCACGCGAAAAAGACCTGCCGCGGCGAATGCGGCAAGAGCAAGAGCGTCGGCCAGTTCGCTGACGGCGCCGCGATCTGCATCCGCTGCGCCAACCGGATGCCCAAAAAGCGAAGCCCAGACATTTGCGGTGTCCAGGCTTCAGATCAAAACACAATCGAGGGGGACCGTGAATGATCACAAACATTGTAGAGGACTATCAGGCGTTCTTGCAAGGCAAGGTGATTCGGCCGGAGTCGATCGGCTTTGACGTCGCCGACGCCGATATCAATCCGATTTTGAAGCTGCACCAGCGCGCCATCGTTCGCTGGGCGTTGAAGGGCGGCCGCCGCGCCATCTTCGCCGCGTTTGGTCTCGGCAAGAGCATCATCCAGTTGGAAATTGTCAGGCTGGCGATCGCTTACGCCGGCGGCATGGGCCTGTTGGTGATTCCGCTTGGCGTGCGGCAGGAATTCATGCGCGACGCGCACGTGCTGCGCACCGGCGATCATCCAGCGATCACTGACGCCCAGCGCGCCGAGTTGGCGCAATGGCTAGAAGGTCGCCCGGATCGAGCGCCAAATCCGAAATTCATCCGCAGCATCGCCGAGGCTACCGATCCGCTGGGCATGTACGCGACGAACTACGAGACGGTCCGCGACGGCAAGTTGGACCCGCGCCTGTTCGCCGTGGCCAGTCTGGACGAGGCATCATGCCTACGCGGCTTCGGCGGCACCAAGACCTTCCGTGAATTCATGGGCCTGTTCGCTGGCGACTACAAAACCATGGATGCCCGTGTCCGCTCGGATGGCGTGCGCTATCGTTTTGTCGCCACGGCAACGCCAAGCCCGAATGACTACATTGAGCTGCTGGCGTATTCGGCATTTCTCGGCGTGATGGACGTATCGGCCGCCAAGACACGCTTCTTCAAGCGCAACAGCGAGAAGGCTGACGAACTGACCATTCACGCCCACAAGGAGCGCGAGTTCTGGTTGTGGGTGTCGAGCTGGGGTTTGTTCGTTCAGCGGCCCTCTGACCTCGGGTTTGATGACGCCGGCTACGACATGCCCGCGCTGGACGTGCGCTGGCATGAAATCCCGGCCGACCATTCGGAAGCCGGGCACGAGGTCTACGGCCAGGCCCGCATGTTCAAGTCGCAGGCGCTGGGCGTGGTCGACGCGGCGCGCGAGAAGCGCGACTCACTGCCAGCACGCATTGCCAAGATGATGGAACTGCGCGCCGAGGATCCTGACGCGCATCGCATCATCTGGCACGACCTCGAGGCCGAGCGCCACGCCATTGAACGCGCCATTCCGACCGTGGCCAGTGTCTACGGCTCACAGGACCTCGACGAGCGCGAGGCAACCATCATCAAGTTTTCCGACGGCCAGTGCCAGGAGCTCGCCGCAAAGCCGGTAATCGCCGGCAGCGGCTGCAACTTCCAACGGCACTGCCACTGGGCGATCTTCCTCGGCATCGGTTTCAAGTTCAACGACCTGATTCAGGCCATCCACCGCTTGCAACGCTTCCTCCAGCAAGACACCGTCCGCATCGACCTGATCTACACCGAGGCCGAGCGCGGCGTCCGCCGCACGATGGAACGCAAGTGGAAACAGCACATTCAGATGATGGAAAAAATGAGCAAAATTATCAAGGAATACGGCCTGACCAAGGATGCCATGGCCGAGCTGCTGACCCGTTCGATGGGTGTCGAGCGCATCGAGTCGGCCGGCGAGAACTATCGCTGCATCAACAACGACAGCGTGCTGGAGACCGCGAACATGGCTGAGAACAGCGTCGGACTCATTCTGACCAGCATCCCGTTCTCGACGCAGTACGAATACTCGCCGAACTATGCCGACTTCGGCCACACCGA
>Ga0207667_10004924_pt1 | contig 16311 bp, 18 predicted proteins | sample KBSCornC52_FD_184301 | JGI IMG/M metagenome (GOLD analysis project Ga0207667, IMG submission 184301) | Corn rhizosphere microbial communities from Kellogg Biological Station, Michigan, USA - KBS Corn C5-2 (SPAdes) (version 2) | ecosystem: Host-associated > Plants > Roots > Rhizosphere > Soil ... | reverse complement strand
AAATCCGCAAGACGGTGCTGGAATATGAGAACATGCTGTTCTCATCGATGACCTACAATCCGGCGCAGATCCACATCGATCATGCCTATGCGGCCCAGACCGAGTTCGGCCGACCGCTGGTGAATTCGATCTTCACGCTTGGCCTCGTCATCGGCCTGACCGTCCAGGACACCACGCTGGGGACCACGGTGGCCAATCTCGGGATGGAGGAAACCACCTTTCCCAGGCCGGTCTTTGCGGGCGATACGATCCGCGCGGAAACCCGGGTGGTGGAGCTGCGCGAGAGCAAGTCGCGGCCGGGGCAGGGCATCGCGAAGTTCGAGCACATCGGCTACAACCAGAACGACGAGGTGGTCTGCCGTACCTTGCGGGGCGCCCTGATGCTGCGGGCGCCGGCGTGAAGCTGCGCTCGCTCCTGTTCGTGCCCGGCGATAGCGAGAAGAAGTTCGCGCGTGCCGCCCAGGGCCAGGCCGACGTCCTGATCCTCGATCTCGAGGACGCGGTCGCGCCTTCGATGAAGGGCGCCGCGCGTACCAGGGTCGGAGGGTGGATCGACCGGGCGGACGAGGTTTCTGCCGGTCTGTTCGTGCGGCCCAATCCGCTGTCGAGCGGGCTGATTGCTGACGATCTTTCCGCCGTGGTTCGCCCGGGCCTGGCGGGCCTCCTGATTCCCAAGGCGGATGGCGCCGCCGACGTAGCCGCGATCGCCGCGCTTCTCGACGAGCTGGAGGAGCGCGCCGGCATGGCCCCGGGCGCGGTCAGGATCATGGTCGTATCGACCGAGACGCCTGCGGCCATGTTCGCGTTGGGCAGCTATACCCCGCCCCATCCGCGGCTCATCGGCCTCACCTGGGGCGCGGAAGACCTTGCCTCCGCGATCGGCGCCACGGCCAACCGGGAAGCCGACGGCGCCTGGACCGAACCCTATCGCCTGGCGCGCTCGCTGTGCCTGTTCGCGGCGGCTTCGGCCGGGGTCGTGCCGGTCGAGACGCTCTATGCCGATTTCCGCGATGCGGTGGGGCTGGAAGCCGATTGCCGCCGGTCGCGGCGCGACGGGTTCCTTGGCCGGATCGCGATCCATCCCGACCAGGTCGATATCATCAATCGCTGCTTCAGCCCCTCCGACGAGGAAGTGGCCGAGGCCCGCCGTATCGTCGCCGCCTTCGCCGCCAATCCCGATCTCGGGACCATCGGCATCGACGGCAAGATGTATGACATCCCCCACCTCAAGGCCGCGCACAAGACGCTTGCCGCCGCCGGAGTGAACCCATGAGCGCCCCCCGTCCGCTGCCCACCGAGGAGGATCTCGACGCCATCCGCGAAGGCGTCCGCGCCGTCTGCGCCCGGTTCGGCGACGACTACTGGCTCGAGCGCGACGACGACGGCAAGTTCCCGCGCGAGTTCCATCGCGCCATGGCCGAGGGGGGCTGGCTGGGCATCACCATGCCCGAAGCCTACGGCGGCTCGGGGCTGGGCGTGACCGAGGCGATGACCATGATCCGCGAAGTGGCCTCGTGCGGGGGTGGCTTCGCGGCTTCGTCCACCATCCACATCAACCTGTTCGGCCCGCATCCGATCGTGGTGAAGGGGACCGAGGAGCAGAAGGCGCGCTGGGTTCCGCGCCTCGTTTCGGGCGAGGACCAGGTCTGCTTCGGGTTCACCGAGCCCGACGCGGGGCTGAACACCACCCGGATAAAGACCTTCGCCGAGAAGGTGCCGGGGGGCTACGTCGTGCACGGCCAGAAGGTCTGGACCTCCACCGCGCAGGTCGCGAACAAGATCATGCTGCTTACGCGCACCACCCGGTTTGAGGACTGCGCCAAGCCGACCGACGGCATCACGATCTTCTACACCGATCTCGATCGCTCGAAGATCGATGTCCACCTGATCCCCAAGATGGGCCGCAAGGCGGTGGATTCGAACGCGATCTTCATCGACGGCCTGTTCATTCCCGACGAGGACCGGATCGGCGAGGAGGGGAAGGGCTTCGGCTATATCCTCCACAGCCTCAACCCGGAGCGCATCCTCATCGCCGCCGCCGCCATGGGCATCGGGTCGGACGCGCTGCGGCGGGCCGTGCAATATGCCAAGGACCGCGTGGTCTTCGATCGCCAGATCGGCATGAACCAGGGCATCCAGCACCCGCTCGCGGAGAGGTGGATGTACCTCGAGAGCGCCTGGCTGATGATCGAGAAGGCCGCCCGCCTCTACGATAGCGGTCAGGCCTGCGGGGCCGAGGCCAACAGCGCCAAGTTCCTGGCAGCCCGCGCCTGCCACGATGCGGCCTGGCAGGCCGTGGCGACCCACGGGGGCTTTGGTTACGCCAAGGAATACCATGTCGAGCGGCTCTACCGCGAGGCCGCGCTCACCCGCCTCGCGCCGATCACCGAGCAGCTCATCATGAGCTTTATCGCCGAGAAGGTACTCGGCCTTCCCAAGAGTTACTAAGGACATTGCGACAATGGGCATGATGGATGGAAAAGCCGTGCTGGTTACCGGGGCGGGGCGGGGCGTGGGCCGGGGCATCGCCCTGGCCATGGCTCGCGCCGGCGCGAGCGTGGTGGTCAACGATCTCGGTGTGTCGCTGACTGGCGAGGGTGGCGACAGCGCCTCGCCTGCCGAGCAGGTGGTCGAGGAAATCCGCGCGCTTGGCGGCGCGGCGGTTGCCAACCATGACAGCGTGGCCGACTGGAACGGCGCCAGCACCATGGTTCAGGCCGCGATCGACAGGTTCGGCCGGATCGACGCGGTGGTGAACAACGCCGGCAACCTGCGCGACGTGCTGTTCCACAAGATGAGCCAGGACGATTTCCGTGCGGTGATCGACGTCCACCTGTTCGGCAGCTTCAACACCAGCCGGGTCGCGGCGCCGTTCTTCAAGGAACAGGGCAGTGGCGCCTATGTCCACATGACTTCGTCGAGCGGGCTGGTCGGCAATCTCGGCCAGGCCAACTACATCGCCGCCAAGCTCGGCGTCGTGGGCCTGTCGAAGGCGATCGCGATGGACATGCAGCGGTTCGGCGTGCGCTCCAACGCGGTGGCGCCCTGGGCCTGGACGCGGATGGTCAGCTCGATCCCGGCCGAAACGCCCGAGCAGCAGAAGCGGGTCGATGGGCTCAAGAAGCTCGATGCCGACAAGATCGGGCCGTTCTGCGCGGCCCTGTGCAGCGATGGCGCCGCCGGGGTGACGGGGCAGGTGTTCGGCGTGCGCAACAACGAAATCTACCTGTTCTCGCAACCGCGTCCGGTCCGCACCGCACACACCGCCGAGGGCTGGACCCCGGAATCGATCTGCGACCGGGTGTTCCCGCAGTTCGCCAACGATTTCTACCCGCTGCACAAGTCGGGCGACGTATTCACCTGGGACCCGGTCTGAGGGGAAGCGCGGCGTGATCGATCCGGCAGCCATCTTCGCCTACGACTTCGGCAGCCCGACCCAGGGCTACGCCGCACGCGACGCGATTCTCTATGCGCTCGGTCTTGGCCTTGGCGCCGATCCGCTCGGCGCGCAGGACCTGCGCTTTCTGGACGAGCGCGCTCTGGCCGTGCTGCCCAGCTTCGCGGTCACCCTGTGCAGCCCGGGCATGTGGATCCGCGATGCTGCGCTGGGCGTGGATTTCGGCAAGCTTGTCCATTCGGCGCACTGGGCCGAGTTTCCCGAGCCCCTGCCGCCGGCGGCGGCCGTGCGCGGCTCCGCCCGGGTCGTCTCGCTCGCCGACCGGGGCGAAGGCCGCGGTGCGGTGCTCGTCCTTGAGCGGGAAATCGCCGACGCGGCCGATGCCCGGGTCTATTGCCTGATGCGCCAGACCTTGCTGCTGCGCGGCGATGGCGGCTTCCGTGGCGATCCGGCAGCCAGGGACGCCCGGTTCGAGCCGGGCCGGCCAGCCGATGCGGTGCTTGACCTGCCCACTTCGCCCCGCGCCGCGCTGATCTATCGGCTTTCGGGCGACTGGAATCCGCTGCACCTCGATCCCGCGATAGCCGCCGCTGCCGGCTTCCCGCGCCCGATCATGCAGGGCCTCGCAAGCTACGGCATGGCCGGAATCGGCGTCTCGCGGGCATTGAACCGCGATCCGGCGGCCGTTTCCGAACTGGCGTGCCGGTTTTCCGGCGCGATCCTGCCGGGCGATCCGGTCAGCTTCCACGCCTGGCGCGAGGGGGAACGGGCGGCGCGCTTCGAAGCCTTCGTGGGTGAGCGCAAGGTGCTTGAAAGCGGCTCGATTTCATGGAGAGCACAGTGAACCGGCAGCGGATCGACGCGATCAAGTCCCGCCTGCGCATTCCGGTGATGGCCGGGCCGATGTTCATCGCCTCCACCGCCGATCTGGTGATCGCGCAGTGCCGCGCCGGGATTATCGGGTCGATGCCCGCGCTCAACGCCCGCTCGGCGGCCGCGCTGGACGAGGATGTCGCCCGCATTCGCGAATCCGTGGGCGATCGGCCCTATGCGATCAATTTGGTTGCCCATTCGTCGAACGCGCGGCTTGCCTCCGATCTCGAGATCGTGCTGCGCCACAAGGTGCCCATCGTGGTCCTTGCACTGGCCGCGAACGGCGATCTGGTCCGCGTACTCCAGGCGAATGGCATCCTCGTGTTCCAGGACGTCGTGCGCGATCGCCATGCCCGCAAGTGCGCCGAACTCGGCGTTGATGGGATCATCGCGGTCGGCGCGGGCGCGGGCGGGCATACCGGCTGCATTTCGCCCTTCGCGCTGATGCAGGAAATCCGCGAATGGTGGGACGGGCTGCTGCTCCTCTCGGGGTGCATCGCCACTGGCCGGGACGTGCTTGCCGCCGAAGTGCTTGGTGCGGATCTCGCCTATGTCGGCTCGGCCTTCCTCGCCTCGACCGAGGCAAATACCCAGGAGGGCTTCCGGCGGATGGTGGTCAAGGGCAGTTCGGCCGATATCGTGACGACCAACTGCTTCACCGGCATCGACGCGAATTTCCTTGTGCCTTCGCTGCTCCAGAACGGGCTCGATCCGAAGACCCTCAAGCGCCGCGAAGGCGGGATCAATATTGACGGCGGCGGCGACAATGCCAAGGCGTGGAAGGAAATCTGGAGTGCCGGCCAGGGCATCGGTGCGGTCAAGCGGTCCGAGCCGGCCGCCGCCTACATCGACCGGCTCGCGGCCGACTATGCCGCCGCCCGCACGGCCATGGGCATGCCCGCCCGTACCGGCGGAACGATCAACCGGGAGGGGACAAGGCCATGACCGTCAGACACCTGCTTTTCATCGTTGCCGCGCTGGTCTCGCTTGTCTGGGCGTGGTCGCAGGGGCTCGTCTGGATGACGGCGGGGGGCAACCTGCTTAACCTGCCAAGCTTCTTCGTCGATGCCTATCGCGCCGGCAGCGCCGCCGCCTTCCTCACGATCGACATCCTGTTCGTATGGGGCGTTTTCATCGTATGGGTGATCGGCGATGCGCGCCGTATCGGCCTGGGCACGAAATGGGGGGTGGGCTTCGCGCTGCTCTCGCTGCTGGGCACCTGCTTTGCCTTCCCGCTCTACCTCGTGGCGCGCGAACGCCGGCTCGACGCGGACCGCGCGGCGTGACCCTGTCGGCCCTGTTTTCCCCGGTTGCCATGGGGCGGCTTGGGCTGCCCAACCGGATCATCATGGCTCCGCTCACTCGCGGCCGCGCGGGCCAGGACCACGTAGCCACTGCGTTGATGGCCGAATATTACGCGCAGCGCGCCGCCTGTGGCCTGATCGTGTCCGAGGCCACCGCGGTCGATCCGCTGGGCATGGGCTGGTATCGCGCGCCCGGCATCTGGACCCGGGAAATGGTCGCCGGGTGGAAGCTTTCGACCGATGCCGTCCACCGCGCCGGCGGCCGGATCGTCGCGCAGCTGTGGCACATGGGCCGTCTCGTCCTGCCCGATTACATCGGCGGTCGCCAGCCGATCGGGCCTTCGGCGCTCGCCGGTGAGGGGGAGACCCTGGCTCCACGCGCGCCGGGCGATGCCGGCCTGCTGCTGCCGATGAAGCCCCATGTCGTGCCCCGGGAAATGGACCAGGCCGATATCGATCATGCGGTCGCGGCCTACGGCACGGGCGCGGCCAATGCGCTGGCCGCCGGGTTCGACGGGGTCGAGATCCACGGCGCCAATGGCTACCTGATCGACCAGTTCCTCAAGTCGGCCACCAACCGCCGCACGGATGGCTATGGCGGATCGCTGGCTGGCCGGCTGCGGTTCCTGAGCGAGGTGCTCGCCGCTGTCACCGCGCGGATCGATGCGGGCCGGGTCGGCCTGCGGATCAGCCCGACCAGCGCCCGCAAGGGCATGGGCGATGCGGATCCCGGCGCGCTGGCCGAGGCGATCGGCGCGCTCGCGCAGGAGTTCGGCCTTGCCTATGTCCACCTGATCGAGCCGGTCGAGGCCGGGTTCATGGACCGGCCCGAGGTGCCCGTGCTCGGTCGGCTGTGCCACACCTATGGCGGCGCGGTGATCCAGAACGGCGGATTCGATGCGGCGCGGGCCCAAGCGGCGATCGCCACGGGCGCGGCCGAGGCGATCTCGTTCGGCCGCCCGTTCATCGCCAATCCGGATTTCGTCGAGCGGCTGCGCAGGGGCGAGCCGCTGGCCGTGCCGAACATGGACTTCGCATATGTCGGCGATGCCCGTGGCTATACGGATTATCCGGCATTCGCGTCCTGAGTGACGGAAAGGGGAGGCAAGCGATGGATGGCAAGACTAACACCGGCCTGATCAAGGCCATGGCCTGGTCGGGCGTGATCGTGGTGATCAGCCTGGCGGTAAGCTACTGGTTGATGGGCTTCCTGCCGCCGCCATCGCCCGATCTCCCGGCCGAGGCGATCAAGGCTATCTTCATCGAGCGCAAGACCGCGATCCGTATCGGCACGATGATCGAATGCGTCGGTTATACCTTCTACCTGACCTGGGCCATGTCGATCGTGCTGATGCTGCGGCGGATGGAAACCGGCCTGCCGGTGGTTTCGTGGACCTCGATGGCGAACGCCGGCGGCGGCTATGTCCTGTTCCTGATCCAACCGTTCACCTGGGCGGCGTTGGCCTATCGGCCGGAACTGGTCGATGCGTGGTTCCTACAGATCATGAACGATTGGGTGTGGTTCACGTTCATTCTCAGCTGGGCTCCCTTCGCGGTGTTCATGGTGATGATCGGGATCGGCATCCTGCGCGATCACAACACCCCCCGCATTTTCCCGCGCTGGGTGGCCTTCCTCAATTTCTGGTGCGCGCTGGCGATCAGCCCGGCGACCCTGATCGAGTTCTTCAAGGCGGGGCCGTTCACCTACGCCGGCGTGATCGATTTCTGGTTCATCTTCGTCGTGTTCTTTGGCTGGATGGTCGTGATGACCTTCGTGACGGTGAAGGCGGCGGACCGGATGAAGCTCTCCCAGCAGGCGGGCTAATACCAACCTGCACGGTGCCTGACCATGAGGCCGGATTACGGCCCAGCCGCCGCGGTGTCGCGTCGACGCGCCTCGCGGGGGGCGAACAGCCGGTAGAGGCGGCCGGACCGGCCGGTTCGGCAGGCTGCCGCTCCCCGCTCCTCCAGCGCCTCGATGGTGCGGTTAATGGGTCCCGACCCTAGGCGACCGCCCGCCCGTGACTTTCCCAGAACGGCGCGCGCAGGTCCTTCTTGGAGACCTTGCCGCTGGGGACGAGGGGAAAGCCGTCCATGAAGGTCACGCTCTTGGGCACTTTGTAGCCCGCCAGCCGCTCGCGCGCGAAGGCGATCATGGCCGCCTCGTCGAGCGTGCTGCCATCCTTGAGGACCACGCAAGCCTTGACCGCCTCGCCCCAGCGCGGATCGGGCACGCCGATTACCGCCACCGCGGCGACTTCCGGGTGCACTGACAGCGCGTTCTCGACCTCGGCGGAGTAGATGTTCTCCCCGCCCGAGACGATCATGTCCTTGGCCCGATCGACGATGTAGTACAGCCCTTCCTCGTCGCAGCGGGCGATGTCGCCGCTGCGGTACCAGCCGTGCGTGATCACCGCCATGGTCGTCTCGGGCTGGCGCCAGTAGCCCTTGGTGATGCTCGGCTGGCGAATCAGCAGTTCGCCGGGTTGGCCTGGCGGCACGTCGTCGCCATTCTGATCGACGATGCGGAATTCGATCAGCGGCAGCGGGCGGCCGCAACTTTGCAGCTTTGCCTCGTCAGCCAGGTTGTGCTCCTCGGGACGCAGGATCGAGGTGGCGCCGCCGGCTTCGGTCGAGCCGTAGAACTGCATGAACCGGCACGGCATCACCGCGATCGCCCGCTTGATCAGCCCGAGCGAGATCGGCGACCCGGCGTAGAGCATGAGGCGCAAAGAGGAAAAGTCCGCCGTGGCCGCGTCGGGATGGTCGAGCAGCATTTGCAGCATGGTGGGGGTGAGGGTCAGCAGCGTCGGCTGGAGCGTGCTGATCGAGTGCAGCACGGCGGCCGGATCGAACTGGCGTTCTACCGTGATCGACACGCCGTTGTAGAGGCACTGTAGCGTGATCCCGAGGTGCAGCAGGTGGAAGTTGGGCAGCGCGTTGATAAAGCTGTCGTCGCGCTCCCAGTGGTAGGCCGGTTCAAGGTGCTCGGACAGGCGCATCAGATTTATCGCCTTGTGCGCGAGCATTACGCCCTTGGCCTTGCCGGTGGTGCCGGAGGTGTAGAGCTGGAACGCGGTATCGTTTTCGAGCACGCCCGCGGCAGGGCGGGTGTCCGGCTGCCCGGCAACGAGGCGCTCGAAGCTCTCCTGCTCGTCGATCCACACCACCCTGGGCTTGTGCGGCAGTTGGGCCAGCGCCGCGCTGAGCAGCGGTTCAAGTTCGCGCTCGGCGACGATCAGGTGGGTGTCGCTGTCGCGGACCTGCTCGGCCAGTTCGGCCGCGGCGAGGCGCCAGTTGAACACGACCAGCGCCGCACGGGTGTGGCCGCAGCCGAACAGCGCCATGTAGAAATCAAAGCTGTTCTTGCCGAAGTACCCGATCAGCCGGTCTTCCCGCGCCCCGTTGGCGATGAGCCAGTGGGCGGCGCGGTTGGCGTGGGCATCGAATTCGGCGAAGCTGATCTGCCGTTGGGCGTTGCGCAGGGCCAGCCGCTCCGGATCGTGGCGGGCCCAATAGGAGATGAATTCGCCGAGAGTGCGGATTTCGGGATAGACCCACATGTCTGCTCAGTGTCCCTCGAATGCGGGTTTACGCTTTTCGGTGAAGGAGGCGAGGGCGCCACGCGCGTCCGCCGATCCCGCGCAACGGGCAAGGGCGAGGGCTTCCAGTTCGAGCTGGGCTTCGAGCGCGGTGTCGCCGGCGGTGACGAACAGGCGCTTGAGCTCCCCAAAGGCCCGGGTAGGTCCCGCAGCGAGGCCGCAGGCGACGGCCTCGGCGCGGGCGGCGAGATCCTCGCCCGCGACGACCTCGTCGACAAGGCCTGCCGCCAGCGCCTGCTCGGCGTCAAGCGTCTCGCGCATCATCAGGAACCGTTTGGCCCGGGCCAGGCCCATGCGGCGGCCGAGCAGGACCGAGGCGCCGCCGTCGCAGCAGAAGCCGAGCCCGGCATAGGCCGAGACGAACTGCGCCCCGGCTTCGGCCACGACATAGTCGGCTCCGGCGATCACCGAGACGCCCCCGCCTGCGCAGACGCCCTGCACCGCGGCGACCAGCGGGGCATCGCCGCGCTGAAAGCGCGACGTGCCGGCGTGGAAATCGGCTGCCCAGCGCTTGATCAGGCCCGGGAGGGCATCGACGTTCTCATGAAACGCGGCGACATCGCCGCCGAAACAGAAGTTCTTGCCCTCCGCGGTGAGGAGCACGGCGCGCACGCCTGCATCGGTGGTCAGGGTGATGGCGGCATCGGCCCATTCGTCGCAGAAGGTCGATCCGATCGGATTGCCCCGCGGGGCCTGGCAAAGGACCAGCCGGGCGAGCCCGCCGTCCCGTTCGATACGCATGCTGTTGTCGGTCATCGCAGGCTGCCTCAGTCGAGCACGAGTACGGGCTTGATGCACTTGCCGTGGTGGCTGTCGGCAATCGCCTCGTTGATCTGATCGAAGCGGTAGCGGGTGATCAGCCGTTCGATGGGAAGGCGGCCGGCGGCATGATAACCGATCAGTTCCGGAAGAAACCCGGCGATGTCGCTGTCGCCCTCGACGATCCCGCGCACGGTGCCGCCGAGCGTAAGCCACTGGATGACCGGCACTGGCAGAACCGCATCCAGCGCGCCGGGCATGCCGATCAGGCCGATGCGGCCGAGCGTGGCGATCATGTTGGGGGCCTGCTCGACGGTGGGCATGTGGCCGCTGGTGTCGATGATCACATCGACCCCTGCGGGAACGATCGCGCGCACCGCCTCGACGAGGTTACCGACGGCAGCCGGGTCGATCACGTGGGTCGCGCCGAGTTCGAGTGCGATCTCGCGCCGACTGGCCTGGGGTTCCACGAGTATGATCGGGTTGCAGCCCGCGAGCGTGCCGCCGAGCACCGCCGAGAGCCCGACCGCGCCGCCGCCAATCACCAGCAGCGCTTCGCCAGCCTTGGCCTTGACCGAGCGCAGCACCGCGCCAGCGCCGGTTTGCACGCCGCAGCCGAGTGGGGCGAGGGTGGCGAGGTCGGCATCGTCCGCGACCTTGAGCACGTTGCGTTCGTTGGCGATGGCGAGGCCCGCGAACGAGGACTGGCCGAAGAAGTTGTCGGCCACCGGGGCGCCATTCCTGCTGAGGCGCGACGAACCGTCCGGGCGGACGCAGAGCATGTTGAGCGGAAAGAACTCGAAGCAGTAGGCGGGATCGTGGCTGGCGCAGCGCGCGCAGTGGCCGCAGCTGTTGAAGCTGAGCAGCACCTTGTCCCCCGGCTTGACCGAGGTCACGCGCTCGCCCACCGCCTCGACGATTCCGGCGCCCTCATGGCCGAGTACGGTCGGGAAGGCGTTGCCGAGCGCGCCCGAACCGATGACGAGATCGGTGTGGCAGATGCCCACCGCCTTGATCGCGACCCGCACCTCGCCGGCCTGGGGCGCGGCGACATCGATCGTCTCGATGCTGAAGGCACCGGCAGGTTCGTTGAGGACGGCGGCACGGGTTTCCATGGAACAGGCTCCTTCGATCACAGGCGAGCGCGAATGGTTTCGCGGTTGCGGGTCAGGTAGGCACGGCTGAGTCCGATCTGCTGGACGCCGTGGCCGATGAGGCCGTTGCACCGGGTGCGCAGCGAAGCCTGGAGGTAGACGTTCGAGGGCATCGGCGACCAGTAGCAGCCGTTGACGGTCGAATAGGTCACGGCGAACTTGCGGCCACGCACGTCGGTCACGCTCAGCATGCCGCCCATCGGCATGACATGGCGGTATTCCTGGATGCCGCTGCTATCGACGAGGCCGAAGATCTCTCCGTTTTCAAGCACGTAGCCGCTGATGTGCGGCCCCATCGCATCGGTTCGGGCGATGTCGTGGCCGGTGAACAGGTGGATGGTCAGCGCCTCGCCGAAGCTGGCGTGCCACCAGATCACCGAGCTGTTGTCGCGCTCGGGTCGGGGGCCCCAGCTGCGGTCGCCGGTCTCGACGCAGTCGACCGGCCAGGTCCGGCCGCGTACGGTGAGGGTGCCGGTGATGCGATAGGTCTGCTCGTAGTGCCCGGACCAGCTTGCATCCCATGCCGGTCCGAGCCGCGCGGCGGCGGTCGGGTCCATGGCCGGGTCGTTGATGTCATAGGGCTCGTGCAGCGCCCGGTAAGTCAGGTCGAAACGGGTGTCGTCGATCCCCTCGTAGCGCAGGCGGTAGAGCTTGAGGGGCTGGACCACCTCGAACGAGAGCCCGTTCGGCAGAGCGAAGTTGCTCATCCGCTCGGGGCAGGGCAGGTGCTGCTGGTTGTCAACATAGAGCTGGTCTTCCCAGCGCTCGGCAATGCGATCGAGCATCGTTACGTCGGCCATGCACGCGCCAACCTTGGGCCGCGTGACGACATAGACGATCACGTCGATCTTTGCCTCGGGCACGTTGAACGGCAGCGCCAGCGTTTCCGCCCACGACCAGTGGGATTCGGCCGTGAAGTGAAAGTCGTTGTCCTCGGGCCGGATCACAGCGTGTCAAACCCGAACGGGGCGCACCACACGCGATCCTTGTGGGCGCGGGCCTGCTCGTGCCCGATCACCAGTGCGGTCATCCTGGCCTGGTCGGCGGCGTTGCCATTGGCGCTCACCGCGGCGATCAGGGCTTCGATCGCCTGGTTGACCGCGAGGCACTGCTCGCGAACCTGCCCGCCATTGGCGCTGTCCACGGCCTCGGCCTTGCCGGCCGCGGCGGCGAGCGCGGCGCGCGGGGTGTCATGGCCGGTCATCGCCTCGCCAAGGGTGCGGGCCAGCGCGACCGCGTCGGCGAGCTCCTCGCGCTCGAAGGCCGGGGCGGCGTCGATCTGCGCCCGCAGGATCTGGAGGTGTCCGATGCTGAGGTGGGCCTGCTCCCGCGCCAGCGAGGCTTCGGGGGGCAGGTGGGGGAGGATCACTTCGGTCAGCGCGCGCACCACGCTGGCAAGGCGGTCGTCGATGCTGGGAATCATGCCGGTTGCCCCTGGCGCAGCAGCCGCACCAGATCGTCCGCGAACATCGCGACGGTGGCTGCAAGGAAGGTGAGGAGCACGTCCTGGTGGTTGTGCTGCGAACGGGCGGCGGCAATGCCGTTGGCGGCCACGATGACGTAGCACTTCCAGCTGCTCATGATGTCGTAGAAGTGCAGGGTCCGCCGGTTGACCGTGCGGCCGGAAGCCCTTTCGTAAGCGGCGATGAATTCCTCGCGCTCGTAGAGGTCGCTCGCACGAAAGGTGCCGTTGTCGATCGTGCCGAACGCCTGCATCAGAACCCAGGCGAGATCCTCGTGGAAATCGCCGATCCGCGCCAGTTCCCAGTCGAGCACGGCGGTGATCTGGCCGCTCTCCTCGTCGAACAGGTAGTTGCCGGTGCGGTAGTCGCCATGGGTGACGACGAGGTCCTGCGGCGAACAGTCGGGCATGTTGTTGGCCAGCCACTGCTCGGCCAGGGCGACGATCGGGCGGGTCTCGCCCTGGTCGATCTGCCACAGCGCGCGCCAGTAGTTGAAGCTCCAGCGCGCGGCCTGCCTGGGGTCGGCATCCGGCGCCTCGAAGCCGGGCAGGGGGTTGGCCCGCCAGTCGTAGGCATGGATCCGGACCAGGATGTCGAGGAACTGGTCGCGAAGCTTGCCGCGCAGGTCCTCGCCCAGCCAGGTGCCGAGGCCGGACACCTTCATCCCCGCGTCCGAGGGCTTGGTCACGCCGGAGACGACCTTCATGATCGCCGCAGCTTGGGGGAAATGCGCGCCCGTGGGATCCACCCAGGCCGCTTCCGGCACCGGGACGATGCCGTTCATCGCCCCGAGCAGAACGAATTCGCGCTCCCGGTCTGTTTCGGTGATGGCCAGCTGCGGGTCCATCCGCAGCAGGAACTGCTCATCGGTGCCATCGCGGGTGAGGGTGAAGAAGAACTGCTCCTTCGATGCCCCGCCGCCGACGCGGCGCACCCCCGAAACGGTCGATCCGGGGTGCAGCCGCGCAAAGTAGCTTGCCAGTATCTGGGTAACGTCGGGGATCAGCGCAGCACGGTAGGGCGGCAGGTCGCGGTTGGTGCGGCGGCGGTCCAGAATGCGGCGGTGAACCGCTTCCATGTCGGAAAGGTCGTTCACCGGGAACCTCCGCGATAGGCCGGCACCGAACGGATGTGGGCCAGGTAGTCGGTCGGCCAGGCATGTTCGAGCCAGCCCACCCCGGGCTTTCCGTCGATGGTCGCCCGCCCGGCGGCTTCGTTCAGGGTAATTTCGGCGGACGGGATCAGGACGCCGTGCATCGTGAACCGGGTGGCCATGGTGGTGATGCGGCCGGCCTCGTCGGAGATCGTGGCCTCGATCCGCTTCTGAACGAACCGGTCGTCGTACTCGAGATCGAAATCGAGCCTGCTGATCTGCGCCATCAGCCCATCTTTGAGCACGTAGCCGATCAGGCGCGTCTCACCGAGCGCATTGAGGTGCCAGAAGTGCACCGAGGTATCGGGGCCCGCCTGGCCCTGGAACCAGCGATAGTTCTGCATCGCCTTCCAGTCGCGCGGGCCCCAGCTGTGATCGCGGTGGCCGGTGGTGTCGAATGCGATGGTCCGGCCATCCAGCACCAGCGTGCCCCTGGCACGGCCGCTCTGCTCGATGCGGTTCTTCGCGCAATAGGGCGGGCAGCCATCGGCGTGGGCGCCATAGGCATAAGGCGGGTGCGACCCCTCGAAGGTGAAGTCCAGCTGCACCCGCTCGTTGGCGAAGCGGAACCGCGCGGTCTTGAACTGGAGGTCATGTTGCATGCCGAACTGCTCGATCTGCCATTCCGAGAAGTTCATGTCGGCCGGCACCGGGCGGTCGGGAAATACGAGCGTGAGCTGTTCCGGGCCGACGCCTTCGCCGAACAGGCACAGCATGGCGCCGGCCGAGCTGTGCGCATCGACCCATGTGTAGGTGAAGAAGGCAATCCCTTCGTCAGGCAGGTTGACCAGCAGCGGCACGGATTCGCGGTCGTTGGCAAGGGCGGTGCTGAGCTGATGCCGTCCATCGTCCACCCCGGCAACGGTGAGGTCCGGTCGGGTAAGCTTCACATTGTCGAACATTGTCGTCTCCCGGAAATTCTCACGTCAGCCAGTAGGTCAGGAGCAAGATCGCGGTAATCGCCACCAGCCAGGCATCGAGCAGCGGGCCCAGCGGGCGGTGGTGCCAGCCCAGTTCCATGTACTGGGAGAAAACGATGCGGATCTTCAGGGCAGCCAGCACGAAGGCGAGGCTTGCCGCCACGCGCGCCGGGACCAGCCCTTCGGCCATCAGCACGCCGGCCACGGACGCCGCCGCCAGCACCAGCCAGGCCAACCAGACCGGCCATCCGGCATGGGCGCGGGTGACGCTGGGGGCGGGGGAGCGTTCGGCGCTCATGCGGCCCGTTGCAGGTAGAGCATGGCGAACAGCACGATCCACAGCAGATCGACCATGTGCCAGTAGGCGCCGCCCGCCTCGAGCCAGCGCAGCCGGTCGGCCTGGGGAAGGTCGCGGCGGCACCGCCCGATGAGGACGCCGAGCACGACCATCCCGATGAGAAAATGGAGGAAGTGCACCCCGGTGAACACGAAGTAGTAGGTGAAGAACTCGTTCGTGGTCAGCCCGATGCCGTGGTTCAGCTTGGTGGCCCATTCCACCGCCTTGGTCAGGGCAAAGGCCGAGCCGACCACCAGCGCGGTAAGCAGCGACCGGCGCGCGCCGGTCCAGTTGCCGCCGCGCGCCTGGCGAGTGGCGTGAGCCATGAAGGCGCCACTGGTCAGCAGGATCAGGGTGTTGGCCAGCCCGAGCATGAGATCAAGCTGCGCGCGGCCGGCTTCGTAGAGCGCCGGCTGGGCCATCCGACCCAGCGAAAAGATCAGAAAGAACAGCGCAAAGGTGCACATGTCCGCGAAGATGAAGAACCACACGCCCGAATCCCCGGGCTGTTCGCTGCGGGACACGCCGGCGCCTCTGGCCTGAAGATGTGGAGCGTCCACGAAATCACTGCGCCTCGATGCGGCGCACGGCCCGGAACGCGTAGAGCGTCAGCACCGGCACCCAACCCATCCAGATGAGGAATTCAATCCAGAAGTTGAGCACTCCCGAGCGTGCAAAGGCACCATTGCGAAAATAGGGCATGATGCATTCGGCCACGAACATGAAGCCAACCCAGATTCCGTACCACGAAAGCCACTTGGGAATCAGGGGAACGGCGCGCTTGTCGGACAGCCAGCCCACGCCAAGCGCGAACATTTGCACGGAGGTGACCGCATAGGCGAGATCGATCAGCAGCCACGCCATGTCGTAGAGCATCTGGATCGCCCAGTCGGGCAGGGCTTCGGGGCGGAATGCCGCGGTCAGCCAGAACGACGTGGGCACGAGCACGGTGATCGTCGTCCAGGCCGCGCCCACCCGGGCCAGCTGGACGAGAATGCTGTCCTTCTCGATGGTCTGCTCAAGGATCTTGGCGAGGGCATAGCCCCAGACGCCATAGGCCGGGGCGAAGGTCATCGCCACGACCATGCCGAGGCGGACCGACCCGGCATTGCCGCGGAACCATCCGGCAACCTCGGCGGCGGGGGTATCGGGTGCGAAGGGGGGGAAATTGTCGCCCAGAATGCCCCAGCAGACGAAGAAAACCGCGATGAACAGCGGCCCCATCCACAAGCAGAACCGCCAATAGCGGGTATCGACCTTGTCTTGCATCCTCGCCTCTCCCGAAAAGGGCGCCCCGGATTGCCCGGGTGCGCCCGTTTAGGTCAGTTCACGTATCAGTAGCGGAAGGT
>Ga0207667_10004916_pt1 | contig 16320 bp, 12 predicted proteins | sample KBSCornC52_FD_184301 | JGI IMG/M metagenome (GOLD analysis project Ga0207667, IMG submission 184301) | Corn rhizosphere microbial communities from Kellogg Biological Station, Michigan, USA - KBS Corn C5-2 (SPAdes) (version 2) | ecosystem: Host-associated > Plants > Roots > Rhizosphere > Soil ... | reverse complement strand
AACAAAAGCCGTTTTGCATATTTGTATGATCCGATGCGCAGTGCACTCCGGCCTGTAGGACTCTGGGTAAAGACGCGCGACTATATCGGCGAATTCTTCGGAGGGTATTTCAAAAATATTTTCCGCAGGCGATATGCGGCGTGGACAATCTTTGGTTGTATGGGCCATCAGTGAAGGCCGTGAATGCGCCCGTAAAGTGGACGAATTCCTGAACGAAGGCGTATCTTTTTTAGAAAGTAAAGATCACAACATAGTTTTAGCTATTTAGCAAAAACCAGTACCATTTTTTGAAGCCATCCCAAAAAGGATGGCTTTTTTGTTTTTAAACTGTTAATCTGTTTAAAGATGACACAAACAAGGAGTTACAGGGTGGTAATTAGATAAATAAGATATATATTAATTAAAATAAAATGTATTGTTTATATCAGGTTTTATCTGAAAAAATGGATATTTTCGATATCAGAACATCAGATACGATTTAATAGTAATATAAGATAACTAAAAAACAACGGTATGAACAATTTATCACTAAAGCGAGTAGCGCCCTTTCTGGTCCTGGCGGCAGTTGCTGTAATTGCCCTTTTTATTCCCTCCCTTCCGGCATTTAATGACGGAGGAAAATACAACAGTGCTGATGTAGCCTGGATTATTGTTGCCACTGCTTTGGTATTTTTAATGACACCTGGCCTGGCCTTCTTTTACGGTGGTATGGTGCATCGTAAGAATATCCTGTCTACCATGATGAAAAGTGTGGTAGCTGCTGGTATAGTTAGTATTATATGGGTGGCAGTAGGTTTTAGCCTTTGCTTTGGAAAGAGTATTGGCGGCGTTATTGGTAACCCAGGTACTTTCCTGTTCTTTAAAGGAGTTGCATCAGGCGCCCCCTGGGCTGGAGCTCCAACTATACCTCTTTTATTGTTTTCTCTGTTTCAGTTGATGTTTGCCATTATCACACCCGGTTTGGTGGTAGGCGCTGTAGCTGAACGTATCCGTTTTACAGCTTATACACTTTTTATAGTCCTTTTCAGTTTGCTGGTGTATGCACCAATTGCACACTGGAGCTGGCATCCTGATGGCTTTCTGTTTAAAATGGGTGTACTTGACTTTGCCGGTGGTACTGTAGTACATATTTCTGCCGGTTGTGCAGCTCTGGCTGGCGCCCTCGTTTTGAAACGCAGAAAAGCCCATATTGAAAACAGGGAAATTCCCCCATCCAATATCCCTTATGTATTGATTGGTACCGGTTTACTGTGGTTTGGCTGGTTTGGTTTTAATGCAGGCTCAGCTTTGGCGGCCAATGCATTGTCTGTGTCAGCTTTTGCTACTACCAATACAGCAGCCGCCGCTGCCGGTTTATCATGGATGTTCTTTGATGTACTGCGTGGTAAAAAACCTTCTGTATTAGGTTTCTGTATAGGCGCTGTAGTAGGCCTTGTAGCTATTACTCCTGCAGCAGGTTTTGTAGCTATTCCTCAAAGTATTTTTATAGGCGTAGTAGCTGCTATTATTTCAAATGGCGCTGTTTATTATAAACAAAAATCTACGCTGGACGATACGCTTGATGTGTTTCCTTGTCATGGTATCGGCGGTATGGTAGGTATGTTAATGACGGGTATTTTCGCTACTAAAACAGTGAATGGCGCTGGTAATGACGGATGGTTTTATGGTAATGCATCTTTCTTCTTTATTCAGTTAAAAGCAATGGCTATTGTAGTTGCCTACAGCTTTACTGTTTCGTTTCTCATTTTCAAATTCATCAACTTTATTTTGCCTTTGCGCGTAACGCCTGAAGAAGAAGAACTGGGTCTGGATGAAACACAGCATAATGAAAAATATGTGCAGGGAACTTTGCTGGTTGCTGACGGAAACGGCAAGTTGATCGAGAAGCACGTGGAATCACTCGATTAAAAAGAAAAAGATACAGCTTAATAAAGATTGAGCTTCTGACACAAGCTCAATCTTTCACCGTACCTTTTTCTATAAAACTTAAAAAACTAACTGCAATGTTAAGAAAAATTTCGGCATTTGCCACTCTCGTGGCTATTGGTTCAGCTTCAATGGCTCAGGATTCCACTAAAAAAAGTAATCTCGCAATCACAGGTTCCGTCGACGCTTACTATCGTTACAATTTTCACAATTCCAAGGATTCAGTAACCAACAACTTCACCAGCTTTACCAATTCCCATAATTCTTTCGAGCTGGGTATGGCTTCTATCAGAGCAGATTATACCCAGGGCCGCGTAACCGGCGTAGTTGATCTGGGTTTTGGAAGAAGAGCTGAGGAATTCTCTTACAACGACAAAGGAGGCTTAACCGCTATAAAGCAGGCATATATTTCAGTAGCTGCTACCGATAAATTAAAATTTACCATGGGTAAATGGGCTACACATATTGGTTACGAACTGGTAGATGCATATCTGAACCGCAACTACAGTATGGCCTATATGTTTTCGTATGGCCCATTCTTCCATACCGGTATTAAAGCTGAATATACCGCCGGCAAATTTGGATTCATGGTCGGTGTTGCCAATCCAACTGATAATGTGACCGCCAGTTTCGGAAAGAAAATGGTGCTCGGTCAAATCAGCTTAAGCGATACCAAACTAAAAGCCTATCTGAATTATCAGGGCGGTAAAGACATCGCCGCTAACTCTATACAACAGGTTGATCTGGTGCTTCAGGGTACTGTAAGCGATCAGTTCAGTGTTGGATATAATGGCACTGTGCAATCGGTTAAAGCGGCCGATGGTAAAAGCGATGGCAACAAATGGTGGGGATCTGCTGTGTACCTGAATTTCGATCCTACCAAAATCTTCGGATTAACACTTCGCGAGGAATATTTCGATGATAAAAAAGGTGTGTCGGGTTTAAGTGCACCTGCTGCTGCAGGTGTAGCTACCAGTGTAATAGCTTCCACGTTATCAGGTAACATACACTTTGATAATCTGACGATTATTCCTGAATTCAGACTGGACAATTCAAAAGAAGCCATTTTTTCCAAGAACATTAACGAAATGGTGAAAAGCACAGGAACATTTATCCTGGCCGCCACCTGGCATTTTTAGTTGATGAGGTTATTCCCGCTTTGTATTCGTACTTCATCATGAGTGGCTATAAGCCGGAGCAAAAGATGTATTCTTTTGATGCATGTATTAACGTATTGGTAAAACGAAACATTAGCTGGGGCTCTGGATCAGATTCAAAAAGTGTTGATACTTATATAAAGAGATAGAAGTAAGTAATAATAAACCATAAAGACCAACCAGGCAAGGTAATAAGTTAAGCCGGCACCGACCGCTGGTTAAGCTAATATTATTCACCCCCAACTAAAAACTTAAAACATGCAATCCAAGTTTGTCCGTCTGTGCGAAGCGCTCGCCGCGCCCGTCAAAGCCGGTAAGAATTATTTAAAGCCGGTAAAAGAATTAACGAGAACTGAAAAGTGGAGGCTGGGTACAACGTTTTTCTTCGGAAAAATTATTGGCCTTGCCCTTGTCTTTGCAGCAATGATCTTTTTGCCTGGTATGCTGGGCACACCCGCTCATGCTCAAACAGGCTATACAGCACATGAAACATCCCTGATCAATTCAGTGAATACAGTGTGGACGCTGGTGGCAGCGTTTCTGGTATTTGGCATGCAAGCGGGCTTTGTTATGCTCGAAGCCGGTTTTGCACGCACCAAAGAAACCGTGAATGTGCTGATGGAATGTATACTCGATACCTGTTTATGTGGTATTCTTTTCTGGGCCATTGGTTACGCATTTATGTTCAGCCATGGCAACGGATTTATAGGCACACACTGGTTCTTTTTATCAGGTGCTCCTGATACATACGAAGCTACCGGAGTGCCGATACTTGCACACTGGATCTTCCAATTTGCCTTTGCCGATACATGTTCTACTATTACTTCAGGCGCCATGATCGGCCGCACCAGTTTCCGTGGCGATATTCTTTACAGCCTTGGTGTAACCGGTTTCATATATCCCATTATAGGTCACTGGGCATGGGGTCCCGATGGTTTCCTGGCTACTATGGGAACTGCTGGTAATTTCCTTCCCAGTCTTGGTCAGCCATTCCGCGATTTCGCCGGTTCTACAGTAGTACATACCATTGGCGGAGTTATTTCTTTCGCCGGTGCTATGGTGCTTGGTCCGCGCCTTGGTCGTGTTTTTGCCCGCGATGGCGGCGGTATGCCTGCTCCGCATAATCTTACCGTAGCTGCAGTAGGGGGCTTCTTATTATGGTTTGGATGGTACGGTTTTAACCCAGGCAGTACACTTTCTGCAATGGATGCACAGGGTATAGGCCGTGTTGCCGCCAATACTACCCTCGCTGCCTGTGCCGGTGGTTTAACTGCTATGCTGGCTGCTTTCTGGTGGGGTTCTACAAAAGGAAAATTTGATCTGGCATTTTCAATAAATGGATTTCTGGCCGGACTGGTTGCTATCACCTGCCCCTGTTACTGGGTAAGTCCGCTGGGTGCTATCTTGTTGGGTGGCGTTGCCGGCTTTGTGGTATATGCAGCCTGCGCATTCATCGAATGGATCCGTATAGATGATCCCGTGGGCGCTGTTGCCGTACATGGCTTTGCCGGTATATGGGGAACCCTGTCGCTTGGACTATTCGCCTGCGGAAAATATGGCGCCACAGGACCTCTCGGCGCAGATAATTCTGCTCCGGTCACTGGTTTGTTCTATGGTGGAGGTATGGGCGTGCTGAAAGCCCAGTTTATTGGTAGCGCCATTGTTACAATCGGCACCTTTGTGGTAGCTTTTGTACTCATGTGGGTGATCCGCCAATTGCCTCATCCCTGGAACCTGCGTGTGGAATCACATGGCGAAACCGGACCCGGTGGTTTGGATGTATTCGAACATGGTACAGAGGCATATCCTCACCAATCATCTGTAATAACTACTCCCGGCCATAAGCCCGAAATAAAAGAACCTGTTCCTGTTCTTCAATAAAATTCAAAAGGGATATTTCATGTTAATGAAATATCCCTTTTCTTTTGCTTCTGCATTAACATTAGTTTTAATTATATATTATATATTATCTGTTTCATCAGCCAAAAAAATGGTAAATTTGAAGAATTAGTAAGTTATTTTGTAAAAATGATACCTCAAATTGGCTGATTTTTGAAAATATTGATATAGTTGTATTTTTAATAATTTAAATGATCAACAACCAAAACTAACTAAACTCTGTGCGGTAATATGTAAAATAGTATTTAATGCTTTTTTTCATTACCGTTGTTTTAGTTATCAGAAAACGCATCCGTTTCGACCGGGTGCGTTCTTTTTTTATGTTTGCCCTAAAACGCCAGTGCGCAAAGGAAAACCTTCGCGCACTGCCATTTTTGTGGGAAATTCTTCAGCTAAGCCGAATTCCTACCCGCATTAATAATTCCAAATGAGCTGCGTATGACCAGCTTTTCGAAGATCTCCTTATGCTGCGGCTGTGCATTCTGCTCTTCCATTTGCCGTATACGCGCCATGGCGTATTGCTGAATGGTAGTAAGGGGCAATACGATCCGTTCACGCATTTGTACCGACAATTGCTCTACCGGGTAATCAGCCATCAGTTCGCTTTTACCCGATAACTGGAAAATATACCGTTGTGTCAGTTCATACTCTTTATAGATCATGTTCCAGATCTCGCCATATCTCGGGTCCTGGCTCAGATATTCTGTCAGCGGGAAGAAACATTTTTTCATCGCCATTTCGCAGTTATCGATAAGTGTTTTAAAGAACAGCGAATGACGATAGACTTTTTTAATGTCGCCCAGTTTTCCTTTTTTATCCATGGCCTGCAGAGCAGTACCTACACCATAGTAACCAGTCACGTTTTGTTTTAACTGGCTCCAGGCGCCCACAAAAGGAATGGCGCGCAAATCGTTCAACGACAGTTTTGATGAAGAACCCCGTTTGGCAGGACGGCTGCCGATATTGGTTTCGCTGTAAAATTTCAGCGGACTAACATGCGCCAGATAGGTCAGGAAATCAGGATTATTTTTTAAATCATTGTAAGAAGTCAAACCTTCTGTTGCCAGTTCTTCAATCAACTCCTCGTCTTCCTTGCTTAATATTTTTTCTTCATCATCGAATATGTCATTCGAAATACCCGCATTCAGCAATTGTTCTATATTGAACTGGGCCGAATCGATGGTGCCAAAGTTAGAGCTGACGGTTTGCCCCTGAATGGTCAATTGTATTTCCTTGTTGGAAATATTATTTCCCATCGAAGCATAGAACTTATGTGTTTTACCACCGCCGCGCGCCGGAGGGCCACCACGACCATCGAAAAACACGACATCAATACCATATTTTGAAGATATGCTGGTGAGTTTTTCCTTGGCTTTATATATACTCCAGTTGGCCATCAGATAACCGCCATCTTTGGTGCCATCAGAAAATCCAAGCATGATCGTCTGCCGGTTATTTCTATTTTTCAAATGAGCGCGGTAGGTCTCATTTTCATACAACTCCTGCATAACATCTGCCGCTTCCTTTAAATCGTCGATGGTTTCAAACAGCGGCACAATATCAATGGTCAGTTCATCTTTTTTCCATCCGCACAGTCTGAATAATCCATATACTTCCAGCACATTCAATGCGCTGTTATTGTGGCTGATAATATACCGGCTGCAACCGTCAATACCATTGTATTGCTGAATTTCCTTAATGGCTTTAATAGAAAGCAGGGTATCTTTTACAATGCCTTCTTCAAATACATGTCCGCCTATATCATCGCTTTTCGTACTCAGCAGTTTTTTCTTTTCATCTTCGCTCAGCTCAGCGTAGTTACGGGGAAGAACATCTGATTTTTGAGAAATTTCTTCCAGCACTTTGCTGTGTATGCTGCTGTCCTGGCGAACATCAAGCGAAGCAAAGTGTAATCCGAATACATGTACTTTATTGATGAGGTTATCTACCAGGTGCTGGAATAATCCGTTGTGCTGATAGATCAGGATCTCACGGATCTTATGCAATGCATCGAGGATACCCTGTTTGCTCAGGAAAGTACGCTGCCCGGGAATAAATATATTTTCATACAGCTGCTTTTCCAGATCGGCCAGAATGGTATCTACTCCTTTAAAGGTGAGCCGTCTTTTTAACCGCCGTACTTCCAGATAATAACATTTTATAATGCTGCCACGCAGGGCGTCTGCAACTTTCAGGGTTGTATCTACTCTAACATTCGGGTTGCCGTCGCGATCGCCACCTGGCCAGAATCCCATAGTGATAACCGGGTTATTATCCGGTATCATTTGCGGGAACTGGTTTTTCATAAAGGTGATGATGCGGCCTGCTGCCTGGTAAAACACATTTTCCAGATACCATATAAGGCTGATCGCCTCATCGTATGGAGTAGGCTTTTGTTTTTTAAAGAAAGGCGTTTTGCCCAGCTGCTGCAGATACATATTGATCTGGCTGGCGTTATTTTCAGACAGTGCTTTTGACAGGTCATTGATGATACCTAAAACCGGCCCCGGATAAAACTGGGTGGGATGAGCCGTTAGTACCAGCCTGATGGAAAAATCATGCAGCTTTTTGGCCAGTTCTTCCTGTACCCCTCTTTGCGTTACTTCGGCATCAAGGTATTTAAGGGTGCCGATACCGCTTACATCATTTACTTCCTTAAAGGCCGCGTCTTCCAGGGCATCAAACAAAACTACCTGCCTTTCAACATATTGAATAAAGCGAAATAACAGGTCAAGCTTATCCTGCTCCTTTGTGTAGGAGGTATGCTTTTCAAAAAATTCTTCGATGATCTGGGCCGGACTTTGCTTCTTTTTGTAGCCTTCTTCACAATTGTTTAATAATAGCGACAAAAGAATGCCGGTCTTTTCAATTCGATGAAACGGTAAAGAGGTGAACAGACTGTTGTAGAGCTGAAACTTTATGCCTACGTGGTTTTTAAATTGCTGCAGCCCTCTTGATGACTGGTGATCCATGTAAATTCAGATTTATGGCAATTATGCAAAAATATAGCAAGCAGCAACAAAATCGGGCAATGAAAGTACGTTGAAAAAATTAATTTATAAGTGCTTCTGCCGATTTGCTTTCTGTAACGGCCTAAAACCCTTATCATGACTGCATTTTAAAGGATTGAAAAAATGCTGCCAGGTAAAAAAAATTAAAACTAACAGTTGTTTTGGATTGTTCTTGTTATCTTTGGTTATTATTCTACAAAAACAGTGGTATTTAATCAACATATTACATTTTCCTCCTCCACAGTAGCATCCACTGCTACAACAACCACTATTACAACAACCCGTTAAGGGTTGTACATTTTCATATTACCAAATGGGGTTTCTGCCTACCGGTTCTCTCAGAGAGAGAAAATAAGCTTAAAATCATTTTTTCTGTCGAAATACAACTAATTTCAAATCAATTTAATTTCATGTTATGCAGGTTTTAAAATTCGGTGGCACTTCTGTAGCAAACGCCGAAAACATTAATAAAGTTACCAGCATTGTACAACAGGCTATAGCACGATTGCAACAAGGTAAAACGATTGTAGTAGTATCGGCTTTGGGAGGAGTAACTGATGTTTTATTGCAAAGCGGTTCACTGGCTGCATCAGGCGACGAGAGCTATAAGGATTTATTACAGAAAGTTGAACAGCGGCATCTCGAAGCTGTAAAAGCACTGATCCCTGTTACACAACAAAGTAGTGTGCTGAGTTGGGTTAAACAACGTTGTAATGAAATTGAAGACATCTGTAATGGAGTGTTCTTATTAGGTGAGTTAAGCGCACGTACCAAAGACCGTATTGTAAGTTTTGGTGAATTATTATCTTCAAAAATAGTAGCTGCCCGCTTTAACGCACAGGGCGTTGAAAATACGTGGGTTGATTCACGTGAACTGATCCGTACCGATTCAAATTATGGTGGCGCAACTGTAGACTTTGCTGTTACCAATTCACTTTGCCACGATTACTTTTCAGCTAATGCCGGTAAATTATTTATAGTGCCTGGCTTTGTAGCTGCCGATGCCAAAGGCAATACCACTACATTGGGCAGGGGAGGAAGTGATTATACTGCCGCTATTATTGCCGGCGCAGTAAATGCACAATTATTGGAAATATGGACAGACGTTAGCGGCATGATGACGGCCGATCCACGCCTGGTACCCAACGCCAAAATATTACCACATATCTCTTATCAGGAAGCAATGGAGCTTTCGCACTTTGGCGCTAAAGTAATTTATCCGCCCACCATTCAACCGGTGATGAACAAGAACATTCCGGTTTGGATAAAAAATACCTTTGCTCCCGAAGATCATGGTACCCTCATCGAAAACGATGTACATAAGAACGGCAGCAACATTCGCGGTATTTCAAGCATCAATAAAATTGCACTGCTTAGTCTCGAAGGAAGCGGTATGGTAGGTATACCTGGATTCTCCCGTCGTTTGTTTGAAGCATTAGCCAACGATCTTATTAATGTAATTCTTATCACCCAGGGTTCTTCAGAACATTCCATTTGCGTTGGTATTGATGAAGCACTCGTTGATAAAGCGAAGCTTGTCGTTGATAAAGCATTTGCTCATGAAATTGAAACCCGCCGGGTAGAACCATTAAAAATTGAAAAAGATCTGGCTATTGTAGCGCTTGTTGGTGATAATATGAAAAGCCATCCCGGCATCAGCGGTAAAATGTTTGGGGCTATCGGGCGTAATGGAGTGAATGTACGCGCTATTGCACAGGGTTCTTCTGAAAGAAATATCTCTGCTGTTATTGCTGCCGCAGATGTAAAGAAAGCTATCAACGTATTGCATGAAGATTTTTTTGAAACCACTTATAAGCAGATCAACCTTTTTGTTGCCGGAACCGGTAATGTAGGCGGTAAACTGCTGGCCCAGTTACATCAGCAACAACAATACCTGCAGCAGCACATGCGATTACAGGTACGCATTGTAGGTATGGCCAACAGTAAGAAAATGGTTTTTAGTGATGAAGGTATCGATCTGAACAACTGGCGCGAGCAACTGCAGAAAGGCGAGGCGATGGATCTGTCGAAATTTATAGAAACCATCCGTTCTAAAAACCTTCGCAACTCAGTGTTTGCAGATGTTACTGCCAATGAAAATGTGGCACAGGTATACGACCAGTTATTGTCGAAAAGCATTTCGGTAGTAGCCTGTAACAAAGTGGCTTGTTCTTCTGCCTTTGCCTATTACAGAAAATTAAAAGACCTGGCGCGTGAATACAATGCCTTCTTTTTATTTGAAACAAATGTAGGCGCGGGCTTACCGGTGATAGGAACATTAAATGATCTGCTGCGTAGCGGTGATGTGGTAAATCGTATTGAAGCAGTATTAAGCGGTACACTCAACTTTGTGTTTAATAATTACGATGGTACCCGCAGCTTTGCACAGGTTGTAAAACAGGCCCAGGATGAAGGCTATACCGAGCCTGATCCACGGCTCGATTTAAGCGGTACAGATGTAATGCGAAAGATCATGATCCTTGCCCGTGAAGCCGGTGAGCGCCTTGAAATGGACGATATCTCCAATAACACCTTTATGCCTGCTTCGTGCATGGTAGGTAGTGTAGATGATTTTTATAAAGAAATGGAAAAGCAGGAAGATCATTTTAAAGAGATCTATAAACAGGCAGCCGGTGCAGGAAAAAAATTAAAGTTCGTGGCTAAATACCACAATGGCAAAGCATCTGTTGGTTTGCAACACGTAGATCCGCAAAGCGATTTTTATCACCTGTATGGTAAAGATAATGTTGTGTTGTTTTATACTAACCGCTATCCCGATCAACCACTGGTTGTAAAAGGAGCAGGTGCAGGAGCCGAAGTAACCGCATCAGGTGTTTTTGCAGATATTATTCGCGCAGCGACCTGGTAATTTGACAAACAACCAAACGATTCAAAATGGCAAATGAAAAGATCTCAAAAGACAGGAGTATAAAAGTACTGGCGCCGGCTACTGTGGCGAATTTGGTTTGTGGGTTTGATGTATTGGGCATGGCTTTGCAGCAACCTCAGGATATAATGACATTACGGTTTCGCGATGAACCGGGTTTGGTGATTCAGCATGCTGATGGTTATGATCTGCCGGTAGAACCTGAAAAAAATGTAGCGGGTGCTTCCTTACTGGCATTAATGGAAGAGTGGACTGAGAAAGTTGGTTTTGAAGTGATCATCGATAAACAAATAAAACCGGGTAGTGGCTTAGGTTCCAGCGCAGCCAGTTCTGCCGGTGCTGTAGTAGCTGCCAATCATTTACTGGGCAATCCGTTCTCCAAAGAAGACCTTGTGCGTTTTGCCATGAATGGCGAAAAAGTGGCATCCGGTGTAAAGCATGCTGATAATATCGCTCCCTGTATTTATGGCGGCATCACACTCATCCGTTCTATTTTTCCATTGGATATTGTTCAGTTAACGGCGCCACCTTTATATGTAACAGTAGTGCATCCGCAAATTGAAGTACGTACTTCAGATGCACGGCAAATATTGCGTAAGGAAGTACAGCTTAAAGCTGCCATTAAACAATGGGGTAATATTGCCGGACTGGTAGCCGGATTTATGAAGAACGACTACGACCTGATCGGCCGTTCGCTGGAAGATGTTATTATAGAACCAGTGCGCAGCATACTGATCCCTGGTTTTGATGAAGTAAAAAAGAATAGTAAAGAGGCCGGTGCTTTGGGCGGCGGTATCTCCGGATCAGGGCCGTCTATATTTATGCTCAGCAAAGAAGAAGCTGTTGCAAAGAAAGTAGAGCAGGTAATGATTGAAGTATATACAAAGCTGGGCATAGAGTTTAAGACCTATGTAACAATGATCAATTACAGTGGCGCAAAATGTATTGAGGCGTAAGTGCTTTTTAAATTCACCATTCACGATTCACCATGAGATACTATAGTTTAAATAAACAATCCCCTGATGTAGATTTTAAAGAGGCAACCATAAAAGGTCAGGCGCCTGACAAGGGATTGTATTTTCCTGATCATATTCCTGTACATGAACCTGCTTTCTTTGAGAACATAGAAAAGAACTCAAACGAAGAAATTGCCTTTAGGCTTATTCATCCATATGTAGCGGGCTCTATACCCGATGATGCACTTCACAGCATTGTAGCTGAAACCATCAATTTTCCTTTACCTGTTGTGCCTGTAAACGATCGTATATCTTCCCTGGAACTTTTTCATGGCCCAACCCTCGCATTTAAAGATGTGGGTGCACGCTTTATGAGCCGTTGCCTGGGATACTTTGCCCGCGAACGCAGTGAAAAAGTAGTAGTGCTGGTTGCTACTTCAGGCGATACCGGTGGCGCTGTAGCCCATGGCTTTTACAATGTGCCCGGTGTAGAAGTAGTGATCCTGTATCCATCCGGAAAAGTAAGTTCCGTTCAGGAAAAACAACTGACTACACTCGGTAAAAATATTCATGCTCTTGAAGTAACGGGCACATTCGACGATTGCCAGCAAATGGTAAAGCAGGCTTTTGTTGATGAAGCATTGACTAAAAAAATATTTCTCACCTCTGCCAATTCCATCAATGTAGCCCGCTGGTTACCACAACAGTTCTATTATGTACTGGCCTTTAAGCAATGGGCCGATAAAAAGAATCCGCCGGTGATTTCAGTGCCCAGTGGAAACTTTGGAAATATCTGCGCGGGTTTACTGGCATATTGCTCGGGATTGCCTGTTAAACATTTTATTGCAGCGTGTAATGCAAATGCAGTTGTACCTGCATTTTTACAGAGCGGAGAATATCAGCCGAAAAAAGCAATTGCTACTATTTCGAATGCTATGGATGTAGGCAACCCAAGCAACTTTGTACGTATTCTCGAACTGTTTCATCATAAGCTGGGCGATCTGCGAAATGTATTAACCGGCTATAGTATTACCGATGATGAAACAAGAGAAACCATTAAGGAGGTATATAGGCAATATAACTATCTGCCCGATCCGCATGGCGCCGTAGGATATCTTGCTTTGCAACGTTATTTGCAGCAACATACCGGTGATAAAGGCATCTTCCTTGAAACTGCCCACCCGGTTAAATTCTACGATGTGGTAGAACCTGTAATTGGCGAAACAGTGCCTGTTCCTGATGCTATTAAAGAACAATTAAAATTAACCAAGCAAAGCAGTGTTATTCAGCCTGATTATGAAATGCTGAAGAGCGCTTTGCTGGCAAGATATTAAAGCCTTTGGATGAGTTATCCGCCAGCTGGCGGATAACTCAGTCTTCTCCTCACCATTCCCCTTATATTTAAAAATTAATGGTCCGGAAACTTTGTAGAATGCTGGAAAGATGCTTAATTGTGACAGAGCAAAAGTCCAACCAGCCAAACTATGAGAGTAACCATTTTTCTGGTGATTGCCATGCTATTTTCGTATGCAATCCGTGCCAATACAGATGATTCCTTACATACAGCGCAGCAAACGCTGCAATATCGGTATGGAGTAATACCCATAGCCAATGGCATTGCTCAGTTAACTATTCCAGCCGGTTATAAATTCCTCAACGCCGAACAAAGCAAACACATTATCAGTGAAGTATGGCATCAGTCGCCACAACCCGATCTGGCCGGCATGCTTTTTCCTGAGTCAGGCGACCCAGTAAATAAAAACTCCTATGCAGTTATAATCAATTACGAACCAAGAGGATTTGTAAGAGATCTGGATGCCGGTAAAATTGATTACGACAAGGTGCTTCAAAATTTACAGAGAGATGAAGAAGATGACAATGCCGAACGGAAAACAATGGGCTACCCTTCCGTACACCTGGTAAGCTGGGTGCAAAAACCACTGTACAACAAAGCCTCTAATGAATTGTACTGGGCTAAAGAAATTCTGGTAGGCAATGCCGGCGCTCATATATTAAGCTATAACATTCGCGTGCTGGGCCGTAATGGCATTATTACCATGAGTGCAGAAGGGCCTACAGATGATCTGGCGTTGATGAACGGCGATATGGCGAAAGTGCAGCACATAGCTTCTTTCACGAATGGAAACAGGTATACCGATTTTGATGTGCATACCGACAAAGTAGCTGCATGGACGATCGGCACACTCGTTACCGGAAAAATTGTAAATAACACACGAATTTTTGCTTTGCTCGGAAAATACCTCAACCTGATCCTTTGCTGGCTGGCCGTATTGATCGTAATAATTTCAAACCTGCTGAAGCCCGGCTTGCTACCCACCTGTTCAAGTCGCGATGTGTCTCTGGCCGGAAGCAAATAACACGTACGAAATAATGAATATTTAATGTTCAATAATGAATATCGAAGTAAAAGCCTGGGTATTCGTTATTCAACATTACATTCAATATTCTTTGCGTATTTTTACTAAAACTCCTGCACAAGGCCTGTTATGTTAAAATCAATAACTTTTCCCTTATTCACTTTTCTTCTTTTTACTGCAACTGTTCGTGCGCAATCAACAATCCCTTCTGCAGATCAGGTAATACATGCTGCCATGCAACGGGCAGATCATGAGCATAAGAAAGTATTTATCATTTTTCATGCATCATGGTGCGGCTGGTGTCGTCGGATGGACAGCCTTATGAACAGTGCAGCCTGCAAGGCATTATTTGATAAGAATTATGTTATAGAACACCTTACTGTAATGGAGTCAGAAAATAAAAAAGGCTTTGAAAATCCCGGTGCTAAAGATCTGCTGAAGAAATTACATGGAGGTGACAGCATTCCTTTCTGGATGATCTATGATGAGAAGGGAAACCTGCTGGCAGATTGCCTCATGAAGCCTGATGATGCCCAACCCGATGTAACGGGCGACAATATCGGCTGTCCTTCCACTAAGGATGAAGTTGCTTTCTTTATAAAAGTGCTGAAAAAAACTTCGTCACTCAATGCGAGTGAGCTGGCTGTAATTGAAAAAACTTTCTGGATGAAATAGTAAAAAGTCCTGGAGTCAGAAAAGTCGGAAGTCCGAAAGAATTTTTCTGTGATGTATTTCCTTCGGACTTTCGGACTTTCGGTCTTCCCGACTTTCAGACTTATTATATAATTCCTGCTAATTCAAGACTCTTCTTCTTCAACTTTCTTACTTCCACATCTTCAATAATTGGCTCAGGCGCGAGGATCAGTGACGTTTTATTTTCACGCCACCAGTTGTTTTTTGCAATCTCGTTGAAATGCAGCACACCTACCAGGTACTTGCGATCTGTTTCGGCATGCCATTCTTCGATCCATTCGAATTTTTCTTTTGGAATGTATTTCCAGTCGTCGAAGCTTACAAACACCCGAACGTAGAAATCATTGGTCAGTTCGTTTGGTTTGTGGTGATATAATTTCTTGTATTCGTATTTGTATTGATAACGAAGTGCTGAAAGATCGCTTAATACCGCTGATGCAGTTGGGAAGCTGCCGGCGCCTTTTCCATAGAAAAATTGTTTGTCGGCAAAACCACTTTCAATGACCACACCATTGTATTCATTCTTAACAAAGGCCAGATGATCTTCATGTTTAACAAACTGGGGTAATACAAAGGCTGCTACTTTTCCGCTTTCCAGTTTCTTGGCCTGTGCTACCAGTTTAATGTCATAATGTTTTTCAGTGGCTACCAGCGCATCATTTTGATGAATATGCTGAATGCCATTGAACACAAGTGTACCGGGATCTACTACAATGCCATAGGCATGGGTGAGTAAGAACGTCCATTTATTAGCTGCATCAAAACCTTCCACATCGAGGGTAGGGTCGCTTTCGGCAAAACCCAGTTGCTGCGCCAGTAACAGGGCTTGATGAAAATCGAGCTTATCTTCAAATATCTTGGTTAAAATGAAATTGGTAGAACCATTCACAATAGCTTTAATGGAATGCAACAGATCATTATCGTAATATTCTTCCAGGTTACGAATAACAGGAATAGAAGCGCAGGCTGCTGCTTCGTACAGGAAAGAGCGTTCGGTTATTTTTTGCAAACCCAGTAATTCGGGTAAATGCTCGGCAATCATTTTTTTGCTGGCGCTTACCACATCTTTACCATTTTTTAATGCAGTGGAAACAATGTCGAAGGCAGGCTCAGATTCATTGATCACTTCCACGATCACATTAATTTCCGGATCATTCAGCAGCTCGTCTTTGCTTGTAGTAAACAAGCCGGGAGGAGCATTTCTTTTTTTCTCCGGGTTCTTAATACACACTTTTTTAATACTGGCTTTAAGGGAGGGGGTTTGCTGTAAAACTTTATACAACCCTTCTCCAACTACGCCAAATCCGAATAATCCGATTGTTAATGACTTGTGTGCGTCCATATCTGTATACTATTGTTATTGAGGTTAATATTTCTTACTTCTTGCTTCTTGCTTTCAATCAACACGGCACG
>Ga0207667_10004913_pt1 | contig 16326 bp, 11 predicted proteins | sample KBSCornC52_FD_184301 | JGI IMG/M metagenome (GOLD analysis project Ga0207667, IMG submission 184301) | Corn rhizosphere microbial communities from Kellogg Biological Station, Michigan, USA - KBS Corn C5-2 (SPAdes) (version 2) | ecosystem: Host-associated > Plants > Roots > Rhizosphere > Soil ... | reverse complement strand
CATGTCTGATCTCAAGCTCGCGAAGCTGCCCGATCGCACGCCGGTCAAGCTGACCATCACCATTACGCCGAAGCTGCATCGCGCGCTTGCTGACTATGCCGCCGTCTACAACGAAGCGTATGGCCAATCGGAACCTGTCGCCGAGTTAGTGCCGCACATGCTGTTGGCCTTTCTCACCAGCAACCGCGGCTTTGCAAAGGCGCACGCGCCTCGCTCCCGAGTTTCAAGCGTGGCGATGCCTGATACCTGGGAACAGCCTGAACGCTTCATCAGGCTTCCCGAGGTCTGCCGCCGGGTCGGCCTGGGAAAATCCATGATCTATGACTTGATCCAGAAAGGGCGCTTTCCCAAACCCTACAAACTCACGCCCTACACGTCGTGCTGGAGCGAGCGAGAGCTCGTGGAGTGGATCGCCGACGTGAAAGATGGGTTCGAGGGGAAGCGTCGAAAGGTCTAGTCCGCGGCGCTACCGTGCCTGCCGTGAGCGGCCATCGGGGCGGCGGCGATGGCGTCCGGCTCAGCATCCGCGGCAACCCATAAGCCCAATTCCGCATTCAATCCCTGGCCGATCCGGCGGGTAAAGCAGCATTGCTATTTTGGACAAACGGGGCTTCAATATGTCCGATCGGTGCGATCTCGATCCGGACGCGGTCGCCGCTGATAAGCCAGCGGGGCGGCTGCATACCTGCCGCGGTGCCGGCCGGTGTTCCTGTGCTGATCACGTCCCCGGGCTCTAGGGTCATGATCGCAGACAGTTCCGCGATCTGCGCCGCGATAGAGTGGATCATGGTCGCGGTGCTCGCCTCCTGACGGAGTTCGCCATTGACGAAGGTCTTGATGACGAGCGCCTGCGGGTCCCGGATTTCGTCGGCCGTCACCAGCCAAGGCCCGAGTGGGCCGTGGGTATCGAAGGACTTCCCGAGCGTATGGGTGGGGCTCGACATTTGAACGTCGCGCACGCTGACGTCGTTGCAGATCGTGTAGCCTCCTACAACGGTCATCGCGTCGCGCATGACGACATTGCGGGCCCGCCGACCGATGACGACCGCTAGCTCGCCTTCATAGTCGATCTCTTGCGAACAATCGGGAATCGAGATTGGCGCGAAGGGATCGTTGACGCAGCTGATCTGCTTGTTGAACCAGATTTGCCGCGACGCCGGTTTGAGGCCGAGATGAGCGACCTCGTCGAGATGACATTGATAATTGGCGCCGATCGCGAGAAGTTTCGACGGGCGAACCGGCGCGTGAAGCTTGATCCCATCGAGGGATAAGCGCGGCGCGCCATTCGACCGCATCGCCAGAAAACGCAGGGCATCGTCACCCGCCGGCAGCCAGGCGGCGATGTCGACCGAGAGGTGCGGGAGATCGTGCAGGACATCGACGACCTCATCATCGATGACGATCCCCAATCGGGGCGGACCAGAGGCTACTGAGAAAGATGCAAGCTTCATGATATTATTCCTCGTGTAAATGCGTCATCCGCTGGGAGCCGCGCCCGCCGAATCCGCGCCTCGGTCGTAAAAAGTCCGCTGGCGGCGGAAAGAATTCGCTCGTTGCGCTTGGACACTCTCGGAAAGGGCCGCTCAAGTCATCGTGTTCTGGTTGCTCAATGTGGTGCGATCCGATCTGGCGGCAGTCGCACGCTCGTCACCGATGATCTGGGCCACCTTCTCGCCGATCATCAGCACGGCGAGGTGAGTGTTCGCGCTCACCACGGTGGGCATGACTGATGCATCCGCCACGCGAAGCCCGTCTACGTCATAAACCCGGCAGTGCGGATCGACGACTGCCGCCGCATCATCGGCCCGGCCGATGCGGCAGGTTCCCGAAACATGATGCACGCCCGCCCCGACGCGGCGAATGACCTCTGCACGCGCTCCACAATCCGTCGCGAGGAGGTCGAGGTCGACCAGATACCTGCGGAGCAAAAAGCGCCGCAGCCCGAAAGGCATGTCGAATAGCAGACTGATCGCGAAGCTCTTCCACCAGTTCAAACGACTCGGCCGATTGAGCGCATTCGCCTGGCCGCCGGGCGGCAGAAAGGCTTCGTTGGCGACTTCGGTGAGCTTGGCGCCGAGAAGGACGCGCGCGACAAGGCCGAGCCCGTCGACCATGCGCTCGAAATCGCGCGGATCGGAAAGCAGCTTGTGCTGCACAACGGGTTCCTGCGCCGGGTCGGCGCTGCACACGCGGACGCTACCGGTCGAGAAGGGCTTGTAAAGACACAGGCCGATCGCTGCGATGCGCGTGCCCAGCGGATGCCAGGATGTGCGATTTGTCGGAAAGATCTGCATGTCGCCCTGGGGGCAATCCGGATGGCCCGACGAGTAGCGCAGCATCGAAAAGGCCCATGAGGTAAGCGAGCGGACCTGCCTCGCCGATCGGGGAAGATGGATTGCGATATGGGCGATCGCGTGATTGTAGAGATTTGCCCCAACCCCTGGGCGGTCCGTCACGGTCTCGATCCCGCTTTCCTCGAGCCACGCACGGGGACCGATGCCGGAACGCTGCAAAATCGCCGGCGAGTGGATCGCGCCCGCGCACAGGATCGTCTCCCGGGCGCGATGGTTCCGAACCTCGCCGGTCGCGCGCGCGATGACGCCCACGATGCTCCGGTCGCGAAGCAAAAGGCGCTCGACGAGTGTGTCGCAGACGATCGTCAGGTTGGGCCTCCGCCTGACCTCGCTCGTCAGATATCCCATCGCCGCGGACATTCTTTGGGTGGGCGTGTTGTTCATCGGGACGATGGTCAGGCAATCGCCAAAAAAGCCGTTGAAGTCCGGATGAAAGGGATAGCCCAGCCGTTCCATTTCCTCGGATACCGCCTTCACGAAGGGCGGCCATTCCTTTCGCGTGTACCGGCGGATCGGGATCGGCCCATCCGTGCCGTGCATCGGCCCATTGAAATCCCAATCGCTTTCGAGCCGCCTGAAATAGGGCAGAACGCCCTCCCAGTCCCAGCCCTCCGCGCCGATCGCTGCCCACTCTTCGAAATCGGATGGCAAGCCGCGCTGCGCCATCATGCCCATGATGCTTGAGCTTCCCCCGATGAGGCGCCCTTGCGTGAACGGACGAGTCAAAACGGGGGTGCCGTCGCCAAGATCTGTGCCGATCTCCGCGATGAGGTTCGGCCAGGCGAACTGCGGGTCGCCATAGGAGGAGGGAAATGGGTCGCGGATCGACGCGGGTTCCTCGCCGGGCAGCATGTCGCGACCGGCTTCGAGAAGGAGGACGGTGACGTCGCGATCCGCTGAAAGTCGGTTGGCGAGCACGCACCCGGCGGTGCCGCCGCCGACAATAATGTAATCATATACCGGCTCGTCCGTCGCCTGCTCGCCGGACTGTTTCAGGAAAGCTGAGCTCCAATGCGGATCGGCCATTTGGCGCATCCGGCCTCAGCCGGCCCGCTCCGCATCGCGCGCCACGTGCCGGACGGCGAACGCGTAGAGGGCGGCGCTTGGAAGCAGGCAACCCATCGGCAGGATCAGCGCGTAGCGAAGCGCTTCTGCACCGAAGGCCGGTCGTAAATGGTCGGAGACGATGCCGACGAGCAAGGCACCGAGACCGAGACCGCCAAGCGTTCCGATGAGGTTGTGAATGGACGTCGCAAGCGACCGCATCTGGGGTTGAACCACCGCATGATACACCGAGTAGACAGGACCGATCAGGGCAAGCATCAGGAAGGAGCCGGCAGCGAGACAGGCCAGTGCCACGGTCGAATTGTCGGTCAGTGGCATGGCGACCAGGAATGGTGCGGCTAGAAGGCTGGTGACGGCGGGAACGCCCGCTTTCCATCGGTCGTCGCCACGACCGAACGCGGCGACGATGTGACCGCCGGCGACGGTGCCCGCCGCGCCACAAATTCCAAGTGTGCCGCCGATCCAAATGCCGATCTGCCCAGGCGACCAGTGATGCACGCGCCCGAATAGGGCCGGCGCCCAGATGAATAGGGCGTTGATCGCAAAACCGGCAAAAAAGCTGCCCGCGAGACAGAACAAGTAGGAGCGCTGGCCAAACAGGAAGCGGAGCGTCGGCAGAAGCGCGTGGCCAGTGTCCCATTCGATCTTGTCAGCGGCTGTCGAGGAGGTCGGCTCGCTGATCGTGAATTTGAGCAAAAATGCGACAATCAGCCCCGGCAGCCCGGCGACCATCAAGGCTCCCCGCCACCCGATCCATTGAGAAGCCAGGCCGCCGAACAGGATGCCGAAGAGGATACCGAGCGGAACGCCGACGTTGAGAATGCTCAGGGCACGAGGCCGCTCGTCCTTGTCGAAATAATCGGCGATCATGGCGATCGAGGGCGCGGTGCCGGCGGCCTCTCCTATGCCGACGCCGGTTCGGGCGAGCGCAAGCTGCGAGCCCGATTGCGCGAATCCGCCGAGCAGGGTCATCAGGCTCCAGACGGCGACACCGAAGACGACGACCGGACGCCGTCCCCGTTTGTCGGCGAGACGACCAAACGGGATGCCGAGCACGGCGTAGAGCAAAGCGAAGCCGAGGCCGGCGATAAAACCCAGCGCCGTATCGGTAAGCGCAAGATCTGCCTTGATCGCGTCGAGCAGGACGTTGACGATCGACCGATCGAAATAGTTAAGCATATAGGCGGTCGTGAGGAGCATCAGCGCGTAGCTGTGCTCCTTTCGCTTCAAGGATCCTTCTGGCGACATCAGCACCATGCGCGCTCCTAACTGATACTCCTCCGAGGCGACGCCGACCGCGCGACAAGCGCGCGGCCGGCTCCACCCCCCGTAGTTCTGCCGCGTACCGTTAGTATCGGAAGCGAAGCTCCGCGCCAAAGGTGCGGCCCTTGCTGATCGGTTCGAAAAAACCGCCGCCGGCGCTCGGCGGCAAGGGTGCGGCCGCTCCGTTCCATACCTGGTTCAGGAGATTCTTGGCATAGACCGACAATGAAACGCTGTCGTTAACCCTGGCCAAGGTAGCAGTTGCGCTCCAGTCATCGACCTTGTTGATGTAGCCGGTATTGGCATCCGTGAACGGCGTACGGTCGCGATGGCCGTAGTCGGACCTGATGGTGAACTTGAGGTCGCGGCCGACGCCGTGGCTGTAGGACATATATCCGCCGTACGACCATGGCACGAGCCGGGCGAGTTGGAGTTCGTAGCCGAGACCCGGCAAAGCGCCGTTCAGATCATATAACAGCTTTGTGTATTTGCCGTCGAGATACCCGACATTGCCGCCGAACGTGAGTCCTTTCGTTGGAGCGATAGTCATCTCCAGTTCGGCGCCATTGATACGCGCGTTTCCGGCATTCTGGGTGATCTGCACCGTACCGGACAAGGGATCAGGCTGGTTGATGTCGCGCTGAAGATTGGAGATCGTGTTGTGGAAAATAGCGCCATTGATGCGCAGATGATGGTTCAGGAGGTCGGACTTGAAGCCAAGTTCAAAGGACTTCTGGTTTTCCTCGTCATACGGCCCCGGTGAAATCGACCGAGACGTGCTCCGCACATTGTAGCCACCGCTTCTGATGCCTTCGCTGTACGAGAAGTAGATCTGAATATTGGGTCGCACTTGCCACTGCAGACCCAGCTTAGGTGAGAACTTCTTCCAGACATGTTCGCCGCTATCGGCGAAGCCGGGACCCGGGAAATTATATGTGCAGGTCCCCAGATCGTAAGCGCAGCGCGAGGAGAGCGCGTTGAACGTGGCAACCTTCGCCTCCTTTTTTTCCCAGGAGAAGCGCCCGCCAGCGATAAACGAAAAACTGTCGGTGAGGTGGTACTGACCCTGCCCGAAGAACGCAAAGCTGTGCTGGTTGATGAGACCGCCCAGCGAGCTGGGGGCGGGAAGCGTCGCGAGCGTTCGCTCCTCAATGTACATATATTTCTGCTGGAAATAATATCCGCCGATCGTCAGATCGAAGCGACCGAATGTCCCGGCGTAGCGAAGTTCTTCGCTGAACTGATGCTGCTTCAACGCGTGACGGACGTGGTAAAATGTTGACGGGCTGCCGTCGAGATCTTCACTCGCGAGATTGTCGAGCCTGCGCCATCCCGCGACGTTCGTGATGATTCCATCGCCAAATGGCACCCGCAGGTTCGTTTCCGACGTGACTGATTCCGATTGAAGGTCGGACATACCGGGAAAGTTGCTGACGGGGTGAAGCCCGCTCGTATAGGCGGGATTGGTCACAACTGCGCCGTCGCCATCCTCCGACAGTCTCTCGTAGATTAATGTCGTGTCAAAGCTGGAGGTGGGCTGATAAACGATTGTGGGCCGAATGAAGCTGGTGTTGCGCTTGCCGACCGAACGGTGAACGGTTGGATCGTAAAAATACCCCTCGTCATGCGAGGCGTAGCCGGCAATCTTGGCCCGCAGCGTGTCGGTCAACGGGCCCTCTACGCTGACGCCGGCGGTGTAGAGTGGACCGCTTTCAAAATCGACCTTGCCGTTGATCTGGAAGACATTGCCCGGTCGACGAGTCCGGATGCTGACCGCGCCGCCGGTCGTGTTGCGACCAAAGAGCGTACCCTGCGGACCGCGCAGCACTTCGATGCTGTCGATGTCGAAAAGGTCCAGCACGACGCCGGAAGTCTGGCCGAGATACACGCCATCCACAAAGACGCCCACCGCAGGCTCGACCGAAGGGATGGAACTGTTGATACCGAAACCGCGGATTTCGAAGTTCGCGAAGCCCGGTATCGTGTTGATGGAAGATAAGGAAACGTTTGGGATAGATGAGCTGAGCGATGCGAGATCCCGGACATGCATGTCTTCAATTGATTTGCTGTTCAGAGCCGTGATGGCGATCGGCACCTTCTGCGCCGCTTCAGCGACACCGCGCTTTTGCGCGGTCACGACGATATCCGCTATCGTTCCAACATCACTTGCGGGCTCGTGTGATGCAGTGCCGGTCGGCGACGCCTGCGGATCCGAAGACATCGCTTGTGCGCAAGCCGGAGTGGATGCCGCCAACGCCATCGCTGCACACCCGGCCAGATAGGCCGAACGGGCCATAGAGCCACTTCCGATCATAAATTTCCTCCCCCTACTCAAAGTCCGTCCGGTCGGACTATTTTTAGTCACCAACCATGCTGCCAGCTCTCCCGCAGGGGAGCACAATATTGCCGATGTCGAACTTCGACATATTTGGCCAAGGTTCGCGATTTCTTCAAATACCGATTGAGAGGGTCTAGTGATAGCTTGAATGTATCGACTTTAATCAGCTCGCGACACTCAAACTCCTATGAGCGAATACGCGAGGAGGTTAAAACCGGCGCTGCAAACCACGAAAATGTAAGAGGGTGCGGCAACTGCTCCGGCCGCACAATGGGGAAGAGGAGGCTTCGCCGGCGCGCGCTCTTGCTGCCGCGGGCGGATGCATGTTCTAGGATATTGATTACCGCTTCAACGCCGCGAAAAAGAGCGAACTCGTCGCTATTCGTACTTCGCTGTGCAGCGGCCAAGGCAGTGTTGAGTCCAAAGTTGGCGAGAAGGCGACCGCGCTGCTGCCGAACGCGATGTGGGTCGATGCGGTGGAAAGCCCGATCTGATCATCTTCGTAACGGATGACGACGATAAGGATCTCGGGCAGGACGACACTCGCGCTGAGGACGATCGCGAAGCCCCTTCGGCTACGAGCAACCGATCGAATATCAGAAGCCTAAGCGCAATGAGATAAACCGTCACGCGCTGCGGCTTCTCGCGAGCAGTGGTCGAGGAGGAACTTTGATGCTTAGCCGCTGATAAAGACCCTTTCGACCGAGATCTGAACAAGTCGGGTCTGACTCAACGATAGGCAGGGAAATTTTGAAACCGTGCTTGGCACGTTCGATACGTTTTTGCTCGGCGTCCAAATCTTAAAGTATTTCGGCCTTACCGTCGTGGATTTACCATCCACTGACATGATGCAATGGGTCAAAACCCCTCAAGGGGTCTCAGGCACCTCGACACTGTGCCCCTCTCTCAAGAACATCTGAGCTACATTTCCGCATAGAGGCCCTGGCCTGAAACCGGCATGTTGGCCGTTAGGATCGACCCAGACGAAGATTCGGTGATGTATAGGGTCTTCCTGTCATTGCCACCATAAACCATGTTCGACACTGACAGACCGTGCTCGCTGACAACGCGGTAAAGTGGCTCGCCGAGAGGCGAGAAAAGCCAGACGCATCCCATGCCCGTATGCGCGACAGCAAGATTACCCGCCTCGTCGACCGCCATTCCGTCAGGTCCGACACCGCCCGACATCTGGACGAAAACACCCGTGGTTCCGACTCTGCTATTGGGCGCGATTCCCGGTGGCGCGGTCAGCGGTACCTTCCAGACATTGTTGGTGCGGGTAAGGGCTACATAAAGAAACTTTTCGTCGGGTGAGAGGACGAGTCCGTTTGGACTAGGAAGGTTTTCAAGGAGGATCGTCCATTCCCCATCGGGCCCGACTTTCACGACCCGACCGTTAGGCCGGACGATGTCGCTGTTGCCCTGGTCGGTAAAATAGATGTCTCCATTGCTGGCGAACGTCAGATCGTTCGGCCCATGCAGTCCCTCGTTCATGAGACGGGTCAGGAACGGTTCAACTTTTCCAACCTTCGGATCGACGAACATAATCCCGTTCCGGTAGTCGGCGATGAAAATGCGGCCGTCGCGATGGATTTTCAGACCATTGGGATGACCATCATATTCGACCAGCAGCGAGATCGTTCCGTCGGGCGTCATGCGAAAGATGCGGCCTCCCGGGATGTCCACGAAATACAGAGTTCCGTCGCGCGCGAGCGCGGGCCCTTCGATATAAATCGGCCGACCCTCATAGCGGTCGCACTGCCTGCCATGAACATGAAAGCTTTCCGGAACTCGCCCGACAAGCGTGGTTTTGATAACAGGTGGCGCTGCGAACATTATTTGCCTCCCAACCTTTTAAAAAGGGTCCGAGATGAGGGGCAGGCCCTCACGAATTGGTGCGCGAATGGGGTTTTAGAACAAGCGCTCGACCGCGTTCGCCCTAGCTTTGGCGGCCTCCATGACGAAACCGTGGTCATTTCCTCCTACCACCAGCTTCGCACCCAACGCGATATATCGAGGCGCGATCACGTCGTCGTAGACACCGCCCATGCCCAAATATCTCCCGTGCTTCCGGCATGCCTCGGCGACGCGGCCAAACGCAGTCAGAAGAGCAGGAGAATCGTATTTGCCTGCCTCTCCCAGACTGATGCTGAGGTCCGCGAGCCCGACGAAGATCGCGTCGATGCCGAACGTGCTGGCGATCTCTTCGGCATTATCGATCCCCTTTTGAGTTTCAATCAGAGCCATGATGAGCGTATTCGCTTCGATTTCCCGGATTGCCTGCTGGGGAGAAGGAGCCAGAAAGCCATGATGCGCTCCAACTCCGCCCCAGCCTCGACGGCCGAGCGGCGGAAAGCGTAGGGCTTCGACGATGTGCCGTGCGTCCGCGGCGGTTTCGATCATCGGGACGATAATTCCTTGCGCTCCGTTGTCGAGCGCCCGTGTGGCTTCCTCAAGCGAAGTCTTGTTGACGCGCACAACCGGCGAAATACCAGCGGATAGGGCTACTGCACACAATTGCGCGACCTGGGCCGTCGTAGCTGGGCCATGTTCGGTATCGATCGAAAGCCAGTGATAGCCGCTGGCTCGCGCCATTTGCGGGGCGGCAGCCGTTACCAGATGGAAGATGCCGAAGCCCAGCGCGTGCTGATCTGACCGCAGACGCTCCAGCATCGCACTAGAAATGATCGCCATCCCGTCCTCGCCCATCCCGATTCGGCTTCTCATTCCTCTTTTCATGTCTGGAGGCGATAGATTCAAATATCGATTGAAGAGCTTGTGTGATATTCCATCGGTATCAGGAGAAGTTCGATGGAGCTGCGACACCTTCGCTATTTCGTGGCGGTGGCCGAGGAATTGAGTTTCCGCCGGGCCGCACGCCGGCTGAATATCAGTCAGCCGCCACTCAGCCTTCAAATACGGCAGCTAGAGGAGGAAGTCGGCGGTCGCTTGTTTGATCGCAGCCAGCAGCGGGTCGCTTTGACGACGACGGGCCGTCTTTTCCTTGGCCACGCCCGATTGATTCTCGGAGAGGTCACGGCCGCGAAGTTCGCGGTATCGCTGGCTGAGACGGGTGAAGGCGGTGAGTTGCGCATAGGGTTTACCGGGTCCGCAGAATTTCAACCTTTCATGTCACGGACGATCAGAGCGTTGCGCGAACTTTATCCATCGATCGAGCTCACCTTGTGCGAAATGTCTTCGACTCACCAGCTTGAGGCGCTTGAGCGGCGCGATCTCGATCTGGGCTTTTGCCGGGCATTCATCGCGAACGCGGGGCGGATCGAAATACTGAAGACATTTCGCGACAACCTTGTCGCCGTCGTGCCGGATGGATCGCCCTTAGCCCAACGCGCCGGAGTATCGATCCTCGATCTGCGCGACGAAGCCTTTGTCGCCTTGTCACAGGCAAGCGGCGCTGGGCTTAGAAATTACTTCCTCGATCTCTGCATGGCCAAAGGTTTTACCCCTCGGATCACGCAGGAGGCGCGAGAGCTGACAACGCTAATCGCGCTTGCCGCAGCTGGATTGGGAGTCGCGATCGTTCCAAGCGCGATGCGTTGTGTGGCCATGCCCGGCGCCCACTTCGTGTCGATCACCGACAAGGACGCCCAGCCTCCCTTGCATCTCGTCCACAATAAGGATGATGGCAGCAAGGTGAAGCAACGGTTTGTCGATGCACTCAACGTATCCGGGTAGCACGATGCCAAGGCCCCGGAACTCTTCGCCTTCTCCGGTGTCTTTTGAGGCTGCTTATTACAGGGCGTTCATCGTCAGGAGGTCGTAGGTCGCGCAGAGATCGCCGGCGCTGTCAGTGATGCGCACCGTCCAGCGAACCTCGCCATATTGGTCGTTGCGCTGGGTCTTGGGGGCCGCCGGTCGCCTCGCCGTCGCATCTGGCCTTTTCTACCCCGTCGATCGGGTGAAATCAGACTAGAAGGTAGCCAGGCGCCGGGCCGACTGGGCAACCAGTTCGCTCGGCGTGCCGTGCTACAGCGCGACCGCTTGCCTACGTTCACTCAGCAATGACGAGTGTCACGAGATTTTTGGCGAAGCTCATAAGGTCTTTGCCCGCCGCCCGGTTCTCAGCGGATGCCATAGCTTCGTCGAAGCGCTGGCGATCTGGGAAATGCATCTCGGCGATGAGGAAGTAGGCGGGATCGCCGAAAGGAGCACCGGTCACCCGATTGATCTCCGTCTTCAGCAGATGGGGTGTTTTCATCACGAGCGGCATGTGGATCTCGTGATAATGCTGCAGGAACGCCACCTGGTCGTCGGGCTTCTTATAGAGCGCGATTAACTTAACCGTCATGATATGACCTCGTTGGTTCAGACGTGAATGGGTTTGCCCATCACCGCCATCGCGGCTTCCTTGATTGCTTCGGAATGCGTGGGGTGGGCGTGACAGGTGCAGGCGATATCTTCGCTGGTCGCCCCGAACTCCATCGCTTGCGCGGCTTGCGCGATCATCGTGCCGGCGACGCTGGCGATGCACCATATCCCGAGCACGCGGTCGGTCTTGGCATCGGCGATCACCTTCACGAAGCCGTCGGGCTCGTGGTTGGTCTTGGCGCGCGAATTGGCGAGCATCGGGAATTTGCCGACCTTCACTTCGCCGCGCTCCTTGGCGGCTTCCTCGGTCAGGCCCACGCCCGCGATTTCGGGCCAAGTATAGACCACCGACGGGATCACGTCGTGGTTCCCGATGCCGGTGAGCCCGGCGATGTTCTCCGCGACCGCGATACCCTCATCCTCGGCCTTGTGCGCGAGCATCGGCCCGGGGGCGACGTCGCCGATCGCCCAGATGCCCGGGACCGAAGTCTTGAAGCTGTGGTCGATCTCGATTTGACCGCGCTGGTTGGTCGCAAGACCCGCCGCGTCGAGCGCCAGCCCGTCGGTATTGGGCTTGCGGCCGATCGACACGAGTACGGTGTCGGCCTCGATCGTCTCCGCCACGCCGCCCGCCGCGGGTTCGACCGTCAGGGTGGCCTTGCCGCCCTTGACGGCCACGCCGGTGACCTTGGTCGACAGTTTGAACTCGAGGCCCTGCTTCTTGAGAATCTTGTTCGATTCCTTGCGGACCTCGCCGTCGAAGCCGGGCAGGATCTGGTCGAGGAATTCGACGACCGTGACCTTGGCGCCGAGCCGCCGCCACACGCTGCCGAGCTCGAGCCCGATCACGCCGCCGCCGATCACCACGAGATGCCGCGGCACCTTGGGCAGTTCGAGCGCGCCGGTCGAGTCCACGACGACCTTCTGGTCGATCTCGACGCCGGGGAGCGGGGTGACGCTAGAGCCGGTCGCGATCACGATATTCTTCGTGCGCACCTCGCGATCGCCGACCTTGACCGAGTCCTTGCCGGTGAACGCGGCATGGCCCTTGAGCCATTCGACCTTGTTCTTCTTGAACAGAAATTCGATCCCGCCCGTCAGCTGCTTGACCGCGTCCTTGCGCTGGCCGTGCATCGTGTCGAGGTCGAGTTCGGGCGTGACCTTGATGCCCATCTTGGCGAAGGTGCCGTTGGCGGCGTGGTCGTAGAATTCGGACGCGTGGAGCATCGCCTTGGACGGAATGCACCCGACGTTGAGGCACGTCCCGCCCAGCGTCTCGCGGCTCTCCGCGCATGCGGTCTTCAGCCCGAGCTGCGCGGCGCGGATCGCCGCGACATAGCCGCCGGGTCCGGCACCGATCACCAAGACGTCGAAATCATAGTCAGCCATCAGTCGATCCGCCCGCTGTGATGCGAATATTGCCGTCAATTTCCGGCAATGGTCTTGGCAGCCCATTGTCATCGACGGCGACGAACGTGAAGGCTGCCGCGGTCACTTTCTCACCGGCCGCGCTGTGGCGTGGCCGCCGCCAGGCTTCGACATTGATCCGCATCGACGTGCGACCGGTTCTATCCAACGTTGCGTAGACAGAAACCTCGTCGCCGACCTTGACGGGGCGCAGAAACGTCATCGAGTCAGCGGCGATGGTGACCGCGCGGCCGCCGGAGTGACGAGCAGCGATGCTGCCGGCCGCAAGATCCATCTGACACATGAGCCATCCGCCGAAAATGTCGCCCAACGGGTTGGTATCGGCCGGCATTGCGACCACGCGGATCGCTACAGCATCGTTGGCGGGCTCAACCATCGAGCGGCCATCCCTCGATCACTTCGACGAAGCGCGACAACCATGTGTTGGTCTGATGGCCGTCGACCACGCGGTGGTCGATGGTCAGCGAGACATAGCAGAGCGGCCGAATCTGGATCGTGTCGGTGCCGCCCACTTCGCGAACGACGACGCGCTTCTCGAGCTTGCCGACGCCCAGAATCGCGGATTGCGGCTGCGCGATGATGATCGGGGAGGCGAACAGCGACCCCGACACGCCGTGGTTGGAAATGGTGAAGGTGCCGCCCCGCATGTCCTGCGGCGCAAGCTTGCCTTCGCGGGCACGGCCCGTGAGATCGGTCAGCCGCTTCGCTATCCCAAGCAGTGACAACTCCTGGGCTTGCCCGACGACGGGCACGACCAGGCCTTTCTCGCCGAGTGCGGTCCCTACGCCGATATTGATGTCCTCGTAGATATCGAGGCGGTCGTCATACCAGCGGCTGTTGATTGAGGGCGCGACCTTCATCGCCTCGGCGCTGGCGGCGATGACATAGGCGGTGAAGGTCAGGTTAGCGGCCGCCTTCTGGAAATCGCCCTTATGCTTGGCCCGGTGCGCCATGATCGCGCTGAAATCGCATTCGAACACCGCCGTGACATGCGGCGCGACCGTCATCGAGTTGAGCATGTTCTGAGCGATCGCGAGGCGCATTCGGTCGTGCGGCACGCTGCGGATGTTTCCAGCAGCCGGCGGCGTCGGCACTGGCGCTGCAGCCTGGGGGGCCAGCGTGATCGCGGCGATCGGCGCGGCCCCACGATCGCGGTCCGCCACAAATTGATCGACATCCGCCCGTGTGATGCGGCCCCCGCGACCGGTTCCTGTCACGGCCGTTGCGTCCACGCCATGTTGGCGGACCGCCCGCCGCACCGCGGGCGAGAGGTGCAATTCGCGCTCGGCAGCGGCCGGCGCGGTCTCAGAGACGGTAGCGGGAGACGATCCGGCCACAACCGCCGCAGGAGCGCCCCCCCCATCCGGGCTTCTCAGTCGTCCGAGGATCGCACCCGGCACGGCCTCAGCATCGGTATCGAGAAGGATGAGATCGAGAACACCGTCGCCGGGGGATGGTACCTCCTGCGTCACCTTGTCGGTTTCGAGCTCGACGAGCGGATCGTTGAGCGAGACACGATCGCCCGGCCTCTTGAGCCAGCTGCGGACGATCGCTTTTGTCCCTTCCTGCTCGAAGGGAACGAGTATGTCGATCATGGTCGTTCCCCCCTTCAGAAGCTGACAAGTTCGTCGATCTTCGCGCGGATGCGCTCGACCGAGGGTACCGCCCAATCGAGCAACACGGCATTATGCGGGCTTGGAATATCTGGCATGGTGACCCGCGCGACGGGCGCGTCGAGATCCATGAAGGCCTCGTCGGCGACAACGGCGGCGATCTCCGCGCCGAAACCGGCGGTCTTCAGATCCTCGTGCACGATCAGGCAGCGGCGCGTCCTGCGGACCGATGCAAGCACGGCCTGGCTGTCCCACGGCATCAGCGTGCGCAGGTCGATCACATCGGCCGAACGGCCCTGCGCCGCTTCCTCGCAACGCGACACCATCGCTCCCCACGTCACGATGGTGATGTCGTCGCCGGAAACGGTTGTCCTGGCCTTGCCGAACGGCAGCGCGAAATTGTCGCCGGGATAAGCGCGGCGCGCCCAGGCATAGTCGAGCATCGCGCGGTGTTCGAAGAACAGTACCGGATCATTGCCGCGCAGTGAGGTGCGCAAGAGGCCGACCGCATCTTCAGCGTTCGACGGCACGGCGACCTTCCACCCCGGATTGTGGACGAAGGCCACCTCGTTGGTCTGGCTGTGCCACGGATCACCGCACTTGAAGAAGCCACCGGGCACGCGCAGCACCATCGGCGCGGCAAAACGATTGTTGGTGCGCCAGCGCATCGTGCCGCAATCGTTGATCTGCTCGGTCGCGGGCTCGGCATATTTGCGGAACTGGATCTCGGGCACCGGCATCAGCCCGGCGAGCGCCATGCCGACCGCGCGCCCGACGATCCCCTCCTCGGAAAGGCTGGTGTCGAATACACGATCGAAACCGAACTTCTCCTGCAAGCCAAGCGTCACGGCATGGACACCGCCCTTGGGGCCGATATCCTCGCCGAACAGCACGACCCGGGGGTTGACCTCCAGCTCATGCTCGAGCGTGCGGCGGATCGCGGTGACCATGTTGATCCGCTGGCCTTCGGGCTTCGGCACATCGGTGGTCGCCGGCGCCACATAGCCATGATTCCACTGGCCGCCCTCGGCCTGCAGCGCCCCTTCCTCGAAGAACACGTTACCGAGCACCGTTTCTGGGTCGGCGACATCGCGCGCCTCGGCGCGTTCGCGTGCTGCTTCGGCATCGGCATCCGCCCGCTGCTCGATCTCAGCCCATTCCTCCTCGTTGAGCACGGCCGGAACGAGATAGGATTTGAGCTTTGGCAGCGGATCGCGCTCCCACTCGGACGCTACGAACTCTTCCGACTTGTAGGTCTGGGTATCCTGGAAGCTGTGGCCTTGCAGGCGCGGCACGGTGAGCCGCAACAACACGGGCGACCGCTCGTCGCGAACATGCGCGACCGCCTGCTCGACGAGCCGGGCGGTCTCGGCCGGGTCGGTCCCGTCGCCCGAGAAGACAGTCAGGCCCGTCCAACTTGCGAGATTGGCGGCGATATTGCCGCCGGGTGTCTGAAACGTAGATGGCACCGAGATACCGAAGCCATTGTCCTCGATATAGAACAGCATCGGCAGCTTCTGCGTGGTAGCGACCGTCAGCGCCGCCCAAAAGCCGTTGGACGCGACCGAGCCATCGCCGCCGAGCACGACGGCGATCGCCTTGTCGTACGCTGGATCCTTGAGCACCGTGCGGTGATATTCGATCGCCTGCGCCCAACCGGCGGTTGGGGTATATTGCGCCCCGACGCCGCCGCACATCGGGAGTGCCGAAGCGCCGTTCGGGTTGGGATAATTGAACACCACGCCGATATCGCGGCCATCGGAATAGCCTCCCGCGCGGCCCATCGCCGAACCGAGCGCGTCCGCCACGTCGACGCCGAGCGCGAGCAGCATCGGCCGCGAGCGGTAATAGCCGCAGGTCGCGTCCGCCGGGTCGTCCAACCTGCAGCCAAGCAGGATCTGGCCCATGTCATGCCCGCGCGCCGAGAATTGGTAGA
>Ga0207667_10004910_pt1 | contig 16333 bp, 13 predicted proteins | sample KBSCornC52_FD_184301 | JGI IMG/M metagenome (GOLD analysis project Ga0207667, IMG submission 184301) | Corn rhizosphere microbial communities from Kellogg Biological Station, Michigan, USA - KBS Corn C5-2 (SPAdes) (version 2) | ecosystem: Host-associated > Plants > Roots > Rhizosphere > Soil ... | reverse complement strand
TCGGCCGCGGCGAAGCCGGGGAACACATCGACGCCCAAGCCTTCGGCCTGCGGTGCCAGCCATGCACACAGCGCGCCCAGCGATACGATGAAATTGCCCGCGTTGTGCATCTGCGGCGGCGTGGGCAATTTGGTCGCGCGCTTCGAGTCGCGCAGCAACAGGAATTCGTCGTGCGCAGCCGGCACGCAAATCGGCGGCGGAGCGTCGCGCCACTTCGGCAACAAGGCATCCAGTGGCGCGGGCTCGATCACGGCGCCGGAAAGGATGTGTGCGCCGATGGTCGAAGCCTTCTCGATCACGCACACGCGGGTATCGGGCTTGAGCTGCTTCAGGCGGATCGCGAAGGCGAGCCCGGACGGGCCGGCCCCCACCACGACCACGTCGTATTCCATCGTTTCGCGTTCGCTCATGGCGGGCTCCCGTCACGCTTTCATTCCAGCCCGTCATTGTCTTGGGTTCCAGAGCGGGCGGCAAACCCGCATAATCGGGCCCCTCGGGAGGATCAATGAGCGCAATCGAAGACGGCGAAATGCTGGGGCAGGAAGCGTTGCGACGCGGGAGCGTGTGGCAATGCCTGCACTGGCTGGCGGCGGGCCGCACCACCTCCGAGGCGTTGGCCGATGCGTGCCTGACGGCGATCGAGCGACGCAATCCCGAACTGCATGCATTCGTGGACGTGCGGCCCGACATCGTGCTCGACCAGGCCGCGAGCGCACAGCATCGCCGCCGCGAAGGGCCGATCGGGCGGCTCGACGGGATTCCCGTCGCGATCAAGGACAACTTCGACGTCGCAGGCTACCCGACGCGTGCCGGCCTGCCGACACGTGAAGATCACGTCGCCCGCAACGACGCGCACGCGGTCGCGCGACTGCGCGCGGCCGGCGCGGTGCTGCTGGGCAAGACCAATCTCGACGAAGGCGCGCTGGGCGCGGCCACGCGCAATCCGCATTTCGGCACCACGCGCAATCCGTTCGACCTGAATCGCGTCGCCGGCGGTTCGTCCGGCGGTTCCGCCGCGGCCGTGGCGGCGGGCCTGGCGCCGGTCGCGATCGGTTCCGACACGCTCGGTTCCGTGCGCATTCCCGCGAGTTATTGCGGCGTGTTCGCGCTGAAGCCGACCCACGGCGAGATTTCCGCGCGCGGGCTGGTGCCGGCGGCGCGGCGGCTGGACGCGGTCGGCATCCTCGGCCGCAGCGTCGGCGACCTGGTGGTGATGCTGCAGGTGCTGGCCGGCTACGACGCCGACGATCCGCGCTCGCGCCGGCGCCGCGTTGCGCTGCAACCGCCGGACTGGAATCCCACGCAGTTGCGTTGCGGCGTGCTTCCCGATCTTGTATCCATCGGCGTGGAGCCTGCCGTGGTGGATGTATTCAACGCCGCGCTGGCTCGGCTGGAACGCGAACTCAGCGAACGCCAGCAGCTCGATTTCTCAGACTGGCCGTTCCAGAAGATGCGCCGCGCGGGCTTGCTGCTGATGGAGGCGGAGATGCACAACACCTTCGCGGACGATCTCGCCGACACCGCGCACCCGGTTTCCGAAAATTTCCGCACGATGCTCGATTACGCCGCGCGCAAGTCGGCGGCCGACTACGCGCAGGCCGATCGCATCCTCGACTTCGCGGTGCTGAAGGCGCGCCGCGTGTTCTCGCGCGTGGACGTGCTGGTGCTGCCGACCACGCCGCAGGGCGCGTTTCCCGTCGATGCACCGGCGCCTGCTTCGCAGGCCGACCTCACCGCGTTCGCCAGTCTTTCCGCGTGCCCGGCGGTCAGCATCCCGATGGGCACGTTGCCCGACGGCATGCCGATCGGCATGCAGTTCGTCGGCGCGCCGGGCTCCGACCTGCGCCTGCTGGAACTCGCGGAAGTGTGCGCGTCGGCGCTGGACGCCGCGCCGGCCTATCCCGTCGGGGCGTGAGCGGTCACGCGGTGATCGTGATGACCGCTTGAGGCCGTCATTCAGGCGCAGGCTGGGATCTACTGTTCCCTCTCCCCTCGGGAGAGGGTGGCGCGTAGCGCCCGGTGCGGGTCCGGTTCTTCGCACGACGACATCCCTGTCTTTTTCCGCGCGCCTCCCGGGCGCGCGGGTGACTTTCTCTTGCGTGGCCAAGAGAAAGTCACCAAAGAGAAGGCCACCCCGGCGCCACGCTTTTCGGCCATCCATGGCCGAAAAGTTCGTTCGGTGCGGCCGGGCTTGGCCCACGCGCCATCCATGGCGCGGGGGCCAAGTGAGCGCAATCCATTGCGCTCACCCTGCGGGCCTGACCGTCCGCCCCTCACCGTGGCGCAGGGGCCCCCTTTCGGCGCGCTTCCTGCGCGCTGTTGCCGCAAGGCAAATTGCTTGACCTCGCTCCGAGCGTGGCCAGGATGGCCGGCAACGAAGCGGAGCTTTTTCCGCGCCGCTGGACGGCGCGGAAAAAGACAGGGAGGTCGACGATGAAATCGTGCCGCGAATATCAGTGCGACTTTGCGCGCGATGCGGAGTCAGCATCCGCCGGGTGCGCGGCGCGATCCTGATTCGCGACGTCGAGCGTCCACGCGACGACCTGCTGCGCGAGTGTGTCGTCGGCCGCGCCGAAGGCCGCGACGATCTGCGGCACGTCGGTGCCGGATGGATTCTGCGTGACCACGAAGCTGCGGGTCGCGAGCAGGCTGCGCGAGCCGCCGCGGCGCAGTTGCGCGTCGAAGCGCACGACCACCACCGGCGATCCATTCCGGTATTCCGACTGGAACGCGCGCAGGTCGCCGCTCAGCGAATAGTCGGACGCGAAATGATCGTCGTCGGTGGTGACGGCCGGCAGTTTCGCGGCCATGAACGCGTCGACCAGCCGATGACGGATCAGCAGCGCGGGGGATTCGCTCCAGCGCGCACCTTTGTAGTTGCTGATCTGGCCGGGCTCGGGCATCACCACGATGCCGGTGCCGTCGAGCGGGCCGGTGGTGTTGGGGGCGTCCACGCGCAGGCTGAAATCCGCGGCCGCTGCGGGCGCCGCGATGGTGGCTTCTTCCGGTTGCCAGATCTGCACGGGCGAATTCGTGGGCAGGATCGAACAGGCGGCGAGCAGCATGGATGCGGCACACGAGGTGACCAGCAGGCGCGCGGGGGAGAACAAACTGGGCACGATCATGTTGGTCTCCTCAGTGTTTCGGCGAGAATTCGGAGGGCTGTTCGCGGCCGAACAGGTAGCCGGCTGGATTGGCTTGCAGCTTGCTGGTCAACTGATGGATGTCGCGCACGGTCGAGCGCAATTCGCGCAGGGTGGGGCCGATCTGGTCCACGCCGCGCAACCCGGATTGCAGCGAGCCCTGGTTGTCCTCGAGCAGCTTGTTGAGGGTTTGCGTGGTCTGCTGCAGCGATGCCATCGCGGTCGCCGCGCGATCCAGCGTTTCGCGGCCGGGACCGTTGACCAGTTGGTTGGCACCTGCGAGGGTCTGGTTGAGTTCCTTCGAGGCGGCCGCGGCCTCCTTGATCAGATCGCGCAGGTCGTCGCGTTCGGAAGCCAGCGCGCTGGTGGTCTGGTTGATGTTTTGCAGCGTCGAGTTGATGCGATCGACATTCTGTTCGGACACGATCTTGCCCAACCGGTCGAGGATGCCGTTGAGCGAGGTCACCACGTCGCTGCCCGAGGCGAGCAGCGCGCTCAGTGCCGAGGTCTCCGACTTGATTTCCGGCACCGGGTCGTCGGGCGTCGGCATCAGCGGCTGGCTGGAAGGGGCGCCGCCGGTCAATTGCACGAAGGCGACGCCGGTCAGGCCGAGCAGGCCCAGCTTGGCGCGGGTGTCGACCTTGATCGGCGTGTCGGCCGCCACCTGGATTCGCGCCAGCACCTTGCGCGGATCCTTCGGATCCAGCTTCAACTGGCTGACCTCGCCGATCTGGATGCCGTTGTATTGCACCGGGCTGCCCTTGGACAGACCGGTTACCGATTCGGTGAACACGATGTCGTAGTGGTTGTACTGCCGGTTGAGGCTGGTCTTGCCCAGCCACAGCGCGAACAGCAGCACCAGCGCCACCACCACCAGGGTGAAGGCGCCGATCAGGACGTGATGGGCCTTGGTTTCCATGTCGTTACCTCATGCGATCGCGTGGATGGCTTCCGCTGCCCGTCCGCGCGGCCCGTGGAAATAATCGCGTATCCAAGGGTCGTCGAAGCTTTCGACCTTGTCCAGCGCGTCGGCCACGATCACGCGCTTGTGCGCGAGCACCGCCACGCGATCGCAGATCGCGTGCAGGGAATCGAGATCGTGGGTGATCATGAAAACGGTCAGGCCCAGCGCGTCGCGCAGGGTACGGATCAACTGGTCGAACGAAGCCGCGGCGATCGGGTCGAGCCCGGAAGTCGGCTCGTCGAGGAACACGATGTCCGGATCCAGCGCCAGCGCGCGCGCGAGTCCCGCGCGCTTGACCATTCCGCCGGAAAGTTCGGAGGGATATTTGTGGCGCACTTCGGGCGTCAGGTCCGCGAGCGCGATCTTCAGGGCCGCCACGCGCAGCGCGTCATGCAGCGACAGGTTCGTGTGTTCCATCAGCGGCACCCGCACGTTCTCGCTCACGGTCAGCGAAGAGAACAGCGCGCCGTTCTGGAACAGCACCCCGCAGCGGCTTTCGATCGCGACGCGCCGGTATTCCGGCAGGTCGTGCAGGTTCTCGCCGAACAGTTTCACGCTGCCCGCATCGGGCCGGCGCAGGCCGAGGATCGTCCGCAGCAGTACCGACTTGCCGGTGCCGGAGCCGCCGACCACGCCCAGGATTTCGCCGCGGTAAACGTCGAGGTCGAGGTTTTCGTGCACGACCTGTTCGCCGAACTGGCTGCGCAGGCCGCGCACCGCGACCAGCGTGTCGCGCGTTTGGGCGGTCACGGCGACGGTCACCAGTTCATCTCCATGAAGAACAGCGCGGCGATGGCGTCCACCACGATCACCAGGAAGATCGATTGCACCACGCTTGAAGTGGTGCGCTCGCCCACCGACTGTGCGCTGCCCTGAACCTTGAAGCCCTCGAGGCAGCCGATCACCGCGATCAGGAACGCGAAGATCGGCGCCTTGGACAGCCCCAGCCACAGGTAGCGCAGCGGGGTGTCGGTCTGGAACACCGAGATGAACATGGTCGGCGTGATGTTGAGCGCGAACCAGCACACCAGCCCGCCGCCGACCACACCGGCCAGGACGGCCAGGAACGTCAGCAACGGCGTCACGATCATCAGTGCCAGGACCCGGGGCAACACCAGCAATTCCATCGGGTCGAGGCCCATGGTGCGCATCGCGTCGATTTCCTCGCCGACTTTCATCGAACCGATCTGCGCGGTGAATGCGCTGGCGGTGCGGCCGGCCAGGATGATCGCGGTGAGCAGCACGCCGAGTTCGCGCAGGAAAGCGTAGGAAACCAGATCCACGGTGAACACGGTCGCGCCGTAGCGTTGCAGCGCGGTGGCGCCGAGGAACGCGATCACCGCCCCGATCAGGAACGACAGCAGTACCACGATCGGCACCGCATGCAGGCCGGTCTGTTCCATGTGCGCGATCAACGAGGTGACGCGCCAGCGCCTGGGGCGAAGCAGAACGCGCGCCTGCGTTTCCAGCGTCATGCCGATGAAGGCCAGCAGTTTGGCGCCGAGATGTCCGACATGCACCACGGCGTCGCCGATGTCGGCCAGCATGTCCACGAAGCCGAAATTGCGCGGTGGCGGCGGCCGGTGCGCGTAGATTTCCGCGACCGCCTCGCTGACGGTGTCGAGCAGCCCGCGCAGTTCGTGCGGCACGTCGCGGTCGTGTTCGGCCAGCCATTGCAACGCCTTGGGACCCAGCGCAACGGCGATCAAACCGGCGCCGGAGGTATCGACGCGGCCGACGTCATTGAAGTCCACGTCCGGGCATTCGGGGAGCGCGGGCTTCAGGGCGTCGAGTTGCGCTTCGAGCGCGGAAAAATGCTGCAGCGTCCAGTCGCCGGTGAAGCGCAACACGTTCTCGCCCGTCTCCGCCAACGGCAGCCATTCCACCAGACCGGGCGTCGTCGCGGGCTGATCCATGCGCGCAATTTAGCATGCTTGTGCGGTCGTCCCTGGTCGCTGCGTCGCTCAATGCGCGGACAGACGAATACGTTGATGTCCCACAAACACCAGAACGGGCTTCCTGCCCTGACTTTCCGCAACAGCCGCTTTGTTGGCAGCACGTGACATGAACCGTAATAATGCACAACTCGCACGCGGGACGATCCCATGACGAAGCAGACCATCCTCAACGCCACCCATCGCGCCGCGGGCGCGAAGATGGTGGACTTCGGCGGCTGGGACATGCCGCTCAACTACGGCTCGCAGATCGAGGAACACCACGCGGTGCGCCGCGACGCCGGCATGTTCGATGTCTCGCACATGACCGTGGTGGACCTGCACGGCGCGCGATGCCGCGAATTCCTCCGCCACCTCCTGGCCAACGACATCGGCAAGCTGAAGAAGTCCGGCAAGGCGCTCTACTCATGCATGCTCAACGAGCGCGGCGGCGTGATCGACGATTTGATCACCTATTTCCTCGGTGAATCCGCGAGCCAGGGACGGCTCGCACGCGAAGCCGGCGCGTCAGCGACGGCGGAGGCGAAGGCGAGTCCGGACATGCGCCGGACTCGCCGTGCAGAATCCGCGCAGGAAAGTGCGGATTCTGCGAAGGAATGGTTCCGGATGGTGGTGAACGCCGCGACCCGCGACAAGGACCTCGCGTGGATCGGGAAACAGGCAGCGGCGTTCGACGTGCAGGTCACCGAACGGCCCGAGCTGGCGATGATCGCGGTGCAGGGTCCGAACGCGCGTGCGAAGGTGCTGGCGCTGCTTGCCGCCGCCGATCGCGTCCGCGTGGAAAAACTGGGCCGCTTCGCCGCGGCCGAGGCGGGTGGTCCGAACGGCATGCCGCTGTTCGTGGCGCGCACCGGCTACACCGGCGAGGACGGTTTCGAGATCATCGTGCCGGAAGAAAACGCCGCGGCATTGTGGAATGCGCTGTCGGCGGCCGGCGTGCATCCGGCGGGGCTGGGCGCGCGTGACACGTTGCGGCTCGAGGCCGGCATGAATCTTTATGGCCAGGACATGGACGAGGACATCACGCCATGGGAGGCGGGCCTCGCCTGGACGGTGTCGCTGGACGAGGGACGCGATTTCATCGGCCGCGCGGCGCTGGAAAAGCAAAAGTCGGACGGCGTGCCGCGCGAACTGGTCGGCGTGGTGATGGACGAGAAGGGCGTGCTGCGCCACGGACAGCGCGTGGTCACATCAGCCGGCGACGGCGAGATCCTGTCCGGCATCTTTTCTCCCACCCTGGGCAAGGCCATCGCGTTCGCCCGGGTGCCGGCGGGGGCGCGCGACGACCTGCGCGTGGACATCCGCGGGCGTGAACTGCCGCTGCGTGTGGTGAAGTACCCGTTTGTAAGGGACGGCCAGAGCTGCGAGGGAATCTGACCCGCTGCATCGCGCCGGCGCGATTCGTCGAACCACCTTTTTCCGGGGCCGTCGACATGGCTAGAATCACGGGCCCCCGACCAACCAAGGACATGTGCCATGAGCGAGATTCCCGGTGACCTAAAATTCCAGAAGTCGCACGAATGGGTGCGGGTCGAGGAGGACGGGCGCGCGCGTGTCGGCATTTCCGATCACGCGCAGGGTTTGCTGGGCGACCTGGTCTACGTCGAACTGCCCAAGGTAGGCGAGAAGATCGAGGCCGGCGCCGGTTGCGCGGTGGTCGAGTCGGTGAAGGCCGCGTCGGATGTCTACGCACCGGTCAGTGGCGAAGTGGTCGAGGTAAACGAAGGGCTCGCCGACAAACCGGAAACCATCAACGAGGACGCGTTCGGTGATGGCTGGTTGTTCGTCGTCAAGCTCGCTGATCCGGACGAAGTGGATGCGTTGCTCGGTCCCGATGATTACGCGGAACTGATCGAGAACGACGAGCACTGATGCATCGGGTCGGCGACGCGATGCGCGCCGCCGTGCCTCTCGACGGACGTGTTCGGTGCGAAATCGCGCACTTCGCGAAAAAAATTTCGCGCGCCGATTTGTCCATCGTTCAGCCTGATTCGCAGCGCGCACGCCGCATCGAAGTTTGTCATCGCCGTGCGCCGCGCTTGCATCCGCCACGCGCGACGCTGCAACGCGCGTATCACGTGCAAGCCAGTACCCATGCGGGTTTGCACGTTTGCGCAGCGGGCGAACGGGAAATTCGTTTGGACGTCCATACGTCTTTCGACGGAATCGTGTGACGGTGTCCGGCGCCGTCACGTCGCCACTGGATCGTCGGCACGGCAATCGCAAGGGCTTCATTTGTCGCAAAAAATTGATTGACACCATGTTTGCGTGGGGCTAGCTTTCCGCCCGACGACATGTCGCAAGACGGAAACATGCCGACTGCCAAGTACATAAAGCCGTACATCGAGCACGGTTCCAAATCCGAGAAGGTTCGGAAGATCACCGTCTCGATTCCGCTGCATGTACTCCGGCTGCTTTCCGACGAGCGTACGCGTCGTCAAGTGTCCAACCTGCGGCACGCCACGAACAGCGATCTTTTGTGCGAGGCGTTTCTGCATGCGTTCACTGGGCAACCACTGCCAACTGATGAGGAGCTGAGACGAACCATGGCTACCAAGAAAGCTGCACGCAAACCCGCCAAGAAGGCGGCCAAGAAGACTGTCCGCAAGTCCGCCAAGGCGAAGACCGCCACGGCACGCAAGACCGCACGCAAGACGGTGCGGAAGGCTGCGAAGAAAGCAGCGAAGAAGCCGGCACGCAAACGCGCTGCCAAGAAGACCGCGCGCAAGCGCACCGCGAAGAAGGCCGTGATGGCCAAGACGGCGCGCGCCAGCAAGACCAAGCGTGCGAAGAAGGCGAAGAAGTAAGCAACGTAGCAACCGTTTCACGTTGTCTTCGACACCATAACCACAAGCCTGCCTTCCCCGCGGCGCCCAGCGCGGGGATGCGGGCAATCCGCATGACGTTGGCCCCGGTTCTGCCGGGGCTTTCCGTTTTCCGGGTGGCCGTCGCGTCGTCGGTCCGGCGGATCCCGTGCTCCCCTTACTGTGGACCCTGTCACATCCTGCCGATGGCCCGTGCGCCAACTTTGCTTGGGCCGGGTCGTGGCCGCGTGGATGGAACGATTCGTGCATGCTCCGGGGAACCCAATCTCTCTCCTTTCGCACACAGGTGGGCCGCATGATCACTTTCGATTCCAGTCGTAACGAACCAGCTTCGGCGGGGCATTTCGGCACGATGCGCGGGCTCGCCGTGGCCGTGGCCGTGGGCATGGCGCTGCTGTTGGCCGGTTGCGGCACGGGGCAAGGTCCGGCGTCCTCGGCGCCGGTTGCGTCGGCCAAACCCGCGGCTTCGGCGCCTGCATCCGCAGCGCCCGCGGAGCTGCCGGCTGCCACGCCTTCATCGGCAAGTTCGGCGGCGGAAGCGCAGGCTGCCGTCCAGGCGCAGGCCAAGTTGTCCAGCATGAGCGTGACCGATTTGCTCTCGGCGGCGCGCGACGCCTACGCGCAACATCGCCTGGTGGCGCCCGCCGGCGACAATGCGATGGAATACTACGAAGCCGTGCTGGCGAAGGATCCGAAGAACCAGGTGGCCAAGGATGCCTTGCGCGAAACCTTCCCGTTCGGCGTGCCCGACGTTGAGAAGGCGATTTCGCAGAACAATTTCGCCGAGGCCAACCGCGAGATCGACGTCCTGTCCAAGGCCGATCCCACCAATTACACGTTGACGCTGCTGCGTTCGAAACTCGACGCGCAGCAGAAGTTGCAGGCGCGCCAGCAACAGGAAGCGCAGCAGAAGGCGCAGCACGCAGCGGAGCTCGCGGCAGCGCAGCAAGCCGCCGCGGCCAAGGCCGCCGCCGACAGGGAAGCGGCCGCCAAGCTGGCTGCGCAGCAGGCCGTGCAGCAAGCCGCTGCGGCGAAGGCGGCACCGTCTCCTCCGAAGCGCGAGGCGGCAACGGTGGCGCCCAAGACCGCCGGTGTCACCCGCGGCGCCCAGATGGAGAAGGCTGCAGCCGCCCAGTACCCGCTGGAGGCCGCGCGCAACCAGACCTCCGGTTACGCAGTCGTGGAATTCACGGTGACGGCCACGGGGTCGGTGGCCAACGCGCACGTGGTCAGCTCATCGCCGCGCCGCGTTTTCGACCAGGCCGCGATCCGTGCGGTCGAGCAGTCCACCTACAAGCCCGCGCTGAAGGATGGCGAACCCGTCTCGGCGATGCTGCAACGTCGTATCGACTTCAAATTTGGTGGGTGAGCAGCGGCGTTTGCGCGATGCCGGGGGCATCGCGCGCTGCTGCGAACGCCCGGCCAAGGACGGCCGGGCCGGCGCCCGGCACCATGGATGGCGCACCGGGGCAGCCGCACCAGGGATGGCTGCTTGCCTGATACTTTTTGTGTTTGCACGTCGCCAGTCGCACCGGGCGTCGCCCTGAATCCGTCAGTGCTTGTGCCGCGTGTGCCGAATGCGACGCGCCTCGCGTGCAGGGCGCTCCGGTTTGTCGAGTTCAGACCAATCCTCGTGCGGCAATCCGAGCAGGTCATCCAGCAGCATCGGCATCAGTCCGGCCGGTGTATTGCTTTCGCAATTCCACAGCACCACGACACCTGTGTGGTATTTCGGGAAGAACCCGATCATCGAGCGATAGCCTTTCACGGCGCCGGCGTGGAAGACCAGCGTTTCGCCGGCGTAGTCGTACACGCGCCAACCCAGCGCATACGAAGCCTTCTTCACCCGCGCCCGCCTCCAGTTGGAAAACATCCGCTCGGTCGGTGTATCGATGATGGGTGAATGCAGCACTTCCAGCAGCGAGTCGGGCAGCACCATCGGGCGGCCGCCCATCTGCGCGATCAGCCATTGCTCCATGTCGCGGATGCTGGCGTTGACGCCGGCCGCGGGGGGTATGTAGAAGTTGTCGTTGGGCTCGTAGGAAACCCATTGCTTGCCATGCTGGTAGTGCGGGCGTGCCCAGCTGCGGCTGTTTTCCAGTCCGTCGCGGCCGTAGCTCGCCGTGGTCATGCCCAGCGGCAGGAACAGGTACTTGTCCACCAGCTGCGAAAAGAATTGCCCGGTCTTGGCGTAAATGACATCGCTGATCAGGGAGAAGGCGATGTTCTGGTAGCCGTAGCAGCTGCCGGGATCGCAGGTCAGCGGAACGGTGTCGAGTTTGCGTTCCAGTTCCTGGTAGGGCACGCCATTGGAAAGCAGGTTGTCGTAGGCGTTGTGCGGCAGCCCGATGCTCTGGCTGAGGATGTCTCTTACGGTGGCTTCCTGCGAAGCGTTGGCGTCGCGCAACTTGAAGAACGGCAGCACGTTCGCGAGGCGCGTGTCCCACTCGATCGCGCCACGGCGCACCAGCAAACCGGTGAGCGCGGTGGCGAAGGCCTTGGACAACGATGCCAGCCGGAACACCGTACCGGGTTCCACCCTGGCGCCGGTGTTCGCATCCGCGTAACCGAGGGTGCGCTCGTAGCGCACCTTGTCGTTGACCACCACCGCGGTGGCAAGGCCGGCGGTGCGATTTTCCGCGGCAAGCTGGTCCAGCCAGCGGTCGTAGTCCTTCAGCGCCGCGTCCACGCGCGCCGCCGGCAATGCCGCCTGCGCGCCGGTGTGCACCACGGTGGGTTCGGGTGGAACGGAGTTGCCGTGGGACTGGACGGCGGGTGCGCCCAGTGCGAGACCTGAAACGAGGATGCAGGTGAGTCCTGCACAGAAAGCGGGTACGCGCATGCTATGCTCGAATTGTTGTGCGATCACCCGTGATCGCCGCAATGGTGGATTGGCCGCTCGCCGTCGATCGCCAAGTCTCGTGAAGGCCGGAGCGGCCTTCAATGCCGCGATCCATGGCCGAGAGTCCCGTAGCGCGGCTTTTCACAACGGCTGCTTTGGGCAAAATTTCCAACTGAGGAGAAGACAATGACGGGTCTGATCATCTTCCTGATCATCATCGCCATCATTGTGGTTTACCTGATCGCGATCTACAACGGTCTGGTCACGTCACGCAATGCGTACAAGAACGCGTTCGCGCAGATCGACGTACAGCTTACACGCCGCCACGACCTGATTCCGAATCTGGTCGAGACCGCCAAAGGGTACCTTGCGCACGAGCGCGAAACGCTGGAAGCCGTCACGGCTGCGCGCACGGCCGCGGTGAATGGCCTGGCCGCTGCCAAGGCCGCGCCGGGCGATCCGAACGCCATGAAGCAATTGTCCGGCAGCGAGAACCAGTTGACGCAGGCGCTCGGCCGGCTGTTCGCGGTCAGCGAAGCGTATCCGGATCTCAAGGCCAACCAGAACATGATGCAGTTGTCGGAGGAACTCACCTCCACCGAAAACCGCGTCGCGTTCGCGCGCCAGGCTTACAACGACTCCGTGATGAACTACAACAACAAGTGCCAGGTGTTCCCGTCGTCCATGATCGCCGGTCCGGCCGGTTTTGCGCCCGCCGAACAGCTTGCGATCGACGATCCGGCGAAAAGGGAAGCGCCGAAGGTCAGCTTTGCGTAGGCAAGTCGCTCGCGCTGCTCGCTGTAAAGAGCAAAGTCGCTCACTGCGTTCGCTGTAAAGGGTAAAAAGAATGCGGCACAGACGTCGTGTTTGCCGCTTACTCTTTACAGGCGGCGGAGCCGCCGACTTCACCCTTTACAGCTCGCACGAAGCGCGAGCGACTGACTGATCCATGGATTTCTTCGCCCAGCAAGCCAAGGTCCGCCGCTCCAGCCGCACGCTGGTGTGGCTGTTCGCGCTGGCGGTGTTCGCGATCGTGGTCGCGGTCGACTTGGTCTGTGCGTTCGTGCTGGGCGTCGGCCTGCGCCCGGCGCCGCTGATCGGCATCGCGGTGGCCGTGGTGGTGGTGATCGGATTGTGTTCGGCCTACCGCGTGGCCAGCCTCGCGGGCGGCGGCGCCGCGGTGGCGCGCGAAATGAACGCCATCGAGGTTCCCGCCGATACCACCAATCCGCAATGGCAGCGCCTGCGCAACGTGATCGAGGAGGTCGCGATCGCCTCGGGCGTCCCGGTGCCGGAAATCTACGTGATGCAGGACGAGCCCGGCATCAACGCGTTCGCCGCGGGCTACACGCCGACCGACGCCGCGGTGTGCGTGACGCAAGGGTGCCTGGACAAGTTGAACCGCGACGAATTGCAGGGCGTGATCGCGCACGAATTCAGCCACGTGCTGAACGGCGACATGCGCCTCAACATCCGCCTGATGGGCCTGTTGTTCGGCATCATGGCGATCTGGGTGGTCGGGCGTTTCCTGATGTGGGGCGGCTATTTCGGGCTCGGCGATGACAACGGCGGCGGGCGGCGGCGTGGCGGCAGCAGCGGCCAGGTCGCGCTGGCGGGCATCGCCCTGCTTGCGATCGGCGCGATCGGCGTGTTCTTCGGCCGCCTGATCCAGGCCGCGGTGTCGCGTTCGCGCGAATCGCTGGCCGATGCGTCGGCGGTGCAGTTCACGCGCCAGACCGCAGGGATAGCCGGTGCGCTGAAGAAGATCGCGGTGTTCGAGGAAGGTTCGGCGTTGCAGGCGCCGCGCAAGGACGAAGTGCGCCACATGCTGTTCGGCGATGCCGAGGCAAGTTCGTGGTTCGCGACGCATCCGCCCATCACCGAACGCATCAAGGCGCTGGAACCCGGCTTCAAACCCGAGGAGCTGGATGCCTACGTCAAGCAATGGCTCGCGGCCGGCAACGACCCGGACAACATCGAGTTGCACGCGACCGAGCAGCCGTGGGAAAAAGCCGTGCACGATTTTGCGCGCGCCGATGGCGACGTGGATATCCGGGCGGCAGCCCCCCCAGCGGCGCGCCCGGGCGCCATTGGCGGTGTCGTGCCGGGTCCGGGCGCCGGGATGGGTGGCGTGGTGCCCGCACGCGGCGCGGAGCTTGCGATCACCGCTGCGGCCGTCGCCGCACAAGTGGCGTCGCCCGGCACCAACGATTACCGGGCCGCGGCCGATCTGCACGCGCAGATTCCCGCCGCGCTGGCTACCGCTGCGCGCGATCCGCGTGGTGCGCTGGCGGTGGTGTTCGCGCTGGCGATTTCCGAGCACCCCGACCTGCAGGCGCAACAGGTGCAGGCGGTCGCGCAGGCATTCGATGCTGCGCTGGGCGATGCCGTGCGAAGCCTTGTTTCGCGGATGGCCGACCTGCATCCGATGCTGCGCCTGCCGCTGGCGCAACTCGCGTTTCCCATGCTGAAGCGGCGGCCGCGCCCGGAAGTCGACCGTTTCGCGAAGACGCTGGATGGCCTGATCCACGCCGACGGCCGCGTGGACCTCGACGAGTATTGCCTTGCGAAGCTGGTGCAGGCGCAGGTGGTCGCCGCGCTGGACCCGGCGGCAGGTTTCAAGGCGGGCACGCTGAAGCTCACCGACGCGCAGGACGAGCTGCGCGACCTGGCCGCGCTGCTCGCGCATTTCGGCAACGATGATGATGAAACCGCACGACGTGCATTCCAGGCAGCGATGCACGACGCCTTGCCGAGCGCCTCGATCCTGTACGCGTTGCCGGAGGACTGGCAGGCCGCGCTGGATCGCGCGCTGGCCACGCTCGCTCGCCTCACGCCGGAAGGCAAGCAATTGACGGTGCGCGCGCTGACCCGTGCGATCGCGGCCGACGGCAAGGTCACGGTGGCGGAATCGGAAATGCTGCGCGTGGTTTGCGCGGTGCTGGGTTGCCCGCTGCCGCCGTTGCTCGCCGACAATGCTGCATGACATAGCAGAGGCACGCCGGGTCGGAGTGGCGGCGCTGGCGTTCTTCTTCCTGCTTGCCGCCTATTACGTGATTCGTCCGGTACGCGACCAGTTGGCCGGCGCCACCGGCTCGGTCGCGTTGCCGTGGTTCTATGCCGGAACCTTTGTCGCGATGCTGGTGGTCGCGCCGGTGTTCGGCTGGCTTTCCGCGCGCCTGCCGCGCCGTGCGTTGCTGGGTTGGGGCCAGGGATTCTTCATCGCCTGCCTCGTCGCATTCGTGCCGCTGTTCGCGCAGCAGGCCAGCATCGGTGCGCGCGCGTTGGGCATCGGCTTCTTCATCTGGGTCAGCGTCTTCAACCTGTTCGTGGTGTCGCTGTTCTGGAGCCTGATGGCGGATCTGTTCGACGGTGAACGCGCGCGGCGCGTGTTCCCGTTGATCGCGCTGGGCGGCGCGTTCGGCGCGTTGGCGGGTCCCGCGTTGACTTCATTGCTGGTGGAACGCATCGGCGTGGCGCCGCTGCTGGCCGTGTCGGCAATGTTGCTGGTGATTGCGCTCGGGCTGATGCTGTACCTGTCGGCGACGAACGCCGGCACGCGTGCCGAATCCGCGCCGATCGGCGGTTCGATGCTGGCGGGGTTGCGCGCAACGTTCGCCGATCCATTCCTGCGATTGATGGCGCTTTTGATGCTGTGCTCGGACGGCGTCGGCACGCTCGCGTACGCGTTGGTCGCCGATTACGCCAAGGCCCATTTCGCCGATGCCGTGGCGCGTACCGCGTTCTACGGGCACATCGATCTCGCGGTGAACATCCTCCAGATGGTGTTGCAGGTCGGACTGACGCGCTGGATGCTGCCGCGTTTCGGCATCGTCTCGGGACTGGTGCTGCCGGCGATTGTGAACGTGGCGGTGCTGGTGGCGGTGGCATTGTTCGGTGCCGCGCAGTTCGGGGTTGCCGGCATCACGATCGTGCTGGTCCCGTTGATGTTGATCGTGACGCGCGGCTTCGCGTACGGCGTCACCAAGCCGGCTTCGGACGCGCTGTACACGCGCACTGCGCGCGAAATCCGCTACAAGGGCAAGAACTTCGTCGACACGGCGGTGTGGCGCTTCGGCGACGTCACGGTGGCGAGCGGGCTGGACGGCTTGCGCGCGCTGGGCGCTTCGCTCGGGGCGATCGGCGCGATTTCCGCCGCCGCCGCCGCATTGGCGGGCGTGTTCGGCTGGCGTGCGGTGGTCGCCAGCCGCGCGGCAAAGGACAGCGCCTAGGCCAGCAACGTGCGGCGCAACGCGCGAGCATGGACGACGAGTTCGGGAAAGAACGCGTCGAAGTGGCGCTGCAACGTCCCGGCGCGATCGCGCAGCGCGGGCAGCGCGTCACCGATCGGTGAGGGGCGCGACAGTCGCTGCGCCAGCGTGTGAAACACGGCATCGAGGGTGGTCTCTTTACCGTAAGCCTCGGGCAGGCCGTGCGCGTGCATCCATGCGAGGAAGGCACGCAACGATTCCGGCAATTCCGCCGCGTGCGTGTCCAGCAGCGCCAGCCAGCGAGACGAAAATTGCGGCAGCGATTCTTCCGCGCAATGGCGATGCCATTCGCGCACCAGCAAATGGTCGAACCAGACATCCAGCACGATCCCC
>Ga0207667_10004909_pt1 | contig 16333 bp, 16 predicted proteins | sample KBSCornC52_FD_184301 | JGI IMG/M metagenome (GOLD analysis project Ga0207667, IMG submission 184301) | Corn rhizosphere microbial communities from Kellogg Biological Station, Michigan, USA - KBS Corn C5-2 (SPAdes) (version 2) | ecosystem: Host-associated > Plants > Roots > Rhizosphere > Soil ... | reverse complement strand
CTCGACATGGCCGTGATCGAGCTGGCGGGTGCGGTCGCCGATCCAGATCATATGACCCGATGTCGCGTACCAGTCGCCGGTCGTGGAATCGACCCGCGTGAAAGCTTGCTCGTAGCCGAGCAGCAACGCTTCGTGGCTGGTGTAGAAATCGGTGGCGCGCAGTTCGGGGTGGCTTTCGAGGTCGAGCCCGCAGGCGCGCATGAAATTCAACGCATCGGAAATGCGATCCGCCAGTTCCTTGTAACGGCGTGACTGCTGGGAATCCTTGAGGAAACCAAGCATCCACTGGTGCACGCTGCCGAGATTGGCGAAGCCCCCGGTCGCAAACGCCCGCAGCAGGTTTAGCGTCGCCGCCGACTGGCGGTACGCCATCAGCTGACGCTGCGGATCGGGGGTACGCGATTGCGCCGTGAACGCGATATCGTTGACGATATCGCCGCGGTAGCTCGGCAGCTCGACGCCATCGACCTTTTCGGTCGCGGACGAGCGCGGTTTGGCAAACTGCCCGGCGATGCGGCCGACCTTTACTACCGGCACCGCACCGGCATAGGTCAGCACCACCGCCATCTGCAGCAGCACGCGGAAGAAGTCGCGAATATTGTTGGCGCCGTGCTCGGCAAAACTTTCGGCGCAGTCGCCGCCTTGCAGCAGGAAGGCCTCGCCTGCGGCTACACGCGCAAGCGCCTTTTTCAGGTTGCGGGCCTCACCTGCAAAAACCAGCGGCGGAAACGTGGCAAGCTGCGCCTCGACATCGGCCAGCGCCTTGGCGTCGGGATAATCGGGTAGTTGCAGCGCCGGCCTGGTGCGCCAGCTGTCGGGTGTCCACCGCTCGGACATGACGTTAACTCCTGAGCAAAAACCGCTACTTACCCGCCTTCGCTAAAGCTTCGGCGGACCAACACTGGAACGACCGGCGAAGCCTCGGCGTAGCCAGGTCGGAGGTAGCGGCGGGCCGGGTTATACACAGGCCGAACACGGACCGCCAGTTGGATTTCCGCACCCTTGGACAAGCCCTTGCGGCAAAAGCCGAATTCGCATTTGCTGGCAGCGTCGCCAAAGCACGGGGAAAATCGCGGTGGCAGAGGCTGCGCTGGACGACGTCTTCATCGATGACATCACCTTCCCCGCAGCGGACAGATATTTGCTAGGGGCGACCCTGTTTTTGCCCCGCGGGGCAAAGCGCCATGCCGTCCTGATCAATTCGGCCACCGCCGTGCCGCGCAAGCTCTACCGGGGTTTTGCGGGCTACCTGGCGCGACGGGGCTGTGCGGTGCTGACCTACGACTATCGCGGCACCGGTGACAGCAGGCAGAAATCGGCGGTCGGTTATAACCAGCCGAGATCGTTGGTCGGCTTCAAGGCCACGATGTCGGATTGGGCCGCGCTCGATGTCACCGCTGCGGTATCCTGGATGCGTGAGCGCTACAAAAATCTTCCGCTCAACTATGTCGGCCATTCCTTCGGCGGCCAGGCATTGGGCCTTCTTCCCAACAACAGCGAGGTGTCGCGCGCACTGTTGATCGCAGCCCAGGCCGGATACTGGAAGCTGATGGCCTCGCCGGAACGCTACCGCGTCTATGCCATGCTGAATTTCGTCGGCACCCCCCTCACCCGCCTGCTGGGCTACGCGCCGGGCTGGAGCGGCCTCGGAGAAGATCTGCCGAAGGACGTGTTTCTCGAATGGGTCGGCTGGGTCATGAGCAAGCGCTATTTGTTCGACGATCCCACACTCAAGGCGCTGGAGAATTTTCCGAAATTTCAGGGAGCACTGCGCGCGCTGTGCTTCTCCGACGATCCCTGGGCGACGCGGCCGGCGGTCGAACTTCTGTGTTCGGGATTTACGTCGGCCAAGCCGGAAATCCTCGCCATCACACCCACCGACGCCGAAGTAACCAGGATCGGCCATTTCGGTTTTTTCCGCCCCGAGCATCGCGACACGCTGTGGCGAGGCGCGGCGGAATGGATTGAGGCGGCGGAGTAGGCTTGCATGGCGCTGGTCTCACGCACGTCGCGCTCGGCCCTATGTTCCCACCGCTGCTGGCCAGATTCAGGCTATAGGCGTATCCATCCCGGCGCTTGCACGTCCCCAGGTGCGCACTCTGGGTCAGCCGCGGGAACCAATCCGGCCACCGCGGCTTATCGTACATGCCCAAAAACCGGGAGACTGCCATGAAAATCGCAAAGATCATGTTGGCTGGTACCGCGGCCCTCACCATCCACGGCTCGGTGGCTTTGGCCCAACAAGCGCTCACCGGAACGATCACCAAAATTGACCGGATCAATGGCACCGTCGCTATTCAGCAAACGCAAAGCGGTACCGTCGGAGCGAATACCGGCGGCGCAGCCGAAGAATTCAAAGCACAAGGCGGCTTGTCGCTGGACACGTGGCATGCCGGCGACAAGGTCACCTTTTCCGTCACGGAAACGGGTGGCATCAAGACAATCACCAAACTTCAGAAACAGTAAATATTCAGAAACCGCAATTTGACCGGCCGGTGTAAATCACTGGCAAAGGCCTCATTGTCGCGTGCACGAGTCTGCTCCTGTGAAGCGGGCAGATCCCCGCTTTTCAATTGCGGTATCAACGCCCCGACAGACGCGCGTAGTCTACTCCCGTGCACCAATTTCCGCAGTTGGCGCAAAGTGGGCATTGGCTGGTGTCTGCTGTTGGCGAACCGGACACTTCAAGCGCTGTCGTCATCTTGTCGCTCGCGTGATGCCGTGAACCAGTCGGCGTCGCCTCAGATGCGTACGGCTTTCCGCCCTCATCAAGCAGGCCAACACCCCTGCCAAATGAGTTATACAAGCCCCTGACCTGGGACCGCGGCAAGGGACTTGCGGATCATCGACGATTTACGTTAGCGACCAACATCGAAGCTTACTTTCTGCGACCCGCAAAACCCGTACGTCGCCGATACTCAGACATCACCGGCGTCTCCATCGATCTGGAACGTCTCTTCACCAGTTGAAACCGGAGCTGAACATGGCTTTTGCTACTACTGATGACGGCGTACGGCTATACTACGAGGAAACTGGAAGCGGCACGCCGATCATCTTCGTCCATGAATTCGCCGGCGATCATCGCAGCTGGGAACAGCAGCTTCAGCATTTTGGCCGGCGCTGCCGGGCCATCGCCTATGCCGCGCGCGGCTATCCGCCGTCAGACGTGCCGGAGGATCCGGCGTCCTACAGCCAGAACCGCGCTGCTGACGACATTCTGGCGGTGCTTGATCATCTTGGTATCCAGAAGGCGCATGTCTGTGGCCTCTCGATGGGTGGTTTCGCTACGCTGCATTTCGGCCTTCGCCATCCGTCTCGGGCCTTGTCGTTGTGCGTGGCCGGCTGCGGCTATGGCGCCGAGCTGAATACCCGCGAGCAATTTCGCGCTGAAGCCGACGCCGTAGTGGCGTCGCTGCGCGCCGATGGAATGGCCGCATTTGCTTCGCGTTATGCCTACGGCCCAACCCGCGTGCAGTTCGAAGCCAAAAACCCGCGCGGTTTTGCGGTCTTCAAGCAGGCGCTGGCCGAGCATTCAGCGCTGGGTGCCGCCAACACCCAGCTCGGCTGCCAAAAGGAGCGTCCATCGCTGTATCATCTGCAAGACGAGATGGCCGGCCTCACGGTGCCGACGCTGATCCTCACTGGCGACGAGGACTGGCCCTGCCTGACGCCGGCGTTGCTGATGAAGCGCACCATCCCATCGGCGGCCCTCTCGGTGATGCCGAATTGCGGGCACACCATCAATCTCGAAGCGCCAGACCTGTTCAACGCCATCGTTGGCGACTTCATAGCCCAGGTCGAAGCCGGTCGCTGGCCAACGCGTGACCCGCGCGCCATGTCCGACTCCATTACCGGCATACGCCACAGCATCGATGAGGGAGTCGGCGGCTCTTGATCTGGAATTTAAATTGAGCGTGCATCATAAATAGACCGCCGGCAACTGAACCTAACGGCCGATCGCCTCCGCAACTTGAGAAGCGAGTGACTGAGCAAGCATCCGGTAACCATCTGGTGTCAGATGCATGCCGTCGGGCTGGTGCGGCAAGCCGCGCAACATATTGTTTCCGAGCATAATCACTCGGATACCACGAGCGCGCAGATGACTCTGAATCTCTGCTGTGCGATCGGTTCGGCCCTTGCGCCGGTCATTTCCACCCGGCTGCAAAATAACGGCACGGGTCCCGCTTGGCACCGCGCTGTCCAGACGGTCCAACATTCCTTCAGTGGTATCGCCATTAATACCGGCGTTCACTACGTTCACACTATACCCTCGCGCCCGCAACATCGCTTCGAGCTGAGCAGGAAAGGCCTGATCGCGCCCCACTCCCTTGCCGTAAGTGTTGCTTGCGCCGAGCGCCACTACCGTTGCCGCGTTGGCCGACGCAACGAGGAGCGGAAATCCTCCGCACAGTGCCAGGCATCCAACGACCATTAGCCGAAAGGAACGAATTCTCACATTTTTCTCCTTGAGGAAAGATGATGGCACTGAAATAGCGCGGGGGATCGCGGCTCGTGCCAGCCCAAATACGCCGCGATTGGAATTTATATCCTAAAAGGAACGAGCGATGGATCGAAACGAAACGAAGAATCGCCGTGAATTCGTTGTCGGCGGGGCCTTGTTTCTGTTTATTTGCGCGGCCGGGCGTTTCTCGCTCGAAGCTGCATTGATCAAGAAGCGATAGGCGCGTTTCGGCTCTGCAACCTTGCAATCATCAACGGAGCTTGCGCGCGTCGACGCGCCCGTTCGGTCATCGGCTCGGACCGCTTGCCTAATAGCATCATTTCTTCTGGTCACTTACCCGGCGACACATGATGCGAAAAGCTATGCATTTTCCGTTCAAACAGTATGATGTAGGGGCGGCCGTCCCTTCATGCCGACTGGAGTAAGAAAATTGGCCAGACGCGACGTTCTGATCGTAGGAACGCGATGCGCTGGCGCGCCGCTGGCGATGCTGCTCGCACGCAAAGGCTACAATGTTCTTGGCGTTGATCGCGCGCAATTTCCGAGCGACACCGTTTCAACTCATTTCATGTGGCCGAGAACCACAGCATCTCTTGCAAAGTGGGGATTGTTGGACAAGCTGGCGGAGACCGGGTGTCCAATGATTGATCAGGTCACAGCCGATTATGGCGCGATTGCCATTCGCGGCAGACCGAGCCCGGTTGACGGTACGGTCGCTATGTTTTCCCCACGACGAACTGTTCTAGACAATCTCTTAGTTGATGCCGCGCGACAAGCCGGAGCAGAGATACGGGAGACGACCACCTTTCGGGAACTTATTTGGGCGGAAGGTCGGGTCGTCGGAGCGCGCCTACAGAACGCAAATGGACGGACAGTCGAAGAAAGCGCTGCGGTTGTGGTCGGTGCGGATGGTATGTGGTCGCCGGTCGCACGCGCCGCTGGCGCCACAACGGATGTTGCGCATCCATCGCTCACTTGCGGGTATTACGCCTACTGGGCTGGAGTACCCACTCAGGGTGTCGAATTTTACGTTCGTCAGGGTCGCGATATCCTCGTATTTCCCACTCACGACGGGTTGACCTGCATCTGGGCGGGACGCTCACACGACGAATGGGATAAGTATCGAAAAGATGTTGAGGGCAATTACCTCGATATAATTGGGCTCGCTCCATCGCTTGCCCAGCGGCTCAAGTGCTCCGAGCAAGTGACATCGTTCAAAGGTACTTCCAAGTTAATGAATTTCTATCGCCAGAGCTTTGGAAAGGGTTGGGCTCTAGTGGGTGACGCAGCTTACCATCGCGATCCACTCCCAGGGATGGGCATCGGCGATGCATTCTTAGGGGCGCAACTTCTTGCAGACGCACTCGCAGCCGGCCTCGCCGATAACCCCGCGGTTCTTGATACATCGTTCGCGGCCTACCAGTCGACGTTTCGATGCAGAACTATGCCGATCTTCGAATATACGTTGAAGGCGGCTAGCCTCAAAGATCCCACATCCGCCGTTCCGATCTATGAGAGGGTCGCTAAATCCGAGCAAGAAACGACGCGCTTTATGGATGTCCTCGCGGGAAATGTACCCTTCAAGGAGTTCTTCAACCCGCAAAACATCGGGCGATTACTTGCTTGACCGAAATCTGCACAGCCACCGATAGCCTGACCGACGATGCCCGTATCACTTCCCCTTCACCAATCCAAACTTGGTCGGCTGCTGAACTGGCAAGCCAGCGGGCTTCCCGCCGCGGAGGACACGATCGACATGGTCAGTCCGCGCTTGAGCGCCACTACCGTTGCTGCATTGGCCGACGCGACGAGGAGCAGAAATCCTCCGGAGAGTGCCAGGCATCCAACGACCATTAGCTGAAAGGCGCGAATTCTCACATTTTTCTCCTTGAGATTAGGATGAAGGCAACGATATGGCGCAAGCAACCGCGGCTGCCGCCACCGCGAGGCGCGATGACGGCTTCAGGCCTTGAAGTGTTTATGCCGCCTGTCGCTGTGCTTTACCGATGGTGAGGAAGTATCCGGCCCCGACCGCCCCGCACAGATAGATCAGCACCGTGGTCCAACCCAACGCATTGATCGTTCCGGAGGCGGTCGCAACAAATGCCACGACAAGATTAACGGCGTCCGCGATGCCGGTCCCGATAAGTACCGCGCGCAACGCGGCCTCATCGTGGAAGTCCCTCGCGAACCAAAATATGACGGCCATCGCGAGCAACGTCCCTCCGAACAAGCGCGACATCAGCGCGACAGCGGGTGAATTTTCAACGCCATAATTGCTCAGGACCTGGCCGGGAGCCAGCACGAATCCGATCCCGAAAAGAACGGAGAGCACCGCAAAGATCGCAAAGAAGGTCTTTATCGTCATAACAAATCCCCCTGCACATCCTGCTGACGGCGGAATGCCGTCGGCCTTGCCAATCTAGCACAGCCTTGGGGATTGTGAGCAATCGGCTCGCGCCAGGGGCTCATGCCCCCTTGATGTCCTTTCCGGGTCCAAACCGGAAAGGTTCAATGCGAGCATATGTTTTCTGCCTTGTCCCCAGGAGCCGACATCGCGCAAGGCAGTCGGCATGTCCGTTGGTGCCACCAGCACCCAAATAGATTTCCTTGTAGGTGATAGCTGCCGGAGCGCGTACACGGGTTTTCTTCGCGCAGGGCGGGACCACCCCGGATACCCCGGATCAAGTCCGGGGCTTTCACTCCAAAACGCTACTCCGCGGCTTGCCGCACATGGCGCGCGGTCGGCGTGCGCATGGTCACAAGCTCTTCCGCCGCGGTCGGATGCAACGCCATCGTGGCGTCGAAGTCGGCCTTGGTCGCTTTCATTTTGACGGCGATGCCGAGCACCTGCACCATTTCGGCAGCGCCGTCGCCGACGATATGACAGCCGACCACGCGGTCGGTGGTGGCATCGACAACCAGCTTCATCAGCACCCGCGTGTCGCGGCCCGACAGCGTTGCCTTGATCGGCTTGAAGTCGGCCTTGTAGATATCGACGTGGCTGAATTGCGCGCGCGCCTGCGCCTCCGTCAGTCCGACCGTGCCGATCTCCGGCTGGGAAAACACCGCGGTCGGAATGTCGACATGGTCGACCTCGACCGGCCGCTTGCCGAACACCGTATCGGCAAACGCGTGACCCTCGCGGATCGCGACCGGCGTCAGGTTGTGGCGATGGGTAACATCCCCGATCGCGTAAATATTCGGCACCGACGACCGCGAGAAGCTATCGACAGCGATCCCGCCATTGTTTGGATTGATAGTGACGCCAGTCTTTTCCAGTCCGAGATTGACGACATTCGGATGCCGGCCGATCGCGAACATCACCTGATCGGAGGCAATGCTGGAGCCGTTCGACAAATGCGACGTGAATTCCTTGCCGTGCTTGTCGATCTTGCTGACCGTACAGCAGGTGAGAATGGTGATGCCTTCCTTCTCCATCTCGCTCCGCACATGGGTGCGGACGTCTTCGTCAAAGCCGCGCAGGATGTTGTCGCCGCGATAGACCACCGTCACATCGGAGCCAAACCCCGCAAAGATACAGGCAAATTCCAGCGCGATATAACCGCCGCCCTGAATCAAGATGCGCTTCGGCAGCGTCGTCAGATGAAACACTTCGTTGGACGAGATCACGTGCTCGATACCGGGAATCGCAAGCCCATGATTTGGCGCGCCGCCGGTCGCGATCAGCACATGCCTCGATCTGACAGCCTCGCCGGTTCCGAGCCGAAGCGTATGCGGGTCCTCGAACACCGCGCGGGTCTTGACGATACGGGCGCCGGATTTTTCCACATTGGATGTATAGGCGGCCTCCAGCCGCGCGATCTCCTTGTCCTTGTTGGCGATCAGGGTCGGCCAGTCGAACGTTGCCGACGGTATGGTCCAGCCGAAGCCGGCGGCGTCCTCGATTTCCTGATGGATGTGAGAGGCATAGACCAGGAGTTTTTTCGGCACGCAGCCGCGGATGACGCAGGTGCCGCCCATCCGGTATTCTTCGGCGATCAGGACCCGCGCGCCATGGCCGGCGGCGATCCGGGCGGCACGCACGCCGCCCGAACCTCCGCCAATGACGAACAGATCGACGTCGAACTCAGCCATGGTTACCCTGCCCGGATTCTATCTTTTGACGCGTTTTCTTCACGCGAACCGGCCTCCACTTCGCTCGAAAACGCTATGGAAATCAGATTTCCTTGCCGCGTTTACGCATCTCGGCGCGGAATTGGGCATTGACGGTTTCGGCAAAACCCTGCGCCCACTGATTCATATAGGACATGCTGGACTGAATTGCCCTGGGCTCGGTCGAGAGCAACTTCTGGCCGAGCGGCGATTTGTAGAACGCGACGAGGTCCTTCAACTCCTGCTCGGTAAACTCGTTGGCGTAAATTTTCGCCATGCCCTCCCCGATTTCCTTCTCGCGACCGGCAAGGCTCTGGGCGACGATTACGGCGACTTCATTGAGGTCCTTTTGATAGTTGAGGTTTGCCTGCAACAGCGCTTCCTTGGTCTTGTGAACGATGTTGGGCACCGCGCTGGCATACATCGCGCTCGCGTTTTTCATCGCCAGGATTTCTTTTGCGGCGGCGATCGCCGCCGGAGAAGCCGGCTTGAGCGGAGGTGGCTGCTGCTGCGCTCCCGCTGGAACGCCGGCCAGAACCAATCCCAACGCAAGGCCCGCGGCCGACAAAATTCTTGAAAGGCGCTTCATTCCAAATCTCCTCGATTGCGACGTTACCGCCGTTCGACAACGCGAATTCCCTGAGAGCCTGCCAGAACAGCCGTGCTGGCAAGACCAATGAACAGCCCATGCTCGACAACGCCCGGTATCGAATTCAGTAGTCCCGCCAGGCGCGGCGCATCGGGTATGCGCCCGAGATGGGCATCGACAATCCAGTGGCCGCCATCGGTGACAAAAACGTGACCGTCTTTGCCGTTTCGGACCACCATTTGCCCGGAAACGCCACTTTCCGCAAATGCCCTGCCCATGGCGCGCCGCGTCGCCGCCAGGCCGAACGGAACGACCTCGACCGGCAACGGAAAGCGGCCGAGAACATCGACCGATTTGGTGTCGTCGGCGATCACGATCATGCGATCAGACGCCGCGGCGACGATCTTTTCGCGCAGCAATGCGCCACCGCCGCCCTTGATGACATTGAGCGAGGGGTCGATTTCGTCGGCGCCATCGACGGTCAGATCGAGCCGATCGATATCATCAAGCGTGGTCAGCGGAATGCCGCACCGCACCGCATCGGTGCGGGTCGCCTCCGATGTCGGCACGCCGATGACGTCAAGCCCGGCGCGAACCCGTTCGCCGAGAAGTTCGACAAAATGCTTCGCGGTCGAGCCGGTGCCGAGGCCAAGCCTCATGCCGTCGCGCACATGTTCGAGCGCGCGCGCCGCCGCCTGCCGTTTCAATCCGTCCATATTCACTTGCAAATACTGCCCCAGAGCCCCTGCCGACTTGCGGCCGGCGATGAAGCCTATCTAGCGTCGTTTTAGGGTAAGGAACAGCGCTATCAGTACTCGGATGCAGCGACTTTGGCCTAGTCGGCTACCTTGTCCATCGCCGCCTGGATCGCCGCAAACCGCTCGTCTACCCCGCTACGCATATCCGGGTGCGTGAACACGTAAAGTTCGTCGTTGCTGATAGCGTCGAGGACACGCGCAGCGACCGCCGCCGGGTCTAACCCGGCTTGCAGACGCGTGGCGATCTCGGCGACCATCGCGGCCGCCGGGCTGGCCGGGTCCAGGGGTTGTGTCGGGCCGTAGCGCTGCGGCCGGTTGCGGCCGCTCTCGCCAATGCCGGTGCGCACAAAGCTCGGACACAGCACGCTGACGCCAATGCCGAGCGGCTTGAGCTGTGCCGCGAGACCTTCCGACATGGCGACCACCGCAAACTTGCTCGCCGCGTAAGGACTGAATCCCATGCCATTAATCATCCCGGCCATGGAGGCGGTATTGACGATGTGGCCGCCTTCGTCGTGGGCGCGGAGATGCGGAAGGAAGGTGCGGATGCCGTGAACGACTCCCATCAGATTGACGTCGAGCACCCATCGCCAATTATCGAGCGAGATATTGTCGATGCCGCCGCCGGCGGCGACCCCGGCATTGTTGCAAACCACATGGACATTTCCGAAGGCCTCGTACGACGCCTCGGCCGCACGCTCGACGCTGACGGGATCGGCAACGTCACAGCTGATGCCGCGCACGTCAGGCCCAACATTATGCAGGCTTTTGACGGCGGCCGCCAACGCGTCGGTCTCGATATCGGCGAGCATCACTTTCATGCCGGCTTGCGCAAAGGCCCGGCCGAGCGCGAACCCGATACCCCCGGCCCCGCCTGTCACGAATGCTGTCTTGCCGGCCAGCTCCCGCATGATTGTCCCTGCCCTCTTCCGGATTACGACAGAAGCCTGTGGTCCCCTACTTGCATGATTGCGCGCAGACCGATAGCGATTTTCGATGACCGCTGCCCGCACTATTGTATTCGATCTTGACGGCACCCTCGTGGATACGGCGCCCGACCTGATCAACGCGCTGAACTTTATTCTCGACCGCGAGGGGCTGCCCCCGGTCCCGCTGCATTCCGCACGAAATATGATCGGCGCGGGCGCCCGCCGGCTGATCGAACGCGGCCTGGAGTTGGACGGCCGCTCCCTCGGCCCCGACGGCGTCACCCGGTTGACTGGCGACTTCATCAACTACTATGCGGCCCACATCGCCGACGTTTCGCGGCCGTTCGAAGGCCTGGAAGAGACGCTCGATGATTTGTCGGCGCGCGGATACCGCTTTGCGGTCTGCACCAACAAGCTCGAGTGGCTCTCGAAGCTGCTGCTCGACCAGCTGGGACTGAGTTCGCGATTTTCCGCGATTTGTGGCGCAGACACCTTCGGCGTTTCGAAGCCCGATCCGGCCATATTGCGGCAGACGATCGCGCGCGCTGGCGGCGAGCTGTCCTCCTCGATCATGGTCGGCGATGCCGGTCCGGACATCGGCGTCGCCCGCCGTGCCGGCATTCCGGTCATCTGCGTCGAATTCGGATATACCGAGGTTCCGATTGCAGACCTCAAACCGGACCGGCTGATCAATCACATGAGGGAGCTGCCGGCGGCGGTAGAAGACCTCATGATGCTTAGAGAGATTCCACATAATACTTTGATTTAATTACGTATTTCCTGAGCATATCCCCCTCGTTAACCATTACTTAACGATGCAGGCCCGGGCGGTTGCGCCGCCGTGATGACACTCTTATGGTCGGCCCCGGGGATTGTGGCAGTTTGCCGCAGTCGAGTGGCGGATGGATCATGCGTCGTGTCATCGCGATTGCCGTAGCGGGAGCTAACCTGGCCGGCTGCTCTTCATTTTCCTTCGACTCATTCAAGTCGGCGCCGCCGACTGTGCAAGTCCAGCTCGAGTCGGTTCCATCAGGAGCTGAAGCCACTACCTCCCTGGGGCCGGGTTGCAAGACACCCTGCTCAGTTGCCGTACCCGCTCCCGACAGCGGTTTCTCGGTCACTTACACCCTCAACAAGTTCCAGCCGGCAACCGTCCCTGTGCAGGTCATCCGTATCCCCGGCGATTTCTCGACGCCGGCCTCAGCCACGGTCGATCCCAATCCAGTGGTCGCGGAACTTCAGCCGGCCGGCCCGCCGCCGAAGGCCGAGCGCAAAATGCTGAGGCCAAAAAAGCCGAAAAAGCCGAAGGGCGTGGCCGCGGCGCCTGCTGGGGGATCGCCATTCCCCGCGCCGCCGCCAGCACCGCCGCCCCCGCCGCCGCCCGCACCGACCCGCTGATTGCTTGCACCGCACCAGATAAGGTGCGGATTGTGCGCCGATCGCATCATGCCTACATTGCGAATGTGGAACTCTGCCCCGCACCATCACGGCTGCCGCAGTCACAGGGCTATTGAATGAACGGATCCGGATCCTCGATGACTTCTCCCACATCGCTGTCCCGTCCGATGACCGACCCGTTTGGCCGGACCATCAGCTATTTGCGGGTATCGGTCACGGATCGCTGCGATCTGCGCTGCTTTTATTGCATGTCCGAAGACATGACATTTTTGCCCAAAGCCGATTTGCTCACGCTTGAGGAGCTCGACCGGCTCTGTTCAGCATTCATCGCCAAGGGCGTGCGAAAGTTGCGGCTTACCGGCGGCGAACCGCTGGTCCGGCGCAACGTGATGTCGCTGGTGCGCTCGCTCTCGCGCCATCTCGACACCGGGGCGCTCAATGAACTGACGCTGACCACCAACGGCTCGCAACTGGCGCGTTTTGCCGGCGAGTTGCGGGACTGCGGAGTTCGCCGCATCAACGTATCGCTGGACACGCTCGATCCGGCGAAATTCCGGGCCATCACCCGCTGGGGCGATATCGACAAGGTACAGGCCGGCATCGAGGCCGCGCGATCGGCGGGTCTCACCGTCAAGATCAACGCGGTTGCGCTGAAGAATCTGAACGAGGACGAAATCCCCTCGCTGATGGAATGGGCGCACGGCAAAGGCATGGCGCTGACGCTGATCGAGGTCATGCCGATGGGCGACATCGGCGAAGGACGTATCGACCAATATGTGCCGCTATCCCTGCTTCGCGCGCGCCTCGCCAAGCAGTACACGTTGACCGACCTCGACGACGACACCGGCGGGCCCGCGCGTTACGTCCGCGTCAGCGAGACCGGCGGCAAGCTCGGCTTCATCACGCCGATGACCCATAATTTCTGCGAGTCCTGCAACCGGGTGCGGATCACCTGTACCGGCACGCTGCATACCTGCCTGGGCCACGAGGATGCCTCCGATTTGCGCAAGCCGCTGCGGGCCTCCGCCGACGATCACCTGCTCAGTGCGGCGATCGACCGCGCCATCGGCCTGAAACCCAAGGGCCACGACTTCATCATCGATCGCAGGCACAACCGCCCGAGCGTCAGCCGCCATATGAGCGTCACCGGCGGCTGAGGGGTAAGCCCCGGCACGGGGCCGATATTCCCCTTCATTATCAACAAACTTACGATTGACGGCGGCGCCGCGCGCTGGAATGCTGCGGCTGCTTCATGCTAGCTCGGCTGGATAAGCCGCTGTGCCTGACGGGTGCGGCCAAGACGGCAGAGGCGCAATTGGGGAGGATCATCGTTGCAATCGCTCTTGAACCTGAGCCGCGCAATCGACGCGTTCACAAGGTGGGTGGGCAGGCGTCTGGCGTGGCTGATTCTGGTCGCCGTGGTGGTGTCCGCGCTTAACGCGATCGTGCGTAAGAGTTTCGACACATCTTCCAACTCCTGGCTCGAGCTTCAATGGGTGCTGTTCAGCATCGTCTTTCTGCTGTGCTCGTCCTGGACGCTGCTCGACAACGAGCATATCCGGATCGATATCGTCAACAACCTGCTGCCGAAGCAGGTGCGCAACAGCATCGACCTTATCGGTCATTTGTTTTTTCTGATTCCGCTGACCGTCGTCATGATTATCACCGGCGGTCCGTTCTTTATGCGCTCGGTCGAGATCAACGAGCAATCGGGCAACGCCGGCGGCTTGCCGCAATGGCCCGCCAAGTCACTGATCATTATCGGATTCTCGATGCTGCTGCTGCAGGGCATATCCGAGCTGATCAAGCGCATTGCCGTGATGCGGGGTCTGATCCCGGATCCACACGCATCGCAGGTGAATGCTCTCGAGGCCGAGGTCGAACACCTCGTCGATGCGCTCGAAAAACGCTGATCGCGGACGCGGTCACAGGGGGAATCTGGATGACTGCCTTTCTCATCGCCAATATGGCGCCGATCATGTTCGCGTCGTTGGTCGTGGTCCTGCTGCTGGGCTACCCGGCGGCGTTTTCGCTTGGCGCGGTGGGACTGATCTACGCCTTCGTCGGCATTCAGCTCGGCGAATTCCGTCCGGACTTCCTGCAAGCGCTTCCCGAGCGCGTCTACGGCGTGATGAACAACGACACACTGCTGGCGATTCCGTTCTTTACGTTCATGGGACTGGTGCTCGAACGATCCGGCATGGCGGAAGATCTGCTCGACACCATCGGGCAGCTGTTCGGCACCATCAAGGGCGGCCTCGCCTACGCCGTGGTGTTCGTCGGCGCGTTGCTCGCCGCCACCACCGGCGTGGTCGCGGCTTCCGTTATTTCGATGGGCCTGATCTCGCTGCCGATCATGCTGCGCTACGGCTACGACCGCCGCATGGCATCCGGAATCATCGCCGCTTCCGGCACGCTGGCGCAGATCATTCCGCCCTCGCTGGTGCTGATCGTGATGGCCGACCAGCTCGGCAAGTCGGTCGGCGACATGTACGAAGGCGCATTCATTCCGGGGCTGGTGCTCGCAGGCCTGTATGCCTTATATGCGTTCTTCGTCACCTTGATATTTCCCAATGCGGCTCCCGGTTTGCCGGCGGAGGCCGTCGGCTTTCGCGAGAAGGATGGCGGCCGCGGCCTCTGGTCGCTAGCTGTGCTCACGGTTTTGGCCGGCGTGGTCGGCCGTCTGACTGAGGGCTACTTCTTCCCAGAAGCCCATGGCGCCGATTTCGTCGTGCTCACCATGTTCTTCGGCATCCTGTTTGCATTCTTCGCTGCGGTTCTGAACTGGATCATCGACAAGCTCACGGGATTCCGGTTCCTGTCCGCAATGGCGCAGCAGACCACTTTCGTGATGGTGCCGCCGCTGTTCCTGATCTTCCTGGTGCTGGGCACGATCTTCATCGGCGTCGCGACGCCAACGGAAGGCGGAGCCATGGGCGCCTCTGGCGCGCTCATCCTCGGCGCCGCCAAGCGAAGGCTGAGCTGGGATCTGATCAGGCAGGCCACCGAGTCAACCGCAAAGCTGTCGGCTTTCGTGGTTTTCATTTTGGTCGGGGCGCGCGTGTTCTCGCTGACGTTCTACGGCGTCAACGGTCACGTCTGGGTCGAAAACCTGCTCACCTCCCTGCCTGGCGGCCAGGTCGGCTTTTTGATTTTCGTCAACGCGTTTGTCTTTGTCCTTGCCTTCTTCCTCGATTTCTTCGAGATGGCCTTTATCGTCATCCCGCTGCTCGGGCCGGCCGCCGAACACCTCGGCATCGATCTGATCTGGTTCGGCGTGATCCTCGGCGTCAACATCCAGACCTCATTCATGCATCCGCCGTTCGGCTTCGCGCTGTTCTATCTGCGCTCGGTCGCGCCGAAGGATCCCTATGTCGACCGTGTCACCGGCAAGCGCATGGAGCCCGTCACCACCGGTCAGATCTATTGGGGCGCGGTGCCGTTCGTCGTCATCCAGGTCATCATGGTTCTGCTGGTGATCATGTTCCCGGCGATGGTGATGCATTACAAAGGCGCGCTGTCGACGATCGATCCCAACACCATCAAGATCGAGATTCCGCAGATCGAATTGCCGCCGCTCGATTTCGGTCCTTCGCCCAAACAATAGCAACCCCGGTTTGTGCGAACCAAAAAACCCCGGAGCTCGCGCTCCGGGGTTTTTTCGTTCGCTGAAGCTCTGACGCAATCAGCCCTGTGCGTGACGCGCCATGAAGTTGTCGAAACCGACCTCCGCGACCTGGAACCATTGATATCCGTTATTCGAGAAGGCGGTCAGAGAATCGTAGATCTTCTTGAAATTAGCATTGGTTGCAGCGATCTCGCCGTGCAGTTCCTTCGCCGCCTTGAAGGAGGCTTCCATGATCGGCGGCGAGAAGGCATGCAGCTTGGTGCCACCCGCGAGCAACTTGCGCAGCGCCGCCGGATTGACCTGATCGTACTTCGCCATCATCCAGTTGTTGGCATAGTGACCGGCCTGCTCGATAACGCCCTGGTAGTATTTCGGCAGCGCATTCCATTTGTCGAGATTGACGAAAGCCTGGAGTAGCGGGCCGCCTTCCCACCATCCGGGATAGTAGTAATG
>Ga0207667_10004907_pt1 | contig 16338 bp, 10 predicted proteins | sample KBSCornC52_FD_184301 | JGI IMG/M metagenome (GOLD analysis project Ga0207667, IMG submission 184301) | Corn rhizosphere microbial communities from Kellogg Biological Station, Michigan, USA - KBS Corn C5-2 (SPAdes) (version 2) | ecosystem: Host-associated > Plants > Roots > Rhizosphere > Soil ... | reverse complement strand
TTCTGCATTGATGGCGAGCTACTGCGTCGCTGGTGGCCTGATATCCATCGTAAACTTCGCGCAGGTCGACTTGACGCATCGTGATGATTTCCTGTGTTACCTGGTATGCGGCGCACTTGCGGCCCTAGGACTACGCAGCTCCCATCGCAACGTGATTCCCCTGAGTTTGCTGGTCATGTTGCTGGCGATCCAGGACCTAAGTCTTTCGCAACTGATCGTCATCGCTTTCGCAGTTTCTGTGCTAGGGCTGATTCGCGAGGCTGGCCGTACTCCCCCGAGCGTGTGGACGATGCTCCTTTCCGTTGCGAGCGGGAGCATCGGCATTACCGCGGCCCAAATGATCCATCAAACCTTCGCCGCCCTCAAGTACAACGCGCTGTTCCCCGCGCCATTCATCGCAAGCGCCCTGATCCTGCTGTTGAACTTGAGCCTGGCCGGGATACTGGGGAAAGAAGGCTCTTTTTCCATCGGCACCGTGCTCCTCCAAGAAGTCCGACCCTTGCTGCCTTGGTTTGTGGGACTGGCTTACCTCGCATCGTTGATCCGAAGCGCGGCCACGCTAAGCGGAATGAATGCGGGCCTGGTAACGTTGCCGATGCTGTTCGCCCTGGACGCGGCGTTTCGCGCGTGGTTCGACAACAAGGAGAAACACCGGGAAGAACTGGCGGCCCTGCAGAAACGCAGCTTGGAAAAGTTGGCCGCACTGCACCAGCGCACGCTGGAGACCCTGGCCGTCGCAATCAACGGCCGCGACCGCACCACTCAGATGCATCTGCGCCGGGTGCAGTTCTATGTCCGCGCCGTGGGAGCGGAGTTGAAACTCAGCGATGAACAGCTGGAGCACCTGAATGTTGCTGCCCTGCTACACGATATCGGCAAGCTGGCGATTCCCGATCATATCCTTCTCAAGCCCGGGCCCTTGTCGCCCGAAGAGTGGGAGAAGATGAAAACCCACCCCGTGAGCGGCGCGGAGATGCTTGCACGGATGAATTTCCCCGAACAGGTACTGGAAATCGTGGCCGCGCACCACGAGAAGTGGGACGGCACCGGCTACCCACGCGGGATCAAAGGGGAACAGATTCCGATCGGCGCTCGGATTCTGTCCGCCGTGGACTGTCTGGATGCGTTGGCGTCGGACCGGCCTTACCGTGGCGCTCTCAGCATCGACATGGCGATGGATAGGGTTTCGAGAGAAGAAGGACGAAGTTACGATCCGCTGGTGGTGTCCGTACTCCAACGCCGCTATGTGGAGCTGGAGCGCATGGCTTGGGGCGAGGTTACGAACAACTCCGGCGCGGACGTCCCCGATACGACCAATAACGATCTTGGAAAACTATCCGCCACTCTAAATGCCGAGTCCAAGCCCGCCAGGCAATCGATTCTGGACCCGATCGTCTCGGCACGGCAGGAAACGCAACGTCTGCAGACGTTAGCCACGGCTTTGACGCATTCTCTGGGCGCCAGCGAAGTGACTGCGGCCATCCATGAGCACGTGAAACCGATGATCGCGCACGATACGATGGCGATCTATGTAAGCCGTGAGAACAAGCTGGAGCCGATCGGAATCGTGGGTGAGAACAGTCATCTCTTCAGCCCAGAGCCATTCCCCATTGAAAAGGGTTTGTCCGGCCGCGTCATCCAACATAAGACTTCGATCCTCAACGGGGACCCCTGCATGGAAGTGGGCTTCAGCAACGATTCGATCGTGGTGTATAAGCTCCAGTCGGCGCTGGCTGTCCTGATGACGGGGCCGAGAGGCATGGTGGGAGTCATCACGCTCTACCAGAACGACCTGCGCTCTTTTACTCGCGATCACCTGCGACTGCTCGAAGCGGTCAGCCAGCAGGTGGCCCCAGCCATCGAAAGCGCGCTACGATACCATGACACAGAAAAGATGGCGGTGACCGACCACCTGACAGGTGTGCCCAACGCCCGTTCCCTGGAGCTGCATCTGCACCGTGAGCTTGCGCGGGCCCAGCGGGAGGGGACCAGCGTGGGAGTGCTGGTTTGCGACTTGAATGGATTCAAGGCGGTCAATGACCGGTTCGGCCACTTGAAGGGTAATGAAGTACTACAGACGGTTGCCAAGGGCTTGCAGGATGTCTGCCGCAAGTCGGATTACGTGGCACGCATGGGCGGAGACGAGTTCGTCATCGTTTCGCCAGGTCTGCAGGAAGATTTGACTATATCCTACGTGGACCGCCTTCAGGCAGTAGCGCGCGACGCGGGCTGGAGCGTTTGCAACGAGCAATGCCTATCCATGGCCGTGGGAACCGCCATCTATCCTTTGGACGGCGCGGATGCTGAAATCCTGCTGGCTGAAGCTGACCGCAGAATGTATAACGCCAAGCCGCAGGGCTCGCGCCGGGAGGCGACGGCGCCGATCCACGCTGTGATTGAGCAGCGCGTTTCCTAACGATTTGAAGTTGCTTTTTATTGTTGCGGCGATGACATCTCGTCCGCCGATTTCTTGACCATCAGCAGCACAATTGTCGTGGCGAGGAGTGTAATAAACGATCCTACGTAATTGGTGAACAGCGCCACCACGGACAAAGCGGCCGAGAGTATGAACAAGCCGGTGACGATCTTGCCGAAATGCCGGCGGAAATCGGTCTTGGATTTTACCGGAGCATTGACAAGGTCTCCGCAGTTGACGCAGTTGATGTCACTCTTGGCTATCGGGGACTCGCATTGTTTGCAGCGTTGCATAAGACCTTAAAGGGTGCAGGCAGCCCAAGTCTACAGGCTATCCTTGCATCTGTCCATTAGGGGTTCACCCGACACGTCCTAAGCACCTAGTGAACGGAGTGCGATAAACTCGCATTCGGTAGAGGCTCGCTCTCAGTGAGAGGCTTTCCGGAGGAATAATGATCAGGACACTCTTCGGCATCGTATGCGTCACATGCACTTGGGCACAGGTCCAGAACTATAAGCCCGTGACACAGGACATGCTGACCAACCCAAGTCCCAATGACTGGCTAATGTTCAGCCGCACCTACGACGCACAACGCTATAGCCCGCTCAATCAGATCAACAAACAGAACGTGAATCAACTCGGATTGGCGTGGACCAGGGGTCTCGCGAACGGGACCATGGAGAGCATCCCGCTGGTGCATGACGGAGTGATGTATGTCATCGCTCCCCCGGCATCGGTTTTGGCGCTGGACGCCACCAATGGCGACGTGATCTGGGAATATAAGCACCGTCCGGACAATGCTCCGGGTGCGGCTGGCAGGTCGAAAGCCATCTCGATCTACGGCGACGTGATCCTTTACATGGCGCCGGATAATTTCATCGTTGGCATCGATGCGCGCACGGGCGTCGCTAAATGGAAAGTGCCGGACACACGCGGGCATTCGTCCGGATCGATTGCCGTCGATGGCAAGTTCATCTCAGGCGGCGCTTGCAGCGGCGGTTTGCAGTCAAGCTGTTACGTCGCGGCTCACGACGCGGCGACCGGCAAGGAGATTTGGAAGTTCTATACCGCGCAGGGAGTTAACGACGTAAATCCGGACTCCTGGGGCGGCGCGCCGGCGGACAAGCGCACTGCCTCCACTTGGGGTTTGCCGGGAACTTACGACCCGGTCCGCAAAGTAATCTATTGGGGTATCGCGAATCCCACGCCGAACACGCGCCTGGACCGGCACGCGGGAAACATTGATGCGATCCCGCGTATCGCACCGTCGGATCTTTATAGCAATTCGACCGTAGCGCTGGATCCTGAAACCGGAAAGCTCAAGTGGTATTACCAGCATCTCCCGGGCGACGATTGGGACGAAGACTACACCCACGAGCGTACGCTGATTCGAACTGCGGTTAGCCCCGATCCGAAATTTGTGAAGTGGGCCAATCCCGATATCCCCAAAGGTCAGCAACGCGACATCGCCGTGATGGTCGGCGAGGGCGGCGGCGTATTCGCGATGGACCGCAACGACGGAAAGTTTTTATGGGCGACGCCGTTTCCATACGACACCCCCAACTTCCTGATCAAGAACATCGACGTGAAGACCGGGAAAACCGAAATCAACTGGGACCTGGTGTTCAAGGACAAGGGCGAAAAGAATCACACGATTTGCTTCTACAACACCCGGAGTTACTGGCCCACGGCGTACAGTCCGAAGACGAACTCTTTGTATGTGCCTTATAACGACAACTGCCTGGACATGGGCGTGAGCCGCGGGCGGACACCGGTGTCCGGTCCGAAATCCGGAATGACCAATGGGCCGAATAAAATGGCGGGTGTCGCGAAAATCAATATGTCCACGGGCGAGATCCAGCCGTTTTATCTGGGGCACGCGCTGACCAACGGATCGGTGGTGGCGACGGCGGGCGACGTGGTGTTCTGGGGCGATCTCAATCGCCGGTTCATGGCGCTCGATTCGGAATCCGGGAAGGTTCTGTGGGATACGATCCTGGGCGGATCGGTTTCGGTGAGCACCATCACATATGCGGTGAACGGGAAGCAGTACGTCGCGGTGATGACCGGAGACGGCGCGTTGACGGGAACCTTGACGGCCATGACTCCGGATCTCAAGGTGATCAAGGGGTATAACGCGATCTACGTGTTCGCGCTGGCGGACAAGCGGTAGGGACCCTAGTGGGGTCAGGCGTTCAGGCCAGATCCCACCAACCAAACAAGCTGATCAGGTTATTTCGTCTTCGACAACTCGTCGTAGAATCCGTCCAGCGCGGCGGGCTGCAGGTTGATTTTGAACGGCAGATCGTCGGTCTTGATCGCTGCCATCAACTGGTCCTTCGGCACACCCATCTTCACCGCAGCTTTGGCCCGGTCGACAAACTTCGCGATGTTGTCGCGATAGGACCGGACGTAGGATCGCGGCTGGGGATCGTCGTTACCTGGAATCGCGAGGTCCCAATCGAGCTTCAGAGCGGCATCCAGCGCAGCCGGCCATTGGACCAGGCTCCCGCCGCCGGCGTAATCGGCCAGCGGGGCGCGGCTTCCCGGAGGAGTGCCGACCCCTAGCTCATCGCTGAGAGCGACAACCTTGAGATCCGGGAAGTACACTACGGTATCGCCGCTGGTGTGCGCAGGGCCGTAGTGGTGCGCCTCCACCGTCACGCCGCCGAGTTTCACGGTGTAATCCTTCGAGTAAGTCACGCTGGGCGGCGCCGGTTTGGGCGTGGCAGCGTACGTGACCAGATTGCTCTTGAGATTCTCGTGCGCGATGAGGGGGATCCCCAGGGCCAAGAACTTGTCGTCATTACCGGTGTGGTCCTGATGATGATGCGTCAGGAACATGTACTTGATGGGCTGATTCGAGACGCTCTTGATGAGCTCCATCAACTTGTCGTAATTGCCCTCGGCGGGAAGCTTCCCGTCCACCAGAATGATCCCCTCGCCCGTCACGCGAATGGTGGAATTGCCACCGGCGCCGGTGATCAGATACAGTCCAGGTTTAACTTGTTTAATCGCTTGAGCCTGATTTCCGCCGCCCTTCCCGCCCTTGGGCTGGGCGCATACGATTCCGGCCGCGGCAACGAAAACAATGAGGGTAAATAGGATCTTTCGCAACGTGAATTACCTCGTTCTCAAGGATACACCTGATCGATTTTTTCTATTTGACGGTTCGCATGGCCGCCGCCTAGCACTATCTTGCAGAGTTCCCTCGTCGCGCTCGCAATAATCCCCGAAGATCGATCTTGGAGCGTGACAGTGTCGATTTCGGACGCCTATATCGTTCAGTATCTGTTAGACGGAACCTCAGAACTTCCGGCGCAGGTCCATTGGTGCGAGAAGGATTCAGAACGGTTCGGGTACGTGGCTCGGGTGGAGAGTGTGGACCTGATTCTGGAACCGATGTACTCAAGAGCGGGCTCGCGCCTGATCTTGCGATTTCGCCATAACACCGAGGAATTCAGCATCATTGAGCCCGCGGGCGGGGGATGGCTGGGCCGCCGGACCACGGTAACTACGGTGCTTGGGCACGAGCGACACCGGCGAACCCGAGTAAAAGCCCGAATACGAAAAAGTGACGAGGCAAAAACTAACTCCCTGTCCTAGAATAAGGGCGGACGTGATTCGGGACAATTAGGTACTTGCCTGACTATAGTCCCTTCGTATTTCGTAGCTCTCCCGCGGTCCTTCACATAGCATGGATCGGTGCTATCCTGCGCCAGGAGGCGATTTCCATGGGTCTTTCGCGTCGGAAAATGCTCAAGAAAGTTGCAGCGGCCGGGGGGGTTGCGGCCGCCGGAGGGGGCGTAATCATCGCTCCGCAAATAGTCAGCGGACAGGCTCCCGCACAACTGACCGGCACCCAGACGGGCCGACGATTCAAGGCATTTGTCCGGCGCGGCACGGGGGCATCGGTCGAGGAGCTTAAGCTCCTGGCGTTCCAGCCGCGCGAAGTCGTCATCCGCACGCAAGCATCGGCAGTTTGCTATACGATCGTCGGGCAGGTGCTGAGCACTAATGCGGCGCGGCAGGCGTCGATTCCGAACCATTCCGGCATGGGCGTTGTGGAAGCGATTGGACCGATGGTGAAGCGGGTGCAGATCGGCGATCGCGTGGTGATTCCCGGTACTCCACAATGCGGCCAGTGCTACCAGTGCCTGCAAGGCCGTTCCGACTGGTGCCAGTTTCTCTCGACTGCGCCGGCTCATCCCATGGCGGAGATGGCCGACGGCACGCAGGTGTTCGAAGGCGCTTCGCTGGGCGGGTTAAGCGAAATCATGGTGGTGCCGGAAGAGTATTGCTGTCCGGTGTTCACTGACATTCCTTCGGCTGAACTTACGCTCTTGGGCGATACCGTCGGCACCGGCCTGGCGGCGGGTCATAATCTGGCACAGATCGAGCCGGGCGCCGACGTCGTGGTCCTCGGCGCAGGCCCCGTGGGCATGGGCGCGATTCAATCCGCAAAGGTACAGAACGCAGGACAAGTAATCGTGGTCGAACCGATTAAGTACCGGCGTGAGATTGCGATGAAGGTCGGCGGGACGCTGACGCTCGATCCTAACGCGGAAGGGGCCGGTCTGGTTCCGAAGATTCGCGATCTTTGCAAAGGCCCGACGGATCGCCGCTTCGCGGGCGGCCGTGCATGGGCCGATCAGTTCCTCGCGGTTCCTAATGGCGCCGATTTCACCATCGAAGCCGTGGGCGGTGACAGCTTCCCGCCCAAGGTTGAAGTGGGACCGGATCCCACTGGTATTCTCCCCTTGCAGCAGGCTTTCGATATGACGCGTGGAGGCGGGCACATCGTGACGCTGGGGTTCGGGCAACGCGGAAACGTGACGTTCTCCGCGGTAAACTTCGCGAATCGCGGCCGGACTTTCCACTCCGGCCAGCAAGGCGGGCTAAATATGCTGCGCGACATCCCGCGCTACGTGAAGTTGATCGAAAAAGGCGTGATCGATACGAAGACGATGATCACGAAAACCTATCCTATTGAACAGACCCGGCAAGCGGTGCAGGATGTCGCCGATCGCACTGTGTTGGGCGCAGTGATTACCTTCACGTAGTAGCTACTTCAGCTCGTCGTAGACGACTTTGCCGTCCACGACCGTAAGCACCGACTTCAGTTTCTTGATGGATTCGTCGGGAACTTTGGCAGGATCGAAAAAGTCATCGCTCAGCGCGACCAGGTCGCCCAGCTTGCCGACTTCGATCGAACCGAGCCGATTTTCTTCGTGCAGGAACCAGCCGTTCTCAACCGTATATAGCCGCAACGCTTCCGCGCGCGTGATCTGTTGTTTATCGTTGATCAGAACGCCCGAGGCGTTTTTGCCGGTGACCATGTAGTAGATCATGAGCCACGGATTCAGCGTCGAGATTTGCGCCGAGTCCGATCCCGCGCCCGCGTGAATGCCGCTATCGAGGATCATGCGCAGCGGCGGACCGGCTCCCACAGTGCCGGCGAGATATCCGAAGGGATGAACGGCAATAGCGGCGCCCATGGCCTTGAAACGGTCCACCGTCGCCTGATCGATGCGTGGTGCGTGCGCAATGGACCAGCGCAAGTCCTTGATCGGCGTGACGGCGTTCACTTTTTCAAACGTCGAAGCGGTGATCTGGTCCTCGGCGGGCGAGAGACTGTGCTGCTGGAACGCCCAGCCTTCCTTGGCGATCAGTTGCAGGGCAGTTTCATAGTTGGCAGGCATCGTGGCAGTTCCAAACAACGGCCACTGAGTGGCGAACTCGCCGATTCCAGAGACTTTCAACATGTCATCGCCGAGGCCCGGGAAAATGTTATACATGCGCTGCTTAAGCATGGGGACGTCGGGCCGCGTATCCATGCTGAGGAAGAAGATGCGCAGGCGTGTGGTCATCTTGTTCTGCTGGTGCAGCGCCTGAAATGCGTCATACATGCGGAACGGATCGGCCGTGGCCAGACCGTCGAACGTGAACGAATCCTGAATGTCTGCTTGGCCCGGAGGCAGGAAGGCGCCCATATCCACGTTGGTGGTCAGCCCGACGCTGGCCGCGTAGGCCATGGCGTCCGCTGTTCCACGCAGCTTATCTCCAAAAGTCTGGATCGAGCGTAAAGCATTGAGCGCCGCGACCGACGGCGCATTCGCCGCGATGGTTCCTGTGTCGTTCACCGCGACACCCTTGCTGGTGAAGAATGCCCTGGCACGCGAGTTGACCGCAGCAGGTCCGGTGAACGCCTGATAAACGATAACGGGATGATTCGGCGCGGCGGCATCGAGCTCTGCCGATGTCGGCAGGCGTTTTTCGACGAACTGTGCGACGTTCCAGCCGCCCATCGCAGTGATGAACTCGCCGGCCGGCACCGACTTAGCACGTGCGGCGATTGCCGTCTGCACATCCTTGATCGATGCGGCCGTTTCCAGGCGCGTATCGTGACCCGGGCGAATCCCCAAAAGTACAATATGATTGTGGTTATCGATCAGCCCGGGCGTGACGGTTCGCCCGCGGAGATTGATGGTCCGGGTGCATGGACCGGTGCGTGTATCGCCGTTTCGGCCCACCGCCGTGAACCGGCCTTCTTGGATGACGACCTCGGACACTATGGTGTTCTGCCGGTCCAGGGTCATGATCCTGCCATTAGTGAGATGCAGATCGCGCGAGCCCGAGCAACGTGAATCTTGTCCGTGAAGGAGTCCGGTACCTGCTGCTACGATAAATACACAACTACATCTGAGTAAGCCACAGTACATGATCAGAGTATATTTCCTAGCCGCAGCTCTTGGGGCTTCGCTCTTTGGAGCTGCACCCTCTGGCGAAGAGGTGTTCAAGCAGCGCTGCGCCGGCTGCCACGAAGCGAACAATCCTCGAATTCCGCGCGTGGAAGCTCTGCATCGCATGCCTGCCGCGCACATCCTGCGCACACTCAACTGGGGTGTGATGGGGAACGTCGCGTACACGATGAGCATCGCGGAGCGCGAAGCTGTCGCATCTTATTTGGGGACACACGACGCGCCCGCCGCGGCGCCACCCGGTGCCTATTGCGCGGATCGCTCGGTGCGCTTCGCGAACACTTCTGAAACTAAAGTTCCACCGCAGCCGCAGTGGAATGGCTGGAGTCCGTCCGCCACCAACACGCGTTACCAAAGTCCTCACGATGCTGGCCTTACGATTGACGGCGTGCAACACCTCCACCTGAAGTGGGCTTTCGCCTACGATGGCGATACCACCGCATTCGCCCAGCCGACCATCATCGACGGGAACCTGTTCGCCGGCAGCGCCAGCGGCGTGGTCCACGCATTGGACGCAAAGACCGGCTGCATTCGTTGGACCTACGATGCGAAGGGGCCGGTGCGCTCGTCGATTCTGGCCGTTCGACGCGGCAAAAGTTACTCGCTGCTGTTCGGAGATCAGATCGGGTGGTTCTATTCCCTGGACGCCATCACAGGGAAGGAATTGTGGAAGAAGAAGGTCGACGAGCACGATGCCGCACGGTTGACAGGCTCACCGGTCGAATACGAGGGGACGGTTTTTGTGCCGGTGGCTTCCTGGGAGGAGAATCGGGCCATCAGCGCCGATTATGCCTGCTGCACATTTCGCGGCGGCGTCGCCGCACTGCGGGTTCATGACGGGTCACAGGTGTGGCGCACGTATACAGTAGATGTTCCTAAGCAGATCGGCAAGCTGTGGGGACCCTCCGGGGCCCCGATCTGGTCAGCGCCCACAATTGATGCCGCACGCGGGATGCTGTATGTCACAACCGGCGACAATTATTCCCCACCGGCCACGGCCACCAGCGATGCTGTGCTGGCTTTGGATTTGAGGACGGGGAAAATCGCGTGGTCGAAGCAATTCACGATGGGGGATATTTTCAGCGGCGGATGCTCCGCACAGGATATTCAATGCGGGCCAGATTTTGATTTCGGCTCCTCGGCGATTCTGGTGCACTACGTAAATCGCGACCTGTTGCTGGCGGGGCAGAAATCGGGAGTCGTCTACGCCCTGGATCCCACGCGTAAAGGCGAAATCCTGTGGCAGATGCGCGTCGGCAAAGGAAGCACCAACGGAGGAGTTCAGTGGGGCATGGCAGCGGACGGCCAAAATGTTTATGCGGCAGTTTCCGATCTGTCGCGCGCGCGGGTAGAAAGCAGCAACCCGGCAGATTTGCGGACTGCTAACTTAGATCCAAATGTGGGCGGGGGTCTGTTCGCGATTCGAATCATCGATGGCACTAAGATGTGGAACGCGGAGCCGGAGCATACCTGTCCCGCTGAGAGGCCGGGATGCAGTCCGGCACAGCCGGCCGCGGTAACTGTCACCCCGGGAGTTGTATTCTCCGGCTCGGTGGACGGACATATGCGCGCGTATTCTTCAGAAGACGGAACCATCCTTTGGGATTTCGACACGGCGCGCGAATATTCCACCGTCAACGGTATCAAGGGCCACGGCGGATCGATCGACGGACCGGGCGCAGTGGTGGTTGGCGGTATGGTTTATGTTAATTCCGGCTACTCGCGGCAGAACGGCACGCCGGGGAACGTGTTGCTCGCGTTCGGAACGGATTAGTTCGCGGCGCGAACCTGAGCTTCTGGAACTGTGGTAAACAGCTTCTTCGGGTCGAGCTTTGCATCGGCGATCACGGAGAAAAACCCTACCGACATCTCTTCCCAGCTCTGAAATCCGAAGCGTACTTCCGCCTTCGGATCGGGATTGAACTTGTTGTTGGCGGAGTTGTCAAAGTGCGTGATCGCGAACAGGTGGGTGCCTTTGGGAATCGTGATCGGCTTGGCTTCTTCGTAGCCGAGCTGCCAGTTGAAATCGAACTTGGCCTTGAGTAAGGTTTCTGATTCACCGGAAGGATAATATGCGCGAATCTCCATATCCTTCCCGCGCATGTGCATGTGCGGCTGGAGCCAGACTAACTGCACGTCATTCTGGACGATCACTTCCTGGCGCACTTCCGAGTTGCTATCGCCCGGCTTAATCACGAATCCCATGTTGATCAGCGAATCGGATGTAAAGTAGCGCAGCTTGGGCGGGGCTTTCGCGAGTTGGATGCCGACTTTTGATTTGTCGGTAGCCGGCTTTCCGTTGGTGGTGTAGTGGATTTCGAAGACGATGTCCGAACCTTTGGGAATGAATTTCGCGGCGTTGTAGGAATCGAAAGTCTGCTCGTTCAAGCCGGGATTCCACTTGGTGAGTATTTCGCGCGACATATCCTGAGCGTCGCCGGTCACCACGGCTCGCGCCGCCAGATCCTTCATGATGAACGGAACGCCCGGCACGGCCCCATCAACATAGTGCGATCCAGGAGGCAGCACATAAGCGCGCATGTGGTGCACCACCTTGCGATTTCCCGGACGCAGTTCCGCGGCGGACGCCCACATGTCTTCCTTAAAATTGGTCTTCACCAGAATGTACTGGTAATCGACGTCGCCGGTGGCGGGTAGATGAACTTCATTGGGCATCTCGACGACGATGTCTGGCGTGATGTTCCAGCCCTCGCGAAATGCAATCGCTTTAGGACGATCCTTGATGTCTCCTTCGGGAGCGCCATTGTCGGCCCATTCGGAAAGAGCCTTGACCTCGGCGTCGGTCAGCTTACGATCATTGGCGAAATGTCCGTAGCGGTTATCGGCGAACCAGGGCGGCATTTTGTTAGTGAGGACCGCATTCTTCATGGCCTTGGCCCACGGGCGCACGTCCTCATAGGTTAAAAACGACATGGGCGCGACCTCACCCGGCCGATGGCAAACCTGACAATTCTTCTGGAGGATGGGCAACACGTCCTTATTAAAGGTCGCGGGACCGGCCGCGAAGGCCGCAACACCCGTCAAAATGCCGAGAACCGCTATACGAAGCATCATATTATCCTTGCGGACACCGCGAAAACATTATATCCCGCAGCAAGATGTACAATCGGCCTGATAGGAGATTCCATGTTCACGCGTCGTGACTTCGGCAAGATTGCGTTGGCCGCCCTGCCAGCTTCGAGTTTGCTGGCTCAAAAGAAGATCAACTCCACTATCGGGGGCGTTCTGATCGGCGCGCAGAGCTACAGTTTCCGTGAGAAGCCACTGGACGGCGTGATTCAGGCCATGACCGAGATCGGATTGGGCGAGTGCGAGTTATTCTCGCCGCACATCGAGCCTAAAGGAGTGTCGCGCGACGATCTGCGCAAGTGGCGTCTGACGGTGCCGCTCGACGAGATCAAGGCCGTTCGGAAGAAATTCGACGACGCAGGAATCAATCTCTGCGCGTTCAACCTGAGCTTTAATGACAGTTTCACGGATGAGGAGGTCGATCGCGGATTCGACATCGCCAAGGCGCTGGGCGTCCCGATGATCACTGCCTCGGCCACCGTGACGTCCGCCAAGCGCGTCGCACCCTTCGCGGAAAAACATAACATGATCGTGGCATTTCACGGGCATTCCGACGTGAAAGATCCGAACCAGTTCGCCAGGCCCGAGGCGTTCGCGCAGGCTTTGGCGATGTCCAGGAAATTCGCGATCAACCTGGATATCGGGCACTTCGTCGCCGCGAATTACGATCCGGTGGAATATATCAAGGCCCAGCACGAACACATTCTCATCCTGCATCTGAAAGACCGCAAGCGCGATCAGGGCCCGAACGTGCCATGGGGACAGGGCGATACTCCGATCAAGCAGGTGCTACAGCTCCTCAAAAAGGAAAAGTATCCGATGCGGGCCCTGATCGAGTACGAGTATAAAGGCGCCAGCGATTCTGTCACTGAGGTCAAGAAATGCTTCCAGTACTGCAAAGACGCGCTGGCTTAGTCGTCGTGGCGCTATGGACGGCGTCCCTCGCATCTGCTCAGCTGATCAGCCGGCCGATTCCTCCTGCCGATGCAGTCGAGCGCGGTCAGAAACAATTCGTCATTCAGTGCGCAAGCTGCCACGGCGCGGACGCACGCGGCGAGGATAATGGACCGGATCTGGTGCGCTCGGTGATTGTACTCGATGACGAGCGCGGTAGTCTGATCGGGCCCGTGCTCCGCAAGGGGTTTCCGAACGAAGGCATGCCTGCGTTTGATCTATCCGATGCGCAGATCCAGGATCTGTCAGCGTTCCTGCGGGAACGGACACAATCGGCCATCAATCGCAATGCGTATCCGCTACAGAACCTGCTGACGGGAAACGCCAAGGACGGTGAGGCGTTCTTCAATGGCGCGGGACGATGCAATACGTGCCATTCCCCGACGGGCGATCTGGCGGGGCTCGCAAGCCGGTTCCAGCCGGCACAATTACAGACAAGATTTCTATATCCGCGAGGGGGACGCGGCGGTACAGCGAAACCCACAACAGTCACGGTGACGCCGCGCACCGGACCAACCGTTTCCGGCACGCTCGAATTCATCGATGATTTTACCGTCGGGCTGCGCGACACAGAAGGTTACAATCGTTCGTTCTCACGCGATGCGGTCAAAGTCGATATTCAGGACCCTCTGGCGGCGCACGTCCAGTTGCTCAAGCAGTACACCGACAAAAATATGCATGATGTTCTGGCTTATTTGGTTACGCTGAAATGAAGAAGATACTTCTCGGCGCGCTTCTTTGCGCGGGTGTGTTAAGTGCACAAGAGCTTGATCCCGCCAAGCTGCTTCAGCCTCCTACTGACTCGTGGCCGACCTACAACGGTGACTACACCGGCCGCCGCTACAGTCCGCTGAAGCAGATCAACCAGTCGAACGTGGGCACACTGAATCTCGCGTGGACGCGACGCTTCACAGCCGGCGGAGGTCGGGGCGGCGGTGGTCCGGTTTCAATTAAAGCCACACCTTTAGAAGTCAAGGGCATTCTGTACTTCGCTGCTCCCGATAACGCCTGGGCCGTGGACGCGCGCAGCGGACGCGAGTTGTGGCACTACACATGGGAAACCACCGGCGGTCTTCACATCGGCAATCGCGGTTTCGGCATGTATGGCGACTGGCTGTATTTCGAGACCCCCGACTGCTATTTGGTTTCACTCGATGCGAAGACCGGAAAGCTGCGATGGAATCAGCAGATCGCCGACGTGAAGCAGGAGTATTTCTGCGGGCCTGCGCCGATGGTGATCAAGAACCATATCATTACGGGCGTGGGCGGCGATTCGTTGGATGTCCCGGGATACCTGGAATCGCGCGATCCGGAAACCGGCGCGCTACAGTGGCGCTGGAACACGACGCCCAGACCCGGTGAACCCGGATCGGAAACGTGGCCGTCGCGCGGGTCGATGGAGCATGGCGGCGGCATGACCTGGCATTCCGGAACGTATGATCCGGAGCTTAACCTTTACTATTTCGGCACCGGCAATCCGAACCCAGTGTATGCGCCGCAGAGCCGGTTGGGCAGCAATCTCTACACATGCTCGATTGTGGCGCTGAATCCGGATACAGGAAAGTTGGTTTGGTATTACCAGGTATCGCCGCATGACAGTCACGACTTTGACAATGTCGAGACGCCCGTCCTCATCGACGGCGAGTTCAAGGGACAGCCGCGTAAGATGCTGGCTCAGGCGGCCCGGAATGGCTATTTCGTGTTGCTGGACCGGACCAACGGCAAGAATCTGCTCACGGCGCCTTTTGTGGAAGCGCTGAATTGGTCCAAGGGCCTAGATGCGGATGGCCGGCCCATTCCCAATCCGGACATGGAAGCGAAACCCGATGGAACATTGGTATCGCCCACCGAGGGCGGAGCGGCAAATTGGTTTGCGCCCTCGTTCAGTCCGCTGACGGGGCTGTTCTACACACACGCGTCGGAATCGTACGGATTGGATTGGAAGACCGATCTTTCGAAGACGCCCGAAGGATACGGCGGACGCAATCAGACCATCTGGATGCAGAACCTGCTGCAGGCGATCGACTACAAGACAGGCAAGGTGGTCTGGAGCCATCGCTATCCCAATCAGGGCGGAAATCGGTCGGGACTATTGAGCACTGCGGGCGGTTTACTATTCGGCGGCGACCCGACCAGCAATGTATTCGCCATGGACCCGGTCAACGGCAAGATGCTCTGGCACGCCGGATTGCAAAGCGCCGTAAGCAACGGTCCGATTACGTTTGGGTTGGATGGGCGCCAATATCTGGTAGTCGGCGCGGGCGATTCCCTGTACGCGTTCACCCTGCCGGGGCACTAGGTGGTTTGCGAAACTGGAGAGCATGCAATATTCGCGTTTAGGTGATACCGGATTAATTGTTTCGCGCCTGGCGTTCGGCGCGATGACCTTCGGCACGGGCAAGGGACCATTTGCCGCGGTTTCGAAAGTCGGTGCGGAACTGGCCGATCAACTCATCGGCAAGACGCTTGAGGCGGGCATCAACTTCTTCAACACCGCGGATGGCTATACCGGCGGCCAGTCCGAGGAGATGCTCGGCAAGGCTTTGGGCGCCCGCCGCAAGGACGTGGTGGTCTCCACAAAATGTGGATTTCGCTCAGGCGAACCTTTGTTGCATCAGGGTTTGTCGCGCCAGCATATTTTGGCCTCTGCCGAAGGCAGTCTCAAGAGGCTGGGCACGGACTACATCGATGTCTACCTGGTTCATCGCGTAGACCCGCACACGCCGGTGGAAGAAACCGTCGACGCGCTGGACGACCTGGTCCGCCAAGGCAAGGTCCGCTACGTCGGATTTTCGAATTGGCCCGCGTGGCTGGCGGCCACGGCCGTGGGAATTCAGAAGCAGCACAACTATGCGCGCTTCCGCGCAGCGGAAATGTACTATTCGCTAGTGGGCCGAGACGTGGAATACGACGTCGTACCATTCCTCGAAAGCGCGGGTATCGGAATGATGGTATGGAGCCCGCTGGCAGGCGGTTTCCTTACTGGGAAGTACACTCGCGAGAATCCTCAAGGCGATGGCGGACGGCTCACCGGCTTCGACATGCTTCCATACGATCGCGAAAAGGGTCACACGGTCGTCGATAAGCTATGCGAGATCGCGAAGGCGCACAATGCGT